>Ga0207688_10002372_pt1 | contig 10139 bp, 8 predicted proteins | sample KBSMiscanthusM4_FD_184296 | JGI IMG/M metagenome (GOLD analysis project Ga0207688, IMG submission 184296) | Miscanthus rhizosphere microbial communities from Kellogg Biological Station, Michigan, USA - M4 (SPAdes) (version 2) | ecosystem: Host-associated > Plants > Roots > Rhizosphere ...
CCGAGCACCGACGGCCGCGTTTGGATGCGCTGACCGGTTGGCCCACCGATCCCCGGTGTGCGACCCGGCTCGGCAGTCCCGGCATCGGGATCGGCATTGACGTACATGCGTGGCACGCCGAAACGCCGCCCTGCGAGCACCTGCAGCGCCTCATCTCGACCGGTCGGCCTCAGCCGGGGATACGAGGCCGGCCGTACCTCACTGGGGTGAGGCAGCGCGATCCACGGCTGGCTCCGCCAGAAGTCTCCGCGCACCGTCGGGTCGTCGGCGACGATCACGTCGAGCGCCTCGAGCATGTCGGCCATCGTCCTGGTGTGTGGCACAACGACGTCCATCGTCGGCACCAGAGGCCATCCGCCCCGCGTGGAGATCACGCCGCGCGATGGCGTGTACGCGCACAGCGCGTTGTTCGAAGCCGGCGCTCTGCCCGACGACCACGTCTCCTCGCCAATGCCGAAGGCGCAGAACGATGCGGCGGTCGAGGTGCCCGACCCGTTCGACGAGCCGGACCCGAACGCAGCAGTGAGATAGTCGGCGTTATACGGGCTTTCCGCGCGGCCGTACAGTCCGCGCTGCATACCACCGTTGGCCATGGGTGGCATGTTGGTCAGCCCGATCAGGATCGCTCCCGCGTCGCGTAGTCGCTCGATCACAAACGCGTCGTGTTGGGCCACCAGGTCTGCGAACGCTGGACTACCCGCGGCCGTCGTGAGCCCGCGTGCGAGATAACTGTCCTTGGCGGTAAAGGGAATTCCGTCCAACGGGCCACGCGTCTGGCCACTCGCCCGGCGCTCGTCGGATGCCGCGGCGCTGGCACGGGCCTGCGCGTTCAGCACAACGACGGAGTTCAATCGAATGCCTGCGTGGTCATAGGCGGCGATCCGCTCCAGGTAGCTTTCGAGCAGACCAACCGCGGTCGCCCGTCCCGAGACGAGTGCGTGCCGCAGATCGGCGATGGACGCTTCGACGACGTCGAACGGTGAATTCACAGGCACCGCGTCAGAACGTCGCAAATTCTTGCAGGCTGGCCGCCAACGGGATCGGCACGCGTGCCTTGATTCTGGTCCCGTCAGCAGTGTGCTCCGTGGCGTCGACGCGTCCGTCGGCATGTACCTTGTTGACGAGATCCCCGCGGTCATACGGAATCGTCACGTCGACCACGGTGTCTGTCGGGGTGATCAGTTCGGCCATCCGCTGCTGCAGCCGGTCCAGGCCGTCGCCGGTCAGCGCGGACACGAATACCGCGTCGGGCAGGGCGCGTCGCAGCTGAGCCAGCGCCAAACCTCCCGCTGCGTCGATCTTGTTGACCACCAACAATTCTGGGATTTTTACGCCATCGTGAACTGTGCCTGATGTCGCCGCCGTAGCGGCTCCGGAGATGACCTCGTTGACAACCTGCCGGACCGCGTTGATCTGGGCCAGCGGATTGACGTCTGAGCCGTCGACCACGTGCACCAGCAAATCGGCGTCGCCCACTTCTTCCAGCGTGGACCGGAACGCCTCGACCAGCTGGGTGGGCAGATGCCGCACGAACCCGACCGTGTCGGTGAGCACAAACGGCCTACCGTCGGCGAATTCCCCACGCCGCGTGGTGGGTTCGAGCGTCGCAAACAACGAGTTCTCAACCAGCACGCCCGCGCCGGTCAGCGCATTGAGCAGGCTGGACTTGCCTGCATTGGTGTAGCCGACGATCGCGATCGACGGCACGTCGCTGGCGAGCCTGCGGCTGCGCTGGGTGTCGCGGGCCTGCTTCATCTCTTTGATCTCGCGGCGCAGCCTGGACATTCGTTCGCGGATGCGGCGGCGATCGGTCTCGATCTTGGTCTCGCCGGGACCGCGCAGGCCGACCCCTCCGCCGCTGCCGCCCGCGCGTCCACCTGCCTGCCGCGACATCGACTCGCCCCATCCGCGCAGTCTCGGCAGCATGTACTCCATCTGCGCCAGCGTCACCTGTGCCTTGCCTTCTCGGCTGGTGGCGTGCTGGGCGAAGATGTCGAGGATGAGCGCGGTGCGGTCGATGACCTTGACCTTGACCGCCTTCTCCAGCGCGGTGAGCTGAGCCGGGCTCAGCTCACCGTCGCAGATCACGGTGTCGGCGCCGGTGGCCACCACGACTTCACGCAACTCCTGCGCCTTGCCCGAGCCGATGTAGGTCGAGGCGTCGGGCTTGTCGCGGCGTTGAATCAGGCCCTCGAGCACTTCCGAGCCCGCGGTCTCGGCGAGCGCGGCGAGCTCGGCCAGACTCGCTTTGGCATCGGCGGCACTGCCTTCGGTCCACACGCCGACTAGCACGACGCGCTCCAGCCGCAGCTGCCGGTACTCGACTTCGGTGACGTCGGCCAGTTCGGTGGATAGCCCAGCGACCCGGCGCAGGGCTGAGCGGTCCTCGAGGGCCAGCTCACCCGCGCTGGGTGTGCCGTTGAGGGGAGAATCGGGATACGTCATAGGCGATAACAGATTTGCACGGCTACCTCGGCTCGTGCACCCGAATTAACGCTGAGCAGCGCGCCACCATTCCTCCGACAGATCTCCCTGCGCCACCAGGACCGACGGGCCGCGCAGATAACTGCTGGCCTCGGTGACGGTAACCGTGACCTCCCCACCGGGAATGCGCACCCGCAGCGTGCCCGTGGCCGCACCGTCGAATGCCAGCGCCGCGACGGCGGCGGCGACGGTTCCGGTGCCACAGGATCGCGTCTCTCCGACACCTCTCTCGTGTACCCGCATCGACACCACCCCACCATGCGGCGCCGTCAAAACCTCGATGTTCACGCCTTCTGGGAACTGCGTGCGATCGAACGAAGCCGGCGCGGCGACGTCGAGGGCCGCGAGCTCGTCGCCGGTCAGGTCAGCATCAACGCACGCGAGATGCGGGTTGCCGACATCGATGGCCAGACCCGCGAATGGCCGACCGCCGACGATCGCCTCGCCCGTGCCGAGCTGGTTGGTCTTACCCATTTCGACCGTGACGTCCGCGGTGGTGTCGTCCCACCGGTGCAGCACCACGGGGCGCGGCCCGGCCAATGAGCCGACGACGAACTCGTCGCGGCTCTCCAGCCCGCAGGCCCGCACGTAGTGGGCGAACACCCGGACGCCGTTGCCGCACATCTGCGCGATGGATCCGTCGGCATTGCGGTAGTCCATGTACCAATCACCGGGCGCCACACCCTCGGGCAGCCGGTCGAACACGCCGGCGGTCAACGCTGCCTCAGCCCTCGTCACCCGCAGCACCCCGTCGGCGCCCAGGCCCCGGCGACGGTCACACAGCGCAGTCACCGCGGCAGGCGTCAACGACAACCGGCCATCGGGGTCGGGCAACAGCACGAAGTCGTTCTGCGTGCCGTGGCCCTTGGCGAACATCACGCGCTCAGGATACGTGGCGCCAGATCCGCAGCGTCTGCTCGACGTGGTCGGGAGCGTCCCCGACCAGCCAAACGATGCGGTGGTCACGGCGGAACCATGAGCGCTGGCGACGGACATAACGGCGGGTGCCGAAGAAGGTCGGCTCGCGGGCGGCCGACCCATCGCCGCCCTGGTCGAGGTCGGCGAGCACTTGGGCATATCCGAGCGCACGCGACGCGGTGACTCCGTCGCGCAGGCCGACGTCCAGCAGCCCCGTTACCTCGCCGACAAGACCGTCGGCGAACATCTTGTCCGTCCGCTGCACGAGCCGCTCATCGAGACGCGCTGTGTCGGTATCCAATCCGATGATCGCGGTGTCCCACCTCGGAGTGCCGATCACTGGCGCCGAGGCAGCGAAGGGTTGTCCGGTGAGTTCGACGACCTCCAGCGCGCGCACGATACGGCGACCGTCAGTGGGCAGGATCGAGGAGGCTGCGTCGGCGTCGACGAGGGCGAGCTCCTGATGCAAGGCCACGACGCCGCTCTCGGCCAGCCGCCCCTCCCATTTGGCCCGCACGCAGGCGTCTGTTGCGGGAAACGACCATTCGTCGAGCAGTGACTGGATGTACATCATCGATCCCCCGACGATGATCGGAGCCGCGCCGCGGCCGGCAATCGCCTCGATGTCGGCGGCCGCGGCGTGCTGGTAGTGGGCGACGCTGGCCGTCTCGGCGACATCGAGTACGTCGAGTTGGTGATGCGGGACGCCCCGACGCTCGGAAACGGACAGCTTCGCGGTGCCGATGTCCATGCCGCGGTATTGCTGCATGGCGTCGGCGTTCACGATCTCACCGCCCACCCGTTCGGCGACGGCCAGTGCCAGCGCCGATTTGCCGGTGCCCGTCGGGCCGATGATCGCGATGGGTCTCACTCGGCTGATACCCCGGTCGTCCCCCTACCCTCCGGGTGGGTGGGCCCCCCGCTTGCGAGGGGAGTGCCCCCATCGTTCCTGCCCACCGGAAGCCAGACGCCGACGAAGTAGCCGACGCCGTAGGGTGCGCCGCGATAGAACTCCTTAGCGGCGCGCGGCGCTGGATACCCGGCCAGCCCGGCCAGCACCTGGTAGCCGACCCGGCCGACGATGCCGTCGGGCAGCCGGGTCAGCGCGGCGGCATCGCCTGCGGCGAGCGCGTCGTCGAGCCCGGCCTGTGTGGGTATCGAGTCGGGGTCGTAGCCGCCGGGCGCGGGCGGGGTCAGCGTGTGCGCGCCGTCGGCGACGACGAGGACGCCGATCGGATCGGCCGCCTCGTCGATCTCGGCGCGCAACCGGCGACCGCGGGCCAGCGCGGCGTCGACGTCGTGGTCGGCCGCGAACACCCGCACCTCGGCACGCGCTTCGGGGTTGGCGTGGCCACGGACCCAGCCCGCAATCAACGCACACAGCGGCAGTTCGGTGAGCGTATCGCCGGTTCCGGGCGACAGCGTGACGCGCTGGTCGACGCCGTAGCCGGCGAACGTGCCTGCCGTATCGGGCCCCAGCACAGCGTCGGCGGCGCCGACACCGACGGCGATCCACCTCGACGGCAGGGAGCCCGCGGCGGTGAAGACCGCGTCCCGCAGGTCGGCCAGTTCGCCGGCGGCGTTGGCGGCCAGTTCGGGAACCATGACGGGTGCCGACGGGATGATCGCGATGGCGCTCAGCACGCCACCAAACTAATGCTCACGCGGGTTGCTTGGTGGCACCGGCCGCCTCGCCACGGGCCAGGGCGGCCGTTGCCACCACCATCACCGCCACCGCGACGATCAGCGTCAGCCAACCGGCGTCGCCGGGCCGCAGCGTCTCGCCCAGCACCGCGATGCCCAGTACCGACCCGACCACCGGCTCGGCCACGGTCATGGTCGGCAGCGACGCGGTCAGTGCGCCGGCCCGGAACGACGACTGCTGCCAGGCCGTGCCCGCGACGCCGACCAGTGCCCAGACGTACAGCTCGGGCGTGCGCAGCAGTGCCCACAGACCGTCGTCGAGACGGTCCACCACGCCTTTCGTCAGTACCGCGAACACGCCCCACAACGCGCCGGACACCAACGCCAGCAGCACCGCGCTGACGGGTCCGGACCAGATCCGCGCGCCCACCACGCACAGCACAAGGGCAGGCCCGAGTACCGAGATCACCATCGTCCACGTCTCCAACGACGCCCGGGAGTGTCCTTCGGTCGGATTGCCGACGGTCACGATGACCGCAACCGCGGCGGCCAGCAGCGCCGCCCATGTCCATTCCCAGCGGGTCACCCGCCGGTGCGAAAGCCGGGCGTTGATTGGCAGCGCGAACAGCAGCGACGTGACCAGCAGGGCCTGGACCAACAACACCGAACCGAAGCCCAGCGCCGCGGCTTGAAGCCCGAACCCGACGGCCGCGACGATGCTGCCCAGCCACCACTGGCGGTCGCGCAGCAGCCGCAGGAACAGGTCGACGTGGCTGACCGGTTCGTCGGTCACCTCCTGCGCCGAGCGCTGATGGATGACGTCGCCGATCGCGATGAAGAATGCAGCGCCGACGGCAAGCAGGGCGGCGATATCCGCCTTATCCATGCTCGGCCTCCCGTTGTGTTGGGAAAGAGAGTAGGCAAATGCATCGCGAAAGGCGTGGGCACGGTCCGCGGCGACCTGTTTGAATAGCGTTCGAGCTATCAGGCGCCGCGTCGCGCGGCAGTTGCGCGGGTGTCCGCGCGGAGGGTACGAGGTAACGGAGATGACGACCAGCGAGCCGGGTGCGCAGCCCACCACCCCTAAACCCGCTCCCCGGCCAGGACCGCCGCGCACCGTCCCCCGCCCGGGCCGACCGGCGCCGACGGTCACCGCTCCAGTCTCGAGCGATCCGCACCGGTTCGGCCGCGTCGATCCCGACGGCACCGTCTGGCTGATCACGGGATCCGGTGAACGCGTCATCGGCTCGTGGCAGGCCGGTGACACCGAGGCCGCGTTCGAGCACTTCGGCCGGCGGTTCGATGACCTGCACACCGAGGTCGCGCTGATGGAGCGCCGGCTGGAGTCAGGGACCGGAGACGCCCGCAAAATCAAGTCGGCGGCCGCTGCCCTGGCCGAAACCCTGTCGGAGGCCCATGTCCTGGGTGACGTCGACGCGCTCGCCGCGCGTCTGACCGCCATCGTCGAGCACGCAGACGAAGCCGCGCAGGCGGACAGGGCCAGGCGCGACGAATACCGCGCCGCGCAGACCGCCCGCAAGGAGACCCTGGCCGCCGAGGCCGAAGACCTCGCGACGAATGCGACGCAGTGGAAGGCGGCAGGCGACCGGCTGCGCGAGATCCTCGAGGAGTGGCGGACGATCAGCGGGCTGGACCGCAAGACCGACGATGCGCTGTGGAAGCGGTACTCGACGGCCCGCGAGACCTTCAACCGACGCCGCGGCTCTCATTTCGCGGAGCTCGACCGCGAACGGGCAGGCGCGCGGCAGGCCAAGGAGGGGCTGTGCGAGCGCGCCGAGGAGCTGTCCGACTCGACCGACTGGGGCGGCACCGGCGCCGCGTTCCGCGACCTGCTGGCGGAGTGGAAGGCCGCCGGACGCGCCGCCAAGGACGTCGACGACGCGCTGTGGCAGCGGTTCAAGGCCGCACAGGACACGTTCTTTTCCGCCCGCAACGCGGCCAGCTCCGAGCGCGACGCCGAGTTTCGGACTAACGCCGAGGCCAAGGAAGCGCTGCTAGCCGAGGCCGAGAAGGTCGACACCTCTGATCTCGAGGCGGCGCGGGCGGCGCTGCGCGCGATTGGCGACAAATGGGACGCTATCGGCAAGGTGCCGCGCGAACGGGGTGCCGAGCTGGAACGACGGCTGCGCGCCGTGGAGAAGAAGGTGCGCGACGCTCCGTCCGGAGGAGTCGATCCGGAAGCGCAGGCCAGGGCCGACCAATTCCGAGCTCGCGCAGAGCAATTCGAGCGGCAGGCGGAAAAGGCAGCGGCGGCCGGACGGACCAAGGATGCCGAGGAGGCGCGTGCCAACGCCGAACAGTGGCGTCAGTGGGCCGACGCGGCAGCCGAGGCGCTTGGCAAGAGGGGCTAGGGCTTCTCCGGCCCCGTCGCGTCATCGCCGCCGCTATCGTCGTCGAGGCTGTCCAACAGGCCCTTCTTCTGACGTTCGGCGACTTGCCTGCGGCGTTCTTCCTCCGCGGCGAGCTGCAGCGCGGTGCGCGCCCACACCGCGCGGGCCCAGTTGAAGGCCAGAACGATCACCGCGAGCCACGCAATGATCAGGCCGATGCCCGGCCCGGGGTGGTGTGCGGGCGCGGTCTGCCGCGACCACACCGCAAGCAGGCCCGTGAAGGACGCCAACGTGGATCCGGCCAGCGCGATAAACGCCAGCGCCCATCGGCGGGTCAGCAGCGCCAGCATCGAGAAGCCGACACCGAACACCAGCGCCAGCCAACTGAATACCCGCGAGGGCAATGCGATGCCGTTGTGGATCGCCGTATCGTCGCCCGCCAGCACGTCCCAGCCCTTGGCGTCGCCGGTGTGTGGCAAGATGAACGTCAACAGCAACACAAACACGGCGATGGCGATCACCAATGCTCTTGCGCCGGGATCGATTTCACGCGCAACGCGGCGTTCGGCAGCCTCGATGTCGCCCTTGAACTCTTCGAACCTGCCGTTGTTCTGATCGCCCGCGGTCACCGGGCGCACCCGGACGAGGTCGGCTGTGGCGTGGGAACGCCAATGCCGGGCATGCCGAGGCCAACGCCCGATGTCGCCGGCCGACCGGCTCCGACGCCCGATGTCGCCGGCCGACCGGCTCCCACGCCGGTGCGGGGATTCTGGCCCCCCTTGTGCGTGTCGCCTGCCCTGGTGCGTCGGTGGGTGTGCGGGCCGCTGTCGGCGATCAGGTGGTGCGGCGCGGCACCGGTGACCGTGGTGGTGACGATGTCGCCGGGCCGGATGTCTAGTCGCGCCGGGTCGAAATGCACCAGCCGGCCGTCGCGAGCTCGTCCCGACATGCGTGCGGTGCTGGCGTCCTTGCGGCCTTCGCCAGTGGCCACCAGCAATTCGACGGTGCGCCCGATCTGCGCGGTGTTCTCTTCCAGCGAAATGCGTTCCTGAAGGTCGACCAGCCGCTGATAGCGTTCTTGCACAACGGCTTTCGGCAGTTGTCCGGCCAGTTCCGCCGCTGGCGTGCCGGGCCGCTTGGAGTACTGGAAGGTGAAAGCGCTCGAGAACCTCGCCTGCGCGACCACATCGAGCGTGGCCGCAAAGTCGTCCTCGGTTTCGCCGGGGAACCCGACGATGAGGTCGGTGGTGATGGCGGCGTGTGGGATGGCCGCTCGGACGCGGTCGATGATGCCGAGGTATCTCTCGGCACGGTAGGACCGTCGCATGGCCCGCAAGATCCGGTCGGAGCCGGACTGCAGCGGCATATGCAGCGTCGGGCAGACATTCGGTGTTTCGGCCATCGCCTCGATCACGTTGTCGGTGAACTCCGCAGGATGCGGCGAGGTGAAGCGCACTCGCTCCAGACCGTCGATGCTCCCGCACGCGCGCAGCAGCGTGGCGAATGCGCCGCGGTCACGGGGAACCCCGGTGCCGGCGAACGAGACCCCGTAGGCGTTGACGTTCTGACCCAGCAGCGTCACCTCGAGGACGCCCTGGTCGACCAGCGACTGCACTTCGGCCAGTACGTCGCCGGGTCTGCGGTCGATCTCTTTGCCACGCAGCGCGGGCACGATGCAGAACGTGCAGGTGTTGTTGCAGCCGACGGAGATCGAAACCCATGCGGCGTAGGCGGATTCACGCACTGCGGGCAGGGCGGACGGAAATTCCTCCAGCGCCTCGACGATTTCGACCTGGGCTTTGCGATTGTGACGGGCGCGGTCGAGCAGCGTCGGCAGTGAACCGATGTTGTGGGTCCCGAACACGACGTCCACCCACGGGGCCTTCTTCAGAACAGTGTCGCGGTCCTTCTGCGCCAGGCAGCCACCGACGGCTATCTGCATGTCGGGATCGGCCTGCTTTCGCGGCGCGAGGTGGCTCAGGTTGCCGTACAGCTTGTTGTCGGCGTTCTCGCGAACCGCGCAAGTGTTGAACACGACGACGTCGGCGTCGGTTCCGTCGGCGGCCCGCTCGTACCCGGCGGCTTCCAGCAACCCGGCCAGTCGTTCGGAGTCGTGCACATTCATCTGGCAGCCGTAGGTGCGGACCTGATAGGTGCGACGCACCTGGCGAACATCCGATGTGCGCTCGCGCGAAGAGGCGACGTCAGGGCTGGTCCCGTTCACCTCCTGCGCCACCACCGAAGTCACGGCCCCATGGTACGTACCGGGCCGGCACAGCGATCTGAGTGGATTCGCGAGTTCCAGGAAAGCTGGACGTTCCCTGGGTAATGTCTGCACCCATGGAGACCACTGGGTCGGATGTGAAAGTGGTGGATTCGACTCCGTCAGGTGCGCCGATGATCTCGATCAAGTCGGTGAATAAACACTTCGGCGCCCTGCACGTGCTCAAGGACATCGACCTGGATGTCGATCGCGGGGAGGTGATCGTCGTGCTGGGGCCGTCGGGGTCGGGCAAGTCGACCTTGTGCCGCACCATCAATCGGCTCGAGCCAATCGACTCCGGCACGATTGCGATCGACGGTGAGGTGCTACCTGACGAGGGCCGCAAGCTGGCGCAGCTGCGGTCTGATGTCGGCATGGTATTCCAGTCGTTCAATCTATTCGCGCACAAGACGATTCTGGATAACGTCACGCTTGCGCCGATGAAGGTGCGCAAGAAGTCGAAGGCCGAGGCCCGCGAA
>Ga0207688_10002378_pt1 | contig 10124 bp, 8 predicted proteins | sample KBSMiscanthusM4_FD_184296 | JGI IMG/M metagenome (GOLD analysis project Ga0207688, IMG submission 184296) | Miscanthus rhizosphere microbial communities from Kellogg Biological Station, Michigan, USA - M4 (SPAdes) (version 2) | ecosystem: Host-associated > Plants > Roots > Rhizosphere ...
TCCGGCGTTGTCTGATGGCCTTCTGCTGCTTCCTGGTGCCAGCGAAGAGGAGCTCCTCTTGCTCCCGCCGGTTCATGCCCCCCAAGCCAATCTGCTGCCGGTCTAGAAATCGCGTGTTCCCAGGGGTCCTTGAGGTCCTCTGTGTCCTCCACCGCTCCATCGTCTAGGTTCATGCGGTCGCGCAGCCACAGGATTGCCCTCCACAGGAGGAAACAGGCCATCAAGAACGTGAGGATTAAGAAAGCTCGCGAGAGAAACGTCAAAATGCCGACGTAGTCGGAATATTTGTCAGTTTCCATGGCCGTCCCTCCGCAATTCTGGCCAACAGACAAACGAAACAAACAAAGTGGCTGCCAAGACATCTGACCTGCGCTTGTGTAGAAAATGTACGCCTGGCTACGCCCCGGCGGATAGCAATCGGCCCGCCACCGTGGGGATGTTGGTGAGGCCCAGTAGTAGTAGGTCAGACGTGCCGGTGTGCTGATCGGTTCCATTCTGAATGATCGGCTGCGGAGAGTGGCGCACGGTTCCTTACTTTCTACGGATCCGGAGCCAGTCCCGGTTACGCTTACGTCAGTTTCTATTCGTTGGGGGTGGAACTATGAAGCCTCGACTCGCCTTTGGGGTGTCAATGGCGGTGGGCGCCGTTGGATTCGCATTGATCGCTGCGGTGCCTGTCGCACCGACCGCGTCAGCAGTGCCGTACAGCAGTTGCAAGGAGGCAATAGCCGACGGCGCGGCCCCGCTATTGAGGGGGGATCCTGGCTACAGCGAGAAACTCGATACTAACGGCGACGGGATGGCCTGCCTTGAGGGCTCGGGCGCCCATTACTTCCCGCCGAAAAACTAGTCGCTGCGCCTCACACTGCGTGTGCAGCAACACTGCCTGGATGCGCCAGGAGAGGTGCCCGTAAGTGCCGCGTGGATCGCCCACCAAAGTCCACTGGTGCTGCTGATCTGCGCGTGCGGCGATCGCCGCGAGTCTGCGCCGCTGGGCGGCCGCCGTGGCTTGGTGGCGAGCCCACCAGCCGGGTCCGTACTTCCACACCGCGACCGCGGTCAGCACTAGGGCGATGAGCACCCAGTACTTGAGCACGAACCCGACGAGCAGCAGCGTGCCGATCAACGGGGCGATGAGTCTCATTGCGGGAGAGTAGGACCGGGCACCGCCGCCGCGGCTATCCACCCCTTGATCACGTCGGCGAGCTTGAGGAGATCCGCGGCGAGGTTCTGGGCGCCTTCCACGCTGACCCTCAGGCACTCGTAGTTAGTACCGTCATCCGCGACTCGGTCAATGAAAATCTGCGGTGACATGTCAGCGACGGCGCCCTCCGTGTTGATCGAGCCGTCGGGCAGCTGAGCGGCGGTGGGCGCCAGGCTGATATCCGTTGCCTCGACGCGGCGATCGTCGCCCCATATGATCCGGAACTCGTGGCCCCATTGGTCGAAATCACCGCCGACGGTCGTGCCTGCCGGCAACGGCACATCAGGATGGTTGGTCGTTGAAGTGGTGGTCATTGTGACTCCAATCTGTTCGGAGCCACGCCGATATCCTGAATTGCACGAAACTTGCACGGGTGCATGTTTGCGCTGGTCAGATGGCACCCCCGGCAGGACTTGAACCTGCGACCTACCGCTTAGAAGGCGGCTGCTCTGTCCGCTGAGCTACGGGGGCAGCGCACCTACCCTAGCCGAATACGCGCGAACCGATGGATGCCCCATCCATTACTCTGGAATCGATGGTGAGACACCACACGAAGGACAAGGGCGATCTGGCCGTCGCCAAAGTCCACGCCGACTTGGTAAGCAAAGGGTTCACGGTCTTGTTTCCGGCGACGGAGCACGCGCCGTTCGATCTTGTCTCATATGCGGCCGGAGAATTCCTCCGCCTTCAGGTGAAGTACCGGTCCGCGCGCGCGGGCGCCGTCACCGTGAAGTTCCGGTCTATGTGGGCGGACCGCAACGGGACGCACATGACACCGTTGGACAAGGGCGCAATCGATACGGTGTGCATCTACTGCCCGGAGACCGACGAGTGCTACTACGTCCAGCCGGACGCACATGGCGCTTCGGTCACTCTCCGGATTGCGCCCAGCAGGAATGGCCAGCAGGCAGGAGTGTTGGACGCTGCCGCATTTCGCGAGCTGCCGTGCGCAGTTCGCCGCTGACCTCAACGGAAGTGCAATCTTGAACGATGAGCTGAGTCGGGCGCCTAGGGTGGACCAACACCGGCGCGGCCGCCGAACTTCCGCATGAAAGGCGGCGCTCAGCCGCGGGAACCCTGCGCCCGCAACTGCGACATAAAGCCACTCCGTGGTGCCGGCCGGCGGACTAGCGTGGTGACAGCACTATCGGCGTAGGGAGGGAGCGACGAGCATGAGCGACGTGCCGGAACTCGATGCGGCAGGACTTCCGGAGGAACTCAGCGCGTTCGACCAGATACTGCATCGCGGCGAAGCCCACCCGCGTACGCGTTCCGGCATCATGACTGTGGAGCTCCTCGACAGCACTCCGGACTGGGAGAGCTACCGGGCGAGATTCGACAGCGCCTCGCGCAAGGTTCTGCGGCTGCGGCAGAAGGTCGTCATGCCGACGCTGCCCACCGTGGCACCGCGGTGGGTGATCGACCCCGACTTCAACCTCGACTTTCACGTGCGAAGGATGCGGGTTCCTGAACCGGGGACGATGCGCCAGGTGTTCGACCTGGCCGAGATCGCCGCGCAGTCACCGCTCGACATCTCCCGGCCGCTGTGGACCGCAACCCTCGTCGAGGGCCTCGAAGGCGGCTGCGCCGCTCAATTGGTGCACCTCAGCCACGCCGTGACCGACGGGGTCGGTGGCGTCGAGATGTTCGCCAACCTCTACGACCTAGAGCGCGATCCGCCGCCGCAGCCCCCGCCGCCGCTGCCGGTCCCGCAGGACTTGTCACCCAACGACTTGATGCGCCAAGGGTTTAACCGGCTTCCGGGCACCATCGCCGGACGGGTACGTGGCGTGCTGTTCAGCGCGGTACACCTCGTCGGCGAAATGGTCCGCGACCCGATATCGAGAATGGGCGACGTCGTCGAGTACGCGATGTCCGGTGCCCGCGTCGTCGGACCCGTCGCCCCGCCGTCGCCGGTACTGCGTCGCCGCAGCCTTTCCTCGCGCAGCGAGGCCATCGACATCGAGTTCGGAACTCTGCACAAGGCCGCCAAGGCGGCAGGCGGCTCCATCAACGACGCCTACCTGGCCGGGCTCTGCGGGGCCTTGCGCCTCTACCACCAAGCCAAGGGTGTGCCAATCGACGCGCTGCCGATGGCGGTACCGGTCAACCTGCGGTCCGAGGCGGACCCGGCCGGCGGAAACCGATTCGCGGGTGTCAATCTCGCTGCGCCGATCGGCTTGCACGACCCGGAGATGCGCATCAAGAACATCCGTTCGCAGATGACGCGCAAACGCGAGGAGCGGGCGATCGATATGGTCGGCGCCATCGCCCCGGTGCTCACTCTGATGCCGGACTCCGTGCTCGAGTCGGTGGCCGGTTCGATCGTCAACTCCGACGTCCAGGCCAGCAATGTACCGGTTTACGCTGGCGATACGTTCGTCGCCGGGGCAAAGATCTTGCGGCAGTACGGCATTGGCCCGTTGCCGGGGGTCGCGATGATGGTCGTGCTGATCTCACGTGCCGGCTACTGCACCATCAGCACCCGCTGCGACCGCGCGTCGATCACGGATCCCGACCTGTGGGCGCGCTGTCTGCTGACCGGCTTCGACGAGGTGCTCGCGCTGGGCGGCGACGGTCGAGCGGCGCCGGCGACGTTCACCATCGACGTCCCAGAACCCAGCCCAGTCTCACCGAACGGAAGTGCGGCGCAATGACTTCGGCCAACGGTCAGCCCAATCGACGGACCATGCGGTTGCCCGGCTCAGTCGCCGAGATCGAGGCTAGCCCGGCCGGCGCTGAGGTCGGCGCCTTCTTCGATCTCGACGGCACCCTCGTCGCGGGGTTCACCGGCGTGATCATGACCCAGGATCGGCTGCGGCGGCGCCAGATGTCAGTCGGTGAGTTCATCGGCATGGTGCAGGCGGGCCTCAACCATCAGCTTGGCCGTTCCGAGTTCGAGGACCTCATCGGTAAGGGCGCCCGCATGCTGCGCGGCAACTCCCTGGACGACATCGACGAACTGGCCGAGCGCCTCTTCGTACAGAAGATCGTCAGTCGCATCTATCCGGAGATGCGCGAGCTCGTCCGCGCTCACATGGCCCGTGGCCACACAGTGGTGCTCAGCTCATCGGCGCTGACGGTCCAGGTGGAGCCCGTAGCGCGGTTTCTCGGAATCCAGAACGTATTGAGTAACAAGTTCGAGACCGATGAGCACGGCCGGCTCACCGGGGAGGTGCTGACGCCGATCATCTGGGGGCCTGGAAAGGCAAGGGCGGTGCAGGCATTCGCCGCCCGCAACGGTGTCGACCTCTCGAAGAGCTACTTCTACGCCGACGGTGACGAAGACGTCGCGCTGATGTACCTCGTCGGCAATCCGCGACCGACGAATCCCGCGGGCAAGCTCGCCGCCGTCGCCGCCAAACGTGGCTGGCCGGTGTTGAGATTTAGCAGCCGCAGTGGCAGCAACCCGGTTTCGCAATTGCGTACGGTAGCGGGTGTTGCGTCGATGATGCCGATCGCCGCCGGTGCGCTCGGCCTTGGGCTGCTGACCCGCAACAAGCGCACCGGCGTCAACTTTTTCACATCGACGTTTGGCCGCACCTTGTTGATCGCCACCGGGGTCAACCTCAATGTGCTCGGCAAGGAGAATCTGACCGCCCAACGGCCGGCGGTGTTCATCTTCAACCACCGCAACCAGGCCGATCCGATGATCGCCGGGGCGCTGGTCAAGGACAACTTCACCTCCGTCGGCAAGAAGGAGCTGGAGAAGGACCCCATCGTCGGAACAATGGGCAAGATCATGGACGCCGCCTTCATCGACCGCGACGACCCCCAGAAGGCCGTCGAAGGACTGAAGAAGGTCGAGGAGCTCGCGCGCAAGGGCCTGTCGATCCTCATTGCGCCGGAGGGCACCCGGCTTGACACCACCGAGGTCGGCCCGTTCAAGAAGGGCCCGTTCCGCATCGCGATGTCGGCGGGAATCCCGATCGTGCCCATCGTGATTCGCAATGCGGAGGTCATCGCGGCACGCGACTCGAGCACTTTCAACCCCGGCACCGTCGACGTCGTGGTGTACCCGCCGATCCCAATCGACGACTGGACTCACGACAACCTCTCCGAGCGCATCGCCGAGGTACGCGAGCTTTATCTGGATACGCTCAAGGACTGGCCGCACGACGAGGTGCCGACGCCCGAGCTGTACACGCGGAAGAAGGCTCCAGCGAAGAAGGCCCCGGCGAAGAAGGCCGCAAAGAAGAGTCCGGCCAAGAAGCCCGCCGCCAAGACGAGCGCCGAGAAGACACCGGCGAATAAAGTGGCCGCCAAGAAAGCAACGAAAAAGGCTGCCGCGAAGGGCCAGCTGTGAAAGTTCCCGCCGACCAATTCGCGCCGTTCACCACCACGGGCGACGCGCTGGTGCTGGCGTCGGTGTCGTCGCCGGCCGAAGAGGAGCTGCTGAACGACTGGCTGGAAAGCCAGCGGCGCGAGCACCCCGATTCCAAGGTCGACGTGCTGCGCCTCCCGGCCGAGGACGACCCGCCGCCGGGGGTGCTGGCGCGGCTCGTCGAGGAGTTGGAGGCCGACGAGGACCGTTCGGTCGTGCCTGTGCGCGTGTTCTGGGTGCCCGGCGGCCTGCCGACGCGCTCCAAGATCGTGGCGCTTCTGTCCGGCCGGGACACCTACCGCCCTCCGGAACTGCTGCAGAAGCGGATTCTGCGAAAGGACCCGTCGCGCGCCCGGGTGGTGGCCGGCGAGCCCGCGAAGGTGTCCGAACTGCGCCAGCAGTGGAACGACACAACGGTCGCTGAAAACCCCAGGGAATTCGCGCGATTCGTCATCCGCCGCGCCAGCCTTGCGATCGAACGCGTCGAGCTGCGCTTGCTTGGCCCGGAGTACAAGTCACCACGGCTGATCAAGCCCGAACTGATCGCCTCGACGCGTTTTCGCGAAGGCCTCGAACGAATTCCCGGCGCGACCGTGGAGAAGGCCGGGGAGATGCTCGATGAACTCTCGACCGGCTGGAGTCGGTTCTCGGTCGACCTGATTCCGTCATTGGGTCGCGCCATCTTCAGCCGAGGCTTCGATCCGAATGTCGACTACGACCGCACCGAAGTCGAATCGATGCGACGCGCGTTGGAAAACCATCCCGCCGTGCTGCTGTTCTCGCACCGGTCCTACCTCGACGGCGTGATCGTGCCGGTGGCGATGCAGGAGAATCGCTTACCGCCCGTCCACACGTTCGCGGGAATCAACCTGTCTTTCGGCTTCATGGGGCCGTTGATGCGCCATTCGGGCGTCATCTTCATCCGCCGCAAGCTCGACGACCCCCTGTACAAGTACGTGTTGCGGCAATTCGTCGGCTACATCGTCGAGAAGCGGTTCAACCTCAGCTGGTCGATCGAGGGCACCCGCTCCCGCACCGGAAAGATGTTGCCGCCCAAGCTCGGTCTGCTCGCCTACGTCGCCGACGCCTACCTCGACGGTCGCAGCGACGACATCCTTCTGCAGCCGGTGTCGATCAGCTTCGACCAGTTACACGAGACCGCCGAATACGCGGCGTATGCGCGCGGTGGCGAGAAGACGCCCGAAGGCTTGTCCTGGATGTACAACTTCATCAAGGCCCAGGGCGAGCGCAACTACGGCAAGATCTACGTCCGCTTCCCCGAAGCGGTGTCGATGCGCGAGTACCTCGGCGAACCACATGGCCCGTTGTCCACCGACGACGCTGCCAAACGCCTTGCGCTGCAGAAGATGGCGTTCGAGGTGGCCTGGCGGATCCAACGGGCCACGCCGGTCAACGCGACGGCGCTGGTTTCGGCTCTACTGCTCAGCACCCGCGGTGTCGCGCTGACGCTTGACCAGCTTCACCACACCCTGCAGGACTCGCTGGACTATCTGGAACGTAAGCAGACTCCGATGACCAACAGTGCGTTACGGCTGCGCACGGCCGATGGCGTCCGCGCGGCGCTGGATGCGTTGTCCAACGGCCATCCCGTCACGTGCATCGACGGTGGCTTGGAACCGGTCTGGCGGATCGCGCCCGAAAACGAGCACGAGGCGGCGTTTTACCGCAACACGCTTATCGACGCGTTCCTCGAGACGTCGATCGTCGAGTTGGCGCTCGCGTATGCAGGGCGGGCGGAATCCGATCGGCTGGAGGCGTTTTGGTCACAGGCAATGCGGCTGAGGGATCTGCTGAAGTTCGACTTCTACTTCGCCGACTCGGCGGCGTTCCGCGAGCATGTGGCCGAGGAGATGTCCTGGCACGAGGACTGGGAAACCCACGTTGCAGCCGGCGGTGACCAGATCGACACGCTGCTGCGTGCCAGGAAGCCGTTGATCGCCGGCGCCATGCTGCGACCGTTCTTCGAGGCCTACGAGATCGTGGCAGACGTCTTGCGCGACGCGCCCGCCAAGATCGACGAGAAGGAGCTGACCAAGAGGGCGTTGGGCGTCGGCCGGCAGTACGTCGCGCAGAATCGTGTGCGCAGCAACGAGGCGGTGTCGGCGCTGCTGTTCGCCACCGCGCGGCAGGTGATCGCCGATCAGCATCTGCTGGAACCCGCCGCCGATCTTGGCGAGCGGCGCACCGCGTTCCGCGATGAACTTCGCGGCGTCCTGGGCGACATGGACACGGTGGAGCGGGTCGCGCGCGAACAGTTCTACGCGCGTGAGATGCAGCAGCGCGCGTTGCGCAGCGAGCCGGCCTAGGACGGCCCGCGGGCCAGCTGCCTACGACGCCATACGCTGGGCACATGGCTTCTCTCGGTCGGCAGGCGGTCCCGAGCGTGCGCAGCAGCTCCGTGTGGCCCGTGCTGGTCGGCGTCGGCGTCCTGGCGGGCGCCGTGGCCGCAGCCATCGGCGCGATGTCGCTGGCCGACGCACTGACCGCCACCGGATTGCCGAACCCGGGACCTGCGACCACTTACGGTCTGCCGTTCGTGCGCGCGGCGGGGGAGATCGCCGCCGTACTGGCGGCGGGGTCCTTCCTGTTCGCGGCCTTCTTGGTGCCGCCACAGACCAATGGGGTGCTCGACGCCGGCGGCTACCGCGCGCTGCGGCTCGGCACGGCCGCGTCGGCGGTGTGGACGGTGTGCGCGGCGCTGCTCGTGCCGCTGACCGTGTCCGACGTCTCGGGGCACCCGCTGCGCGAACAGCTCAATCCGGTAAGCGTCTGGTCGGCCGCCAGCCTCGTCGATACGGCGTCCGCGTGGCGCTGGACCGCGTTCATCGCGGCGGCCGTCACGCTGGGCAGCCTTCCGGTGTTGCGGTGGGGGTGGACCCCGGTGCTGCTGGCCGGTGCGTTGATCTCTCTCGTGCCGCTGGGCCTGACCGGTCATTCGTCGGCCGGCGGCGCGCACGATCTGGCCACCAACAGCCTGCTCATCCACCTGATCGCGGGCGCACTGTGGGCGGGTGGCCTGCTGGCACTGCTGGCCCACGCGATGCGTTCGGGGGAGCACGCGGACCTCGCGGCCCGGCGGTTTTCGGCGCTGGCGCTGTGGTGCTTCGTGGCCATGGCCGCCAGCGGCGTGGTCAACGCGCTGGTGCGGATCCAGCTGCCGGACCTGTTTCGCACCGAATACGGCTCGTTGGTGATCGGCAAGTTCGTCGCGCTGTGCGTGCTCGGCATGATCGGATGGCGCCAGCGCCGCAGCGGGGTCGCGGCGCTGACGACCGATCCGGAAGCCCGCGGGCCACTGATCCGGCTCGCGCTCGTCGAGGCGGCCGTCTTCGGGGCGACGTTCGGCATCGCGGTCGGGTTGGGCCGCACACCGCCACCACCGGTGCTTACGGAGCCAAGTCCCGTCGAGGTCGCGATCGGCTATGACTTCGCCGGGCCGCCGACGCTCGCGCGGGTGTTGTTCGACTGGCGGTTCGACCTCATCTTCGGCACAGCGGCGATCCTCCTTGCGGTGCTGTATGTGCTCGGGGTGCGCCGGTTGCGGCGTCGCGGCGACGGGTGGCCCATGGGTCGCACGATGGCGTGGCTTTGCGGCTGCGCGGCGCTGCTCTTCACCACGTCGTCGGGACTGGGCCGCTATATGCCTGCGATGTTTTCGATGCACATGGTGGCGCACATGCTGCTGTCCATGTTGGTGCCGATCCTGCTGGTGTTGGGCGCACCCATGACGCTTGCCCTTCGCGCACTGCCGACCGCGGGACGGGGCGAGCCGCCCGGGCCGCGGGAATGGCTGCTGGCGGCATTGCATTCGCGGGTGTCGCGGTTCCTCACCAACCCGATCGTGGCCACCGTGGTGTTCGTCGCAGGCTTCTACGGCCTCTACCTCGGAGGCGTTTTCGACGCGGCGGTGAGCAATCACGCCGCGCACATGCTGATGAACATTCACTTCCTGCTCAGTGGATACCTCTTCTACTGGGTGGTGATCGGCGTCGACCCGACTCCCCGGCAGATTCCGCAACTCGGCAAGGTCGCGATGGTGTTTGCATCGCTGCCGCTGCACGCGTTCTTCGGTGTCGTGCTGATGGGTATGCAGACCGTTCTGGGCGAATCGTTCTACCGGTCGCTGCAGCTGAGCTGGCACACCGACCTACTCGGTGATCAGCGGCTGGGCGGTGGAATCGCTTGGGCGGCAGGCGAAGTCCCACTTGTGCTGGTAATGATCACCTTGCTGATCCAGTGGCGACGCAGCGATCAGCGTACCGCCAAACGACTCGACCGTGCCGCCGACCGCGACGACGACGCCGAGTTGGCCGCCTACAACGCCATGCTCGCCGAGCTCGCCAAGCGGGATAGCCGATAGCGCAACGATCCCTCCGCGGTCGAGTGTTGGGTTATTGCACGCTGGGGGCGAGAAACCGTGACGTGAGCCAACACACGGCGTCGGGCTAAACCGCGCCCGCGGCGCCGACGGCACCGGCGCCCCGCAGCGCCGGCACGGCCGCTGCGTCGCGATCGGGCGTCTAGGCGAACTCCGGTCAGGCCGCGGTCGTCGGCAAGCCCGCCACATTGACGTTG
>Ga0207688_10002379_pt1 | contig 10123 bp, 9 predicted proteins | sample KBSMiscanthusM4_FD_184296 | JGI IMG/M metagenome (GOLD analysis project Ga0207688, IMG submission 184296) | Miscanthus rhizosphere microbial communities from Kellogg Biological Station, Michigan, USA - M4 (SPAdes) (version 2) | ecosystem: Host-associated > Plants > Roots > Rhizosphere ...
GAGGATCAGGCCGCCCTTGACGACCTCGATGACGGTGCCCTTGACGGCCTCGTCCTTTTCCTTGAGCTCTTCGATGGTGCCCCAGGCGCGCTCGTACTGTGCACGCTTCTTGGACAGGATCAGGCGGCCTTCCTTGTCCTCCTTGGTGAGGACCAGGGCTTCGACCTCATCGCCGACGGACACAACCTCATTGGGGTCGACGTCGTGCTTGATGGAGAGCTCACGGGAAGGGATGACGCCTTCGGTCTTGTAACCGATGTCGAGCAGGACTTCGTCACGGTCAACCTTGACGATCGTCCCTTCGACGATGTCGCCATCGTTGAAGTATTTGATGGTTTTGTCGATGGCGGCGAGAAAGTCCTCGCTCGAGCCTATGTCGTTGACGGCTACTTGCGGCGAGGTGACGGAGGGACTTGGCATTTGGTGGGTTGCTCCGGACAGGTTTGGTCGTAGGGACTTGGGACTCTTGTTACTGGTGTGAACCCGCATCGAGCACAGACGGGTACCTGTCGAGGTTACTCGACGGTGTACATGCTGGACAAACTTACCTCCCCCGAGCCGATCGATCATGATCAGCCCGCAGCTACGCTGCTCTGGTGTCATACGCAGGCGCACCGCAACCACCGGAGAGTTTCGGACCGCCGTTGCGTCCTCCCTTTCAGAGGCGAATCCGCAAGGTCGGCGCGCCGCTCGCCGTGATCATCGTGCTCGGCACCGTCGCCGGGTTGATCGTGATCGCGCTGACCGCGCTGAACCCGGTCGGCACGGCGATCGGGTTCGTCCTGTCCAGCGTGGCGATGACAGTCGTGGTGCTGGCATACCTGTGGCTCGACCGGTGGGAGCCGGAACCGCCGCGGCTGCTCGTACTCGCTTTCCTCTGGGGAGCAACGGTCGCCGTCATCATTGCTTCGACCATTCAGATCTACGCCGAATCGGTGATCAACCCTGGAGGCACGGAGACGGTCAGCTGGGTTTCCGTCGTGATCGGCGCGCCGCTCACTGAGGAAGCGGCCAAGGGCCTGTTCCTGCTGCTCATGATGACCGGACTCCGCCGAAACGAGCTCAACTCGCTGACCGACTGCCTCGTTTACGCGGGCCTCACCGGGGCGGGTTTCGCCTGGCTGGAGGACATTCTCTACATCGGCGGCGGCGAGTCGCTGGCCGACTCACTTCTCACCGCCGCGTTACGGCTCATTATGGGCCCGTTCGCGCATTCGCTGTTCACCACGATGTTCGGCATCGGCGTGTACTTCGCCCTGCGGCAGCGAAACAGCCTGGCCAAGGCCGGCTGCATCCTGCTGGGCTACCTGGGCGCGGTGATCATGCACGGACTTTGGAACGGTTCGTCACTGCTCGGAACCGGGGCCTACCTCGGGGTCTACGTGTTCTGGATGGTGCCGATCTTCGCGCTGGCGACAGTGCTCGGCGTGCGAAGCCGGCGCAGGGAGCAGACGGTCGTGGCCGCCAAGCTGCCGGGCATGGTCGCGGCGGGCCTGGTGAGCCCCAACGAGGCGACATGGTTGGGCTCGATCCGCGACCGCAAGCTCGCGATCGGCGAGGCGACACGGGTGGGCGGTCGACCCGCAGGCAAAACGGTCAAGGCTTTCGCCGCCCAGGTGGTGGAACTGGCGTTCGTACGGGACCGGATCGATCGCGGCTTCGGCGACCAGCGGGTCTTCGCGCTGCAGAACGAGGAGGCCAACGGCGTGTATGCGGCACGGGCTGCCGCGCCCGTCCTTCAAAAGCTGGCCGGATACCGGGCGCCTAATGCGCCACCGAGCCGCTAGGCGGCGACAAATGCGCCGCCGAGCCGCTAGGCGGCGACTAATGCGCCGCCGAGTCCCAGCTCCGGCCGAAGCCCACACTGACCTCGAGAGGCACGTCCAGCGGGTAGGCGTTGCCCATCTGCTCGCGCACCAGCCTCTCCACCTCATCGCGCTCCCCGGGCGCAACCTCGAACAGCAACTCGTCGTGCACCTGCAGCAGCATGCGTGACTTCAGGCCTGCATCCTTGAGCACCTTGTCGACGTTGATCATCGCCACCTTGATGATGTCGGCCGCGCTGCCCTGTATCGGCGCGTTCAGCGCGGCGCGCTCGGCGGCCTCTCGGACCTGCCGGTTGCTGCTGTCCAGCTCGGGCAGGTAGCGCCTCCGGCCCAGCACGGTTGACGTGTAGCCGTCCTTGCGGGCCTGGTCGACGACCTCGCGCAGGTAGTCACGTACCCCGCCGAACCGGGCGAAGTACTGCTCCATCTGCACCTTGGCTTCCTCGGTCGAGATTTTCAGCTGCGCGGCCAAGCCGTAGGCGGACAGCCCGTAGGCCAGCCCGTACGACATCGCCTTTACCCGTCGCCGCAGCTCGGGGGTGACGTCGTCGATCGGCACACTGAAGGCCCGCGATGCGACGAAGGAGTGCAAATCCTCCCCGGTATTGAAGGCTTCGATCAGCCCCTCGTCCTGGGACAGATGGGCCATGATGCGCATCTCGATCTGGCTGTAGTCGGCCGTCATCAGCTCGCCAAAGTCTCCCTGGCTGCCCTTGCCGACGACGAACGCGTCGCGGATGCGGCGGCCCGCATCGGTACGGATCGGGATGTTCTGCAGGTTCGGCTCGGTCGACGACAGCCGTCCAGTGGCGGCGATGGTCTGGTTGAACGTGGTGTGAATGCGGCCGTCGGAGGCCACCGAGTTGAGCAGCCCGTCGACGGTGACCTTCAGTCGTGTCGCGTCGCGGTGGGCCAGCATGTGCTGCAGGAACGGGTGCCCGGTCTTGTCGAATAGCGACTGCAGCGCGTCCGCGTCCGTGGTGTAACCGGTCTTGGTGCGCTTCGTCTTCGGCATCTCGAGTTCCTCGAACAGCACCACCTGCAGCTGCTTGGGCGAACCGAGGTTGATCTGCTTGCCGATCACCGCATACGCCGCCTCGGCAGCGTCGCGGATCAAGTTGGCGAACTCGCTCTGCAGCTCGGACAGCAAGTTGAGGTCAACGGCGATTCCCGCGGTTTCCATCTCGGCGAGCGCACGCTGGACCGGCAGTTCCATATTGTGCAGCAGCTCCGACGAATCGATGCGGGCGAGCTCCTCGTCGAGTGCGTCGGCCAGATCCATCACCGCGCTGGCACGCAGGATCACGGTCTGCACCGCTTGATCGTCGACGCCTCCCTGTTCATTCAAGCTGTCGTCAAGCAGCGAAAGCTGTTGCTGCTCAGGGTTATCCGCACGCAGCTCACGCTTCAGGTAGCGCAGCGACAGGTCGTCGAGCGCGAAGCTGCGTTGCCCCGGCCGCACCAAGTAGGCAGCCAACGCGGTGTCGGACGTGACGCCGGCCAGCGTCCATCCGCGGCCTTCGAGGTCGTGCGTGGCGAGCTTGGCTTCATGCAACGCCTTGGGCTGTCCGGGGTCGGCCAGCCACGAGCCGAGTGCGGCTTCGTCGTCGGGGTGCATCGCGGCGGTGTCGATGTAGCGGCCGTCGCCGTCCGCGGCGACGATGGCCAGCGCGGTGGCGTCGGCGTCGAACGCCAGGTGGGTGCCGACCACCGCCATCCCGAATCGGTTGCCGTGGCTGTGCTCGGCCAGCCACGCCGCCAGCTCACCTTGCTCGAGCGCCCCGCCCCGCACGTCGAAACCCTGATCCACCTCGGGATCCGCCGAAGCCAGCGTGTCGAAGAGGCGGTCCCGCAGCACCCGGAATTCCAGGTCGTCGAAGAGGCGGTGAATATGGTCGCGGTCCCACGGCTGCATCCGCAAGGTGTCCGGCGTCTGCGGCAGCGGCACGTCCTTGACGAGGTCGGTGAGCTCGCGGTTCAGCACCACGCTCGACAAGTTGGCCCGTAGCGCGTCGCCGACCTTGCCCTTGACCGCGTCGACGTTGTCGACCAGCGCCTGCAGCGACCCGTACTCGGCGATCCACTTTGTCGCGGTCTTCTCCCCCACACCGGGGATGCCGGGCAGGTTGTCGCTGGGATCGCCGCGCAGCGCCGCGAAGTCGGGGTACTGCTGCGGGGTCAGCCCGTACTTGTCGAGAACCGCATCCGGGGTGAACCGGGTCAGCTCGCTCACCCCTTTGCGCGGGTACAACACGGTGACGTCGTCGCTGACCAGCTGCAGCGAGTCACGATCACCGCTGACGACCAGGACGCGGTATCCGTCGTCCTCGGCCTGGGTGGCCAGCGTGGCAATGATGTCGTCGGCCTCGAAACCCGGCTCGGCGAGCACGGTGATGCCGAGCGCGACCAGCACCTCCTTGGTGATGTCGATCTGTCCGCGGAATTCGTCGGGTGTGGACGACCGGCCTGCCTTGTACTCCGGGTACTTGTCGACGCGGAAGGTCTGCCGGGATACGTCGAAGGCCGCGGCGATGTGTGACGGCTGTTCGTCGCGCAGCAGGTTGATCAGCATCGCAGTGAAGCCGTAGACCGCGTTGGTGGTCAGCCCGCCCTGGGTCTTGAAGTTCTCGGCGGGCAGCGCGTAAAACGCCCGGTACGCCAGCGAATTGCCGTCCAGCAGCATCAATGTGGGCTTCTCGGCCGTTGCGCTTGCGGTCACGCGCCTAACTCTATGCACCCGCGCCGACACGCAATAACCGCCGCGCCTTGTCAACGAGCACGCGGGCAGCCGGGCTCATCGGGCCGCCCGACCGCCAGGCCAGCACCAGTCGGCCCCGCAGTTCCGGGACGATCGGCAGCGCGTACAACCCGTCGCGGCCCCGGGGTACCGACGCGGGCACGATCGCCACCCCGAGTCCTCGCTCCGCAAGGTCGGCGAGCGCCAGCGGTGTGCTGGCCTCGAACGCGACACGTGGGCTGACCCCGGCTTTGGCGCAGGCGGCGTCGAACTGATGCCGGATGCCTGCCCCGACGGGTAGCGCGATGAGCTGCCGGTCGGCCAAATCTGTCAGCCGGATGGTCTTTCGAGACGCCAGCTCGTCGGTCTGGCATACCGCGGCTGCAATCGCCTCGTCGGTGACGACCTCCACGTCAAGGCCCTCCGGCCGTTCACCGGGTCCGACGGAGACGATCGCCGCGTCCAGCCGTCCGGTGCGCACCATCTCGATGAGCGTGTCGGAACTGTCTGTGCTGAGGGTGATTTCGACCTCCGGATGGTCGGCGTGGAAATCGGCGAGCAGCGACGGCATATCGACGCTGTGCGACGTCACCGTGCCGATCGCGACGGTGCCGCGAACCAATTGGGTCAGCTCCTCGACCGCGACGTGGATGTCGGCGACGGCGGCAAGGGCCGCCCTGGCGTACGGCAGCGCGGCCTCACCGGCGGCGGTCAACCGCACGGTGCGACGCGACCGGTCCAGCAGCGGCTGTCCGAGTTCGCGTTCCAGCCGCTGGATCTGGGCACTGACCGCGGGCTGCGCGACGTGGATGCGCCGGGCCGCACGAGTGAAGTTGGCCTCCTCGGCGACGGCGACGAAATACTCGAGCTGCCGCAATTCCATAGCAGATGATTATAGTTTCTGGTCAAAATCGATATTGGACTTATAGAACGGCGACGCCGACCCTGGACATCGAGGGAAGGAGACGACATGACTGAGCTACTGATTGCCGGTGGCGGGATCGGCGGGCTGACCGCCGCATTGACACTGCACGCCCGCGGCATCGATTCGACCGTTCTCGAACGCGCCTCGCACCTGCGGCCGTTGGGCGTCGGCATCAACCTGCTGCCACACGCCGTCAGCGAGCTCTATGAGCTCGGACTGGGCGACAAGCTGTCACAGGTCGCCGTCGCGCCCACCTCTATCTCCTACTACGACACCGACGGCAAGCTGCTGTTCCGTGAGCCACGTGGAATCGACGGTGGCTACGGCTATCCGCAGTATTCGGTGCACCGCGGCCAGCTGCAGATGTTGCTGTTGTCTGCGCTGCGAGATCGCCTCGGCCCCAATGCCGTTCGCACTGGTGCGGCGCTGCACAGCTTTGCCGAATCCGGAAACCGGGTGCTGGTGCACACGTCGGCAGGCGACTTCGCGGCGGACGCGCTCGTCGGCGCCGATGGCATCCATTCGGCGGTCCGGGCGCAGCTGCATCCGGAACCCGACCCGCTGCTGTGGTCGGGCGTTCGGATGTTCAGGGGCGCGGCGCCCGGCGAGTTCCTCGACGGCCGCACGATGGTGATCGTCAAGGACCCCGAGGGTGTCGACCTCGTGACGTATCCGATCGGTGGCGGCCTGATCAACTGGGTGGTCATGAAGCCCGAGTCAGATCCCGGACCACTGCCGGGTGACGCGAAATGGAATCAGCCCGGTGACAGGTCGCAGGTGTTGCGGCACTTGGAGCGCTGGGATCTGGGCTTCCTGGATGCCGCCGATCTGGTGCGGCGCACCGACACAGCGCTCGAGTATCCGATGGTCGACCGTGACGTGCTGCCGTGGTGGGGACACGGACGGGTGACGCTGCTCGGCGACGCCGCGCATCCGATGTATCCCGTTGGTGCCAACGGTGGTTCGCAGGCGGTCGTCGACGCGCGGATGCTCGCCAACGAGCTGGCGCGTGACTTCGACGGCGGGTTGCGGTCCTACGAGGACGTCCGTCGTCGAGAGACTGCGGGCGTGGTGGCCGCCAACCGGGAGATGCACGTCACCGGCGCCACCCAGCGGCCGGCGGACCTGGCCCGGGTGACCGGCAAGTACCGCCAGGACACCCTCACCCGCACGCGGGTGGGGGTACCCCCAGCTCGGCGAGGGGGAGTGCCCCCAGCTGACAAGGTGCAGGCATGACCACCTACGTCCTGGTACCCGGTGCCTGTCACGGCGCGTGGTGCTTCAACGATCTCGCCGACGAGCTGCGGTCCCGCGGGCACCGGGTGCTGGCCATCACGCTGACCGGTATCGCCGAGCGCGCGCACCTGCTGCACGCCGGGGTCAACCTCGAGACACACGTGGCCGACGTGCTCGCCGAACTGGCCGTGCACGGCGTTACCGATGCGGTGCTCGTCGGGCACAGCTACGGCGGCATGGTGATCACCGCGGTCGCGGATCGTGTTCCGCACCAAGTGGATTCGCTGGTCTATCTCGATGCGCTGGTGCCAACTGACGGCGAATCCTGCTGGGACTTGGTCGATGACGAAGAGCGGCAGTGGTATCTCGACGTGGACGACACCGGCTACGGCGTCCGGCCGATGCCATTCTTCGACCCGCGCGCGACAGCCCATCCCCTGCCTTCGTTTCTTCAACGAATCAGGCTGACTGGTGACCTGAACAGGTTCCGTCGTCGCGAGTTCGTCTATGCGCTGAAATGGCCTGGCGATTCACCGCTACGCCCGTCTTACGAACGGGTTCGGCACGACGAGAACTGGAACATCCACGAACTCGACGGCGCGCACAACCTGATGCGGGACAACCCGGACGACCTGCTGCGCATCCTGCTCGACGTCGGGCGCCACTAGCCAGGGCGCGCCCCCGGCTCGCCCGGCCCCGGTGTGGAACCGGGCGGCGGCGGGCCGAGTTGACCGGTGCGGATCCAGTCGATCGCCATGTCGACCGGGTTCTGCGGGTCGACAAACACCGCGATCGTCGCGCCTGGCTGCATCCGCCGAATGTGCATCTGCGCCACAACCTCGTCGAAGACGGCGCTGTAGGGTTCCGAAGGACCAGGCCCGTCACATTGAACCCGGCCCTGGACCCGCAATACGGGCGACATGTTCAGGTAGGACCCGACCTGCCAGACGCCGTCGATTGTGACGGTGGCGGGGAGGCCTGCGCCATTCGTCAACTGCGAATGCCGCATCATCTTCACGCCGATCTCGCTGGCGTCGGCCGCCTCGTGAATCCGGTTGGGGATGTCGCCGATCTGGCCGAGGAACGACGACGGGCGACCCTGCGACTGGAGGTGCTGCTTGTTGGCGCCGTACATCCGCGCCCAGTCCTTGAATTGGTTGGGCATCTGAGGGTTCCCGTCAGTAGCCGAGGAACTTGCGGAACTGCTGCCCGACGGCCATCGACTGGCCCATTCGCTGCACCCAGCCGTCGAGCGCCGCTTTGGTGTCTGAAGGGTTCCACCCTTTCTGCTGGGCGATGGCGACCATGCCGGCCTCGTCGGTGACGCCGCGGGCCTGTGCGTCGCGGGCGAGCTCGGCGTACTCCTGCAGCGAGATGCCGTTGATGGGCTGCCAGATCGGGTCGTCCGCCGCCACCGAACGCGTCGACGGCCCGCCCAACGTTGCGGGGTCGATCGGTCCGGCGCCCTGCACGTGCACCATCCCGTCGCCCTGCTGTTGTCCAGCCTGCTGGGCAAAAGCCTGCTGTGCCTGAGCTGCTGCTTTCTTTGCCTTCTCGAACAGTCCCATCGGAGGTCTCCGTTTCTTGTCGGGGTCCCGGGCGATGTTGCCGGGGACGCTACTCGCGGACAAGTGCACGCGGACCGGTTCGCTACCGATCCCAACTTCACAGACAGAAACTGGAACACGTTTCAGTTTCTCCGCCGGAGTCGGTACGCTGACCGGCGTGTCTGCATCCACACAACCCGCGATCGACGGCTGGTTCGCCACCGATGGGTCCGGTGAGGCCTATCTGATCGGCGGCAAATGTCATCAGTGCGGGACGTATGTGTTTCCGCCGCGGGCCAACAACTGCCCAAACCCGGCTTGCGACGGCGATCAACTGGCCCGGGTGCCGCTGTCGCGACGCGGGGTGTTGTGGAGCTACACCGAAAACCGCTACGCCCCGCCGCCACCGTATCCGTCGCCGGATCCGTTCGAGCCGTTCGCCGTTGCCGCCGTGCAACTGGCCGACGAGGGCGTGATCGTGCTGGGCAAGGTAGTCGAGGGCACACTGGCGGCCGATCTGAAAGTCGGCATGGAGATGGAACTGACCACAATGCCGCTGTTCGTCGACGACGACGGCGTCGAGCGCGTCGTCCACGCATGGAGAATCGCCTCATGAGAACCGGAGCCGCCGCGGCGGCGACGCCCAGCCCGGAACCGCTGTACATCCTCGGCGCGGGCATGCACCCGTGGGGCAAGTGGGGCAACGACTTCACCGAATATGGGGTGGCCGCCGCGCGCGCCGCGCTTTCCGAAGCCGGCTTGGACTGGCGTCAGATCCAGCTGGTCGCCGGCGCCGACACCATCCGCAACGGCTATCCGGGATTCGTCGCGGGCTCAACGTTCGCCCAGAAGCTTGGCTGGAACGGCGTGCCGGTGTCGTCGTCGTACGCGGCGTGCGCCAGTGGGTCTCAAGCGCTGCAGAGCGCCCGCGCGCAGATCCTGGCGGGGTTCTGCGACGTCGCGCTCGTCATCGGCGCCGACACCACGCCGAAAGGGTTCTTCGCCCCGGTCGGCGGCGAACGACGCGACGACCCCGACTGGCAGCGCTTCCACCTGATCGGCGCGACCAACACGGTGTATTTCGCGCTCCTGGCCCGCCGCCGGATGGATCTCTACGGCGCAACACTCGAAGACTTCGCAGCTGTCAAGGTCAAGAACGCCAAGCACGGCTTGGAGAACCCGAACGCCCGCTACCGCAAGGAGACATCGGTCGAGGACGTGCTGGCGAGCCCGGTGGTCTCCGATCCGCTTCGGCTGCTTGACATCTGCGCGACGTCAGACGGAGCTGCGGCGTTGATCGTGGCCAGCGCCGAGTTCACGAAGAAGCACCTAGGTTCGCTCGACGGCGTGCCGTCGGTGCGGGCAGTATCCACGGTGACGCCCAAGTACCCTCAGCATCTACCCGAATTACCCGACATCGCAACGGATTCCACCGCGGTCGTGGCCGCGCCGGATCGGGTGTTCAAGGACCAGATTCTCGACGCCGCCTACGCCGAGGCCGGCATCGGGCCCGAGGACCTGAGCCTGGCCGAGGTCTACGACCTCTCCACCGCGCTGGAACTGGACTGGTATGAACACCTCGGACTGTGCCCGAAGGGTGAGGCCGAGCAGCTGCTGCGCAGCGGCGCCACCACCATCGGCGGCCGCGTCCCGGTCAACCCTTCCGGTGGCTTGGCGTGCTTCGGCGAGGCCATCCCCGCGCAAGCCATCGCCCAGGTCTGCGAGCTGACCTGGCAGCTCAAGGGCCAGGCGACGGGCCGCCAGGTCGAGGGTGCCACCGTCGGCGTCACCGCCAACCAAGGCCTGTTCGGCCACGGTTCGTCGGTCATTGTTGCTCGCTAGGCAGTTCACG
>Ga0207688_10002382_pt1 | contig 10118 bp, 10 predicted proteins | sample KBSMiscanthusM4_FD_184296 | JGI IMG/M metagenome (GOLD analysis project Ga0207688, IMG submission 184296) | Miscanthus rhizosphere microbial communities from Kellogg Biological Station, Michigan, USA - M4 (SPAdes) (version 2) | ecosystem: Host-associated > Plants > Roots > Rhizosphere ...
CCGCTGGCTGCTGCCACCGGCGACGATGATCGCAGTCAGCATGGCGCTAACTCGTGAGAGGTCACTGGTGAATCGTGAATAGGAACGGCAAGCATGCGTTTTGGGTTAATTGCTTAACGATGTAACTATTCACCATTCACCAATCACGCTTCCCGTTTATCCCAACTGCTTCTGCACTTCCTGGCTGAGCGTCTTGCCGTCAGCGCGCCCGGCGACCTTTGGACCGAGCGCTTTCATGACTGCTCCCATTTGCGCTTTGGACGTAGCGCCAACTTCCGTGATGGTTTCGCGGACGAGTCGTGCAAGCTCGTCGGGGTTCATCGCCGCGGGCAGATATTGATTCAAAATCTCGACCTCACCCTGTTCTTTCTCAGCCAGTTCGGCCCGGCCTCCTTTTTCGAAACTTTCGATCGAATCCTGCCGTTGCTTGACTTGTTTGCGGATGACCTGGGTGGCCTCGGCGTCGTCGAGCTCGCCTTCCGGGCCCGATTTCTCGATCGCGGCATACTTAAGCGCTGACTTCAACATGCGCAGAACGCCGAGCTTGTTCGCGTCCTTCGCGCGCATCGCATCCTTGAGATCAGAGTCAATTCGTTGGGTCAGGGTCATGATGAGGAAGATTGGGGGTCGTTACTGGTCAGCGCAAGTGGCGAAGCGTGCGCATCTTCGAGGTTATTCCGGCGGGCGGAACCCCAATTCACGCAATCTCTCAATGCATTTCTGGAGCGAATCGACATCACTTACACTCATAACCTCGGTGCCTTTGCGAGTTCGTTGCATCAAACCCGCGAGCACGCCGCCGGGGCCCAGCTCGAGAAACAGGTCGCACCCCATATCCAGCATCCGTTCCATGCAATCCTGCCAGCGGACGGTCCCGGTTATCTGAGCCTGCAATGTTTCCCGGATATCATCAGCCGATTCAACAACATCACCCGTCACATTGCTCAGCACGGGAAATTCTGGTTGTTGCAAAATGACCTGCAAAAGCGCGTCACCCATCTGCTGATAGGCACTTTCCATCAGTCTCGAATGATACGCGCCCGCGACATTCAGGAATGCCCCTTTCCGGATTCCGTGTTCTCTCGCCAACCCAACCGCCACCTCGACCTTGGCGAGCTCTCCGGAAATCACGATCTGACCCGGCGCGTTGATATTTGCGACATCGACATCAGTCGCAGCGGCCAGCGCCCGCACTGCCGCTTCGTCAGCGCCAATCATCGCCGCCATTCCACCCGACGTCGCCTCGCAAGCCACCTCCATGAAGCGCCCGCGCTTCTCAACCAGTTTCAGACCTTCCTCGAAAGAGAACGTTTCCGCAGCAGCGTGCGCAGTCCATTCACCGAGTGACAATCCGGCAGCCGCAGTCACCGGGAACATGCCCGCGATGTCACGCAGAACGCTCAAGCAAGCGAGACCGTGGATATAAAGCGCTGGCTGGCAGTTCGACGTCCGGGTCAGCTCTTCGAGCGGGCCGTTCCATGCAATTTCGCTCAACTTGCGGCCGAGCACCTCATCCGCGCGCCGGAACAAATCTGCCGCTTCGACAAATTCGGCGGCCAGATCCCGACCCATCCCAACTGTCTGCGCGCCCTGACCGGCAAAAAGAATTCCGATTTTCCTGTTCATCTTCAACCATGCCACATCGAAAATTGCCGATTGGCAATTCGCAATTGGCCATTCATCTTGTTTGATGCCGGTCGACCACCGCGAAATCGAAGCGCCTGATCCCCTCGCCCGGACGCTGCAGGCGCAGGCTGAGGACGTTCCCAACCACGACCAGATCGGGGAAAAAATGGTGCTCAATATGGGCCCGTCGCATCCGGCGACCCATGGCGTTTTGCGCCTGGAATTGGAGCTGGACGGCGAGGTGGTGACGAAGGCGACCCCACACATTGGCTATCTCCACCGCGGTGACGAAAAAATCGCCGAGAACATGCAGTACAACCAGTTTGTTCCCTACACCGATCGGCTCGATTACCTCGCTCCCTTGGCGAACAACGTCGCGTACGCGCTTGCGGTGGAAAAGTTGATGGGCTGGGAGCTGCCGCCGCGCGGCAAGGCGATTCGCGTCATTTGTTGCGAAACGGCCCGCCTTTCCGCGCACTTGCTCGGCCTCGGGGCAATGGCACTCGACCTCGGCGCGATGACGGTTTTTCTCTACACGTTCACGGAACGCGAAAAACTCTACGATCTCTTTGAACTGCTAACCGGCGCGCGTTTCACCACTTCCTACACGCGCGTGGGCGGACAGATTCGCGATCTGCCGGAAACGTTCATCCCGCAGTTGCAACAGTTCATGGATGGTTTCATCCCGCAGCTCGATGAGATCGACAAGCTGCTCACTCGCAATCGCATCTTTGTGGATCGCACCCGCGACATCGGTGTCATCCCGCGCGATCGAGCCATCGCCTACGCGCTTTCCGGGCCGAACCTTCGCGGGAGCGGCGTCGAGCATGATCTCCGGCGCAAACATCCCTATTTAGATTACGAGAAATACGATTTCGAGGTCGCGATTGGGAGCGCGGGTGATTGTTACGATCGATATCTGGTCCGCATCGAAGAAATGCGGCAAAGCGTGCGAATCCTGCGCCAAGTAATCGAGCATCTACCGAGCGGCCCGATCAACGCCGTCGATTGGAAAAACGTTCTGCCGCCGAAAGCCCGCGTCATGACGAAGATGGAGGAACTGATTCATCACTTCATCGTTGTGACGGAAGGGATCGACGCGCCCTCCGGCGAAGTTTATTTCGCGGCCGAAAACCCCAAGGGTGAGCTGGGCTTCTACATCAACAGTAAAGGCGGCGGCGTGCCGCATCGCTTGAAGATCCGAGCGCCCTCCTTCGTAAATCTAAGCATTTTGCCTGAACTTCTCCCGGGCAGCATGATGAGCGACGTGGTCGCCATTCTCGGTAGTCTGGACTTCGTGATGGGAGAATGCGACAGGTGAAAATCCCATGAAAAACCCACTTTCGTTCTTCCGCTTCGCCCTTCCCGCTATCGCTTTGCTGTCGCTCGGCGCCTGCAATCGCGATATGCTTTCCGGCTCCAAATTGACGAGCGCAAACTACGATCAGATCACGCTTGGAATGTCGAAGGCGCAGGTCCAAACCATCCTCGGTGCGCCAACCACGATCGACTCGAAAGACCTCGTTATTTTTAAGAAAACGACATTCCGCTACGAAGACGGCAAGAAGTTCGCGATCGTTACTTTTAAGAACGATGAGGTTGATAGCAAAGACACCAACCTGGGACGCGAACCGTGATGAGAAACCTCCTCCGCTCCCGCCTTTTCGTCCTGCTTCTCGGAGCTCTCTTCGCCTTCAGCGCCTGCCACGGCCCGCGCCTGACCAAGGCAAACGTCGACGAAGTCTCCCAGGGGATGAGCCGCAAACAGGTGGAATCGATTCTCGGTCCGCCGACCTCAATCGACAGCACCAATCTTTTGGTGATGAAAAAGGTGACTTACGCTTACACGCAGGGAAATGAGTCGGTCACGATTGTCTTCGTGAACGACCAAGTGGCGTCGAAGGAAAGCAACCTTCACGATTAGTCGTCATCCGTGGAAGCGACGATGACGAGCAAAGTTCCGGCCGAACTGGAACAGCAAATGGATAAGGCGATTGGCCATTATCCGCCCGATCAAAAACGCAGCGCATCGCTTCCCTTGCTACACCTCTGGCAGGAACACTTCGGTTTCATCAGCGACGAGGGTGTGACCTGGATCGCCGCCAAGCTTGGACTCGAGCCGATCAACATTCTCGAGCTGGTCACATTCTATCCGATGTTCCGTCAGGCGCCGGCCGGACGAAAACATATTCGTGTTTGCCGGACCCTGAGTTGCGCGATGGCCGGGGCGTATCCGCTCATGGAAAATCTCGCTCGCCTAACGAAAATCGATCGGGACGACACGCACGACCCGGTCGCGGTTAGTTCCGATGGCAATTACAGCATCGAGTTCGTCGAATGCCTTGCGAGTTGCGGCACCGCGCCCGTCTGCATGGTGGACGACGAATTGCGCGAAACCGTAACTCCAGAGAGCGCGCCCGATCTTCTTGCTCCTCAGTCGTCACCCGCGATCCATCCCGCTCCTCATCCGCTTGAGCGCCGCATGATTTTCAAAAACATCGGGCGCGAAGGTTACACCAGAGACATCGATTGTTATCTGCAGAACGGCGGTTATGAGCAGCTCAAACGCGCCGTGAGTATGAGCCGCGCCGAGATTGTTAATGAGGTCAAGACTTCCGGTCTCCGCGGACGCGGCGGCGCGGGTTTCCCCTGCGGAGTGAAGTGGAGCTTTATCAAACCGGACGAGAAAAAGCCGGTTTATTTAATCTGTAACGCCGACGAGTCCGAACCGGGGACCTTCAAGGATCGCTACATCATTCATCAGGATCCGCATCAACTGATCGAGGGCATGTTGATCAGTTGTTTCGCCCTCAACGTTCATACCGCTTACATTTACATCCGAGGCGAATTTCCCGAAGGCGCGAAAATCCTCGAACACGCAATCGAAGAAGCGCGTGCGAAAAATTTCCTCGGCCCCAACATGCTGGGCACGGGCTTCGACGTGGAGTTTTACATTCATCGTGGTGCCGGGGCGTATATCTGCGGCGAAGAAACTGGCCTGATCGAATCGCTGGAAGGGAAGCGCGCCTATCCCCGAATCAAGCCGCCTTATTTTCCCGCCGTGCTCGGTCTCTACATGTGCCCCACGATTGTGAACAACGTCGAAACGCTTTGTCACGTGAAGCACATCATCGCCATGGGCGGCGCGGAATACGCAAAAATCGGCCGGCCTAACAATACCGGAACCCGAATCGTTTGCGTCAGCGGTGATGTTGTAAAACCGGGCTACTTCGAAATCGAAGTCGGGGCGCTCACGATGGGGCAAGTGATCAATGAGATGGCCGGCGGACCAAAATCCGGTCGCAAAATCAAGGCGGTGATTCCCGGCGGCAGTTCAGCGAAAGTGTTGCGCGCGGACGAGAGATTCAAGCTGAAGGATCGCGAAGTTTCGCTCGATGAAATCCCGATGGATTTCGACAGTCTGGCCGCGGTTGGTTCGATGGCGGGGTCGGGCGGAGTCATCGTGATGGATGATTCGCGCGACATGGTGTGGACGCTCAATAACATCAACGAATTTTACGCCCACGAGAGCTGCGGGCAGTGCACTCCCTGCCGCGAAGGCTCGCTTTGGATGAAAAAGATTACCGCCCGAATGTTGTTAGGCGGCGGCGTGACGCAGGACCCTGCGACTTTGAAGAACGTGGCCGATAACATCGCCGGGCGAACGATCTGCGCCTTCGGCGAAGCATGCGCCTGGCCTACACAAAGCTTCGTTGAGAAGTTTGCGGACGAATTTGCGGCGAAGGCTCAAAAGCCGGTGCCGCCCCCGTTGCCGCCGGAGTACACCCCGGAAGAGCTGATCACTGAATCAAAGATCCCGACCGCGCCGCTCGCTCATGATCCCGGCTGGGAAAAAGCGGGAGCGGCTGGAACGATATGAAAAAGAGCCGGCACCTAGCAATGTGGGAGGGGCCTTTGTGCCCCGACAGCCGCGACGCCGATCGCCGCGCAAAGGCGGCTCCCACATTAAACACTTTCCCGCTTTGTTGATTCATCATGACTGATGCTCCATCACCTCCAGTTCCACAGGTGGTCAATGTGCAGATTGATGGCGTTTGGCATCAATTCCCCAAAGGCACTCGGTTGATCGAAGCTTGCGAGCAAGCCGGCAGTTACGTTCCGCGCTATTGCTATCACAAGAAGCTCTCCTCCCCGGGCAATTGCCGAATGTGCCTGATCGAAATGGGCATGCCGAAAATGGGCTCAGACCGCAAGCCGGTTCTTGATGCAGACGGTAGGCCTGAAATCAATTGGATGCCGCGTCCGCAGATCTGCTGCGCGACCGATGTGTCCGAAGGGCTTGGGGTGCGCACCAGTTCACCGCTGGTTGAGGAATGCCGTCGCGGAGTGATGGAATTCCTCCTCATCAATCACCCGCTCGATTGCCCGATTTGCGACCAGGCTGGTGAATGCCGACTCCAGGAATTCAGCGTTGAATACGGCCGCGCCGATTCGCGTTTTCTCGAGCACAAGGTGAAGAAGCCGAAAAATGTGGAACTCGGTCCGCGCGTCACTCTAGATGACGAGCGCTGCATTCTCTGTTCGCGCTGCATCCGGTTCTCAAAAGAAATCGCGCACGATGACGTGCTTGGGTTCATCGACCGCGGCAGCCATACCGTTCTAACGGCGCACCCGGGCAAACGGTTGGAGAACAATTACTCGCTCAACACCGTCGATATTTGCCCGGTCGGCGCCCTCACGTCGTCGGATTTTCGCTTCCAGATGCGAGTCTGGTTTTTGAAAGAAACGAAAAGCTTTTGCACCAGCTGCGCGACGGGATGCAACACCGTCATCGGCACTCGTGAAGATGTGATTTATCGGCAAACACCGCGTGAGAATGACGCGGTCAACTCCTCCTGGATGTGCGACTACGGCCGGCTCAATTTCGAATATCTGCAAAGCGAGCGTCGCCTGAGCGAGCCGATGGTGCGGGCGGAAAACAAGCTCGAATCTACCACCTGGAAGCGCGCGATCGAAAGTGCGGCTGCGGCTTTGAAGCCGTTCGAGTCAGGCCAGATCGGAATGCTCGCATCGGGGCGAATGACCAACGAAGAGCTATGGCTGACCGGACGACTCGCCAAATTACTTGGGGTCACGCTGATTGGCATAGCCCCGCGGACCGGACCCGGCGACGACATTCTATTGAGCGAAGACCGCAACCCGAATACAAACGGGGCACGCCTTTTGGGTATCGCGTCCCAGGGCGGCACGAATCTGCAACGACTTAAGGACGCGATCGGATCCGGCCAGATTAAAGCGTTGATTTCGTTAGGCGAAAATCCGCTTCATTGTGGAATCACGGGCGAATCGCTGGAGCGGCTGCCGGTTTACATCGTGATGGATATTCTTTCAAACGAAGCGACGCGTTATGCCAGCATCGTTTTGCCGTCGTTAGGCTTTGCCGAGAAGCGCGGCTCGATGATTAACCGAAAAGGACGGTTGCAGCGGCTCAACCGCGCGGTCCGTGGGCCTGGCTTGGCCCGCGATGATTGGGAAATTCTGCGCGATCTGATCCAAGGCATTTCAGGAGGCAATGGAATCTACACGATCGAAGATGTGTTTCGTCAGATGAGCGAGGCAACTCCCGAACTGGCCGGACTGACCCTGAGCCGGATCAGTGATTTCGGGGTGCAAGTTTTGGATCTCAAAGATACGTCTGGCGCATCGTCGGAGAAAGAAATGCGCGAACCGGAGAAACGTCCGCAATGAAAATATGCGCGCGGCCGCAGCTCCGGGGAGCGCACGCGCCCTCGCGTGCACCGTTCGGCGCCTCGCCGAACGGACGAACGTTCGACCACGGCTCAGTAGTTCTCTCTCCGTGCGACCATGTTTTCGGCGGGGCGCCGAAAACGGCACACGAGGCGCGTGCGCTCCCCCGGAGCTCTGGCGCATCCCGCTAATCCAAAATGACCTTTCTCGTCCTCACTTCATTGGTAAAAATCATCGGGATCGTCTTTCTGGTCATTCTCCCGCTGGTCTCTTACACCGTCTACGCAGAGCGTCGGGTCAGCGCGCTCATCCAGGATCGGCTTGGACCGAATCGGACGGGGTTTCCAACCTCACTACTCGGATTCAAAAAGGATTGGTCGCCATTTCTGGGCGGGCTCGGCCAACCAGTGGCTGACGCATTGAAGTTTATCCTCAAAGAAGACTTCACCCCGGCGAGCGTGAACACGTTCTACTACTGGCTAGCACCGTGTCTCGCGATGGTGCCGGCAATTATGACAATTGCCGTCGTCCCATTCGGCAGCACCCTGCTCGGAGTACCGATGGTGATTGCCGATATTAACGTCGGCGTTCTTTACGTCTTCGCCATCGCCTCGTTAGGCGTTTACGGGATCGTGATCGCGGGGTGGTCGTCGAATTCGAAATATCCTTTCCTGGGCGGAGTTCGCTCCACTTCCCAGATGATCTCGTACGAGCTTTCGCTCGGCCTCGCAGTGATTCCGATCTTTCTCCTCGTTGGCCAGCTTCGCCTAACGAGTATCGTGCAATATCAGATTGACCATGGTTGGATGATCGCGCCTTTCATCGGCCACTGGGGGGACATCTGGAAATGGCTTCTCGCTATTCCGATGTTCATTTCCTTTGCCGTCTTCACCATCGCCATTTTCGCAGAGACAAACCGGCTACCGTTCGACCTTCCGGAAGCCGAAACGGAACTCGTTGGTGGATATCACACCGAATACGGCTCGATGAAATTCGCCCTTTTCTTCCTCGGCGAATACGCCGCCATGATTACCGGTTCGGCCATCATCGTCACCCTCTTCCTCGGCGGCTGGCATCTGCCGATTCCATGGTGGAACCCCGCCCACGGCTTTCACTGGTTGCTCATCAATGGCTCGTTAGCCGGATGGCACGGGGTGGTTGGCGGGCTCTTCAATATCTTCGTCTTTTTCGGGAAGGTCTCGCTCCTCCTCTTATTCTTCATTTGGGTCCGCTGGACTTTGCCCCGTTTTCGTTACGACCAACTCATGCGGCTAGGATGGGTTTTCTTCTTTGAGATAGCCCTCGTGAACATTTTTATTGCCGCTCTGATCGTTGCTTACATGCCGCAATGAATGGCGAATTTCTAATGACGAATGACGAAGCTCAGCTGACGTGCGCCAAGTCCATTTCGTCATTCGGCCTTCGTCATTCCTTCGTCATTCGTCGTTCGTCATTCGTCATTTAACCCACCCATGGCCATCACCGTCCCGCGTCCCAACTTGAAGTGGTCCGAGAAAGTCTATCTACCGGCCATCATAAGCGGACTCGCGATCACGTGGCGTCATTTCAAAAACACGCTGACGGGTCGAACAAAAGTGACGATGCAATACCCAGAGCAGAAATGGGACAGCCACATGCCGGAGCATTATCGCGGCGCACCGGCGTTGGTGAAGGATGAAAAAGACCGTGTTCGCTGCGTCGCCTGCCAGCTCTGCGAGTTTATCTGTCCGCCCCGAGCGATCCGCATCACACCAGGCGAAATTCCGCCAACCGATCGCTTCGCCAAGGTGGAGAAATTCCCCCAGGAATTCGACATCGATATGATTCGCTGCATCTACTGCGGGATGTGCGAAGAGGTCTGCCCGGAACAGGCAATTTTCCTGCGCAAAGATTACGCCATTACCGGCTACACGCGCGCCGACATGGTGCACAACAAACAGAAGCTAATCGAGATCGGCGGTGTCATGCACGGCCTTGTCCTGAAATGGAACGAGAAAAAGTGAGGGACCCTTAACAATGTCACCGCTCTTCTTCTGGATCGCTTCCGCGCTCATGCTCATCTTCGGCGCCGCGGTCATCATTAATCGCAACCCGGTGGCGAGTGCGCTCAGTCTGGTTGTTTCGTTTCTCGGACTGGCCGCGCTTTTCATGTCTCTGGACGCATTTTTCATCGGCATCATCCAGGTGCTCGTCTACGCCGGCGCGGTCATGGTGTTGTTCCTCTTCATCATCATGCTGCTCGATCTGCGCGCCGAAGAGCGCCGGCGCATCAACATCGGTGCTTTTGCCGGTGGCGTCGCAGTGGCCATCGTTTTTTTCGCACAGCTCTATCTCGTGATCGGACAATTGCGGACGGCGAAACTCCCTTTTGCGGCGTTGCCTGCCACATCCGGCGATGATGTGCACCGAGTGGGATTGCTTCTTTTTGGGAATTACAATCTTCCCTTTCAAATAATCGGCGTTCTCGTCCTGGTCGCGACCATCGGCGTGATTGTGCTGAGCAAACGCGACCTGCGCTAATGATAACGCTTGGCGATTACCTTCTGGTGAGCGGCATTCTTTTCGCCATCGGTTTTGCCGGCGACGATGCCGTGACCGGCCTTCTCACCCTTCTTGAGCAAGTTGGCGAAGGTCGTGACGTCGAACCCGCCATCCGGCTCGTCGCCGGAGTGACACTCCTCGCACCGGGTGGCAAAGATGGGTTTGATCTGGTTCGTGAAACTCACGGGCGCAGCAAGGGCTCGAGCCGCGAACGCCACCAAGAGAATCGTCGTGAATCGGTA
>Ga0207688_10002384_pt1 | contig 10114 bp, 8 predicted proteins | sample KBSMiscanthusM4_FD_184296 | JGI IMG/M metagenome (GOLD analysis project Ga0207688, IMG submission 184296) | Miscanthus rhizosphere microbial communities from Kellogg Biological Station, Michigan, USA - M4 (SPAdes) (version 2) | ecosystem: Host-associated > Plants > Roots > Rhizosphere ...
GCTGCAGGTAGATGTGCGTTCGATGGTCCGGCTTGGCGCAGCTGCCCAACGCCAGCACCACGAGAAGCGCCGTGGCGAACCGCTTCATCGCACCGCCGCGCCGGCCATCGCGCGCACGATCTGCTTCTGGAAGACGATGTAGACGATGAAGATCGGAATCGACGCGAACACCGCCTGCGCCATCAGATAGCCAAGGCCGCTGGTCTGCGCATAGTTCATCTGCGCCGCCGCGAGCCCGACCGTCAGCGTGTACATATCGCTCCGCGTCGCGCTGATCAGCGGCCACCAATAATCGTTCCACGCACCGAGGAACGTGAACACCGCCAGCGTCGACTGCGCCGGCAGCGTCAGCGGCACGATGATCTTCCAGAAGATCGTCCAGCGCGAGGCGCCGTCGAGCATCGCCGCCTCGTCCAGCTCGGCCGGGATGCCGCGCATGTAGGTGGTCATGAAGAACACACCGAACGGCGCGACCAGCCCGGGCAGGATCAGTCCCGGATAGCTGTTGTGGAGGTGCAGCCAGGCGAACAGCTGGTGCTGCGGCAGGATCACCGCCTGGCTCGGCACGGCCAAGCCGAGCAGGACGATTACGAACAATGTGCGCTTCAATGGGAATTCGAGACGCGCGAATGCGTAACCGGCAAGGCTGGCGAGGATCAGCACGCCTGCCGTCTGGCCGAGCGCGACGATGGCGCTGTTCATCAGCCAGCGCAGGGTCAGGCTGTTGCCGAAGATCGCGCCATAATTGTCTAGGGTGTAGGGCGGGTGCAGCGCCGCGCCACTGTGCCCGACGAGGTCAGCATTGTGCTTGAGCGAAAGCAGCAGCGTCCACAGCAGCGGCGCGACCATGATCAGCGCGGCAAGCCCCAGCGATACCCGCGCAGGTAACGTCAGCCGCGCCTGGCCGAGCCTAGCGGCCATGGCCCGCCTCGCTTCGCGACGTCGCCCAATATTGGGTGAGCGTCACTGCCAGGATGATCAGGAACAGGATCTCCGCGGCTGCGCTCGCATAGCCGAGCTCCCATCGACCGAATGCGCTTTCGAACAGGAACAGCACCGCTGTGCGCGACGCTCCGCTCGGGCCCCCGGCGGTCAGCAGTTGCGACTGGCCGAACAGCTGGAGCTGCGCCGCGGTCTGAAGCATCACCACCAAGATCAGGGTCCGCCGAAGCGCCGGAACGGTGATCCGCCAGAAAGTCGTCCAGCCGCTCGCATTATCGAGCGCGGCCGCCTCATACATGTCCTCGGGGATCTGCTGCAGTCCGGCGAGGAACAGCAGCATCGGGAAGCCGACCGACCACCAGATCGTGGTGATCGCCAGCGCCGGCAGGACGAGGTGGGGATCGCTGAGGAACGGCAGCGGCTCCCAGCCTAGCGCCTTCCACGCTTCGCCGAGCAGGCCCGCGTCCGGCGCAAGCATGAAGCGCCAGATCAGGGTGACGATGGTCACCGACAACACCGCCGAGGCGAAGAAGATGCCGCGCAGGATCGCCGCGCCCTTGCCCGCGCGGTTGAGCGCCAGCGCGAGCAGCAGCGAGATCACGGTGAGGACCGGAACGATCATCAACGTGACTTCGAACGTGTTGACCAGCGAGGTCCCGAACACCGGGTCGTGAAGCAGCCGGGAATAATTGCCAAAGCCGACGAAATGCCCGGCGCCGAACAGGTCCACCTGGTTGAAGCTCAGCCACAGCCCGCGCAGCAGCGGGAAGACGAGGATCAGCGAATAGAGCGCGAGGAAGGGCGCAACGAACAGCAGGCCCCGCCAGTCGCGCTGCGCGGTCACGCCGCCGCGGCCCCGTGATGGCCCGTTCCGTCAGGGCCGAAGAGGTGCGCCGCCGCGCCGTCGATCGCCAGCCCGACCTCGTCGCCGATCGCAAGGCGGCTGTAGGCGCTGTCCTCGGCGGTGATCGGCTGGCCGTCGGGAAGCCGCGCATAGACGAGTGCGCGCTCGCCGAGGCGCTCGACCAGCTCGACCTTCGCGCGCGTCGTTGCTGCGCCGTCCGCGACCCGCACGCCTTCGGGCCGGAGGCCCAGCCGGAGATCGCCGGACGGCAAGGTGTCGCGCGGGATGGTTGTCTGCACGACCGAGCCGTCGCCCAGCTTCACTTGGGCCGCGCCGTCTCCGTCGCCGAGCTTGACCTGGATAAGCGTCATCGCGGGCGAACCGACGAACTGTGCAACGAAGGTGTTCGCCGGCCGGCTGTAGATCTCCATCGGCGCGCCGACCTGCTGGATGCGGCGGTCGTTCATCACCACGATCCGGTCGGCGAGCGTCATAGCCTCGGCCTGGTCGTGGGTGACCATGATCACCGACGCGTCGACCTTCTGCTTCAACTGCGCAAGTTCGACCCGAGTCCTCAGGCGCAGCGCCGCATCGAGATTGGACAAAGGCTCGTCGAGCAGGAACAGCTTGGGCTGCTTGACCAGCGCCCGGCCGATCGCAACGCGCTGCCGCTGTCCGCCCGACATTTCCGCCGGCTTGCGGTCGAGCAGCGGCGTGATTTCGAGGACCCCCGCCGCATCCATCACGCGGCGGTCGATCTCGTCGCTCGGAACCTTCGCGTTCCTGAGCCCGAACGCCATGTTCTCGCGAGCGCTCATGTGCGGGTAGAGCGCGTAATGCTGGAACACCATCGCGATGTCGCGCTGCCCCGGCGGCAACGTGTCGATGCGACGTCCTTCGAGCCAGACTTCGCCGGCGTCGGCGGTTTCCAGGCCGGCGATGATCCTCAGCAAAGTCGACTTGCCCGAGCCCGATGGTCCGAGGAACGCGATGAACTCACGGCTCTCGAGACTGAGGCTGACGTCGTCGAGAATGGGCGTCGACCCGAATGCCTTGCGGACACCCTTCAGCTCGAGACTGGCCAAGCAACTCTCCCGTCGGCCGGCAATCTACAAGCTGGAAACGGCGCGGCAATAGCGGCGGCTCCGCGGCAGGGCCGACGTCATTGATTGTCTTCAAGTTGGGACGGCGAGTGCCGCGCGCGTCCGGGCGAAGTCGGTCGGTAATGGCATCGCCTCGGCAACGGCTGCCGCGACGAGCTCGCCAATGGCCGGCGCGTGCTTGAAGCCGTGCCCGGAGCAGGCGGAAATGATGATTGCGGGGTCGTCATTCGCGAGGCGGTCGATAATGAAATGGGCGTCTGGCGAAACCGAATAAAGGCAGGCGGCGGAGCGTCGGTACTCGAGCGGCGGCTCGATCCGTCCGTCGATATGCCGGTCCTCGAAGTCTGCGATCTCGTCGCGCGTAACCGTGCGGTCCACGGACGAAGGATCGAGGGTGGTCGCCCGATATTGCTCGGTCGCCAATTTCACGCCGCTGCCGACGTCCGGGAAGCCATAGAAGAAGTCCTCTGCTCCGCGGCCGTGCAACCAGAGGAAGACCGGCAAGTCGGCAAGGCCGACCTTGGCATCCCGCGGCGCCCCGAACCAATGGAGCAATTGCCGGTACAAGCGCACGCCGCCAAGGGCCGATGGCGCAATGGTTGGCAGCCACGGACCGGCTGCAATGACCAGCGCACCCGCATCGATGCGGCCGGACCTCGTCTCGATCCTGGCTCCCGCGCCGTCGGGCCGGTGGCCGAGGTATCGGCAGCCAAATCGCAGCATTGCTCCCTGGCGCTCGGCCGAGCGCAGGAGGGCGGCAACCGCGCGCTCGACATACACCAAACCGCCTTCCGGCTCGAAATAACCGCGGGACTCGGCCGGTGCGGCGAACGCCGGGAAGCGCGAGCGCAATGACACCCCGTCGAGCAGTTCGTGCCTGATCCGGTGGCGCTGAGCGATCGCTACCGTCCGCTCGAAAAAGCCGGCCGCGCCGTGCACGCACGATTCCCCGCCAGTCGTATCGATCGTGAGGAAGCCGCACTGCTCCAGGAGCGGCTCGTCGAGATCCGCCTCGAGCTCGCGCCAGCGCTGGTGGCTGCGCCGCACAAGGGGCACATAGGCATCCCCTTCCCCGACCGCGAGCCGCGTCGCCCTCGTTTCGCCATGCGTCGACCCGAGGTCATGCGGAGGCGCGTACTGGTCGATGCCAAGCACGTGCATGCCTTTGCTGGCGAGCGCGTCGAGGGTGGCGGCTCCCATCGCTCCGAGCCCGATCACCACCGCGTCAAAGCGTTCCGGCATCGCTGCTTCCCAAAAGCCCGCGACCGCGCTGTCTCAAGCTACCTTTGCCAGCCCAACACCAGTTGCCGGGCGCCAAACCTTTTCGGCGATGCGCCGCCAGTTGCCGCCGAGGATCTTCGCCAGTTCAGCCTCACCATAGCCCCGACTAACCAGGGCATCCGCGATCGCAGGCAAATCCGTCGGTCCCAGCATCCGCAGTTCGCCGGCATAAGCATCGGCATCGGGCCAGGTGTGCCGGTTGGTGGCAAGGTCGTTCGCAAGCTCGACCTGGTCGAAGACATAGTCGAGGCCAAGGCCGACGTGATCCGGGCCGACGAGCTGGACGACATGGTCAACAGCTTCGGCAAAGGTTTCCGCCTGCCGCTCATTCGTGCCGAGGAAGAAGCCGATCCCGTTGATGCCGACAACTCCGCCGGTCGCGGCGCAGCCCCTGATGAGTTCGTCGGGGATGTTGCGCTGGTGCTTGGCGATGGCGAGCGGGTTGGAGTGAGAAAAGATTACCGGATTGTCGGCGTGCTCGAACACGTCGCGCACCGTCCGGTGCCCGGTGTGAGAACAGCACGCGACCATTCCAACGCGTTTCATCTCGGCAAGCAGCGCTCGCCCATATGCGGTGAGCCCCTGATCTTCGTCGTGGCATCCGCCCCCCGCTGCATTGTTGCGGTTGTACGCAACCAGCATCCAGCGGACACCGACGTCATAGAGCAATTCAACCAGGCCGTGGTCGCCGCCGTCGAGCGGAGCCATGCCCTCGACGTCAAAGGTGATCGCCAGGCGCCCAGCGGCGCGAGCAATGTCGATCTCGCTTGGCGTGCCAACGAGCTGGAACCGATCGCCATGGGCGTGGATCCAGCGCCGGAACGCCGCTGCCATGCGAAGGTGATGTTCAAGGTCGAGCGACCCGTAGCCGATGTTGAGGCTGACCACGTCGACACCAGCTGCGCGATATTGCTCAAGCTGCGGCAAAAAGGTCTCGTCGTCAGGGCGCATCGGCAGGCAGGCATGATTGTCCCAGACCAGATGGTCGTGAAGCAGTCGCCGGGACGTCGCCTGCACCTTGGCCTCATTGGTCATCATCCGTCCTTCCGATGAGGATTATAAGGCGGGGTCGGAAAATTGGGCCATCAAAAGCTGCGTAACGAGCGCTTTCGGCAGGGTTGGCGGAGAGGGTGGGATTCGAACCCACGGTACGGTTGCCCATACGCCGCATTTCGAGTGCGGTGCTTTCGACCACTCAGCCACCTCTCCGCGAAGGGTTCGCGCTGGCCGGGCGGGTGCCGGCTCCGGTCGGACGCGGCGCTCTAGCAGTGCGCCCATGCATTGCCTAGATAGTATGGATGACCCCTTTTGCACCCTTCGAACGTTCTCGCCCCGTTGGACCCCCGATGGGACAGAAAATCGACTTCCCTCTCGCCCGCTTCGCCATCGGCGACGTCGTGCGTCACCGCCTGTTCGACTTCCGCGGCATCATTTTCGACGTCGATCCGGAGTTCGCCAATAGCGAGGAATGGTACCAGGCGATCCCCGAGGACCTGCGTCCGCCGAAGGACCAGCCCTTCTACCATCTCCTCGCCGAAAACGCGGAGAGCAGCTACGTCGCCTATGTCAGCCAGCAGAACCTGCTGCCCGACGACAGCGACGAGCCGATCGACCACCCGGCGATCGGCACGATGTTCAACCGCGAGGACGGCCGGTATCGCCTGAGGCCGGACCTAAGGAACTAGCCGTTTCTCCATGCGGACCAGCGGCACTTCGACCCCGTCGATATCGGCAGTGATCGGCGCCTCGACCTCGGCGTAGCCGCACGCTCGATAGAGCGGCGCTCCGGCCATCGTCGCCATCATCGTCGCGCTCTTGAAGCCGGCGTCGCTCGCCGCGTCCTCGCACAGCCGCAGGACGAGCCGCCCGACGCCTTGCCGCGTGAAATCGGGGTCGGTGTACATCGCGCGGATGCGTGCCGGCTCGGTGGCGGGGTCGAGCGCCCGCGGCTCGCGCGCGACCACGCTGTCGTCGCCGCCGTAGAGCGTCGAGCGCCAGCTCCACCCGCCGCAGCCGGCGATCCTGTCTCCGCTCTCGACGACGAAATAGGTGCCGTCGAGCACGAGCTGGGCATCGAGCCCCATGACCTTGTGACTTGCGGCGACCTGCTCGGGATCGAGGAAATCATCCTGCAGCGTCTCGATCGATCGGCGCATCACCTCGCGCAGGGCATCGAGGTCGTCGGGCTTTGCGATGCGGTGGCTGAAGTCAGGCACGACGGATCGATAGTCGCTCGGCTGAAATGCGTCGAGGCGCGGGACCTTTCGATCCCGCGCCCCAAATTGTCTCAGTCGGTTATTGTCCGCGCTCGCCCTTCTCTGCCGGTGGCGGCGGAGGAGGCGGTGGCGGCGGCGCCGGAGGCGGCGGAGCCTCGACCACCGGCGGCGGAGGAGGCGGCACGGCGACCGGGGCCGGCGCAACGTACGGGGCGCGCTCGCCGAACTTCGCTTTCAAACGGACGTACCAGAGTCCGCCGTTGATGCCGAACGGACCTCCGCTACGCGGATAGACCATGCCGTTGTCGAGGCTGTGCGTCAGCTGATAGACCGCATTGACCGCCGAATTGGCGACCTTGTCCGGATGGTTGTTGAAGATGTTGTTCGCGCCGATCGTCAGCGTGAACATCCTCATGAAGGTATAGCTCACGTCAGCGTCGGTCGTGAACTTCGATCCGAAGTGCTGGTATCCGGTCGGAACTTGGCAGTTTGTGGTCAGCTGGCCTGTGCAGAAGTCGGTCGCGCTGGTCCACCAGCTATAATAATTCTCACGGGCATTGAGTGAGAATGGACCGCGATTCCAGTTCATCGATAGAGTTGCGCGGTGGTTCGGCGCAAGGTGCTCAATGTTGATCCGCTGCCCCAGGCTGATCACTCCCGGATCGAACTTCGTCACCTTCGAATGGTTGTAATTGTACGCCAGCGTCCAGGTCATGCTCCCGTCGAACAAATGGGTGCGATAGGTGCCGACAAAGTCGACGCCCTTTGTCGTCGTATCGAAACCGTTGGTGAAATAGTTGACGGCCCCGTTTAGGCCAACGGCCGCGAGTGTTGGCTCAGCGGCAAGATCGGCCGCCGTCACGGTGAAGGTTTGTGAGATGCCGATGCGGTCTCTCACGTTAATGATGTAGCCGTCGATCGTGGCCGTCAGTGCCGGCGTGGGCTTCAGAACCAGGCCCGCGCCATAGTTGTGAGACTTCTCCGGTCCGAGCGTCGTCGAACCGAAATGACGGGAGATCGGGCTGTCGACCGGATAGGTGCCGGTCTGGACCTGGTTCCCGCCGACGAAGTTGGTGGTCAGAAGCGCATCGTGCGACTGGCCGGGCGACGGCGCGTGGAAGCCGGTCCCGATCGTTCCGCGGATCGAGACCTGCGGAATGATCTTGTAGATGGCGTTAGCCTTGTAGACGAAGCTGCCGCCGAAGGTGTTGTAATGCTCGTAGCGGCCGGCGAGGCCGACGCTGAGCTGGCTGGTAACGTCGGCTTCGGCATCGCCGTAGACGCCCCAGCTCCACTGGCTCCATTCTCCGGCATAGGTCGGGCTTGTGCCGCCGTAACCGCTGGCGCCTGGTGAGCGTCCGGCAATGATGCATTGCGTCGCACTAAGATTCGAGCAGCCCAGCCCGCCTGACGCGAAGGGCGTGGCGCTGAAGGGCGTCGGTGCATAAACCCCTGGCGAGACAAGGTTATACAGCGGCTGCGGCGCTACGAACGGCCCTCCGCTATACGACTGCACGTCGCCCGCAGTCGAACCATAAGTCTCCTTCCTGTATTCCGCGCCCCAGGCCAGCGTAACCGGGCTGAACAGGCCGAGGTTCACCGGATAAGTGAAGTCGGCATTGAGGTTGCGCTCCTTCTGGCTCAGCGTGCCGAACTGGAAGCTCGTCTGCGAATTCGGGCCATAAGTCGTGTTCAACGACTGGTTCATCGATAGGGTTAGCGTGTTCTTGGCGAGCGAACCTGACAGATCCCAGGTCAACCCGTTCGCCAGGCTGCCCTTGTAGCCGAGGGTCCCGAACCGTTCCTTGTTGATGCCGATGAAGCGCGGCGTGAAGCCTGCCGGATAGATCGAAAGGAACGTGAAGGTGTTGGTGTTGTTGACAAATCCTCCCGCCGGACAAGTCGGCGTCGCGGCCGGGCAAGGCGTCAGAAAGAACGGTGCCGTGAAAGCCTCGTTGGCGCCGAGGGTATGCGGGTTGCCGGCCACATCGAGCACGCCGGTTGCCCTGACCGTAGAGCGGAAATTGAAGCTTTCGTTCGCCTTGCTGTAGGCGCCGAGCAGCGTCAGGTAGAGTTGGCTGTTGCTGGTGACGTCGACGCCGCTGTTGAGCATCGCCTTCCAGCCATGCTGCGGCGAACTGCCCCAGATCTGCGCCGGCAGCGGATAGTTCGGCAGTTGGGCAGCAAGGTTGGGAAATTGCGTCGCGAAGATGGCGGCGACCGGTCGGGTGGCGCCACGGCTGGTGCCATCGTCGCTGAAATATTCGCCGGCAACGTCGATGAAGCCGGTGGCGCCGATGCCGACGCCGATATTGCCCGCGACCTGACGGGTCTTGCCGCTGTCGAGCTTGGTGCTGCCATGGTCGAAATATTGGCCGTAGCGTCCTTCGAGCTCGATGCCGCTGCGGTCGGTCCGCATCCCGAAGTTCATGACGCCAGCGATGGCGTCCGAGCCATATTGCGCTGTCGCGCCGTCACGCAGCACTTGGAGGTTCTTAATTCCGATCGCCGGGATCGCCGAAATATCGGAACCCTGCGAGCCGAACGACAGGCCGGTGTCGCCATTGGTAAAGACCTGGACCAGGGCGGAGCGGTTGAAGCGCTTGCCGTTGATTTGCACGAGCACTTCGTCGCCCGGCAGGCCGCGCAGCGATGGCGCGCGGACAAAGGTCGACGCGTCGGAAATCGTGTTCTGTCCAACGTAGAATGAGGGGACGATGTTCTTGATTGTGTCGAGAATATTTGCCGTCGGCTGGCTCGTCAGCTCCTGCGCACCGATCACGTCGACCGGAGAGGCGGAGTTGGTGGAGGTGCGGTCGGTCCGGCGCGTGCCGGTAATGACGATCTCGTCGCTGTTGACGGGCCTGACCTGAGCCAGCTGATCCTGGGTGACGGTGGTCACCGGGGTTGCCTGTTGGGTTTCCACCTGCGCCGCCTGGGCGGCGCCTGCCCCAAAGAACGTGAGCGCCGATGCCGATGACAGCAGAATCTGCCGGGACAGCCGGCCGTTGGATTTCGTCATTGAACCCCCGATCGAAGTGCGTGTGCTGCACTGCCGCATCGAGGATGCCTCATGACAAACCTGTGTCAATCAACCGTAGGCTGCGCTCGCTCGCTATTGTCGTTTACGTGACTTATAGGACACATTCACTTTGGATAATGTCCGCCACGGCCCGGCGGCCGATCCAGGGACGGTCCGCGGCGCCGCGCGGTTGACACCGCCGGGCGGCTGCCATAGGCGGCGCGCTTTCCCGCGCTAGTCCCGGCGTAGCGCCCACACGCGCGTGGGAACCGAAATTCTGTTGTGGAAGAGAAGAGCCAATGTTCGCAGTCGTGCGCACGGGCGGCAAGCAATATCGCGTCGCCCCGGGAGACAAGATCGTCGTCGAGAAGCTCGACGGCAATGCGGGCGACCGCGTGACGCTGGGCGACGTGCTGCTCGCCGGCGACGGCGGCAGCCTCAAGTCGACCGACGGGCTTACCGTCGCCGCGGAGATCGTCGCCCAGGCCAAGGCCGACAAGGTCACCGTCTTCAAGAAGCGCCGGCGGCACAATTACCGCCGCAAGAAGGGTCACCGCCAGCAGCACACGATCCTGAAGATCGTCGCGATCGGCGACCAGAAGGAGCAGAAGAAAGTCGCTCCCAAGTCCGAACCGAACGCCGCGCCGGCTCCGGCAACGGCAACCGCCGGCAAATCAAAGGCCGAGCAAAAACCGGCCGAACATGC
>Ga0207688_10002391_pt1 | contig 10106 bp, 10 predicted proteins | sample KBSMiscanthusM4_FD_184296 | JGI IMG/M metagenome (GOLD analysis project Ga0207688, IMG submission 184296) | Miscanthus rhizosphere microbial communities from Kellogg Biological Station, Michigan, USA - M4 (SPAdes) (version 2) | ecosystem: Host-associated > Plants > Roots > Rhizosphere ...
GGGGGTGAGTGTGCCCAAGGTGTCGGTGTTGATCACCGTCACCGGACACGATCAACCGGGTGTCACCTCGGCGCTGTTCGAGGTGCTGTCCAGTCACAAAGTTGAGCTGCTCAACGTCGAACAGGTCGTCATCCGCGGCCGGCTGACGTTAGGCGTGCTCGTCGCCGTGGCGGCCGACGTGGCCGGTGGCCATACGTTCCGCTACGACGTGCAGACCGCAGTCCACGGTGTCGGCCTCGACGTGACCATCGAGCGCAGTTACGACCTCCCGATCATGCGCGAGCCGTCGACCCACACCATCGTGGTGCTGGGCAGGCCGATCACTGCCGAGTCGTTCGGCGTGGTCGCCCGGGAAGTAGCCGCGCTCGGCGTCAACATCGATTTCATCCGCGGCGTGTCCGATTACCCCGTAACGGGTTTGGAGCTGCGGGTGTCTGTGCCGCCGAACGGGGTTTACGAGCAGCTGCAGGCCGCGATGGCGCGGGTGGCGGTCGACGAGGGTGTGGACATCGCCCTTGAGGACTACAGCCTGTCGCGACGGGCCAAGCGGCTCATCGTCTTTGACGTCGATTCGACCCTGATCCAAGGTGAGGTCATCGAGATGCTGGCTGCCCGGGCAGGGGCGGAGGCCGCCGTCGCCGCAGTCACCGAGGCGGCGATGAGCGGCGAACTGGACTTCGCCGAATCGTTGCATCGCAGGGTCGCGACGTTGGCCGGCCTGCCTGCCGAGGTGCTCGACGACGTCGGCGAACAGATCGAGCTGACGGCGGGCGCGCGCACCACGCTGCGCACGTTGCGCCGCCTGGGCTATCACTGCGGCATCGTGTCCGGCGGCTTCCGCCAGGTCATTGACCCGCTGGCGCACGAGCTGGAGATGGACTTCGTCGCCGCCAACGAACTCGAGATCGTCGACGGGAAGCTGACCGGCCGTGTGATCGGCCCCGTCATTGACCGGCCCGGAAAAGCCAGGGCGCTGCGGGATTTTGCACAACAGGCCGGTGTCCCGATGGAACAGACCGTGGCAGTCGGCGACGGCGCCAACGACATCGACATGCTCGCCGCCGCGGGGCTGGGTGTGGCGTTCAACGCGAAGCCCGCGCTGCGCGAAGTCGCTGACGCATCGCTGAGCCACCCGTATCTGGATACCGTGCTGTTCATCCTCGGCATCACCCGTGGCGAGATCGAGGCCGCCGACTTGCGCGACGGGGTGGTGCGCCGGGTCGAGATTCCCGACCATGAGTAATACGGACAGTCTGGACGCGTGCGTGCGCTAGACTTGCATACAGTATCCGAAGGAAAGACTTTCGCCATGGCAACATTGCTTCTGCACCATTCGAGCTTCGCCAATCACCAGACCGCGCACGGCCATCCGGAGCGGCCCGACCGCTACCGCGCGGTGGCAGCGGTTCTCGGCCGGCCGGAGTTCGAGCCGCTGGTGCGCGAAGAGGCCGACGTCGCCGATCTCGATACCACGCGCTACGTGCACTCCAACCGCTACGTCGACGGGCTCGAAGCCGCCCGCCCGAACGCCGGCTTTATCTATCTCGACGGCGGCGACACCATGATGGAGCCCTCGACGTGGGAGGTCGTGTTGCGCGGCGTCGGAGGCACGCTGCAAGCGGTCGACAAGGTCCTCAATGGCGAAGTGCAGAACGCCTTCGTCGCGTGCCGCCCTCCGGGCCACCACGCCGAAACCGAACGGGCGATGGGGTTCTGCCTGTTCAACAACATCAGCATCGGCGCGCGTCACGCGCAACGCAACCACGGGCTGCAGCGGGTCGCCATCGTCGATTTCGACGTCCATCACGGCAACGGCACGCAGGAAATCTTCTACTCCGATCCGAGCGTGCTCTACGCGTCGACTCATCAGATGCCGTTGTTTCCGGGTACCGGTGCCGTGGGCGAAACCGGTGTCGGCAACATCTTCAACTCGCCTCTGGCGCCCGGCGACGCCGGCGCCGAACTCCGCGAAGCCTTCGAGGACAGAATCCTCCCTGCGCTCGACACCTTCCGGCCGGAGCTCATCATTGTCTCCGCCGGGTTCGATGCCCATGAGCGCGATCCGCTCGGTTCACTGCGCATGACGGCCGACGATTTCGGCTGGGCGACACGCGAACTGATGAAGTCGGCGGAGAAGAACTGCGGCGGCCGTCTCGTCGCGGTGCTGGAAGGCGGCTACGACCTTCAGGGACTTGCGGATTCGGTCAGCGCCCACGTCGGCGAACTGATGAAAGGCTAGACGACCACCGCGCGTGAGTCGGGCCCAGTTGACCCGGTCACGCTGTGCCAGGCACGGGCCAGCAATTCCACCGCCTCGACGAGGCGGTCATCGGGCAGCGTGTAGGGCACCCGGATGAACCGCTCCAGCGTGCCGTCGACGCCGAAACGCGGACCGGGCGGCACGACCAGGCCAAGTCGCGAAGCAGCCGCCGACAACCCGGAGCTCGTGGGCGCGGGCAACCGCGCCCACAGCGACATTCCGCCGTGGCTCTGACTTGGCGACCAGTCCGGAAGATGTTCGCGTAGAAGCGATCTCAGCAAGTCACGCCGATGACGCAATATGTCGCGCCGCTCTGCTAAGAGCTCGTCGGCCTTGGCGAAGAGGCGTGCGGCGGCCAACTGTTCCACAATCGCGGTCCCCATGTCGATGGACGGACGCACCGCTGCGATGGTCGCCAGTGTGCTGCGTTCGGCGCGGATCCAGCCCACGCGTAGGCCACCCCAGAACGATTTCGACACTGAACCGATGGTCAACACCAGATCCCGCCGAGACGGCATGAACGCCGCCATCGGCGCAGGCACCGGCTGGTCCAACCACATGTCGGCGATCGTTTCGTCGACGATTGTGCGAGTGCGCGTTTCGGCGATGATGGCGCCAAGGCGCCGGCGACCCGCCTCGGAAAGTGTCATGCCGGTGGGATTGTGGTTGTCGAGGACAAGGTAGGCCAGGTTGGGTGCGAGCTGACGCACCGCGGAATGGACTGCGTCGAGCTCCCAACCGTCGTTGGTCATGGCAACCGGCACGGGTCGCGCGCCCGTGGTCATGATGGCAGACAGCGCGCCGTGGTAAGTGGGCTGCTCGACCAGTACCCGATCGCCGGGTTGAGTATACGTCGCGAGAATCAATCCGATCGCATGAAGCGCACCCGTGGTCACCATGATCTCGTCCGGCTCGGTGGGTAGACCTCGGGCGCAATATCTTTCGGCGATTGCCTCTCGCAGCGGGACTACACCAGTGAGCTCGACGCCGATGTCATGCAGGTACGGCATCACCTCACGGGCCGCATCGGCGAAGGCGTCCATCATCGCGCCGACAGGCGCGGCCAGCGTGGCCTCCGCGAGGCTGGCCGTAGCGGGCGCTGCCGCGCGGACGGCCATGCCGGTGGAGATGGGTAGGGCGGTGGTGCTGCGCGCACCACGTCTGGCGTTCAGATAGCCGTCGTCCCGCAGATGCGCGTACGCGGCGGTGACGGTGGTGCGGGACACGCGCAACGTGTCGGCGAGAGCGCGTTCACTGGGGAGCTGAGCCCCGACCGGCAGGCGGCCGTCGACGATCAGCATGCGGATGCCGTCGGCCAGGCCCTGGTAAGCGGGTCCGCTATGACTGGACGTGCGCCACTGGCCCAGCTCGCGGGCCAAAAGGTCCACATCGAGCGCTCTGGCGGTCATTTCGATCGACATTTGAGGCCAGTATGCGCTAAGTGGCTATTGAGGAGCAAGCCAGTTGGCTGGAATATAGGGACATGAGCATGAATTGGACATCCCGACTGGCCCGCCCGCTGGCCAGGTTCTTCCAGCCGGCGGAACCACCCGCCGAGTTCGCCGACCGTGACGCCGAACGCGTCCTCCGGGAATTGGAGCTGATCAGGATTCGCTTTGCACATCATGCGTAAAGCCACCCTGCGCGGCGCAGCGCTACTGGTCGGACTGAGCGGTTACGGCTTCTCGATGGCTGTCATGGTCCGGGCCGGGTTGGGCCTGGATCCATGGGACGTCTTCCACCAAGGACTGACCCGTCACACCGGCATGACCATCGGCACCGCATCCGCGGTGGTCGGTGTCGCGGTGCTGCTGGCCTGGATTCCGCTGAGGAACCGGCCTGGCATCGGCACGATCGCCAATGTCGTCGTCATCGCGGTCACCGTTGACGCCGGGCTTTGGCTGCTGCCGACGCCGACTTCACTTCCTGTGCGCATCGCGATGATGGTGGGCGCGGTGGTGCTCAACGCATTCAGCACGGTTCTGTACATCGGCGCTGCACTCGGGCCCGGTCCCCGCGACGGCCTGATGACCGGACTGGTGGTGCGCACCGGCTTGTCGGTGCGGTTGGTCCGCACGTCGATCGAAGCCACTGTGCTGGCCGTCGGCTGGCTTCTCGGCGGTACGGTCGGCGTCGGCACCGTGCTGTACGCATTCGGCATCGGCCCGCTCGTGCAACTGGTACTGCTCATCACGCCTAAGCGAGTGCTCGCGGTCAGCGGCTGGGCTTCCGTCGCCGAGGCCAGCGATTTCGGCGCGCAAACCGACGCCAGGCGCACGCGAGCGCGCCGAAATCGCCAGCCGGGCGAGTACCGCGACGCTGCGTGACTCAGACTCAGCAGATGGCCACGGTGGATCTGCTGGCGCGCGATGCGATCGCGCTGGCCGCTGATTCGCGGGCGATCCTCGGCATTGCAGGCAGTCCGGGCGCCGGGAAGTCGACGCTTGTCGACGCGCTTGTCGCCCGCATCCGGGCGGCCATGGGCGACGACTGGATCGCGCACGTTCCGATGGACGGCTTCCACCTGGCCGATGCCCAGCTCGACCGGATCGGTGCACGCGGCCGCAAGGGTGCCGCGGATACGTTCGACGCGGCCGGTTATGCGCAGCTGCTCGAAAGAGTGAAGCGGGAGATCGACAACCCGGTATACGTGCCGGGCTTCGACCGGGCGCTGGAACAGCCGCTCGCGGCGGCGCTCGTCGTGTTGCCGACGGCGCGCCTCGTCGTCACCGAGGGCAACTATCTGCTGCTCGACGACCCGCATTGGGCGCGCGCACGTCGCGCAATGGACGCCGTGTGGTTCGTGGCGAGCGAGGAGGCCATGCGGGTCGCGCGTCTCGTCGCGCGTCATGTCCGATTCGGCAAGACACCACATGAGGCACGCGACTGGGTCGCGACCACGGACCAGCGAAACTCGGAACTGGTGGCAGGCACGCTTGCCAAGGCCGACCGCGTCATCGTCAACGGCGTCGCAGGATGGGACCTCGGTTAGCAATCCGTTTCTGACCCGCAGAACGCGACACGTGTCGAGTACGGCACGATGGTCGGGTGCCCGTTCCCGGAGAAGATGCGGCCGATCCCGACCTGCTGATCGACTTCGCGAAAGTCACGCTGCGACGCGGTGGCCAGACGCTGGTCGGGCCCGTCACCTGGTCGGTCGAACTCGACGAACGCTGGGTGGTCATCGGGCCGAACGGGGCGGGCAAGACGTCGCTGCTGCGTATCGCCGCGGCTATGGAGTACCCGTCGTCGGGCACCGCTTTCGTGCTCGGCGAGCGGCTCGGCCGCGCCGACATGTCCGAATTGCGTTCGCGTGTCGGGCTAAGCAGCTCGGCGCTGTCCCAGCGCACCCCCGAGGGTGAAGTCGTGCGCGACCTGGTCGTCTCCGCCGGCTATGCGGTGATGGGCCGTTGGCGGGAGGAATACGACGCCGTCGATTACGAGCAGGCCATCGACATGCTGGAAAGCGTCGGCGCCGAGCACCTCGCCGACCGCACCTACGGAACGCTCTCCGAAGGCGAGCGCAAGCGGGTGTTGATCGCCCGGTCGATGATGACCGATCCTGAGCTGCTGCTGCTCGACGAGCCCGCCGCCGGGCTGGACCTCGGCGGCCGCGAAGAGCTGGTGGCCCGGCTGGGGGACTTGGCCGCCGACCCCGAGTCTCCCGCGCTCGTGCTGGTCACCCACCACGTCGAGGAGATCCCGCAGGGCTTCTCGCACTGTCTGATCCTGTCCGAGGGCAAGGTGGTCGACTCCGGACTGCTACCCGATGTGCTGACCGCAGAGAACCTGTCAACGGCTTTCGGCCAATCGATCGCCCTGGAGGACATCGACGGACGCTACTTCGCCCGTCGCACGAGAAGCCGCGCGGCGCACAGGAGGCGGACGTGACGACCGACGACCCGTTGGTCCCCCGGCCTGCCGCGACCGTAATGCTGATCCGCGACAAGGGTCCGGGGTTCGCCCGGGAAATCGAAGTGTTCTTGATGCGGCGGCACTCCGCGATGGAGTTCGTCGCCGGCGTGATGGTGTTCCCCGGCGGCGGGGTCGACGACCGCGACCGCAACGCCGACATCTCGTGGTACGGCCCGGAGCCGGGTTGGTGGGCCGAGCGGTTCGGCGTCGAACCGGATCTGGCCGAGGCGTTGGTGTGCGCGGCGGCCCGGGAGACCTTCGAAGAGTCTGGCGTGCTGTTCGCGGGCCCTCCCGACGACCCGGACGGCATCGTCGGCGTCGCTTCGATCTACCAAGAATCGCGGCTGGCGCTCGCGGACAGATCGCTGTCGTTCGGGGAGTTTCTGCGCAAGGAAAACCTCGTGCTGCGCGCGGATCTGCTGCGGCCGTGGGCGAACTGGGTGACGCCGAAAGAAGAGCGCACCCGCCGCTATGACACCTACTTCTTTGTCGGGGCATTGCCGGAAGGCCAGCTTGCCGACGGGGACAACACCGAAACCGACCGCGCAGACTGGATCACACCACAAGCTGCTCTCGACGAATTCGCCGCCGGCAAGACGTTCTTGTTGCCTCCCACTTGGACGCAGTTGGATTCGCTCAACGGCCGCACGGTCGCCGAAGTGCTTGCGGTGGAACGCCAGATCGTCCCGGTCGAACCGCACCTCGCCGCCGACAAGGACACCGGCAACTGGGAGATCGAGTTCTTCAACAGCGACAGGTACAACGCCGCCCGCAACCACCGCGCGCCCGATGGCTACGGCCCTGACACGCCGCTTGCATGAACGAGTTCGTCTCCGTGCACACCAGCGATGAACAGTCAGGCATCGCCACCCTGCTGCTGTCGCGGCCGCCCACCAACGCGCTGACGCGCCAGGTGTATCGTGAGATCGTCTCTGCCGCTGCAGATCTCGATCACCGCGACGACATCTATGCCGTCATCCTATTTGGCGGTCACGAGATTTTCTCCGCCGGCGACGACATGCCCGAGCTGAGCACATTGAGCGCCGACGAAGCCGACATCGCCACACGCGTATGCTGCGAGGCCGTCGACGCACTGGCCGCCATCCCGGCGCCGACGGTCGCGGCCATCACCGGCTACGCGCTGGGAGGCGGGTTGACGCTGTCGCTCGCCGCGGATTGGCGGGTGGCCGGTGACAACGTGAAGTTCGGCGCGACGGAGATCCTCGCGGGCCGAGTGCCACAGGGCGGCACGGCCCGGCTCGCGCGTGCGGCAGGCGAGAGCAAGGCCAAGGACCTGGTGTTCAGCGGACGGTTCATCGACGCCAAGGAGGCGCTGGCGCTGGGCCTGATCGACGAGATGGTGGCACCAGACGGCGTGTATGACGCCGCGCTGGCCTGGGCGAAGAGGTTCTTGGACTATCCACCGCAGGTACTGGCCGCCGCCAAGGCCGCCTTCGACCTTTAGGCTGCCCTGTTATGAGCTTTGAGGAAACCGACACCGTCCCTGTCCCCCGCAGGCGGGTGGGCCCCCCGCTTGCGAGGGGAGCGCCCGCAGTCGCCAACGACCTGGCGGCTCCGGTACCGAACCCGCATGCCACCGCGGAACAGGTGGAGGCGGCCCGCCACGACTCCAAGCTCGCCCAGGTGCTGTACCACGACTGGGAAGCCGAGACCTACGACGAGAAGTGGTCGATCAGCTACGACAAGCGCTGCGTGGACTACGCCCGTGACCTGTTCGACGCGACCGTGCCCGACGAGGAACTGCGCGACCTGCCATACGACCGGGCGCTGGAACTTGGCTGCGGAAGCGGATTCTTCCTGCTCAACCTGATTCAGGCCGGCGTCGCCCGGCGCGGCTCGGTGACGGATCTGTCGCCTGGCATGGTCAAGGTGGCCACCCGCAACGGCGAGAACCTCGGCCTGGAGATCGACGGCCGGGTCGCCGACGCGGAGGGCATTCCCTACGACGACGACACCTTCGACCTCGTGGTCGGGCACGCGGTGCTGCATCACATCCCCGACGTCGAGCAGTCGCTGCGCGAGGTCGTGCGGGTGCTCAAGCCGGGTGCCCGGTTCGTGTTCGCCGGCGAGCCGACGACGGTCGGCAACACCTATGCGCGGACGCTGTCGACGGCGACGTGGCGAGCAGTCACGAATGCGACCAGACTTCCCGCCCTGACCGGCTGGCGGCGGCCGCAGGCCGAGCTCGACGAGTCGTCGCGCGCCGCCGCGCTCGAGGCGATCGTCGACCTGCATACGTTCGATCCGGCCGATTTGGAGCGGATGGCGGGCAACGTCGGCGCCATCGAGGTGGCCACCTCCACGACCGAGTTCACCGCCGCCATGCTGGGATGGCCGCTGCGGACATTCGAGGCCGCGGTCCCGCCGGGCCGGCTCGGCTGGGGCTGGGCGAAGTTCGCGTTCGGCAGCTGGATCACTTTGAGCTGGGTCGACGACAACCTGTGGCGCCGCGTCGTGCCCAAGAGCTGGTTCTACAACGTCATGGTGACCGGGGTAAAGCCGTCAGGAGATTGAGTCTCGCCGCTGTTTGATATTGAAGCCGTCGCCTACCTGCGGTCCGACGCGGGTGCGCGGAACTTAGTAGAGGTCAACGGGTTTCGGCTCAGTGACGCCTCACTGGTTGCCGACATCGCCTCGGCGCGTGACCGCTTCGGTGATCGCGCCGCCGTGTTGGTGGAGACGACACTGTTGCGTCGAAAGGCCGCAGCCAAATTCGCTGACCCGTCGGAGTGGCTCTTCGCCGACGAGGCGCTGCAGCAGGCCACCGCCGAACCAGTGGCCGCGTACAGGGCACGGCGGTTGGCCGGCGCTGCGGTGCACGATGCGACCTGTTCGATCGGCACTGAGCTTGCGGCACTGCGGAATTCGGCTGCCTACGTCGTCGGCAGCGACATCGACCCGGTCCGGCTGGCGATGGCCGCCCACAATGTCGCCGACGTCGACCTCTGTCGCGCCGACGCGCTGCGACCGGTCACCCGTGACACCGTCGTCCTCGTCGACCCCTCCCGGCGCAGCGGCGGACGGCGCCGGTTCGATCCTCGCGACTACACACCGGCTCTCGATGCACTGCTGGATGTATACCGGAGCCGCGATCTCGTCGTAAAGTGCTCTCCCGGGGTCGATTTCGATGAAGTGTCTCAGCTAGGCTTCCGCGGTGAGATCGAGGTCACGTCGTTGGCGGGCAGCGTGCGCGAGGCTTGCCTGTGGTCGGCGGGGCTTGTGGGGGATGGAGTGACCCGCCGAGCAACGATGCTGGACACCGGCGAAGGCGTTTCCGACGCCGATCCAGACGACTGCCCCGTGGCGCCTGCCGGCCGGTGGATCGTCGATCCCGACGGCGCGGTGGTGCGCGCAGGTCTGGTGCGGCACTACGGCACCCGGCACGGACTGTGGCAGCTCGACCCCGATATCGCCTACCTGTCCGGCGATCGACTGCCCGAGAACGTGCGCGGGTTCGAAGTGCTCGAGGAGCTGAACTACAGCGAAAGGCGACTGCGCCAGGCGCTTTCGGCCCGTCACGTCGGTGCCGTCGAGATCCTGGTTCGCGGTGTCGATGTCGACCCCGATGTGTTGCGGGCGCAACTGCGGCTTCGCGGATCGCAACCGGTCTCGGTCGTCATCGCCCGCATCGGATCCGGGGCGGCAAGCCGGGCAACGGCATTCATTTGTCGTCCCTCACGGTAGTTTTCTGCTCCTCGCGTGGGCGGATTTCTTTCTGCTTCTCGCGTGCGCGGCGAAACGCCACGTAGGCTGGCGGTAATGCGCCGGTGCCGAAGCCGGTGCCGGCTCTCGAGGACGTCCGACGATGCGCATTCTCAGGGTGGCTGCGATTCTCGTGGCCGGTGTACTGGCCTGTTCTACCGGCATATCGACGGCTGCCGGGCAGTCGGCGTGCGCCGACCTCGGCGGT
>Ga0207688_10002393_pt1 | contig 10103 bp, 9 predicted proteins | sample KBSMiscanthusM4_FD_184296 | JGI IMG/M metagenome (GOLD analysis project Ga0207688, IMG submission 184296) | Miscanthus rhizosphere microbial communities from Kellogg Biological Station, Michigan, USA - M4 (SPAdes) (version 2) | ecosystem: Host-associated > Plants > Roots > Rhizosphere ...
ATGCCGAGGCTGCGGTTGAGGCCGAAGCCGATGCCGAAGCCGACGGAAACGTCGATGCACTGGCAGATGCGGCCGGCGACGCGGCACTCGGCGCGGACGACGCGGCCGACTGGCCTGAGCAGCCAGAAACCAGGGCCAGCGTGACCATGAGGATCCCCAGGGTGGCGGCCGACTGTCCGGCCCGCGAGCGCGCAACGACCATCGATGTACCTCCGACTGCCGTCATGGTGTCGGCGCGCGGCTCTCGTCGCGCGGACGCGGCTACGGTCAGACGTGTCAGGTTCGTGTCGCGGTCAGCCTATCGCGGAGCCGTCGCTGCGGCACCGCCGTCACGTCGAGATGTTCCGCGCCCATGAAGCGCTGCATCCGTTCCACCCCGCACGTGAAAGCCTCCGCAAAGGCGTCGTCTGTGGCGAGTACCTCGTCCTCGAGCCACAGCCCGAGGATCGCGAACGTCGAGGTCGATCGCTCCACGCGGCCGTCGAACCGTGCGACCAGGCGGTCGCCCCACAAGACGGGAAGCGCGTAGTAGCCGAACTTGCGCTTCGGGGCGGGCGTGTAGACCTCCCAGATGTAGTCGAAGTCGAACAGCGACGCCGCGCGTTTGCGGGCGCTGACGGGGTCGAGTGGCGCGAGGAACGTCGCCTCGTCGGTCGTGGTGGTGGCGCGCGGCTTCCATGACCTCGGCACGCGACCGCGCTCGACCGTCGCGATGTCGTCCGCGTCTTCGGCAAGCGCCCAGCGCGGGCTGCGCCAACCCTCGACCTCGATCTCGATGAGGGTGCCGGCCTTCACGGCGTTGTCGCGCCACGCAGCGACGGCCTGCCGCTCCCCCTTGTGATACAGCGCGTACGTGCCGGTCAACGGGGAGATGCCCTCGAACGCGACGTGCTTCCGGCGCATGAAGTCGTCGGTCTCCGCGTCGGACGCCTCCTCGAGCAGGTCGCGCGGCGCGACATCCTCGGTCGGGGCGTACACGCGCTCGAACCGCTCGCGGTGGTGGACCATCGCGTCGCCGATCCGCCAGAGGTAGTAGAGCGCGACCGCGCTGTCCTTCCGGCCGCGGTACGAGTCGGTCCGCTTCCGGCTGGCCATCGTGAAGTCACGGTTCGCGACCGTGCCACGCTCACGGAGCACGCGGCGCATCTCGACGATCGTCTCGTGATGCTCCTGCTCGACCTCGCGCCAGTGGCCCATCTCGCGCTCGCGCCGCATGAGGTTGCGCCAGTACGGCAACTCGTCCATCGGACGGACGGCGAGCCAGCCACCCCAGTCGAAGAACTTGCGCCGCTCGTAGGTCAGGCGCGCCCAGTCGTCGAGCTGGTAGTCGATGACGCGGCTCGCGAGCATCAGGTCCTGTGCACGGGCCATGATCGCGAGCGGGTCGAGCTGGAGATGCTCCATCGCGCGCATCGCGCGCTCGGTCCCCTGGAGGCCGCTCCATCGACGACCGGGCCACAGACCCTGCCGGCCGAGGATGAATCGGCGGGCCGTCTGGCGCGAGATCCTCACGCCACGAAGGGTAGCGGCGATGTCGTCGCTCCGACGACGGTTCGCCGACGTAGGCTTTGGACATGACCGCCGACCCGAGCGCCGCCTCCAACTTGCGCGACATCACCGACGTCCCCGCCATCGACGTCTGGGGCGAGACCGTCCAGGCGCGGGTGATCGTCGGAAACAACGCAAGCCTTGCGGTCGTAGAACTCGCCCCGGGCGCCATCGTGCCCGAGCACCATCACGAGCACGAGCAGCTCGGGCTGTGCGTCCAGGGCTCGGTCACCTTCACCATCGATGGAGAGCGACGCGTGCTCGGTCCTGGCGGGACATGGCGGATAACGTCGAACCTGCCCCACGACGCGGTCGCCGGCCCGGACGGCGCGATCCTGGTCGACATCTTCGCGCCGGCCCGTGCTGACTGGGATGCCCTGCCCCGCTCCGAGCCGCGGGCGCCGCGCTGGCCCGGGTCGGCGACCGACGCACCGCGCTAGCGCAGCGCCGACGCGAGCGACAGCTGCTCGACGGCGGGATGTGGGAGCGGACGAGGGTCGTCGGGACCGTCCGTCGCTTCGGCTCGTTCGGCCGGCGTCGCGCGGCGCGGTCGTCGGTCGGCGATGCCATGCTGCTTCGCGAGCTCGCGGACCTGCTGTTTGACCGGGTCCAGCACGTCCTTCGTGACATACGCGCGGCCGTCGTAGAGTCGCTCGTATGCCGGCAGCAGCTCCGGCCAGTCGCGCGCCAGGTTCTCGAGGAAATGCTCGCGGGTACCCGGTCTGAGATAGAGGACGTTCGTCCAGACGGCGGTCGCGCCGGCATCGCGGGCCGCCCTGATGACATCGGCCATCTTGTGTGGGTCGTCCGATAGACCAGGCAGGATCGGCGCCATGCCGACCGAGGCATCGATGCCGGCATCGATCAACGTCCGGATCGCGCGGAGGCGTTGGCGAGGCGGCGCGGTGCCGGGCTCGGTCTTGCGCCATACCTCAGGATCAAGCGTCGGGATCGAGAAGGTCACGCCGACCTTCGCCCGCGCCGATGCATGCGCCAGAAGATCGACGTCCCGCACGATCAGCGGCCCTCTCGTGATGAGGCCGATCGGGTTCCTGGCGTCGGCGAGCGCCTGGAGCGAGCCACGCGTCAGTCGGAAGTGTCCTTCCGCGGGTTGGTAGGGGTCGGTCGCCGTGCCGATCACGACCTGCTCGCCCTTCCACGACTTCCGCGCGAGCTCCTTGCGAAGGACCTCGACGATGTTGGTCTTCACCCGGATCGACGTTCCGTATCGGGCGTCCGAGGGCCGGTCGGCCATCTTTTCGAAGGCGCGGACGAAACAGAACGTGCATCGGTGGACACAACCCATGTACGGGTTGAGCGACCACTTGAAGCCCATGCCCCGAACGCGGTTGAGGGCCGTGCGGCAGGGTTCGTCGCGGTAGGTGGGCCGCATCGTCACGTGAGTATAGAACGTGTGTTCTATCTCTGCCGGCCGAGGGCGAGCGGGCGAGTGCTGGCGGCCGACCGCGGCGGGCCTCGATGCATATTCCCGAGCTCCGCGCGATCGATCACCTAGTGATGCAGCTCGGCCGCATCACCATGGAGAGGAGGGCCATCCCGGCCGCCCGTTGATGCAGCCGAAGCACATCAGCGAGGAACCTTCCGCCAGCAGCGGGGAAATGCGCATCACCCGTGGCGGGCGCGGGCACTGGCGCGGCCGCGGGCACCGGCACGGGCGCCGCCGCCCTCTCAGGCCCGCGGAGTCGGTGCCTTCCGAGCCTCGAAGCCGAGCTCACGTGCCTCGCGCACCGTCAGGCGATCGGTGCGACGCCACGTGAACGCCGTCGCGATCCCATCCCACACCGCAGCCAGTTCCCAGTACGCGGAATGTGACCGCGGGAAGTCCTTCCCGGAGTGCACGCGGAGGTCGACGACGGTCGCGAGGCCATCCGTCCGCCGGAACAGAGGCTCCGCGACGAACGAGAGGAAGTCCCGGCTGTCATAGACGTTCAGCCACGGGACGGGGAGGAGCGGCGGGTCGGCCTCGTCGTACGGCAGCGACGGGATCGCATCGAACGTGTACAGGAGCGGCGCCTGCGAGCCTACGGTGACGCACGCCTCGACCGGGCCGTCGGGCCACGATGCGATCAGGTCGATGAGGGCGATGCCGCCGAGCGACAGCCCCACCGGCAGGATCGGCCGCCCTCGCGCCGCTCGGGCGGCCTTGGTCAACTCGCCGCGAAGGACCTCCTGGATCGAATCGCGATGCTCGTGGTAGCCGATCACATCGGCCAGCATCTGGGCGCCGACCGTGTCGAGGAGCATCTCGCGCCGGCCCTCGAAGTAGTTCGTCACGAGCTTCAGGACGGCCGCGCGGCCCACGCCCCGTGGCACGTTCGAGAGGGAGATCGCCGCCGGTCGCGCCCCGCGATACAGCGCCTTGCGCCAGTTGCCCACGCGCAGACCCGATCGTCGTCGCCATTCGGGCGCGACCACGCGGACATCCCAGCCTCGGCGCCGGACCTGGTCCTCGATCCGGGCCACGTTTCGTGCCAGACCCTCGGAGGTCTCGTTCGCGCCGTGGACGAAGAACAGGATCCCGCTCGGTGGCGGCGGCGGTGGAGCGATCCGAGGGCGCGTCGCGCCGGTCGAAGCCATGGAGCGAGGGTAGCGCCCCCGGCGTCGCGTGAAACCGACCCGGGCGTACCTGACGTATCGGTCGCTGGACCCCGGCTCAGCTACGGAGACGATGCGATGACATCTGACACCCGACCATCGAAGCTGCTGCTCGCGGCATTCGCCGTCACGGCGATCGTCGCTGCGTGTTCGAGCAGCGGCGGTGGTAGCGCGACGACGGCCCCCTCGGTCGCCGCCCCCTCGGCTTCCGCTTCGGAAGCCGCGCCATCGGCCTCGGCATCGGAGGCCGCGTCGGCTTCTGCGTCCGCTGCCTCAGGCGGTGCGATCCAGCTCAAGCTCACCACCGGAGCGCTCGGCAAGTTCATCACCGACGGCACCGGCAAGACCCTGTACATGTTCACGCCGGACGACGGCCAGGCAGCGCCGACGTGCAACGACCAGTGTGCCGCCAGCTGGCCGGCGTTGACCGCCAGCTCTGCGTCGGACGTGACGGTCGGCGACGGCCTCGACCAGTCGAAGATCAAGCTCGAGGCGCGCGCGGACGGCACCCAGCAGGTCGTCTACGGCGACTACCCGCTGTACTACTTCGCCAAGGACTCCGCCGCTGGTCAGACCAACGGCCAGGGCGTGGGGTCGAAGTGGTACGTGGTCGGAAACGACGGCGAGCCCATCAAGGGATAAGGCCTCCGGGGTTCGGGGGGACGGAAGCGGCGGCGCGAGCCGTCGCTTCCTTGTATGTCCGGGGGCGCAGGCGCCCTCGCTACGCTCGCGCGGCGACCCTGGTCTTGCCCGACGCAGCGCCGACCTTGGCGCGATCCTTGAGGATCTGGCCCGCCGCGAGCTTGCCCGGTGCGCCCATCACGCAGCCACCCGGGTGCGTGCCGGAGCCACACTGGTAGTAGCCGTCGATCGGCGTCCGGTACTGCGACCAGCCGGGCGCCGGCCGGAAGAAGAACATCTGCGGAGCGAAGAACTCGCCGGCGAAGATATTCCCCTCGGAGAGGCCGACGGTCCGCTCGATATCGAGCGGCGTCCGGACCTCGCGCTGAAGCACGAGATCACCGAAGCCCGGGAAGAAGCGCTCCAGCGTCCGCTGCACGGTGTCGCCGAGGTTCTCCTTCTCGGAGTCCCAGTCGCTCTCGCGAAGCTTGTACGGGGTGTACTGGATGAAGCACGACAGGACGTGTTTGCCGGGAGGCGCCATGTCGGCGTCGATGGTCGACTGGATCGCGCAGTCGATATACGGGTTCTGCGAATACCAGCCGTACTTGGCGTCGTCGAAGGCGCGTTCCAAGTAATCCATCGACGGGCCGATGTTGGTGAAGCCACGGAACTGGCTGCCGTCGAGGTCGCCGAACGTCGGCAGCCCGTCGAGCGCGAAGTTGACCTTCGAGCTCGTGCCCTGGAACCGGAACCGCTCGATGTTCTCGACGAGGTCGTCGGGTAGCTCGCGCGGGTTGACGAGCTCCAGGAAGGTCCGGCGCGGATCGAGCGCACTCACGACGGTGTCGGCGTAGAACTCGGTGCCGTCCTGGAGCGCGACACCGGTCGCGCGGCCGTCCTTGGTGATGACCGAGTCGACGGGCGACTCGAGGCGGATCTCCGCCCCGAACGATTCGGCGGCCCGTGCCAGCACCTGGGTGAACCCGCCGTTGCCCTTCTTGTGGAAGGCCCACGCTCCGAACTCGCCATCGTGCTCGCCGATCGAGTGGTACAGCAGCACCAGCCCCGACCCCTGCGAGCGAGGGCCGACCTTCGTCCCGATGATGCTCGATGACGAGAGGTAGCCCTTGAGCAGGTCGGACTCGAAGTAGTCGTCGAGGAAGTCGGCCGCACTGCCCGTCAGCAACCGGACGGCGTTGTGCAAGACCCGCTTGTCCATCTTCTTGAACCGCGACCCGACGTTCGCGAGAGCGATCATCTCCTCGGGGTCGTCGCTGAAGATGTCGGGCGGGACCATGTCGAGCAGCGGCTTGATGGCCTGGCAGACCATCTCCATGTCGTGGCTGTACTGGTCGTAGGCGTCGGCGTCGTGCTTCGAATGCCGAGCGATCTCCTGCTGGTTCTGCCCGTGGTCCTGGGTGAACATGAGGTACTCGCCGTCGAGGCCCGGGGCGAACGTGTTCGACATGAGGAGCGGCATGAAGCCGTGCTTGACGAGCTCGAGGTCGTGGATGATCTCGGGTCGGAGCAGGCTCAACGCGTACGAGAACGTCGTGAACCAGAAACCGGGCCGGAGCTCCTCGGTGATGGCGGCGCCGCCGACGAGATGGCGACGCTCCAGGACGAGGACCTTGAGCCCCGACTTGGCGAGATAGGCCCCGTTGACGAGGCCATTGTGGCCACCACCGACGATGATCGCGTCGTAGGTGCGGTCGGCACGGCTCGTCGCCTTGGTCGACTTGCTGCCGTTCCCGTTCTTCCCGGACTTGCTGGACTTGGTCGGCTTGGGGGCGGTCATCGTCATGTCAGGCCGTCTTTCGCTCCGGGTTATAGAGCGGCAACCGCGCGACGTGCGCGGCGACCTGCTCGTAATGGTGGTCGACGGTGAACTCCAGGTTGACCTTCGTGCCGAAGGCCGCGAAGTCGGGGCGGACGCGGGCGATCGCGATATGGCGCTGGAGCATCGGCGAGTACATGAAGCTCGTCGCGTAGCCGACCCGTTCGTAATCGTCGTCGTAGAGCATCCAATCCTCGACGACCGGCGCGTGGTCCTTGGGCGGGATCAGGCCCGCTTCGTTGTAGACCCGATCGTAGTCCCGCCAGTCGACGACGAGTCCGCGCATCGCCCAGCGGGACGTCTTGTCGGCGACCTCCTTCTCGAGGGCCTTGCGACCGATGAACGCTCGATCGTCGTTCTTGAGGTCCCGGAACATCCAGGCCCAGCCGAGCTCGATCGGCGTCGATCGATGCGCGTCGTTCCAGGCATACCGGCTCGAGTCGAAGTCGGCTTCAAGCAGCAGCAGGCCAGCCTCGATGCGGAGCATGTACAGCGCCGCGAGCCCGAACGGGAGGACGCCCTGTCCCTCGATCGAATCCCAGAGCGTGTCCCAGACGTGCAGGGCGTCGGGGGTATCGATCCAGATCTCGTAGCCGAGGTCGCCGCTGTAACCGGTCCGGCTGACCGTTACGCCGGCGCCGCCGATCTCGCCCTTCGCGACCCCGAAGTACGGGATGTGCTCCATCTGCGGCACGAGCTGCTTGAGGAGGTTCCGGCTGCGCGGACCCTGGAAGGCCAACGTCCCGATCTCGCGGCTGACGTCCTCGATCTGGACGTCGAACCGACCGATGCGATCAGCGAAATAGGCGTAGTTGGGCTCCGCGGAGGTGAGCAGGAACTCGTTCTTGCCCGGACGCAGGATGACGCCGTCCTCGATCACGAAGCCCCGATCGTCGAGCCAGCAGGTGTACTGGGCGCTGCCGGGCTGGCAGGCACGGATGTCACGAGCGAGGACACCGCCGAGGAAGGCCTCGACGTCCTTGCCGGTGATGCGGTACTTGAAGAGCGGGCTGGTATCGAAGATGCCGGCCGCATTGCGGACCGCGAAGTACTCAAACTTATCGGACATCTGGTAGCGGTCGGCGGCGAGATGGCCGCTCCAATGGCTCCAGAGTTGCGTCTCGTTGAGGGCGCTCGTCCGCTCGTGGAACGGGGTCGTCCGGATCAAAGGTCTGTCCCTCTATTTGGTCCCTCTCGGCGATGCGACGGTACCCGTTATTGGACGTTTGCGCAATATCGTCCTACGCTGCGGGCGTGACCGCTCCCCTCGCTCCTCCCAAGCGGATGTCCCCCGCCGATCGTCGAGAGGCGATCGTCGCGGCGACGATCGAGGTCGCGCGGCGCAAGGGATTGGCGTCCACGACCGTCCGGGACGTGGCCGCGGAGATGGGCACCTCGTCGGGCCTGATCCATCACTACTTCGAGTCGATGGACGATGTGCTTGCCTCCGCATTCGAGATGGTCGCCCGGCAGGACCTGGCGATCTCGGCGGCGTTGATGGGTGAGGCGTCGTCGGCGGTCGAGGCGCTACGGATCTTCTTCCGGACGTACACCCCGGCCGACAAGGACTGGGCGTTCCAGCTCTGGCTCGATGCGTGGGCCGAGGCAGCTCGCCGTCCCGCCGTCCAGGCGACATCCCGACGGCTCAACCTCGAGTGGCAGGGTCTGCTCGAGCGGACGATCCGCTCAGGTGTCGCCGACGGGTCGTTTCGTTGTCCCGATCCAGCCGCCGCCGCGTGGCGGATCCTGTCGCTGCTGGACGGGTTGGCGCTCCAGGTCGTCGCCCACGGGACGACGGTGACGCGCGCCGACGTGGTGGCATGGTCGACGGCCGCCGCGGAACGAGAGCTTGGGTTGGGCGAGGGAGTGCTGCGGTAAGGGCGGCGCGGCGCGATGCCTCGTCATCGGCGCCCGTTCACCGCCAGCAGCCAGTCGCCCTCTTTCACCCGCACGCCCGGCTGCCGCAGCGGCGGCCGTGCCTGCCACCGAGCGTGGCTGACTCCGGGGCTGATCTGGGAGGTCGCCGACGGTCGCAGGTTGCAGGCGCGCGGCGTCAACTGCGCGCTGCTGTAGTGGCAGGGTGAGCGCGGTGACTGAGGAGACTGCGGTGGCTCGGCCGGGAGTCGGGGCGCTGTTGCGGGACCTGGACCAGGCGCCCCCCAGCGAGCTGGTCGATGTCTGCTCGGGCTGGTTGGCCCGACACGTGTCGGCGCAGGCATGTGTGCTACTGCTGGCCGACTACGCCGAAGCCAGTCTGGAACCGGTCGCGAGTGGCCCGGACGTCGCGCATGTCCGCCCGCAGGACCTGATGGACAGCGCCGCGGGGGAGGCCTATCGCGAGCAACGCCGGGTCACCGCCGTGCTTGGCCATCCCGGGGAGGCCGCAGCGGTCGGGGCTTCGGCCCGGGGAGTGGGCGGACCGACGTTGGTCGTGTATCTGCCGGTGTCGGTCCGCGTCGAGCGCCTCGGGGTCCTCGCCGTCACCCTGCCCGGTCACGACCTGGATCAGCAGGTAGAGGAGGTCCTCGACGACGTCGTCCGGGTTTTGGGGTACGTGCTGACCGGCGCGCGTCGCTACACCGACCGGTTCGAGATGCTGCGGCGCCGTCGCGAACTCGGGCTTGCCGCGGAGATCCAGTGGGAGCTGCTGCCCAGCCTCGCCTTCGAGCTTCCCGCATTCTCCATCGCCGGTACGGTGGAGCCCGCGTATGAGATCGGCGGGGACAACTTCGACTACGCGATCAGTGCACACCGGCTGACGGTGTCGGTCAGCGACGCGGTCGGCCACGGGATCCGTGCGGCGCTACTGGCCAGCCTCGCGGTGACGGCCATGCGCAACGCGCGCCGCGCGCACTGTCCCATCGTCGAGCAGGCCGGCGCGGCGAACCGGCACCTGGTCGAGCAGTTCCCCGGCGCCGACTTCGTCACCGGGCTCCTCCTGGATGTCGACGTCGACAACGGCGCCGCGACGATCCTCAACGCCGGGCACCCACCGCCTCTTCTGCTGCGCGACGGCGGGGTCAGCGAACTGCTGGTGCCACCCGAACTGCCCCTGGGGCTGGTGGGCTCGGCGCGCTATCCGGTCCATCCGATCCAGCTCCACCCCGGTGATCGACTGCTGTTGTTCACCGACGGGATCACCGAGGCTCATCGGCGCGGCGAGCGGGAGTTCGGCTATCGCCGAGTGGCCGCCATGCTCGCTGAACAGTCCGATCTCGAGCCCCCCGAGCTCGTCCGGCACCTCACCCGCGCGGTCAACGAGTCCTGCAACGGCGAACTCAGCGACGACGCCACCGCGGTCTGCCTCGACTGGCACCCATCCCCACCGCCCAGCCCGGCCGGCTAGATGTCCCACTCAGGGAGGTCGGTGTCGCGGTAGGGCAGGACACGCAGGTCAGATGATCTTGCAATAGGGAGGACCTCCAGGCGAGGTGTGGAGCTGCTGAAGGCGACCACACCATCCGACCTGGAGGTCCTC
>Ga0207688_10002395_pt1 | contig 10100 bp, 11 predicted proteins | sample KBSMiscanthusM4_FD_184296 | JGI IMG/M metagenome (GOLD analysis project Ga0207688, IMG submission 184296) | Miscanthus rhizosphere microbial communities from Kellogg Biological Station, Michigan, USA - M4 (SPAdes) (version 2) | ecosystem: Host-associated > Plants > Roots > Rhizosphere ...
CGCACCGGCCCGGGCGGTCCGCGCGTCGCGATGCTCTGGCCGCAGACGTACATGAACGAGGCCGGGCGCTCCGCCGGCCCCGCGCGCGGGGCGCTGCGCCTCGACCTCGACCGCGTGCTCGTCCTCCACGACGAGATCGACCTGCCGTTCGGGGACATCCGCAGCCGCCTCGGCGGCGGCCTGGCCGGCCACAACGGCCTGAAGTCCCTCAAGCAGGGCCTCGGGTCGGCCGACTTCGCGCGCGTCCGGATCGGCGTCGGGCGGCCCGACTCCACCGACCCCGACATCGTCGCGGCCTACGTCCTCGGGCGCTGGCGGCAGAGCGACGCCGAGGTCCGCGGCCTCGTCGACGCGGCGAGCGACGCCGCCGAGCGGATCGCGCTCGGCGAGACGGCGCTGTAGCTAGGAGCCGTCGCCGGGCGCCTGCGGGGCGGGCGGCGCGGCGGGGAGCTCGGTGGCCGACGACGCGGCGGTCGCCGCGGCCTCGTTCTCGGCGCGGACGGCCGTCCAGATCTCCTCGCGGTACACGGGCACCGAGCGCGGGGCGTCGACGCCGAGGCGCACCGTGTTGCCGGCGACCTCCACGATCTCGATCGTGATGCCGTCGCCGATGACGATCTTCTGTCCGGCCCGGCGGGTCATCATGAGCATCGCGGTTCCTCCTTGGATTCCGTCGGTCTCGACTCTGTCGGCGCCGGTCAGCCGACCGGCTGTGCGAACAGCGGCGCCCGCACGGGCGCGTCCTCGGCCTCGTTGATGACCTGGAACGCGCGGCCGCCGGACATGATGATGGGTGCGCGCAGGTTCGCGCTGAAGTCCTTCGCCTCGCCCGTCGCGCGGACGGTCACGAAGACCTCGGCCTGCGCGGGGTCCGTGACGCCGATGCGCTCGGCCTCGGAGTCCGACAGCTCGACCTCGTAGCGGGGGAAGAACGTCCACGGCTTGGTCACCGGGAGGGCCAGGTCCGGGTCGTCCATCGAGTGCAGCCACAGGAACGTGCCGGTCGCGTCGTGCGGGACGAGCGCGTAGCGCGTGCCGCGCAGGCCGATGAGGCCGTTGGGGAACTCGACGAGGGCGTCGTCGGAGATCTCGACGTCGCCGAACCGCGTGCTCTTGAGCGTCTGGGTCATGGGCTTTCGGGGGGAGAGGCTAGTGGAGGAAGTCGAGCAGCGACGTCTGCACGATGCGCGCGCCGGCGTTCAGCGCCGACTGGTAGACGGCCTGCTGGGTGGAGTAGTTGGTGATGACCTCGGCCATGTCGGCGTCCTCGGTGTTGGAGAGCATCGACGTGGTCGACTCCTCGATCTGCGCGAGGCGCGACGACGCGGTGTCGAGGCGGTTCATCCCCGCGCCGACCCGGGCCTGCACCGCGAGGAGGTTGTCGATCTGGTCGGAGACGGCCTTGATGTCGCCGTTCCCGAGCGCCGAGGTGTCGCCGGAGCGCAGGTGCGTGGCGACGTCGCGCAGGACGCCGAGAAGGTTGCCGGTCGACCCCGACGCGCCGCCGAGGACCTCGTCGCCGTGGACGTTGACCGCGAGCGTCACGCCCGGGCCGATCTCGCGCAGCTGGCTTGCCGCGTCGCCCGAGTAGGCGTCGTTGGTCGTCACGGACGGGTCGGTCTTCGTCAGCGCCGAGTCGAAGGGGGGCGTGTTCGTGCGCGAGCCGCCGAGGACGTAGCGGCCGTCGTACGTCGCGTTCCCCTCCTGCTTCATGCCGGCGATCAGCTGGTCGATCTGGTCGGCGATCGCGTCGCGGCCGGACTGGGAGAGCGTGTCGGTCGCGCCCTGGACGGTGAGCTCGCGCGCCTTCTGCGCGAGATCGGTGATCGAGCTGAGCGTCGTCGACGTCGCGGACATCCAGCTCTGCGCCTCGTCGACGTTGCGCTGGTGCTGCTTGACCCCGGCGAGGTCCGTCCGCAGCGACATCGCGCGGGCGGCGCCGTACGGGTCGTCCGACGGCTTCGTGATCGCCTTGCCGGACGACATCTGGCGCCGCGTGAGGTCCTGCTGGGCGGCGATGCGGTTGAGGTCCGAGAGGACGGACCGCGTCGTCATGCTGCTGGTGATGCGCGTGCTCATGGTCTACAGCCCCACTCGGCCGGCCCGGTTGATCAGCGTGTCGAGCATCTCGTCGGTGGTCGACATCGCGCGCGCCGAGGCCTGGTAGGCGCGCTGGAAGCGGATGATGTTCGTCATCTCCTCGTCGAGCGAGACGCCGGAGACGCTGTCGCGGCGGTCCTTGACGTTGTCGGCCAGGACCTGCGCGTTGGCCTGCTGGCGGCCGGCCGTCGAGACCGCGTTGCCCATCCGCGTCACGAGCTGCTTGTAGCGCGCGTCGGCGTCGCCGCCCTGCAGGCGGGAGACGGCGAGGGCGACCGAGTTGTCGGCGGGGCCGCTGGTGCCGGCCGCGAGCGTCGTGACGCTCACCGTGGGCTCGTTGAGGCTGATCTGCGGCAGGCCGTTGGCGCCCGTGCCGAACGTGAAGAAGTCCGTGCCCGTCGCGGCGTTGTAGACGCTGTTGACCGACGTGGCGAGCGACTGGGCGACCGCCGCGAGCTCGGTCTGGAAGGACGCGATCGGGCCGGTCGAGGACTGCAGGTCGAGCAGCGCGCCGAGCTTGCCGCCGGGCGACGTCGTGTAGCTCAGGGGAAACGCGCCGGCCGGGACCGAGGCCATGCCGGTCGTGTCGTCGGCGTCGACGATCGTCACGCCGCCGAGGCTGACGTCGAAGCTGCCGCCGGCCGACGGCGTCATCGAGACCTGGCCCATCGTCGACAGCTGGTCGAGCAGGAGGTCGCGACGGTCGTAGAGGTCGTTCGGCTGCGAGCCGGTCATCTCCGCGCTGCGGATCGCGTTCAGCGTCGTGGAGAGGTCGCTGGCCATCTGGTTGATCTGGCCGCCGGCGCCCGCGGTCTGCGTGTACTCGTCGGTGGCGGCCTGACGCGCGGAGGCGAGGTTGCCCTGCAGGTCGTTGATCTGCTGGGCGAGCGTGCGGCTCTTGTCGATGACGGCCTGCTTGGCCGCGCCGCTCGAGGCGCTGTTCGAGAGGTCAGACCAGGAGCCGAAGAACTCGTCGAGCGCGTTCTGGATGCCGCTGTCGCCCGGCTCGGCGAAGGAGAGCTCGACGTTCTGCAGCGCGTCCGAGCGGGCGGTCTGGTCGCCGAGCTGCATGTTCTGCGCGCGGTACTGGAGGTCCAGGAACTGGTCGCGGACGCGGCGGTAGCTCTGGACGTCGACGCCCGTGCCGAGCATGCCGCCGTTGGCCATGCCGCCGGCGTTGACGTTCAGCGGCTGCGTCGCGGCGAGGTTGACCTCCTGGCGGGTGTAGCCGACCGTGCTCGCGTTGGCGATGTTGTGCGACGTGACGTCGAGGGCCCGCTGCTGGGCGAGGAGGCCGCGCAGCGAGGTCTGGATGCCGACGAAGGTGGAGATCGACATGGGCTAGGCCTGCACGTTCAGGACGCGGTGGGGGGAGGACGACGGGCGCGCTGCGGCGGGGCCGGACCCGGCCGGCGCCGGCGGGCGGTAGCCCGTCTGCGGCTCGGCGCCGATCAGGCGGGTGAGGTGGTCGAGGAAGGCGAGCTCCTGGCGCATGAGCGCGCGGTTGACGCCGTGCTCCCGGGCGATCTCGGCGAGCAGGCCGCGGAGCTCGGCACTGCGCGCGCGGGCGAGCTCGGCCTCGGCCGGGGCCATGAGCTGGGTGATCGCCTCGAGCGTGACGCCCGCGGGGTTGAGGCCGAGGGCGGCGCCCGCGCGGTGCAGCAGGGCGGCGCGCTCGTGCTCCATGCGCGAGCGGGCGCCCATCTCGGCCTGGATCTCGGTCATCGCGGCGAGCACGCCGTCGACCTCGCGGGCGCGGACGGCGGCGCCCTGGCGCAGGATGCACTCGAGCAGGCGGCGGGCGGAGACGATCTGGGCCTGGAGGTGGTCGAGGACCTCGGCGCCCATCGCGGTCGTCGCGGCCGGGCTCATGAGGCGCTCCGCATCGCCGTCCAGAGGTCGTGGGCGAGGCCCAGGCCGCCGGCGCCGGTGACGGCGTCGGCGAGCGTGCCCGGCAGCATGTCGTTGTAGGCGGAGGTCGCGGCGCTCGCGCCGGAGTCGCCGTCGCCCGAGTCGTCGCCGCCCTCGCCGCCGCCCATGTCCTTCGTCACGGTCTTCGTGAGCTGCTCGAGGAGCGTGCGCTCGAAGCCGAGCGCGGCGCGGTAGGTGTCCTCGCCGTCCTTGCCCGCCATGCGGACGTCGGCCGGGAGCGCCGTGCCGGCGCCGGTCACCGAGGCGAGGCCGCTGATGTCGCTCACGACTTCACCTGGTTGGCGATCTGCAGCATCTGGTCCTGCATCTGGACCGCGCGGCTGGCGAGCTGGAAGCTGCGCTGCGCGTCGATCATCTCGGTCATCGAGTCGCCGACGTCGACGTTCGAGGCCTCGATCGAGCCCTGCGTCAGGCGCGCGCCGGTGGCGTTCGTCGCGGCGCCGCTGGCGGCGGTCGCGCGGTACAGGTTCTCGCCGATCGCGTCGAGCGACTCGGGCGAGCGGACGTTCACGAGCTGGATGCGGCCGACCGGGCGGTTGTTCGCGTTGACCGTGCCGTCGGCGCCGATCGAGACGGCGGACTCGTTCGTCCCCGCCGGGACGGTGATGGCGGGCTGGACGAGCTCGCCGCGCTGGGTGGTGAGGCGGCCGCGCGGGTCGATCCGCAGCGAGCCGTCGCGGGTCAGCGCGTCGGTGCCGTCGGCGCGCCGGACGCGGAGGAAGCCCTCGCCCTCGATCGCGACGTCGAGCGGGTTGCCGGTCTCGCGCATGGAGCCCTGGACGAACCCGCGGCCGATGGTCGTCGCCGCCGCGCCTGCGCCGCTGCGCACGTTGCCGGAGGCGTCGTTGACGTACAGCAGGTCGCGGAACGCCACGCGCGTGTGCTTGTAGCCGTTCGTGTTGACGTTCGCCAGGTCGTTGGCGACCGAGTCGATGCGCTGCTGTTGCGCCTGCATGCCTGCGGCGGCGCTGTACAGACCTTCCAGCATGGGTCTCCTGAAGTTGGAGCCCGGCTTCCGCGATGCGGTCCAGCCGGTGCTTACGGTTCTCGTCGGGTAGATCGTCCGCTCGCCGAGGAACTTGAGGCCCCGAGCGGTGGGCCTGGACGGGCGGTGGAGCGCCGCCCGGTCGGACCGCTACATCGAGCCGACCTGGTTGGCCGCCTTGTTGAGCGTCGAGTCGATCGTCGTGATGACCTTCTGGCCCGACTCGAAGGCGCGCAGCGAGGCGATCATGTCGGTCATCGCGCGCGTCGGCTCCGCGCCCGAGCCCTCGAGCGCGCCGGAGCGCACCTCGCCCGTGCCGGGGCCGCCGGCGGTGCCGGTGAAGAGGTTGTCGCCGCTCTTGCGGGCGTTGGTGACGGCGAAGATGCCGACGTTCCCCTGCGGGACCTTGCCGTCGGCGCCGATCGTCAGCGGCTGGCCGTTCTGGCCGAGGACCGGGTTGTTGCGCTGGTCGACGAGGCGGCCGTTGGCGGCCGCGGTGAACTGGCCGTTGCGGGTGTAGCGCACGCCCTGCGGCGTCTGGACGGCGAAGAAGCCGTCGCCCGCGATCGCGAAGTCGAGGTCCTCGCCGGTCTCCTTCAGCGGCTGCGCGCCGAGGTCGGTCACCTGGCGCTCGATCCGGGCGCCGTTGCCCAGCGGCCCGACCGTCTGCCCCGTCCGGGTGTTCTGCAGGAGCATGTTGCCGAAGCTCCCCTGGACGGCCCGGTCGGCCTTGTAGCCCGGCGTCGAGGAGTTGGCGAGGTCGTTCGCGATCAGGTCCTGGCGCGCCATCTCGGCGACCATGCCCGACGCGGCGATGTAGAGACCGCGTTCCATGCCACCTTCATCGGCCCTGCGGCATGATCCTTGAGGCCGATGGACCTTCTCCGCGTCGAGGCGGCGCTGCTCCGCGCCCAACTGCCCGAGCTGACGCTGCGCCCGGGGATGACGCTCCCCGCGCGCGTGATGGAGCGCCACGGCCAGATGGGCCTCCTGCTGCTCGCCGGCACGCCGCTCAGCGCCCAGCTCCCCGACCAGCTCAAGGCCGGTGACCGGCTCCGGCTCCGGGTCGAGGACGTGGGCGAGCAGATCGTCCTGCGGACGGTCGAGGCTCCGGCCGCGCAGCCGCAGGCGACGACGACGCCGCCCGAGCTCGCGCTGCCGCTGCCGGGCGGCCGCCAGGCCGAGGTGCGCGTGACGGACAAGGCGGAGGAGGGCCGCGGCGCCGGCGAGCCCGTGACAGTCGGCCTCACCTACGACTCGCCCGCCCTGGGAACGCTCGACCTCAAGCTCGTGCTGCAGCCCGGCGGCGCGGGCCTGCAGGTCACGGTCGGGACGACGGCCGGGGCGCCCGAGGAGCGGGTGCGCGGCGCGGCGGAGGAGTTGCGGCGGGCGCTGGGCGACGCGACGGGGCTTCCGGCGGCGGTGCGGGTCGTCGGGCGGACGCCGAAGCCGCGGGTCGACTTCTATGCCTGACGAGCGCCCGCGCCGGGCGACCGCGCTGCGCTACGCCGAGGGCTCCGAGTCGCCGGAGGTCGTGGCCACGGGCGCGGGAGAGCTCGCGAAGAAGATCCTCGAGGCGGCGGAGGAGGCCGGCGTTCCGGTGCGCCAGGACCCTGCGCTCGTCGAGGCGCTGTCGAAGCTCGACGTCGGGCGGATGATCCCGCCCGAGCTCTACGTGGCGGTCGCCGAGGCGCTCGTCTGGGCCTACCGGCTCGACGCGAAGGCCTCGCGGAACCGGTGAGCGACGTTGCGGGCTACGCGACCTCGCGGAAGAGCGCCTCGTCCTCGGACAGGGCGCTGCGCAGCGAGCGCTTGAGCTCGGTGTGGATCTGGCAGACGCGGCTCTCGGAGACGCCGAGGACCTCGCCGATCTCGCGGAGGGTGAGCTCCTTGACGTAGAGCAGGATCGCGATCTCGCGCTGGCGGCGCGGCAGGCGGCCGAAGGCGCTGCGGAAGCGGTCCTTCGCGTCGCCGAGCGAGGCGACGTGCTCCGGGTTCGTCGAGATGTCGTCGGCGGTGAGGGTGTCGACGCGCTCGACGCTCGAGTCCTCCTCGCCCGGGACGATCGCGTTGAGCGAGGTCAGGTCGGACGTCGCGATCTTCTGCTCGCGCTGGCGCAGCTCGTCGCTCGAGGTGCCGAGCGAGTCGGCGAGCTCGTCGCGCGTCGGCTGGCGGCCGTGGACGCCGGCGAAGGTGCGGCGGGCGGTCTCGATGTCGCGCTCCCAGCGGCGGACGGAGCGCGGGGCCCAGTCCTGACGGCGGAGCTCGTCGAGGATCGCGCCGTGGATGCGGGTCCACGCGAACTGCTCGAGCGTCGCACCCTTTTCCGGGTCGTAGCGGTCGATCGCGGTGATGAGCGCCTCGAGCCCGCACGAGATGAAGTCCTCCACCTGGCAGCTCGCCGGCAGCTCGCGGACCTTGCGGTACGCGATGTACTTCACCAGCGGGGCGTAGGTCATGATCAGCCGGTCGCGCAGCGAAGCGTCCTGCGTGCGGCGGTATTCCTTCCACAGCTGCTGGGCGTCCTCGGACGCGATCCAGCGGCGGCGGGGGGTCTCGGTCTGCATTGGCTTGGGAGGCTCCGGAAAGAGGTGGGGGGCGAAGTGCTGCAAGCCGTATCGGCCGCCCGCCCCGGACCATGAAGGTCCAGGTGTCCATGGACGCCTCCCCATTTCTGGGGATGGCCGATTTCCTCAGGTTCTGGGCCGATCGTCCGATGATCGGGATGCACCGCCACGTCGTTCCCCGCTCCCCCGAAAGGTTCCCCGCCCCCCATGGCCCTCCGCGTCACCCGTCCCACCGCCGCGCCGGTCGATCCGCGCGAAGCCGCCACGAGCGCGCTGTTCCGCGAGGATCTGGCGGCGTACCGCGCGCTCTTCGCGGCCGCCGCGCAGGAGAACGTCCACGCGCGCTACGCGACGCGCCGCGCGCTTCTCGAGGCCGGCCTGCAGGGCCCCGCCAAGGAGAGCCCCAAGGCGATCGCCCAGCGCTTCGCCGCCGTCGCCGGAGTCGCGCTCGACGCGCTCGACGCCGAGCCGCGCGAGCCCGTCTTCCTCAACTACTCGGGCGTCGCTCTCTACGAGCTCGGCTCCTACGCCGCCGCCGAGGCCCTCTTCCGCGCCGCCTTCCGTCTCAGCCCGACGCTCCCGCACGTGCGCGAGAACCTCGACGCGCTCGTCGCCGCCCGCCGCACCGGCCGCCGCCCGTCGCTGCCGGCCGCCGTCGCCGCCGTCCTGCCGGGCCTCGCCCGCCGCGCCGAGCGCTGCGCCGCCGCCGCCCAGCCGGTGAAGGGCCTGACGCTGAGCCTCTGCATGATCGTCCGCGACGAGGAGGAGATGCTGCCGCGCAGCCTCGCCGCCGTCCGCGACGCCGTCGACGAGGTCATCGTCGTCGACACCGGCTCGACCGACCGGACGATCGAGATCGCCCGGTCGTTCGGCGCGAAGGTCATCGAGCGCGAGTGGACCGGCTCCTTCGCCGACGCCCGCAACGCCTCCTTCGACGCCGCGACCGGCGACTGGGTCATGTTCCTCGACGCCGACGAGGTCCTCGTCGCCGACGACGCCCAGCGCCTCCGCGAGATCCTCGGCCGCACGTGGCGCGAGGCGTTCTACCTCGTCGAGACGAACTTCACGGGCGAGCTCGGCGACGGCACGGCCGTCACGCACAACGCGATGCGGGTGTTCCGCAACCGCCCCGAGTACCGCTTCGAGGGCCGCATCCACGAGCAGATCGCCCACAACCTGCCGAGCGGCCAGCCCGAGCGCATCGAGATCACCGACGTCCGCGTCGAGCACTACGGCTACCTCGGCGTCGTCCGCGACGCCAAGGACAAGTCGCGCCGCAACATCGAGCTGCTCGAGCGCCAGCGCGACGAGGGCGTCGGCGAGGACTCGGGCTTCCTGCACTTCAACCTCGGCTCCGAGTACGCGGCCCTGGGCGAGAACGAGGACGCCTGCGCGACCCTCGAGACCGCGTGGCAGGTCATGCGCGGCAAGCCCGACCTCGCCGCGTACGGCTACATCCCGGCGCTCGTCGCCCGCCTCGTGCGCGCCCGCCGCATCACCGGCCGGCTCCAGGCCGCGATCGATCTCGCCGACGAGGGTCTGCGCCTTCTGCCCGGCTTCACCGACCTCGTCTTCGAGCAGGCTTTGGCCGCCGCCGAGGCGGGGCGCACCGCCAACGCGATCGCGCTGTACGAGCGCTGCCTGCAGATGGGCGACGCCCCGAGCAGCTACTCGGCGACGGCCGGGCGCGGCAGCTACCTCGTCCTCGTCGCGCTGGCGAACCTGCGCCGCGAGGCCGGGGACGCCGCCGAGGCGGCCGCGCTGCTGGGCCGCTGCCTCGACGAGTACCCGCACTACGTCGGTGCCGTCGGCCCCTACGCCGTCGCGCTGCTCGCCGCCGGCGCAGAGCCGCAGGCGATGCTCGCCGCGGTCGAGGCGCGTGTCGCGCAGCCGACCGCGAGCGCCCGTTTCCTCGTGGGCACCGCGCTCTACGAGGCCGCCCACGCCGCTGAGGCCGAGGAGCAGTTCCGCGCCGTCGTCGCCGCCCAGCCGCAGAACGCCGGCGCCCGCGTCGCGCTCGCCGAGGCGCTGCTGTCCCAGCGGCGGTGGGACGAGGCCGCCGAGGCCGCCGCCGGCGTGGCCGACGGCGCCGCGTTCGCCGACGCCGCCCGCCGCACCGAGCTGTTCGCCCGGATCGTCGCGGGCGACGCGGCCGCCGCCGCGACCGCCGCCTCCCGGGCCGCCGCCGACCTCGCCCCGGCCGAGCTCGCCGGCTACGACGCCTGGCGGCGCCTCGCCGCCGGCGACGCCCCGCTGCCCGTCCCGGCCGAGGGCGTCCCGGTCCTGGCCGTCGCCTTCGAGGCGCTGCTGCGCGTGCAGGAGTTCGACGCGGTCGAGCCCGTGCTGCAGGCGATCGAGCGCTCGGCGCTGCCGGTGCGCAGCCGCCGCGAGATCCTCGCGAACGTCTACCTGCGCCGCGGCTTCCTCGAGTCCGCCTTCGAGGAGTGGATGACCGTCTGCAACGAGGGCACGGGCCCCGACGCCGACGCGTTCGTCGGCCTCGCCCAGGTCGCCTG
>Ga0207688_10002405_pt1 | contig 10085 bp, 9 predicted proteins | sample KBSMiscanthusM4_FD_184296 | JGI IMG/M metagenome (GOLD analysis project Ga0207688, IMG submission 184296) | Miscanthus rhizosphere microbial communities from Kellogg Biological Station, Michigan, USA - M4 (SPAdes) (version 2) | ecosystem: Host-associated > Plants > Roots > Rhizosphere ...
TCTGCGGGATGTTTTCTCCGAGTCAACGGAAACAGCCGAGAAGGTCTGATACCGGTCCGCAGCTCAGGTCCGGCGCTGTTGCGGCGGCGCCGGACCCGGATGCGGCGCGGAATGCACCGACCGAGTGCAGGGAGGCCGCATGTCCGAACACGTCGAGGGGTCGGGAGCGGCCGTGGCTTCCCACGAGCTCCTGCCCGAGGAACGGCAGGAACTGGAGCGGCTGCGCGCGGAGGTGGCGGCGCTGCAGGCCGCTCGGCCACCGACGCCACGGGCGCGTCGCTCGGTGCGGTGGGCTTCGGTCGGCTCGGCGGTCCTGCTCGTGCTGGGGTTGTTGTTGGTCCCGGTGTCAGTGCTCGCCATCTGGACGAACAACCAGATCTCGGACACCGAGCGGTTCGTGGCCACCGTCAGTCCGGTCGTCGAAGACCCTTCGGTCCAGGCCGCGCTCGGCGATCGCATCACTGCGGAAGTACTCGCCCGCGTCGACATCCAGCAGATCGTCGACGAGACCGTCAGCGCCCTGGCTGCACAGGGCCTCCCGCCACGGGTCGTCGATCGATTGCGAGACCTGACCGGCCCCCTCGCGGAAGGTGCTCGTGGGTTCGTCGCGGACAAGGTCCAGGAGGCGGTGGCGAGCCCGAGGTTCGTCCAGGCCGCGCAACGATCTACCGAGGTCGTGCACCAGCAGTTGCAGACGGTCCTCTCGGGGTGGTCCTCCGCGGTCACGATCGAGGGCGCAAACGCAGTGCTCGATCTCGCACCGTTCATCGAAGCGGCCAAGCAGCGCCTGGTCGCCTCGGGGTTCGCCGCGGCGGCGCGCATCCCCGAGATCCACCCGACCGTGGAGCTGTTCCCGGCCAGCTACCTCGTGCAGGCGCAGACCGCCTACCGGGCGCTGGACGCTGCGGCCACCTGGCTGCCGTGGTTCACGCTGCTCATCTTGGTCGGCGGCGTGCTGCTGGCCCGGCGGCGACGCCGCGCGGTGATCGCCATCGGGATCGGCGTCATGGGAGTGATGGTCCTCCTCGCCGTGGCGCTGCTCGTGGCCCGCGGCCTCTTGGTGGCGAGCGTCGCCGAGCAGGCGGCGGCCCCCGCCGCGGCGATCTTCGACACGGTCGTCCGGTTCTTGCGGATCGCGTTGCGGACCCTTTTCCTGGTCGGCCTCATCGTTGCGCTGGGAGCGTTCCTCGTCGGACCCGCGCAGGCGGCCGTCCGCCTGCGCGCGGCGCTTTCCCACATGATCGACCGGCTCCGCCGCGGCGGGGTCAGGCGGCGACTGCAGGACGGGCCCGTCGGCCCCTGGGTGCACGAGCACCGAACCGCGCTGCGCACGGGACTGGTCTTGCTGGCTGGGCTCGTGGTCATCTTCCTCGACCGGCCGAGCGGCGGCGACATACTCGCCGTCGCCCTGACGCTGGTGGTGCTGCTCGGTGCCATCGAGTTCCTCAACCAGCCCCGTTCGCCCGGGGGAGCGGCCGCGCACATCGGTGGCTGACCGCGATCGCGACGGTGAGGTCTGGGCGCCGCGATCACCCTGGGCGGATGGGATGCCGAGGTTCGCCCCGGGCGACTCTTATCGGCAACCACACGGGGACGAAAGGAAACCGATGGCAACGCACGCCACGTCCGGAGCGGCTGCGCAGGGACGGCAATCCAGCCCGTGGGCGACGGGCTTCGCCATGTTCGCAGCCATCTTGATGATCATCGCCGGATTGTGGGGAATCATCGTCGGCATCTCCGCGATCCTGAATGACAAGGTGTTCGTCACGACGCAGGGGTACGTGTACGAGTTCGACATCACCGTATGGGGCTGGCTGCACCTGATCATCGGAATTCTCGTGGGTGGGGCAGGGATCGGGATCATCCAAGGAGCGACCTGGGGGCGGGCGGTAGGGATTGCGGTTGCCAGCCTCAGTCTCCTCGCCAACTTCCTGTTCATCCCCCACTACCCGATCTGGTCCATAGCGATCATCGTGCTGGACGTGCTCATCATCTGGGCGCTCGTCACCTACCCGAGCCGGGTTGGAGCGTGAGGTCGGCCCATCGCGCTTGACGACGAGCCGGGCATCCAGGTCGGCCCCACCGGTGAGTTCACCTTGTTCTCCGACCCGTACGACGCCGACGGCGCGCAGGCCGGGTACACGATCCGGGGCGTGGCCCGGGGCCGGGCCGATCACGGAGGTCGGTCTGGGCTTCATCGGTGAGAGCCCGGCGGTGGTCGAGCCGCCGGCGGTTGTCGAGCCGCCGAAGGGCCGTGGAATGCGTGACCGCACCCGCTCCGGGGCGACCTCAGCCCGATCGCCCCGGTCGTGCGTCGTAGGCCTGGTACGTCGCCAGAGCCCAGATGATCACGACATCGATGGCGATGACCAGCACCGCCCAGAGCGGGAAGTGCGGGATGAACGCGAACTCGGCGACCATGCCGATCCCGGCCACCGCGATACCGACGATGCGCGCCCACGCCAGACCCCGGAGGGCGCCGTACCCGGCGCCGATGGCGGCGATGGCCGTTATCAATTGGATCCAGCCCCACGCCGCCAGGTCGAAGGCGAACACGTAGTTGGCTGCGCCCACGAAAAGCTTGTCGTACAGCAGGGCGGGAATGGCGATGAAGATCTGCAGGACGCCGGTGATCACCAGCATCGCGCCCGCGAAGGTGATGGGACCGCTGGCCCACGGTGAGACGGCCTGCCTTGTCGTCGCCGACTGGTGGCTCATCGAAGCTCCTCTTCCGTGCAGCGGTCACTCTGTTCGACAAATCCTGAACGCGCACCCCTCGGCCTCGCATCGCCCGGGCCGGGTGACGGTGGTAGCGCTGCCTGCTCGCCGTGGATCAATTCGCTGCGGCCTACCTGGCGTGCGGAGCTCCGCGTTCGTCGGCCCCCGCGGCGACCCAGGTCTTGGCGGACGGCAGCTGCGCTACGGGGAACCCCCGTAGCTGGCCGGGGACCAGGACCGACAACATGCGCAGGGCCGGTCCGAGCCAGCTCTCATCGCTGACGATCGCGACCCGCTCGTAGGCCGTGGTGTGCCGGGCCGCGAACTTCATCTCCTCTTTCACCACGTCGCCGTCGAAGTCTTCGAGCTGCGGGCCGAGCAGGTAGAGAAGGCGCACCTTTCGCCCGCTGGCGATCTCCCGTCGTAGGACGGGCGCGACGACGTGCTCGAAATCGTCGTCGTCGACGTCCCCACGCGCCTCGAACCCGATGGTGCCGGCGGGCATGTCGGACATCTGCTTGAGCATCTCCATCCTCCGTTCAGCAAGAGGGACTGTCACTCTGGACGGCAGACCCGGAGCAGTCACCACCCCGCCCAGGTGGGTTCCTCGTCGTGATGGTGCGACCGGCTTCGCACCGCTGGTTCACCCCGGGTGAATGACGTCCGGACGAGCCCACCCGGAGAACGTGACCGGTGCGGATCCCGGGGGCGAGGCAGGTGATGAGGTGCGGCTTCCGAACGGGCGGGGATACGTGGCGCCCCTGGCCGAGCTACGAACGGTGTGGCGGCGCCGCACGCTACCCGGTGATCTGGCCGCGGGCGCGGTCCTCGGCATCGAGAGCGTGCCCGACGCCCTGGCCCGCGGCGTGCTCGCCGGGGTCAATCCGTTGGCGGGCCTGAACGCCTACCTGTTCGGGATGCTGGGTGGCGCGCTGTTCACCGCGACCCCGCTGATGGCCGTGCAGTCGACCGGCGCCCTCGCGGTGATCGTCGCCGATGTCGGACTGAACGAGAACCCGGATCCAGCCCGCGCACTGTTCACGCTGTCGATGCTGACCGGCATCGCCATGCTGGCGGCAGGTGTGCTGGGCCTGGGCAAGCTGCTGCGCTTCGTGTCGACGGCGGTCCTCACCGGCTTCCTCGCCGCCCTCGGGATCAACATCGTGCTCAGCCAACTGGCCACGCTGACCGGCTACCAGCCCGGTGGCGGCGGCGGCACGATCGCCCGGTTCATCCGCATGATGACCGACCTGGATCAGATCGACCTGCCATCGACGGTCGTCGGCATCAGCACCATGGTGCTGGTCGTGATCCTCACGCGAACCCGCCTGGGACCGCTGGGCATGGTGGTCGCCGTCCTGGTCGGATCCGGGCTGGCGGCCGTGTTCGGGGCTCGAGGATCACCAGTGGTGCTGGTGGGAGATCTCGTCGACGTGCAACGCGCACTGCCCTTGCCCGTGTTGCCTGATCTCGCGTCGATCCCGAGCCTCATCCTGCCCGCGCTGTCACTGGCCTTCGTCGGTCTGGTGCAAGGTGCCGGGGTTGCGGCGGCGGTCCGGGACGGGAATCCACCCGACGCGTCACAGGACTTCGTGGGGCAGGGCATCGGGAACCTGGTCGCAGGCGTGTTCCAGGGGATGCCCGTGGGCGGGTCCGCATCCGCGTCCGCGCTGGCGGTCGCCGCGGGTGCCCGCACCCGCCTCGCCCCGATCGTGGCGGCGCTCGTGATCGCCCTCACCGTGCTGCTGCTCGGTGGTGCGGTGCAGCTGATCGCCATGCCCGCGCTCGCCGCGCTGCTGATCGTCGTCGGGGCGGGCACGGTTCGCCCGGGTCGCGTGATCGCGCAGGCCCGGCTCGGCTCCGTCCAGCTCGTCGTCGTCACGGTGACGCTCGTGCTCACGCTCCTCGTGCCACTGCAGTACGCCGTCCTGGTCGGCGTCGGCCTTTCCCTGATCCTGCACACGCTCCGGCAATCGAGCCAGGTCAAGCTGGTCCAGCTCCACCTGGATGAACATGGCCGGATGCGGGAGTCGGCGCCCCCGACCGTCCTCGCGCCGCACGAGGTGGTCGTCCTGCAGCCCTACGGAAGCCTGTTCTTCGCCTCAGCGGAGGCGGTCGAGCGACAGCTGCCCGAGCTCGCCGAAACCTCCCGCGAAAGCGTGGTCATCCTGCGGCTCCGTGGGGTCGACGAGGTCGGCATGACCGTCGTGGAGATGCTGCGACGCTACGTGACGGCTGCGGGCCGCCTCCGATCGCGCGTGGTCCTGGTCGTCGACAGCACGCGTCTGGTGACCGAGCTGCAGGTGACCGGTCTGCTGCAGGACCTGGGCGAGGAAAATCTCTACCGCGGTGACCAATGGGTGGGCAGGGCAGTGCGTCGCGCCCACCGCGATGCGGCGGCCTGGGTCTCTCGGCAGGTGAACGCGGATCGTGGCGAGCGCTGATCACCCGCGGGTCTGCCGGACATCGACCCCCATGCGGGCCACTCGGCCCGTGCCGCTGCCGGGAGCGCGCGGAGAAGTCTGACGTATCACAGCCTGCGATCGGTCGCTCTAGGACAGACGGCGGCGGCACCCTTTTTGGCCGTCGCCCTGTGCGAGGGAGCCATGTCATGACACGCACGCTTACCGAACCTCTTCAGTCTTTTCGCAAGGTGTTCGACGGTGAACTGATCACCAGCGCGGAGCAGGCCACCTACGACACGGTCCGGGCCTTGTGGAACACCGAGATCGACCGGCGGCCTGCGGTGATCGCGCGATGCGTCAACCGGTCCGACGTGGTCGCCGCGGTGAACTTCGCCCGCGAGCAGGAATTGGAGATCGCGGTGCGCTGCGGGTCTCACAACGCGGCGGGTACCGCTGCCTGTGACGACGGGTTGATGATCGACCTCAGCCTGATGCGATCGGTCGCGGTCGACCCTTCGGCTCGCCGGGTGCGTGTGGCGGGCGGTGCGCTGCTGGGCGATATGGATGCGGCCACGCAAGAACACGGGCTGGCCACGACGGCGGGCACGGTCAGCCACACCGGTGTCGGCGGGCTCACCCTGGGGGGTGGGTTCGGTTGGCTTGGCCACCGGCACGGGCTGGCCGTGGACAACCTCGTGTCCGCCGAGGTGGTGACCGCCGACGGACAGATCCGGCGGGCCTCACAGGAGGAGAACTCGGACCTGTATTGGGCGCTGCGCGGCGGCGGCGGCAACTTCGGGGTGGTCACCGAGTTCGAGTTCCGGCTGCACGACGTCGGACCGATGATCGACTTCGGGATGTTGTTCTACCCCTTGGAGCAGGGCGGTCAGGCGCTGCGAATCGGTCGGGAGGTCGTGGCCGCGGCGAGTCGGGACGTCACCGTGTTCATGGTGGCGCTCAACGCCCCACCGGAGGAGTTCGTGCCGGCAGAGCATCGGTTCAAGCCCGGGTTCGCCGTCTTGCTGGCCGGGTTCGGCAGCGATGACGAGCACTCCGAGCTTTGCCAGCGCGTCCGCAGTGCTGCGCCCCCGCTCTTCGAACTGGTCGATCGAATCCCTTACGTCGGGTTGCAGCAGATGCTCGACGAGGCGAACGCCTGGGGCCTGTACTGCTACGAGAAGGGCTGCAATCTCGAGGAACTCACCGACGAGGCGATCGCGGACGTCGTCGAGCAGGTCTCGCGCAAGAACTCGCCGCTGACCTACGTCGCGTTCATACCGTTCGGCGGCGCCTATGAGGATGTCGGCCCCGACGACACCGCCTTCGGCGGCCCCCGCTCGGGCTACGGGGTTTACGCGATCGGGCTGACCGAGACGCCCGAACAGCTGCCCGCGGAGCGCGACTGGGTGCGCTCGTTCTGGCAGGCGCTGCAACCACACGCGAGTGGCATCGGCACGTACGTCAACACCATGGTCGAGCTCGACGAGGACCGCATCCGCGCCTCCTACGGCCCGAACACGTACGCGCGGCTCGCCGAGATCAAACGTCGATACGACCCGGACAACCTCTTCCACCTCAACGCCAACATCAAGCCGGCCGGGTAGCTGCCGATCGACGAGTTGAGCCCGCCGCCGTGCGCCTACGCGGGAGGAGTGCAGTGGCGTGCATCGCGGCGAGCTCATCCTCTCGATACCCCTACGGTGTGACACATGGTCGCTGACCGCAACAACAGCCCCCACAGCCCTAGCAGCGGCGACCGCTCGGGGGCCGCTGAAGGCGGGGCGAGTGCCGGGTTTCCGGTGGTGCGTCGGGGTTACGACCCGGACGCGGTCGAGGTCTATCTGCGGCGTCTCGACACCCAGGTAGAGATCCTGGCCGCTGATCGGGACGCCGCGGTGGAGCAGTCGCGCCAGATGGGCGTCGAGTTGGAGGCCTGCCGGGCTCGGGTCGAGCGGCTGCGGGGTCAGGTCAGCGCCTTGTCCGAACCCGGGCTGATCACGGACACCGCGAGCGATCGGGTCCGGTCGATGTTGCGCCTGGTGGAGGACGACATCCATGAGTTGCCGAGCCGCATCCTCGCCCATGGGCCGAACGATTCCGGAGACGACAAGGCAGGACGCATGGTCGCGGTGTGCGCGGAGTCGATGCGGGCCGCGGCGCGGGTCGCCGCCGCCGCGGTGGACACCGAACACGACCGCGTCGCCGCCGAGTTCGCGACCACGCGGCGCGAGGACGCCGAACGCAACGCCGCGGCGATGGCGGCCGTGGCTGCCGAACGCAGCCGGGTCCTCGCCGAACTCGAGACGGCGCGGCGGGTGCACGCCGAGCAGATCAAGCAGGCCACGGCCGTGGCCGAAGCGACGGCAGAAGCAGAGCGGGCGCGGGCGTGGGCGGAATCGCAGGCGCGGTGCGCGCAGGCCTGGGCCGACGCGCAGGCCCGGTGCGCGCAGGTCGAGCGCGACTTTCGGCTTGCGCTCGATTCCCGCCGCGGTGAGGCCATCGCGCTGCTGAGCAGCGAGCGGGAACAGACCCGCCGCATGAACGAGGAGCTCCACGCGGCCGCGGTCCAGGAAGCCGACCGGGTGATGGAAGACGCCCGGGCCAGGGCACGCCAGATCATCGAACAGAGCCAGCACCAGATCACGTTGCTGCGGGGGCACCGAGAACAGCTGATCACCCAGCTGAACGCCGCGCACCAGGAACTGCAGCGCGTCGTGAGCGGCCTCGTACCGCTATCCGAGCCCGTACAACCTGAGTGATCGAGTATGCGCTCGGCCCGTGGATCCAGGGCTCTCCGCCGAGCCGGATGTGGGGGCACACTGTGCCTGTAGGCCGGGCGGTGAGGTCCGGCCCGATCCTGGGGGTGCGGGCTCGTGAATTCGTCCAACATTGTCCTCGTCGGCGTGGACGGCTCCCCGGAGTCAGGGGCTGCCCTGGAGTACGCCGTGGCCGAGGCCGGTCGGCGGGGCGCCCGTTTGCAGGTCGTGACGACCTTCTTCCCGGAGTACTCGGTTCAAGGGCGCACTCACCCGTTGTCCGCGTCGGAGGCACCGCTCGAGATCGACCTCGAGAAGGAGGCCCGTGCCATGGTCGAGGAAGCGTTGGTGGGCGTCGCGCCGCCGCCGCCCGTGGAGATCGTGGTCGCGGCCGGGTCCGCGGCGGGCGTGCTGATCGAAAGGTCCGGCGACGTAGATGTGTTGGTACTGGGCCATCGCGGTCGCGGGGGCTTCGCCAGCATGCTGCTCGGCTCGGTGAGCCTCCAGTGCGTGCTCCACGCACGCTGCCCCGTCATCGTCGTGCGCCCGAGCGCACCGCCGGATGGGTCCTGACCGCGCAGCGTGGACATCACGCCCACCGCGATGATGACGAGGCACCAGGCCCGCCGTCCAGTCCTGGGCGTGCTCGGGGTAGCGGGCCCGCGCCGGCAGGCCCACGACCAGGAGACGACGAGCGGGAGGTCGGCGCGTTCGGCCAGTTGCGCCCCCTTGAGAGCTGCCGCGCTTCCCGTGCCGAGGGTGGCCGGACGAGGCCTGCGACGTAGGCGTCACTGATCGGGAGCGCCTCGGCGACGAACCATGCGATCGCCGGGATCGCCACGGCGTTGACGATGACGACGAGGATCACCAGCCAGACCCGCTCGAGCGGGGCGAGCAGCTGGGCGGTCGGGTAGGTCATGCCGAGTGACTACCGTTGCCCCACGGAGATCGCGATCCCGGCGCTGAACAACGCATTCAGTAGCTGGTCTGCAGTCATGGGCCCGCAACTCCGATGGGAGCCGATGTCGGCACGCAACGGTCGGGGCGCATGTCCATGGCGGCATCACCCCGGATGGATGAACGGCGGCGCGGCAGGGCCTCCTGGTAGCTCTACCGCTATTACGAAATCCGCGACGACCACAGGTGGGGAGCACCATTTCTGGCTGGTCTCGACGGCACCGGCACCGAATATGCTCTCGTCATGCTCATCCTCGGCATCATCCTGTTCGGCATGCTCATCGGGGCCGCCGCGCAGCTCATCGTGGGCAGGTCGGCAAAGGGTGTTGACTGGGGACTCGCACTCGCGGCAGGCCTCGTCGGCTCCTTCATCGGCGGACTCGTCGTGAGCCTGATATCCGGAGATGGTGTGGTCCTCAGGCCGAGCGGAATTATCGGTTCGCTCGCAGGCGCGATCATCGTGACCTTCGCCTGGCACTGGTGGCGCAGACTCGGAGCAGCGTCGAGGCGGTAGACGCTTCGTCGCGCTTCCGGCCACCGCGAGTTGGCCCCGCGCTCAGGAGCCGTCCCGGACCTCGGCCCACAGCTGCTCGTAGTACCTGGCCGCTCTGCTCCTGGGGGCGAAGGCGGGGACGGGCGCGCGTCGCTCAGTCATCTGCTCGATGAGCGCCAGCGACGGGATGACCGTGTCGGCCACCCGAACGTCGTCCCGCGAGACGGTGTCGATGACCTCGCAATGCAGACGTTTGCGCCGGTCGGCCATCGAGAAGAACGCCATGAGCTGCGGCCGTGGTTTCGGCGTGTCCGCGACGAACGCGGTGAGCTGGGCATAGGTGCGCAGCGAGAGGGTCGCTGGGATGAGTGGCACGAGCAGAACGTCGGCCGCGCGCAGCACGTTCTCCGACACCAGCGACAGGCCGGGCGGGCAATCGAGGAAAACGACGTCGTAGTCTTTGTCCACAGCAGACAGCAGCTGATCAAGCCTGTCGGTCCGCTTCTTCACATCGTCGAGTTCGAGATCCATGTTGCGGTACGAGAAATCGGCGGGCAGCAGGTCGAGATCCTCGAAGTCGGTGGCCTTCACCGCGTCGTCGACCGGGCGCTTGCCCGAGACGAGGCCACGGCTGCCGCCCTTCACGCGCGGCTTGACCCGGAACAGGAAGGTCGCAGCTGCCTGTGGGTCGAGGTCCCACAGCAGCGTGCGCCGTCCGGAAGCAGCAGCCAGGTAGGCGAGGTTGACCGCCGTCGT
>Ga0207688_10002406_pt1 | contig 10084 bp, 7 predicted proteins | sample KBSMiscanthusM4_FD_184296 | JGI IMG/M metagenome (GOLD analysis project Ga0207688, IMG submission 184296) | Miscanthus rhizosphere microbial communities from Kellogg Biological Station, Michigan, USA - M4 (SPAdes) (version 2) | ecosystem: Host-associated > Plants > Roots > Rhizosphere ...
TGGAAGAAAAATGATTTCGGGGCGGAGCGCAAGAACTCGTTGCCGCTGCCGCACATACACTTTGGCCAGACCCGGGTACTCATGCATCACGCGGGCTTCTACGCGGCTGCTTTCGAGCAGGGAAAAAATATCCAGCGCCGAACGCTTGTGCGGAAATAATTTGAAAAACCGAGTCAGCTCGGTCACACTCGGCCGGTGGTGATCGGCTTCGTGCCCATGATCATGATCATGATATTCCGCAAGCGGCGTCAACTTCGGCCGGAGATCCTCGAAGCGAGTTGAAGGGCGGCCATATTCGAATTCAAAGCTGCCAAATTCTAGATGGCCGGTCTGCTGTGTCACCATGACTTTAAGAAAATCGAAGTTTTCCGCCGCTTCATCGAACCGATCGATCATCGCCGGCAAGAAAATTATGTTCCCGTCCGTGGTCGCGACGTCAGTGCGCGACCACCCGATCTCTTTTTCCACAAGCTTGCTGAGATCGTGTAGCTCGATGCTCCGACCCGCGAGGGCTTGGCAGTACAACCGAAGCATGTCCCGGACCGACCCGAGCTCGATGGCCGATGAGTCACTCGTTTCCACTGTGAAAGTTCCTATTGGTCGCCGCTGAAGGGCACCCGCTCGGCAAGCTATTATGCACTGTCATTATGAGGCCCTTCGATTTTACTCAGGATAAACTGCGCCGAAGAATCTATGCATTTTCTTTGCGATGAAAGCACAATAGATGTTTCGCTGCGTCAATCTGACGCCGAAGCAATATTTCAGAACGGTGAAGCAACCGAATTGTAGAGTTTGCTGATTCTATGCGGTGTTCTCCATCACGGAAAGATCGCTGCCACCACCTCATCGAGGCTTCGTTGGACCTGGGGGTCATCGGTAATGCCCCAGGTCACTGCCACGTGGCAAGCGCGCCGCGGCAAAACTCCTTCCTTTATTAACCGCCCGGCATAGATCAGCACACGTGTGCTGGCGCCTTCCTTGAGCCCGTGCTCGCGCAGGTTGCGCACGCGCTGGCCGAGCTTCGCCAATTGCGCCGCGGTCTCCACATCGATGCCCGACTCATGGGCGATGATTTTTGTTTCGTGCGCTGGTTCGGGGAAATCGAACTCGAGGGCAACGAAGCGCTGCCGGGTGCTGTGTTTGAGGTCTTTGAGGACGTTTTGATAACCCGGATTGTAGGAAACCACCAACAGAAATCCGTCGGCGGCTTCGATAACTTCGCCGAGCTTATCGATGGTGAGCAGGCGCCGGTGATCCGTGAGTGGATGAATAATCACCGTGGTGTCCTTACGCGCCTCGACCACTTCGTCGAGATAGCATATTCCGCCGGCTTTCACGGCCCGCGTGAGCGGGCCATCGATCCATGTGGTGCCGTGGGCGTCGAGAAGATAGCGGCCGATCAAATCGCTGGCGGTCAAATCTTCATGACAGGCGACGGTCACGAGAGGAACAGCCCCATTGGCGGCGGCCGGCTGAGATGTTGGGTTCGTCGTGCTCTTGACGACCGTCAATGGGCGGCCGAGCTTCCACGCCATATACTCGACGAAGCGAGTCTTGCCCGTGCCCGTCGGCCCTTTCAGCAATACGGGGATTCGTTGCCGGTAAGCGGCTTCAAAAATTTCTACTTCATCGGAGTTCGCAACGTAAAATGGTTCCTCCGCGATCACATATTCTTCGATGCGATACTGTTTGATTTGTGCGTCCATTGGTGTTGAGGGATTTTACCACGAAGTTTATGAAGAGCACGAAGACCTCGTCGGCGCGTGTCCCCGTGCTTACGCCGAACTCATCATGTGTTCTTCGAAAACGCTCGGTGGGACTGGCGATTCAGTTCCGTCATTCCCGCATGCTTTTAGCGATTGTTTGACCGTGCTCACCCCAGGCGAACTCCGGACTGGAGCGCTGATTCAAACATCCGGGGGTGACCGTTTGCGATGCGTTGAAACTTTTATTTGACACGGGCGAGCGGCATCTCATAACACCACTTCATGCGACGGAATCAGCGCGGAACCCGTGCGCTGCGCGCCACTTTACCGGGGTAAGCGCCGGTGTGCTCGCCTTTTTCGATGAGCACGTTCCCGTTCACCACGGTCATCTCGATGCCTTTGGCGAGCTGCTTGCGCCGCCGGGAACCACCCGGCAGATCGTAAGCCTCTCCCGGCTCTAGCGGCGCGATCGTCGCATGATCGAAGATCATCAAATCGGCGGCCATTCCCTGGCGAACCAGACCGCGGTCATACAAGCCAAAGAGCGATGCGGGAATGAATGTGAGCTTACGGAGTGCTTCTTCCAGCGATAAAATCTGTTTTTCACGAACCCAATGAGACATGAGATAAGTCGAATAACTATAGTCGGTGCGAAAAACTACGTGAGCCCCGCCATCGGACTGTCCAATAATGGTGTACGGGCTCGTGAGCAACGCTTTCATCGCAGCTTCGTCACTGTTCACCTCGCGGCGCTCGAACTCGGTTTCCAGATTTTCTTCCAGCGCTAGATCCAGGAAAGCATCGAGCACGTCTTTGTTTTGCTCGCGGGCAATGTCGGCAACGCTTTTTCCTACCAGGCATTCGTTTTTAGCCAGCGCCGGCTTGAAGACGAATTGCAAATCCCAACGCCGCGTAAAATCGCCGGCGAGATTGGGGTTGATCGGCGTTTCCACCGCCTCTTTGTGTAGCTTGGCGCGCGTTTCCGGATCACGAAAAGCCTGCATGCGCATCTCGAGGGGAAGCAACATGATCTTCTTCCACGTCGCCATCGCGTCAAAGTGCTGCGCCGTCTTGAGGGTATAGCGCAGATCACCGGGACGCGGCATGACGAACTGGTAGGCGCGATGTCCCTGGCGCATCAAGCTTTCGGTCTCTTCGAGCTGCTTGCGCCAGCGATCGGGAGCCACCGCCGCCTGCGTGATATTGCCGTAAAAAACCGGACAGCGGGTTTTTTTGGCGACTTCGGTGCCGAGCTTGCGGTCGCCGCCGAATTGGATGACGCCGCGGCCAACCTCATCGACGACGCTCGCCACCGCAAAAATCTCCGAGTCAGCCGCAAGATTGGTCGGCGCCAATCGTCCATCCCAATCGAAATGACGCGGGTTGCGCTCGAACGAAATACCCACGGCGCCCGCCTCGATTCCCTCACGGACGATCGCCTTCATCGCGGCTATTTCTTCGTCGGTCGCGTGCCGCTCCTGAGATGATTCCCCCATGACATAGCGCCGCACCGCGGAATGCCCAATCAAAGAAGCCACGTTCAACCCAAGCCGCTGATCGAGCGCATCGAGATACTGTGGAATCGTTTCCCACGACCATTGAACTCCCGCTTGAATCGCCTCGAGCGGAATGGCTTCGACATGGGACAAAACCCCGGCGAGATTGTCACGGTCTTCCTTGTGCGCCGGCGCCATCGCCAGGGAGCAGTTGCCGATCACGACCGTGGTCACACCATGGTAGCACGAGTACGTGCAGAGCGGATCCCAGGTGACCTGGGCATCGTAATGCGTATGGTTGTCGATAATTCCTGGGGCGACCACCAAGCCGTCGGCATCCACGATTCGATGCGCTCCGCCGTTCACTCGTCCAATCTCGACGATCCGGCCGCCGCGGACAGCGACGTCGCCGTGAAAGCCCGGCAGCCCCGAACCGTCGATTATTTTGCCGTTCTTGATGACTAAGTCGTAGCTCATTGCTCCTCCGTCGCCGGCAGATCCGCTGATCTAAACCATCGTTTCGTCAACAAACTATGCGTTGACATGCAGGCTGTCAACACGATTGGACCACGACCGTACCACCTTCAGCTGCAAGCGCGCTCTTAATTCGTGTTCACGGAGCGTGCTACAGTCCGCTGTCACGCTCCGCGCGAGTCTACCGACGCTCGGCGTTCTTCGCCGTCGGCACTTGGTGGAATCGGAAATCAATCACAGTTTGCGTGTTTTGCGGCAAAGTGGTCCCAAGCACGTTCAATGGAAGTCGGTTTAAAAGCCCGCTTGGCAATTTTCTCGGCCTCATCGCGCTCAATCAACATCGGCGTGCCGAGTTTTGTCGCTTCGGTTTGCAGCCGCGCCGACTCTTCTAAAAACAATGCGAGCATGCAAACTTCGCGGACCGATTGCCCGACGACCACGGCGCCATGACCGCGCAACATCAAGGCTTTGCCATTTCCCAGCAATTTGGCCATTTCGCCCGCGCGCGCCGGTGACTCGACTTGACCGGTGCCGGTGTAGAGCGGCACACCATCGTAGAAGATCGCACTGTAGTTATGCATGGGTTGAATACTTTGGCCGACGACGCTCAGCAGAATCACCGCCGGCGAGTGGAAATGAAAAACCGCCTTAACGTCCGGACGAGCTTTGTAAATCGCCTGGTGCAGCGAAGATTGAGGCAGGGCTTTCTCGAAATCGACAAGAAATAGTTCGTCGGCCTGCACCAATGCGGGGCTCTTCCGCGGCATGAATATCATTTCATCGCCACCGCGGCTGCGAACGCTCAGATGCGCGAAAGCATCGCTCAGGCCTTCTCGATAAATAATCCGAAGTGCCGTAATAAAGTCTTTTTTGATCTCGTTATAGCTAGTGTCGATCATAATTTCTCACCGTTCGCTAAGATGTCGTCGAGCACAAGTGATCTCTTGTCAGGTCCGCAGGATCTCATAGCCATTGTCATTTAGAGCGGACGGCGAGAAGTCCTTTTTCGAAACCTTGCTGTCAATCGTGCGGGTTTCAGTATTTCGCTAAGATCTCCGGCTCCAAGCGCGTGAGCTGATCGGCAATTGCTTGCTGATCGATTTTTGCCGCGATTTCGTTATATCCGGCCTGCTGGACCATTAAGGAGAGCCGCGTCTTGAGCTGGTCCAAAGTCCAGCGGACCGGGTCTTCCACTCCCTCATCTTTCATCTTGTGAACCGAATCATCCCCGGAGGCGCCGATGTGATAATGCGGATTTTTGTAAAAGCAGTCATAGCGCAAAATTCTCTTCGCCTCGTCGGCTGGAGCGCCCGTCGTAATGTCGAACGTCAAACCTTCATCGCTGCCACCGAGACCTTTTCGATGAGCGATGGTCATCCGCATACCGGATTGCTCGATTGTGATCGGATCGCTGTTTGGCGCTGGCGCTGTTTGGTTTTCCATGATTGCCTCCTGGCTAGATTTATTAAAGTTTTAATTTCCGATTTGTCAAACCGGAATGACAGCCTGTTCATACGAAGCGCCATTATCCTCCCCGCCGTCGAAGAGATTGCGTGCATGCATCCAAGTCTGAGTCTTTTCGAACATCGCTCGTGTATAGGGTTGCGGGACGACGCGTTCACCGACGCCGAAGCGGCGAACGTCGACTTTGTCGCGAAACCGCTGCGGAATTTCATTGTTAAAGTAATGCTTGAACTGCTCCGGTTGCAAATCGATATCGGATTGCGCCCGGATTAGGCAACGCATATATCGCTCGATGTTTTCTGCTGCGATATGCCGAGGAAACATGAACGCCATCATGAAGGTCGTCGAGACGATCCTCCGAAAGCCATGTTGTTCGAGCAGGTACAATTGAGGTCCCCAAACATTCACCGCCGGTATTTTCCGCGCCAGGGCTGCATCGACACGAGACCAAGAGGAGCCGACGAATTTAAGCGCAATTTCTGTGGCAGGCAGAAATACTTCGAGGGCCTGCAAAGCCGAATAATGGCTGCCGGAATGGTACCCGACTGCCACTTCCGTGCGCGCTAAATCACGCGGCTCGGAAATGGCGGACTCCGCCGGTACCACGATGGCTGCTTCACAGACACTATATGCGTTCCCCCACATGATACCTTGTTCGACCTTGGCCGCCTGGTTTACCGTCCAGTGGCAAGCACAGCTCACGTCTCCGGCGCCTTCGCCTTTCCGTCCATGTCCTTCGGCGTAACGTTCGTACGCGCCAAAGCGGTGGTCTTCCAGCGGGCTGGGCAAATCGACCGCGGAGAGCCGCGGCGTGTTCTTGCGGCTCCCCTCGACGTTCAGTTCATAGTCGAGGCCTTCCTCTGTGAAATAGCTCTTTTCGTCAGCCACCCAATCGTTGAGCCTGCCGTGCGGCTGAATAATCAATTTCGCCATCTGATTTCTCCCCCTTGGGTTCCAAAGCCATGCTAAGGCAAGATCTTGCGCGTTTGCAACTGATTGGCGAGCGCGACGATGCTTATTGGCGACTTTCATGTTTGACCGCTCACGGCGCATTTCGGTAATATTTCTGCCATGCGCATGGAATCAACTGCACAGATAAGCCTCGGCATCGGGCTTTGGCTTGCGTTCGCTTTTCTGTTTCCGTCCAACGCCGAGTCCGCCGAGGTTTTGCAGAGGATTCGCATCGGTGTTCCTTCCGTCGCGCTCACCTATATGCCTTTTTATGTTGCACAAGAAAAAGGGTTTCTCGCCAAGGCAGGTCTCGAAGCGGAATACATCCAAATGAACACGGGGATCCAACCGCAGGCTGTTATCAATGGCAATATTAATTTTTTCCCTTCTCTATCGACCGGAATTTCCGCAGCCGTCGCGGGATTGCCGCTGGTGGTGGTGCTCAACTTTTACAACATTACGCCCTGGATGCTCGTGACCAGCAAAGATATCAACAAGCCACAGGATCTGCTCGGAAAAAAAATTGCGGTTTCGGGAATTCGCACTACCGGTCATCAATTGATGATGGCGTGGTTCAAGAAATTTGAAATCAACGAAAAGGAAGTGGGATTCATAATGACCGGCGGCACTGCCGGTAGTTTCGCGACTCTCGCCAGCGGTCAGGTTGCAGGCGCGGTGCTGACACCGCCCTTCGATGACAAGGCAGTGACGAAAGGCTTCAAAAAGTTCATGTTAATCGGCGACCTGCTCGACATTCCGACATCGGGTTTGATTACATCCCGCGCCGAAGTCACAAACCATCGCGATCGAGTGCAAAAAACCATCGCCGCACTGTTCGATGCGATCGCTTGGATCCGCACCAATCGGTCAGAAACCTCCAAGATGATCGCCGAGAAATTCAAAATCACGCCGGCCGAGGCCAACGGCACCTACGACACCTTGCTCAGCATGTTCAACAAAGACGGCCGGCTGCCGCCGAAAGTTGCGCGCGGTTATCTAGACATTCTGCGCCAGGAACGGCCGATTCCCGCCGATCTCGATGCGCAGAAGTTCGTCGATTTTTCTATGTTGCCCGGAGCGAAATAGAGACGGCAAACTTAGCGCCTCTGCGATTTACTTCGAGAGTGGCGATCATCGTTCCGCGTTTAGTTTGCTCAGCAGCTCGCGCCATTTCGCCTGAAGTTTTTTTTCGATTCTCGAGACTGAACACACTAGCCTCAGCGAACTGAGCGCGCCGGCGAAGGGCCTGCAGGCATTGATTAACATGCGCTGTCATTCCGAACGGACGTGAGAAATCTTTCTTCGTCGTAAGCCTATTTGATCGCTTCCGCTTTTTTTAATTCCTCAATCCGTTGTTTGCTCAATCCTAAAATCTCACCAAATACTTTATCATTATGCGCGCCGATCCATGGCGCTCCGCGCGCGGCATCGGCGCTTGACAGCGAGGGAATTCCCGGCAGCCCGTGATGAGTAATGCTGCCCCATGGCTGCGCATCGGTTTCCACGATGTGGCCGCGGGCGCGGAGGTGAATATCGTGAAAAAGATCTTCTCCCGACGATGGAATTCCGGCTGCAACATCGGCCTCCTGCAGCATCCGGAAAACCTGGCGAACAGTATACTTGGAAGTCCATTGTGAAAGCTTCTGATCAAGCTCATTTCGGAACTGCTTTCGTCCGGCCGTGCTGGCGTATTTTTCATCGGCCGCCCAAGAATTCGCGCCCATCAGTTTAACCATGCTTTGCCACTGCTCATCTCCGGCACAGGCAATGATGATCCAGCTGTCTTCGCCGCGGCACGGATAGCAACCATACGGCGCGTACGGCTCGCCAAGAATCTCATGATAACCCATCGCGTCCCACTCGTTGTGATTGACGGTATAGTCGAGAATCGCCGGTCCCATCATCGATCCTTGTGCTTCAAGCATGCCGGCTTCGATGAATTGTCCCTTTCCAGTGCGTGCTTGATACTCCAGCGCCGCAAGCACGCCGAGCGCCATGGTTACCGAGCCGACACGGTCAGGCCACGCAATTTTACAGCGCGTTTCCATCGGCGACTCCGGGTAACCCCACAACCGCATGATCCCGGTGTAAGCGAGCAGCTGCCAACCCCAGGCGACCCATGATTTCAGTGGCCCGGTCAAACCCCAGCCCGGCATCACGACCTGCACGACGCCTGGATTGATCTTCTGCAGAACGTCGAAGCCAAAACCGAGTCGCTCCAAAACTCCCGAGCTGAAGTTGTCGACGACGACATCTGATTTTGCGACAAGTTGTTTGAAGAGTTCTTTTCCTTCCGGATTGCGCAAATTCAGCGTGCATCCGAGCTTTGCCCGATTCATGCACGCATGCACTGCCGCTTCCCGCTCTTTGCTGGGAATCGTGCCGGTCTCGATCTTCACCACTTCCATCCCGTAATACGCCAGCAGTTCTGTTCCAAGCGGTCCGGCGTATTGCTGCGTCAGATCGGCCATGCGCAGCCCGGCGAGCATCGGTTCGCGCGCCGATTCGGATTCGCGCTGTTGCATACCGGCGGCCGGCAACTTTTCGAGCTCCGCGAGGATCTCCTTTCGATGTTGATCGAGCAGCGGAGCGGAGCGCCGCACGCGCATCGGTGTGAGCGACAGTCGCATGGGCGCGCCGGGCGCCTTGTACCTGCCGATCACCGGGTGCTCGATTTCCTGCAACCACTCGCGCGCGCGATTCTGCTCACACTCGACAAATTGGCCGATGGTGTTAAGCGGCGCGGCAGCGAGATGGCGCGCTTGCGCCTGATTGGCAAAATCATCCGCCTCGAACTCACCAATAAATCCGGCAAAGGCCTTGGCTACTTCCGCAGAGTGCTCGTCACGATAACGCGGATTTTCCCATTCGGGACCGGCGAGGGACTTGTCGCTCATCCAATTCTGCGCAAACTCCTTCCACATGTGCGGCATGTTCGTCGTGAAATGAACATACCGACCGTCCTTGCAGCGATAAATATTCGTGCCTGCGCCGCCATACGCCTTTCCGCCCGGACGCCGTTCGAGCCGATTCTCGCGGCTGTAGCGCGCGATCGAGCTGCTATTCGCAAACGTCAACGCCTCCTGCAACGACATATCGATGCGCTGACCAACCCCAGAAACGCGAGCATGACGCAGTCCAGCCACTGCCAACATCGCCGCCATCGTACCCGCCATTTGATACGCGAGATGACTCGGTGCCGTGCACTGCCCTTTGGTGTCATCGCCTTGGCCGTAAAGAAATCCGCCAGTGGCATTGGCGATCGCATCGCTGCCCTTGTAGTGGCGATAGGGTCCGGTGCGCCCGAAAGCGGTTATTGAAACAATGACCAGACTCGGAAATTTACTTTTCAGGGCTTCATCGTCAAAGCCGAAATCCTCCAAGTAGCCAAGCGCCGTCGCTTCGACCAAGAGATCGGCGGAGCCAAGCAGCCTGGAGAATGTTTCACGATCCGTTTCGCGAGCGAAATCGAGCACGATACTACGCTTATTAGTATTGGCGTGAATAAAAGTGAGACTGCGCTCGGGATCGGCGATGTTGTCGGCGAAAGGCGGCAGCATTCGGTTAGGATCACCGCCGGGCGGTTCGACTTTAATGACATCGGCGCCCAGGTCGGCAAGCCAACGCGTCGCATAGGACGCCGGAATATCGCCAAGCTCGACAACACGGAGGTGACCGAGAGCGGAATCGCTTTGAGCCTTTTCTGTCATACAATTACTTTGCGCCTAGTCGAAACGAACACGAGGAGCACGAGAGGAACTAAACCTTATTATCTTCGTGTGCTCCGTGCTCTCCTTCGAAAATAATGCCCGGTCGAATAGAAAGGCCTCAAAACCGTCACCCCCGAATGCTTTAATCGGGGGTCCAGTCCGGATTCCGCCTGGATTCCCGCTAAAAACATGCGGGAATGACGAACCCTGCGCTAGCCAGGAGAAGCCGATTTTCATCTCCTGTAGGCGAGCGTTACGCTCATGAAGACACTTCGTGGTGAGC
>Ga0207688_10002411_pt1 | contig 10077 bp, 10 predicted proteins | sample KBSMiscanthusM4_FD_184296 | JGI IMG/M metagenome (GOLD analysis project Ga0207688, IMG submission 184296) | Miscanthus rhizosphere microbial communities from Kellogg Biological Station, Michigan, USA - M4 (SPAdes) (version 2) | ecosystem: Host-associated > Plants > Roots > Rhizosphere ...
GCGCGGTCGGCGTCCGAGGCCGTGAAGGCCGTCTTGATCTTGCGCGGCATCAGCTGCGTCGTGGGGTGACGCACGAAGTAGCGCACGTACGCGGCCGCGTAAGGCGTGACGTCGAAGGGCTCGTCGTCGCAGACGCCGGCCCAGGGGTCGCCGGTGACGTTGCGGACGGTGTTGCCGCAGCCCTCGCGCGAGGACAGGCCGGCCTCGCCCAGCTCGCGGATGAGCTGCGCTGCGTCGGGCAGCGGCACGTGGTGCATCTGGATGTTCTGGCGCGTGGTGATGTGGCCCTTGTTCAAGGGCACGTACTTCTCGATGACGGTGGCGAAGGCCTCCAGCTGCTCGGGGTTGACCCCGCCCATCGGCAGCTTGACCCGGACCATCTGGCGCTCGGCCTGGCGCTGGCCGTAGACGCCCTGCTTGAGGCGGAAGCCGATGAACTCGTCCTCGCGGATCTCGCCGTCGAGGAAGCGCTTGGCCTCGTTGTCGAAGTCGTCGAACTCCCGGTCGAGGATCGGGATCCAGTGGCCCGGGACGTTCTCGTAGTGGACTTCGGGGTTTTCGAGCGAGCCCGGACGCCCGCGCTTGCGCGTAGATTCAGTGGTTCCGGTGTCGGTCGCCATCAGGCAAAGGTACTAAACCCGACTTGGATTCAAGCAATTACGGCCACCACCGCCACCCTGCTCGCCGAGATCGACGCGTTCATCGCGCGCGAGGTCGCTCCGCTGGAGGCCGACAACCCCCAGTTCTTCGACCATCGGCGGGAGTTCGCGCGCACCGACACCGCGGCCGGCGGGGTCCCCGCGCGGGCCTGGGAGGACCTCCTGGGCGAGATGGTGCGGCGGGCCGACGCGGCGGGCCTGTACCGGTTCGCGCTGCCGGCGCCGCTCGGCGGGTCCGACGGCGCGAACGCCGACATGGCGGTCATCCGCGAGCACCTGGCGAACAAGCCGCTGGGCCTGCACTCCGATCTGCAGTCCGAGGTGGCGTGCGTGGGCAACTTCCCGCTCGTGCTCGTGCTGCACGCCCTCGGCACGCCCGAGCAGCGGGAGCTGATCGAGCCGATGATCCGGGGCGAGGTGCTGTGCGGGTTCGGCCTGACCGAGCCCGAGCACGGCTCGGACGCGACCTGGCTGTCCACGCGGGCCGTGCGCGACGGCGACGACTGGGTCATCAACGGGCGCAAGCGCTTCAACACCGGCATGCACCGCGCCCACTACGACCTCGTGTTCGCGCGCACGAGCGGGGAGCCCGGCGCTCACCGCGGCATCACCGCGTTCCTGGTGCCGACGGCGACCCCGGGGCTCGAGGTGCTCTACCAGCACTGGACCTTCAACATGCCCTCCGACCACGCCGAGGTGGCGCTGACCGACGTGCGGGTGCCGGCGTCTGCGACCGTGGGCGAGGAGGGCCAGGGGCTGCACTCGGCGCTGCTGTTCGTGCACGAGAACCGGATCCGCCAGGCCGCCTCGAGCCTGGGCGCGGCGCAGTTCTGCGTGGACGAGAGCGTGGCCTACGCGCGCTCGCGCACCGTGTTCGGCAAGCCGCTGGCGGTCAACCAGGCGATCCAGTTCCCGCTCGTCGAGCTGCACACCGAGTGCGCGCTGGTGCGCGAGCTGGTGCGCGCGACGGCGGAGCGGATGGACGCCAACGGGCCGCTGTCGGCCTCGGAGCAGGTGTCGATGTGCAACTACCGCGCCAACCGGCTCGTGTGCGACGCCGCCGACCGCGCCATCCAGGTCCACGGCGGCATCGGCTACACCCGCGGCAGGCCGTTCGAGCACATCTACCGCCACCACCGTCGCTACCGGATCACCGAGGGGTCGGAGGAGATCCAGATGCGGACGATCGCCCGCGAGCTGTTCGGCTTCGGCCGCTAGTCAGCCGAGGCGCACCGTCCCGTCCTCGGCGATCGTCCAGTGCGGGTTGTGGGCGACCTCCCACGGGTGGCCGTCGGGGTCGACGAAGATGCCCGAGTAGCCGCCCCAGAAGGTCTCGGCCCCGGCGCGGGGGATGGTCGCGCCGGCGGCGCGCGCCTCGGCCAGGACCGCGTCCACCTCATCCGGGGAGCGGGCGTTGTAGGCCAGGGTCACGCCGCCCCAGCCGTGCGTGTCGGTCACGCCGCTGTCGGACTCCAGGTTGGCGCGGCTCCAGAGGGCGAAGATCATCCCGCCGGCCTGGAAGAACGCGACGTCGTCGTCGGGGGCGGCGTTCGTGTGCCAGCCCAGGCCCGCGTAGAAGGCGCGCGCCTTGGCCAGATCGTGCACGCCCAGGGTGATGAGGCTGATGCGCTGTTCCATGCCCGCGACCCTAGGCCGCGGGCGCCTCTGCGGCTTGAGCAAAACGGTCGTCGAGCAGAGCGCGCGGGGTCAGGCCGGTCAGCGCGACGGTCTCGCTCGCGAGGTGGGCGTGGTCGGCGTAGCCGGCCTCGGCGGCGAGCCGCGCGAGGTTGTCGCCCGCCCACGGGGCCAAGGCGAACATGTGCTGCAAGCGCAAGACGCGAGCGAGCACCTTGGGCCCGTAGCCGACGGCGGCGTGGAAGCGGCGGCGCAGCTGTCGCTCGGAGAGGTGCAGCTCGGCTGGGAGGTCGCTGACTCGGCGGCCGCGGGCGAGGGCGTGGACGGCGGCGCGGACGATCGGGTCGGGGGGCGGGGCCTCGCGGCCGTCGACGATGGCGATGAGGTCGGCCAGTGACCTGACCGGCCGCACCGCCTGCTCCCACAGCTCCTCCAGCGGCGTGCGCCGGTCGCGCAGCTCGTGCGCGGGCCAGCCCAGCACCGGCGCCGCGGCGCCGGGGCGGAAGCGCAGGCCGAAGATCGTGGTGCCGGCGTGCGCCGCCGTCGGCATCGGGCCGGTGTCGGGGCCGGCCACGAGCAGGCCGCGCGGGGTGGCGACGAGGTCGATGCAGCCGTCGGGCACGACGAGATGGGTGCCCGGCGCCGTCGTGTGGCGCATCCACACGCAGGCGACGGAGGCGGCGAGGCGCGGGGGCGGAGGGAGCTCGCGGTAGGTGGAGCTCAGGCGCCCCATGGGTGCGGGTCGCCCCAGGGCGACGGGCCGTCGGGCTCGCGGCCGGTCTGCTCGAGCAGCGCGGCGCGCAGCCACGGGTTCTGCCGCTCGGCCGGCGGCGCCGGCGGCGGGGCGTGATCGCGCATGAAGCGCTCGAGCGCCGCGACGACCGCCGCCGCCTCGTCGGGCGAGGCGCTCGGGGCCACGATGCGCAGCTGCGGGCGGCGATTGACCACGCCCCGAGGCTATCGTCCGGCCGCGCCCATGCCCGACCTACCCGTCCTCGCCTACGACGCCGTGCTCGACGCCGTCCCCTTGCTGGACGCGATCGCGCGCGTGCGCGAGGCCTTTCTCGCCCACCACCGGGGCGAGTGGGTGATGCCGCCGAAGGTGTACCTCGAGGCGCCGCCCAACGGTGACTTCCGCGCCATGCCCGCGCGCGGCGGCGGCCTGGCGCTGCTCAAGTGGGTGACCTCGTTCCCGGCCAACCCCGCCCGCGGGCTGCCGGTGGTCATGGGGGTGATCTGCCTGTCCGACGCCGAGAGCGGCGAGCCGCTGATGCTGCTCGACGCCCGCTCGGTCACCGCCCTGCGCACCGGCGCGGTGGCGGCGGTGGCCACGCAGGCGCTGGCCGCCCGCGACGCGTCCACCGTCGGCATCGTCGGCTGCGGGCTGCACGGCGTGTGGACGGCGCGCGCGCTCGCCGCCGCCGGCTACGGGCCCGGCGTCTGCACCGACCCCGAGGAGGAGCGCGCGTTCGCGCTCGCGCGCGAGCTGGGCTGGGCCGCGGGCACGCGCGAGGATGCGCTCGGGGCCGAGATCGTGGCCTGCGTCACCCCCGGCCACACGCCCGTGGTCGAAGCCGGCGACCTGCGGCCGGGGCTGCACCTGAACATGCTGGGCGCCGACGGCCCGGGCAAGGCCGAGGCCACGCCGGGCGCGGTGGCCTCGTGCGCGCTCTTCTGCGACGAGTGGGCGCAGGCGTCGCACGGCGGCGAGCTGACCGGCGCCGTGGAGGCGGGCCTGGTCACGCGCGACCAGGTCACCGACCTCGGCGCCGTCCTGGCGGGCGAGGCGCCCGGGCGCCCCGGGCCCGACGCGGTGACGCTGTTCGACTCCACCGGGCTGGCGATCCAGGACCTCGCGGTGGCCACGGCGGCGTACGAAGCGTGGAGGGCCGGCAACGCGGCGGCCAAAATCGTAAGCCTCTAGCGACTAGCGATTACCCCTTCACCCCGCGCTGCCCCTTGTGCACCGTGTAGGTGTTCTGGGCGGCCAACGCGGTGCTCACCTGCCGCACCGTCTCCAGCTTTCGGACGGTCGCCTTGAACTGGCTCGGCGATGCCTCGCAGCGCACGTAGCCGTGATGGATCGGGTCGAAGTCGACGAACCACGGGTTCGCGGCGACGATCGCTTGGAGCTGCGCGGGAGGGATGGTCGGATCGTCGGGCGTGCCGTAGCCGGGCGTGCCGGTAATCGCCGCCACCTCCGCGTCGCTGAACGAGGTCATCGAGATCCCGCCGAACTCGGGTGCGACCGTCGTGCCGTCCTGGCGCTGGACGTCGGAGACGATGGTCGTGTGGTAGTCGCCGCTGGCGAAGATCACGCCGTCGGTCTTCGCGACCGTGCGCAGGATCGCCTCGCGTTCGACCGGATAGCCGTCCCAGGCGTCGTAGTCGGCGAGGCTGGTCGCATCGGCCTTGAGGACGGACATGATCACCTCGTTGGCGATGACCTTCCAGGTCGCCTTGGACTTCGTCAGACCGCTCGTCAGGAAGGGGAGCTGGGCGGCGCCCAGCATGGTGCGTGGCTGGTCGAGCTCAGCGCACGGGGGCCCCGCCTTGTCGCCGCAGGGATTGGCTGCGCGGTACTGGCGCTCGTCCAGGACGAAGAGATCCACGGTGCGGCCGAAGGAGGCCTTGTGGTACAGCCGCGAGGTCCCGATCGGGAGCGTCGGCATCTGCTCGAAGAACGCACGGTAGGCGTCGTTGCGCCGCTGCGGGGTGTAGGGGTCGCCGCTGACCGTGCCGCCGCTCGGATCGCCCCCCGAGTAGTCGTTCTGGACCTCGTGGTCGTCCCAGCAGGAAATCATGGCGAACTGGGCGTGCAGCTTCCGCAGGTTCTTGTCGCTGCGGTAGACCTGGTAGCGCTGGCGGTACTCGTCGAGAGTGACCGCGCTGAAGCCCGTCGACGTCGTGAAGTCCGCGGCGCGGACGCCCTGGGGCGGACCGAAGGACACGTCCGAGTAGATGTAGTCCCCGAGGTTGAGGATGAAGTCGAGATCGTCCTTGGCCATGAGCGCGTGGGCGTTGTAGTAGCCGAACGTGTACTCCTGGCAGGAGAAGAAGGCGAAGCGAACGGTCTCCTTCGAGCCCGGCGCGGGCGCGGTCTGGAAGCGCCCGACCGGGCCGTTCGAGCCCCGCGTGAAGAAGCGGTAGTAGTAGCGCTCGTGCGGGTCGAGCCCCTTCACCGCGACCTTGGCGGTGAAGTTCTTGGCCGCGTTGGTCGCGACGTCCTTCGTGGCGACCACCTTGCGGAAGCCGCGGTCCTTCGCGACCTCGAGCTGCACCGAGCCGCTCCCGCCCACGTCGGCGAGCCGCGTCCACAGAACCGCGCCGTCGGGCCTCGGGTCGCCGGAGAGGACACCGTCGGGGAACGAAGCGCGACCGAAGCGTCGGACGCGTCGCGTGCCGGCGAACGCCTGGTCGGGGGAGGCGGGAGCGACGATGGTGGCGGCGGCGAGCCCGACGGCTGAGGCGAGGAAACGTCGGCGAGATTGCACACGCCGACCCTATCCGCACGTGAAAGCCGTAGTAAAGCCGCCTAGAGCGGGATGTTGCCGTGCTTGCGCTTGGGGCCGGGCTGGCGCTTGGTCAGCAGCGTCTCGAGTGCGGTGATGACCTTCGGCCGCGTCTCGTGGGGCACGATCACGTCGTCGACGTAGCCGCGCTCGGCCGCGGTGTAGGGGTTCGCGAAGCGCGCCTTGTAGTCGGCGACGAGCTTCTTGCGGCGGGTGTCCGGCGTCGGCGAATGCTCGAGGTCGCGGCGGTAGATGATGTTGACCGCGCCCTCGGGGCCCATGACCGCGACCTCCGCGGTCGGCCAGGCGAAGTTGAAGTCGGCGAGCATGTGCTTGGAGGCCATGACGTCGTAGGCGCCGCCGTAGGCCTTGCGGGTGATCACGGTGATCTTGGGCACCGTCGCCTCGGTATAGGCGTAGAGCAGCTTGGCGCCGTGGCGGATGATCCCGCCCCACTCCTGCGAGGTGCCCGGCAGGAAGCCGGGGACGTCGCAGAAGGTCAGGATCGGCACGTTGAACGCGTCGCAGGTGCGCACGAACCGCCCCGCCTTCGTGGAGGAGTCGATGTCGAGCACGCCGGCGAGCTGGGCGGGCTGGTTGCCGACGATCCCGACCGCGTAGCCGTTGAGCCGCCCGAAGCCGCAGACGATGTTGGGCGCGTAGTGCTCGTGGACCTCGAAGAACTCGCCGTCGTCGCTGATGTAGCGGATGACGTCGCGCATGTCGTAGGGCTTGTTCGCGTTGTCGGGGACGACGTGATCGAGCGCCTCGTCCATGCGCATCGGGTCGTCGCTCGGCAGGACGCGCGGGGGCGTCTCGAGGTTGTTCTGAGGCAGGAACGAGAGGAGGTAGCGGGTGTCCTCGAGGCACTGGTCCTCGTCGTCGGAGGCGAAGTGGGCGACGCCGGACTTGCTGTTGTGGGCCATGGCGCCGCCGAGCGACTCGAAGTCGACCTCCTCGCCGGTGACCGTCTTGATGACCTCGGGGCCGGTGATGAACATGTGCGAGGTCTCCTTCACCATGAAGATGAAGTCGGTCATCGCGGGGGAGTACACCGCGCCGCCCGCGCACGGGCCCATGATCAGCGAGATCTGCGGGATCACGCCCGAGCACATGACGTTGCGGACGAACACGTCGCCGTAGGCGCCGAGCGAGACGACGCCCTCCTGGATCCGCGCTCCGCCGGAGTCGTTGATGCCGATGACCGGGCAGCCGATCTTGGCCGCCAGGTCCATGACCTTGACCATCTTCTCGCCCATGACCTCGCCCAGGGAGCCACCGAACACGGTGAAGTCCTGGGAGAACACGCACACGCGGCGGCCGTCGATGGTGCCGTGGCCGGTGACGACGGCGTCGCCGGGGGGCCGGTTCTTCTCGAGGCCGAACTCGTGCTCGCGATGGCGCACGAAGGTGTCGAGCTCCTGGAACGAGCCGGGGTCGAGGAGCTTCTCGATGCGCTCGCGCGCCGTGTACTTGCCCCGCGCATGCTGCTTCTCGACGGCGGCCTCCGACCCCTGCAGGGAGTCGTGGCGGAGCCGCTCCAGCTGGGCGAGCTTCTCGTCGTAGGTCTCGGGCGCCTTCTCGCGGGCCATGGCGGCGCCGGAGTGTAGATCAGGTGACGGTGAGCGATCCCTGCATGCCGGCCTGGCGATGGCCGGGGACCGAGCAGTAGAAGACGTAGGCGCCGGGCTTCAGCGACACGCTCACCGAGGCCTTGGAGTTCGTGATCACGTTCGTGCCGGCGAGCTTGGTCGGGCCCTTGGCGATGGTCACGTCGTGGCCGACCTGGGAGGCGTTGGTGAAGGCGATGGTGACCTTGCCGGCCTTGGCGCTGAGTGCCTTCTTGTCGTACTTGAGGGCGCCGCTGGGGTCGGCGGCGAGGGCGAGCGGGGCGGCGGCCGCGGGCCGCGTGGCCGGGGCGGCGGTGCCGCCGGTGGCGGCGGCCTTGGGCGCCACTGCGGCAGGCTTGACGGCGCCCGCCTCGACGACCTTCTTGTTCTCCGGCTTCTCGGTCGAGGCGGTGCCGATGGCTGTGCCGATGGCGACCGCGGCGAGCAGGACGCTGATGCCGACGACCGCGCCCTGGCCGCGCCTGCCGCCGGGGAAGCTGGCGCGCGAGAGCCCGAGGAACGAGAGCAGCACCGCCCACGCGGCGAAGACCGCGCCGGCGATGTAGAACGGCACTTTGGAGGGCTCGTCGGCCGCGAAGTTGAGAAGGGCGCGAAGCATGCCGGGCGCGAGACTACCGCCGCGGCCGTCGCGGCGGTGCGCTCAGCGCTAGCTGCGCGAGAACGGCCGGTGGTGCGCAGCCCCGAGCGCGTCGAGCGTCGAGGTCAGCACCTCCAGTGCGCGCTCGTCGGTGACGACGGGCTCGACCTCGGGCACGGGCTCGGGGGTGGGAACGAGCGCGACGGCGTGCTCCGGGTCCGCGTTGACGACCCACTTCGTCTCTCGTTCGGCGTAGGGCTTGGGGGGAGTGGGCTCGGGCTTCGCGGGCGCCGGCGGCGCCGGCTCCGCGACCGGCTCGGGCTTTGCGTCCTCCGCCGGCTGCGGCGTTGCTTCCTCCACGGGCTCCGCGACGGCGACTTCCTCGGCGCGCTTGCGGCGGCCGAAGAGGCGGGCGAAGAACCCCCGCTTCTTCGGAGGCTCGGCGACAGGCGGCAGGACCGGGGCGGGGAGCTCCACGGGCTTGCTTGCGACGGGGTCGGGCTCCGGCTCAGGCTCGGGCTCCGGGTCCGGCTCGGGCTCGGGCTCGGGCTCGGGCTCCGCAGCGACCGGCTCGGGCTCGGGTTCCGGCTCCGCCTTGGCCTCCGCCTCCGGCGTCTCGGCGGTCAGCGTGACCTTCGTCCCCCACCCCGACGCCTTGATCTCGACCGTGCCGCGGGCGTGCTCGCCCTCCCAGGCGACGGTGGTCTCGGGGTCGGTGCGGGTGATCCGGATCTCGCCGAACTCGCCGAGATGGCGCGCCAGCGCCTCGACGTCGCTCAGCTCCGCCCACAGCTCGGGCGGGGACTTGACCAGCGTGCGGTGGACTTCGACCTCGGGCATCGCGCGTCAATTCGCCCGCGCCCGATGGACTCCTCCCGATTTACAGCAGCGGCCCCGTGACCATGATGAAGATCACGACCACCACCAGCAGCACCATGAGCGCGCCCACCGTGCCGACCTGACGGCCCAGGTCCTCGTACTCCTGGCTGAACACCACCTGACCCTCCCCGGCGGCGTCGATGTCGCGCCGGGCAAGATCTGCCAGTTTTCGGTCTCTGGGCGCGAAGTAGGCCCCGCCGAGGCCGAGGATGACGATGATCGCGATCAGCGGCACCGTGACCCACCACTTGCTGAACACGTCCGCGTCGGCGGCCAGATAGATGCCGGTGAGCAGGATCAGCGCGGCCGCCGGCGTGACGACCGTGCGCCCGACCGCGACCTGCATCTCGTGCAGCCACGCGACCTGCCGGGGCGCGTTGCGCACCGTGAGCGGCACGACGATCGGGTAGGTGAACAGCACGCCGAACGCGATCACGACGCTGGTGATGTGCAGGAACAGGACGACGTCGAAGAAGCGGAGCGAGGCGAGCGTGGTCATGTTGAAGGGCCAGTCCCCCTTGAGGGTGGTCGAGGGTGCGCCTAGATGTCCGGCTGGTACTCGCCGAAGACGTCGCGCATAGCGCCGCAGACCTCGCCCATCGAGCACGCGTCCCTCAGCGCCTCGCGGATGAACGGCACCAGGTTCTCGGTGCCACGGGCGGCGTCGCGCAGCTCCTCCAGGCGGCGCTCGGCCAGCTCCTGGTCGCGCCGCTCCTTGAACGCCTTCAGCCGCTCCACCTGCGCGTTCTCCGTCGCCGGGTCGACGCGGAGGATGTCCTCGATCTCGATGTCCTCCTCGACGTACTCGTTCACGCCGACAACGATGTCCTGGCCGATGCGGTAGCGCTCCTCGTAGCCCCACGCCGACTCCTCGATCTCGCCCTTGATGAAGGGGATCGCGTTGACCGAGCCGCCGAGCTCGTCGACCTTGCCGATGAGCTCCCAGGCCCGCGTCTCGATGTCGTCGGTCAGCGCCTCGACGAAGTACGAGCCCGCGAACGGGTCGACGCTGTCGGCCGCGCCGGACTCGTGGGCGATGATCTGCTGCGTGCGCAGCGCGAGCTTGGCCGCGCGCTCGGTGGGCAGCGCCAGCGCCTCGTCGTAGCCGTTGGTGTGCAGCGACTGCGTGCCCCCGCACACCGCCGCGAAGCCCTGCAACGCCACGCGGACGACGTTGTTGACCG
>Ga0207688_10002417_pt1 | contig 10069 bp, 9 predicted proteins | sample KBSMiscanthusM4_FD_184296 | JGI IMG/M metagenome (GOLD analysis project Ga0207688, IMG submission 184296) | Miscanthus rhizosphere microbial communities from Kellogg Biological Station, Michigan, USA - M4 (SPAdes) (version 2) | ecosystem: Host-associated > Plants > Roots > Rhizosphere ...
TGAAGTTCAGTGCGTTGTTGACGATCGGCACATAGTTTCCGCCTGGGCCCACTTGATCCGCGGGGATGCCCTTGGTGTCAACTCCGCTCGCCACCAACAACCCTGACTTGTCTGCCTTTTGGATGAACGGCGGCAGCGTCACGAGGACGTCGGCCTGCGGGTTGGACTGCTCCTTTTCCACCCGCGACACCACCTCGCCGGAACCGGCCTCAACGAGGTTGACCGCGATGCCGGTGTCCTTGGTGAACTTGTCGAACTGGCTCTTGTACCACGTGGCTAGCCCGTCGGCGCTGTAGACGGTCAGGGTTTCGCCGCTCGATCCCGATGACCCGGTGCCGCCGCAAGCAGCGGTCATGGCGGTGGCGATCGCAAGAGCGGCGATCGCGGCGGTGCGGAAGAACTTGTGCAGCTTCATGATTCCTTCTCGTGAGTTATCGGTTCTGCAGTATGAGCTCGGCGAAGTCGGTGATTGAACCGACGACGTGGGTCGCTCCGGCGTCGCGGAGCTGGCGGTCGTTGTGCGCGCCGGTGAGTGTGCCCGCGGCGATGGCCACACCGGCACGCAGAGCGCTTTCGATGTCGCTGGTCGTGTCACCAAGCGCTGCGACGTTGAACACACTGTCGGCCTCGAGCCGCATGAGCGCGGTGAGGATCAAGTCGGGATACGGCCGGCCGCGCACACCGTCGCCGGGGGCGAGCACAAGGTCGGCCAGCGACTGCCAGCCGAGCGCGGCCAACAGCTTCTCCTGTGTGGTGCCGCTGAACCCAGTGGTCAGCGCCACCCGGATACCGTTCTCGCGCAAACGACTTATCGCGTCTGTCGCGCCTGCGATCGGCGCTGCTTTTCCTTCGTCGATGAGCTGTTCGTACGCGCGCTCGAAGGCGGCGTTGGCCTGCTGCGCGAGCTCCTCGCCTCCGAACAGCGCGCGGAACACGCTGATCTTGGATTGACCCATCGTGTCGAGGACGTACTGCCGGGCGCTCTCCCGTTCCGGCCCGGACTCTGGCACGCCCACAGCGGTGGCCGCGGCCTCGAACGCGTTGACGACCAGACCGTCGTCCATCACAGTGGTTCCGGCCATGTCGACAACTGCGAGCTGAATCAGCTTGTGCTGCATAGGCATTCCTCCGCGTTACAGACCGACCATGTCGGCCGTTTGTTCGGCCAGCGCTGGTCCGAGGGTCATGCCGCGACCACCAGGACCGGTGATCACCCAGACGCCGTCATCAGGCGACGTTCGGCACACCAGCTGATGCGGATCTACACACTGGCTGTATACGCCGGCCCAGCGCTGCCGGATCGGCGGAAGCGCACGGCCGAGAAATTGTTCGACGACGTCGACGAGATAGCCGTACGGCGCCTCGGACACGTCGAACGCGAACGGCTCTTCGTATTCGTGGGTGTCGCCGATCGTCAACCCGCCGTGCAGTCGCTGCACGCACAGCAGTTGCATCCGGTGCTCACCGGCAACCGAATCCTGGGATTCGTTGCGCTGCAGCTCATGCAACGCCGGTCCGGCGTAGCCGGGGTAGTAGCGGAAGCTGTCCCCGTCCGCGATAGCGGTGGTCAACCGTTCGCCCAGCGATTCGGTCTGCATCATCTGCAACCTCACGCGGCGCACTGGCAGGTCGCCTGCGAGCTCGCGAACGAGGCCGCCGTGAGCCGCGCCGGCGCACACAAGAACCAGGTCGCCGTCGTGGCGATGACCGCGATCGTCGATGACGGTCTGACCGTCGACCGCCCGCGCCTCGGTGCGCGGAAGAAAGGCGTATCGCCCCGTGGCGGCCATGTACTCGCGCATTGCCGGCAGTGCTTGTCTGGACTCGACCGCGGCGTCGAACGAACAGTGAAGGCCCGCCAGGTACTCGCCGCGCAGCGCTGGGTTGAGCGCCCTCACCTGCCCGGTCTCCAGCAGAGAGAAGCCGCGGCAGTCTGCGTCCGCGCGGGCTACCACCTCGTCGGCGACCGCGAGCTCACGTTCCGTCCGCAGCAGCGTCAGCGATCCGGTCGGACGGAAGCCGACACCACGGATCTCGGCGCCGAGTTTCTCCCACAGTTCGCGGGCACGCAGCGCCGCCGCCAGCTCGTCGGTGGCTCGGCCCGACACCCAGATCAGGCCGAAGTTGCGCACCGTCGCCCCGCGGGCCTCGGCCTCGCGCTCCAGCTGGACGACCTCGTGCCCTCGGCCGATCGCCTCGAGAGCGTGCGCGGTCCCGAGGATGCCTCCGCCGACGATCGTCACGCGCATGAGCCCGACCATTCCGAGTCACCGCGACGACACCAAGACGACAAAGTGTGCTGGCGCCGAACAACAGGTTAAGAATTGGTATAGACCAATCTACGGTACCCTCGCGGCATGGCTGTTCTCGACGAAGTCGGTCATCTGCTGCGCTCATTGCGCGGTGTCTGGGACGAGGACGCGGTTGACGAACTCGACCACGCGCTGCAGGCAGCCGCCCGGGCCCGCGACGACGGTGCCGACGATGAGTTGGTGCTCGCGGCCGCACTGCACGATCTCGGGCACAGCCCCGCGTTCGGCGATATCGCGCCGCAGCACCACGACCGGATCGCCATGGAGTGGCTGACGCCGCGATTCGGTAACCGGGTGGGCTGGCTGGCCGGTGCCCATGTGGCCGCCAAGCGCTACCTGGTGGCGACCGATCCCGACTACGCCGTCACCCTCTCCGACGTGTCGGTCGACTCGCTGCACCATCAGGGCGGCGCCCATGTCGATGCGGCGTTCGTCGATCACCCATGGTGGCTCGACGCGCTCCGGCTGCGGCGCTACGACGACGCAGCCAAGGATCCTCACGGGGATGCGGCATCGGTCGACGACGTGCTGGTCATTGCCAACCGCGTACTCACACTGAGGTCTTTTTCAAGGCCTTCCCGATGAGCTCGCCGCAGCGGACGTCGAAGCCGTACCTCGTGCGGACGGCGGTCGACGACCTGCTCGCCGACCTCGCGGAGGGCGATGCTGTCCCGCCGGAGCGCGAGCTCGCGACACGGTTCGGGGTGTCGCGGGAAACGGTTCGCCAAGCCCTGCACGAGCTGTTGGTCGAGGGACGCATCGAGCGACGTGGCCGCGGCACCGTGGTGTCACGCCCCAAACTCGTTCAGCCGCTGTCACTGCGGTCGTACACGGAGGGTGCCGCCGAGCGCGGACGGGTGCCGGGCCGCCTGCCCGTCGCCTGGGAGAACATTCCGGCACCCGCGGAAATGGCCGAGGCGCTCGGGATTTCGGCGGGCGACACCGTCATGCACGTGGAGCGGGTGCTGCTCGCCGACGGCCTGCGCATCGGGTTGGAGAGCACGTATCTGCCCACGAGCCGGTTCGGTGGGTTAAGCGAGACATTCGACCCGACCACCTCACTGTATGCGGCCATCCGAGCCACGGGTGTGGAGTTCGGTTCGGCCGTCGAGCGCGTCGAAACGGCCCTACCCACGCCGCGGGAGGCCGCCCTGTTGGAGTCCACCACGGCCATGCCGATGCTGTTGCTCAATCGCCGTTCCCTCGACGTCGACGGGCGGCCGATCGAGCTGGTTCGCGCCCTGTACCGCGGAGACCGCATCGCATTCGAGACTCACCTGACGTAATACTGGACGGGTGTCGCCCAGCGAGTTCCATCCCGATCTGCGCCGCGTCGCCCGCCACATCCCCAAGCAGATCGTCACGCCCGTCACGGTGCCGTTCATCCGCGCGGCGGAGCGCTTGATGTGGCGGAAAACGCCCGACGACGTCGAGGTGCTGACCCTCGCACCGGGGGTCGGGATTCGGCTGTTCCGCCCCACCGGTCTGACGGGTCAGGCGCCGGGACTGTTGTGGATCCACGGCGGCGGATACGTCATCGGGAAAGCGGCACAGGACGATGTGCTGTGCCGCCGCTACGCCCGCGAACTCGGCGCGACGGTCGCGTCCGTGGAGTACCGGCTCGCGCCCGATAACCCGTACCCCGCGTCGCTCGAGGACTGCTATTCGGCGCTGCAGTGGCTGGTTCGCCTGCCGTCGGTCGATCCGGCACGGGTGGCCATCGGGGGTGCCAGCGCGGGCGGCGGGCTGGCCGCGGCACTGGCCCTGCTTACCCGGGACCGCGGTGAAATCAGCCTTGCCGCACAACTATTGGTGTATCCGATGCTCGACGACCGCACCGTGAACCGGAAGCATCTCGACAATCCCGGGCACCGGCTGTGGAACCAGTCCAGCAACAAATTCGGCTGGTCCGCCTACCTCGGCGGTGCGGACCCGCAGGTGGCCGTGCCCGCGCGGCGCGACGATCTCAGCGGATTGCCGCCTACCTGGCTGGGCGTGGGCACGTTCGACCTGTTTCACGACGAGGACCTGGCCTACGCCAAGCGGCTCGAGGCCGCCGGTGTGCGGTGCGAGGTCGAGGTCGTCCGTGGCGCATTCCACGGTTTCGACGGCATCGTCCCGAAAGCCGAAGTGTCGCAGTCGTTTTTCAACAGCCAGTGCGCTCTGTTGCGGGAGGTGTTTGCACCCGCGGCGGCCTAGGCCCGTGGCACCCGCGGTGGCGTGAAGCCTGAGGCATCGCCGCCCACCGCCACAGTCGCCCGCGCGGCGATTTGGTTGTGCGGCTGGCCCGGGTCGACACGGCTGACCTCGTCGAGGCGCCGGTAGTGATCGTCGTCCAGTTCGAGGTCCAATGACGCGAGATAGGACTCAGCCTGTTCGACAGTCCGCGGGCCGATGATCGGAACGAGCGCAGTCAACGACCGACGTCGCCGCTCGAGCAGCCATGCAACCGCGACTTGCGCGGCCGATACGCCGATCTGGTCCGCGACCTCGATCACCGCGTCGACCGTCGCCACCTTCACCGGTTCATCTTCGGTGTGGACAAGACGATCCCATTCGGTGAGCCGGCCCACCGTACTCGAGCGATACTTTCCGGACAGCACCCCACCGCCGAGAGGCGACCACAGCGCCACTCCCAGCCCGATCGCCTCCGCCATGGGGAGGTTCTCTCGGTCAGCGCTGCGTTCGACGAGGCTGTACTCCAGCTGAACCCCCGAAACCGGGATTAGGCCCCGCAATTCGGCCAGGGTCGCCGCACGTGCGGACATCCACGCCGGGAAGTTCGACAACCCGGCGTAGAGAATCTTGCCTGCGCGCGCCAGATCGTCGAGGCCGCGCACGATCTCGTCGAGCGGGGTGACCAGATCCGGGAAGTGCACCCACAGCAGGTCGATGTAGTCGGTGCCGAGCCGGCGCAGACTGCCTTCTACGGACCGCACCATGGCGCGTCGGCCGTTGCCGGTCTGCAACACGCCATTGCCTTCGGGACCACCGATGGCGAACTTCGTTGCGATGGTGAACGAGTCGCGCCTGCCGTCGAGAAGGCGATCCAAATTCTCCTCGGCCTCACCGAGCTGATAGCTCGCGGCGGTGTCGATGAACGTGCCGCCCGCGTCGGCGAACCTCCCGAAGATCTTCGGGATGTCGTCCTGATCCGCGCCGTAGCCCCAGCGGGAGCCAAACATGCCTGCACCAAGCGCCAGCGCCGAAACGCGAAGACCGTTGTTGCGACCAAAGGTGAAGTGTTCCATGAAACGGGTCAACCCATCCACGGCTGCGTTTATTCAGCAATACTCAGATCGGGTGTGGTCCATTCGAACAGCGCGCGGATATCGTCGAGCTCGATCAGCTTCCAACATGCTTTAGCGAGCTCTCCTGCACGCGCCTGCCCCAGCACGGGCGCGGCCAACGCGATGCACTTGTCCTCGAGCTGCTGATCGGTCATCGGGTTGTCGGGCGTGCCGAGATTGTGGGCTACGTGGCGCTCGAGTGTCCTGCCGTCCCGCAGCGTCAGAACGACACGCGCCGAATCCTTGTTCTGCGCCGGGTCGGTATGGACGTGAACTTTCTCCCGAAGTCGCGCCAGCTCCGGGTCGGCGACACGCTCATCGGTGAACTGATCGAGGAATGCCGCACCGTCGGCGAGGGCGACCGCGAGCACGTGGTAGATGCTGAACTTCCCTTCCAGCCCCGTGCGCGGCTCGGCCAGTCCGGTCGTGGTCTTCACATAGTCGTGGACGTAGGCGTCGACCGACGCAACGTCGTCGGCGCTCAAATCGTGGTCTGAACGCAGCTCGAGAACGGCTTGTGCGGCTGGGTGGGTCAGCGAGCCGCAGGCATACGGCTTGAACCCGTCGCGCGGCAGATACCAAACGTCGCCCAGGCCGTCGATGGCCCGCGCGGAGATGGGGTCCGGTGAGAACAGATGCAGAAACCCCCGATGGCCTTCGATCGGCTCGGTGGCCGACGTGAAGCCGTCGCGGGCCAGGAAGCCGGACAGCAGCCCGTCCATGGCGGCCTTGCCCGCGTGCAGGGACTTGCCCATCGAGCCGTACACGACCTTCATTCCCGCCGACTGGGTGGCGCCGGTGCCGAGCGCCGCCAGCGTCTGCTCCGCCGACAGTCCGAGCAACCGCGCGGTGGCGACGGCTGCACCGATGTGTCCGACCGTGCCGGTCACGTGCCAGCCGACGTCGTAGTGTCCCGGCCCCGCGGCGATCGCGACGCGGGTCTGCACCTCGAAGCCTGCGACGAACGCCTCGACGGCGAGCTTGCCGGAGATTCGGACCAGCTCGCTCGCCGCGGCAATCGCCGGCCACAGCGGAGCGCTGCCGTGGATCGTGGTCCGATCGGGATTGAAGGTGTCGTCGAAGTCCAGCACGTGTGCGGCGATGCCATTGGCCAGCGCCGCCTGCCCGGCCGTGCTGCGTTCCCGGGTGCCGACGATGCCTGCGGCACGTGACCCGTCGGGATCCATCGCACGGATCGCGGCGCGGACCCGGCCGCTCTCCGGTGTGGCGGCTCCGGCGATGGTGCAGCCGAACCAGTCGACGAGGCAGCGGACGGCCTGGTGCGCGACGTCATCGGGAATGTTCTCGGCCCGAATGCCGGACGCGAAGGCGGCCAATGCGCCACTCACCGATTTTTGATCGCTCACCGACAGACTCCCGTCTGTAATACGGAAAGAAATTCTGTTATACAGACTACATGGGTACAGGCGCGGCGGACTCGGGAAGCTACGACGATCGGACCTCCGTCGAGACGCTAACGTTGCTCGACTTCGTGTGTCACACCGCCGCCGCCGACATCCCCACCGAGGTGCTGCACGAGAGCACTCGGTGTCTGCTGGATCACCTCGGCCTCGCTGTCGCGGGTGCCGAAGAACCCGCCGCACGAATAGCCAGGGAGCAATGCCTCGCACTGGGCGGTGACCCGCAGGCCATGGTGCTCGGCACCCCGCACCGGCTGCGCGTCACCGACTCGGCATTGGTCAACGGAATCTCTTGCCATTCACTTGATTTCGATGACACGCACGTACCGACGATCCTTCACCCGACGACGCCGCTGTACGCCGCGGGAACGCCGCTGGCCGAATGGCGCGGCGCCGGCGGTATCGATCTGCTCGCCGCGCACGCGCTTGGCTACGAACTCGCCGCACGGGTGAGTAACGCGCTCTACCCCGAGCACTACGACGCCGGCTGGCACATGACCGGCACCACCGGCACCCTCGCTTCGGCGACCGTTGCCATCCGGCTGCTGGGCTTGACCGGAACAACGGCCACGCATTGCCTCAGCATCGCCGCGACACAGGCGGCCGGCCACCGCGAGCAGTTCGGCACCATGACCAAACCGTTCCACGCCGGCCACGCGGCTGCGGCCGGCGTCTGGGCAGGGCTGCTTGCGGCAGGCGGATTCACGGGCGCGCCGGACCCGCTGCAGGGCCGGCGCGGAATGTTCGCGGTGATGTCGTCGGCGAGCACGCCGGCCTACCTGGTCGACGGGCTCGGGCAGCGGTGGCAGATCTTCGACAACGGAGTGAAGCCGTACGCGTGCGGCGTGGTGATCCATCCCGCCATCGACGCGGTGCGCGACCTCGCCGTTCGTCGCGGAATCGCCCCTGGGCGCATCGAGAAAATTCGGCTGCGCGTGCACCCGTTGGTGCTCGAGCTGACCGGAAAGACCGATCCCCGTACCGGTTTGGAGGGCAAGTTCTCGGTGACGTTCGCCTGTTCCATCGCGCTGCTGGACGGCCGCGCGGGTGAGGCCGAGTTCTCTGACGCCGCCGTCCGGCGCGCGGACGTTCGCGACCTGATGGCGCGCATCGAGGTCTTTCCCGATGCCGAGGTCCCGCACACTCAGGCCGGGGCGACCGCGCTCACGGACGACGGTGAGACGGTGGACACCTGGGTCGGTCACGCGCGTGGCACACCCGGCAACAGGCTGACCGACGACGAGCTTCGGGAGAAGTTCCACGGCCTCGCCGACGGGGTGCTGGGCCGGGATCGCGCGCAACGCCTGGCGGACGCCACCTTTGCGCTGCGGGATGGCGGCGACGTCGAGGCGATGCTGGCGCTCACCACGCCGTAGGAGTGGTGACGACCGAGCCGTCGCAGTCGACGCGGACCACGGTCCCGGTGAGCTCCGCTGCGTCTGCGAAGGCCAGACGTGCGACCTGGGAAGCGATTTCGGCCCGGCAGCGATCCAGTTCGGGACCTTCAGTGTCGACGCCCGGCGACACCCCGTTGACCGCGACCCCGTCGTCGCGCAGCGCCGCCGCAAGTGCCAGCGTGAGCCCAAGCAGCCCGTGCTTGGCCGCCGAGAGGTGCACCCGCTCGGGGTCGCCGGCCAGTGCGTTGCGGCCGAGAATGTTGACGATCCGCCCGCCAGGGATGAGCGTAGGCAGCGCGCACTGGATACAGCGGAATGCGCCGTCGAGGGTGACCGATCGGACCCGATGCCAGTCGTCCTCGGTGATCGTCTGGATCCGCTGCCGGGGACGGTACGAGGCGTTGTTGACGAGGACTCGCAGCGTGCCGCGGTCGGCGATGGTCTCGAACATACGCCGCACCGCCGATGGATCGGTGACGTTGGCGGTGACGGCGAAGGCGCTGCCGCCTCCTGCGCGAATCGCCGCCGCCACCGCGTCCGCCTCCTCGGTGTGCGCCCTGGTATTCACCGCCACCGTAACTCCTTCGCGCGCAAGACGTTCGGCGATGACGGCACCCAGCCCGCTACCCGCTCCGGTGACCAGGGCGACGTCAGCCATCGGCGGTCGGGACAGTCTGCCCCAGCAGCACCGAGACATCGGGAAGCTCGTCGACGCGCCAGCAGGTGTCCAGCAGCCGGTCGGCGCGCTCCGCGCCGAGTACCGGTCCGACCAGTTCGCGGAACTTCATGCCCAGTTCGTCGTCGTCGAGCGGCGCCGATGGCGTCCCGCGGTTGCCGCGCACATCGGTGGACAGCGTCCGTCCTGATGCCAGGGTGATCTCGATGTCGGCGTCCTGCTTTCCGATCGCGGGGTCCGTGACGACCTTCACGCGGTCGCGCAGGTCGATCACGTCTGGCCGCGCCAGCACCTCGGGGGACAGCTCATCGGTGCCCACACGGCGGAACACCACCGCCGCCGCCGCGCAGTGCCGCAGGCTGAACTTGGCCTGCATGGGCGTGGCGGGCCTGGGCAGGTCGGTGAACCTCGCCGCAGGCGGCGAGACCCGCACGTCGATGACGGTGACATCACCTGGGGCGACGTCGTTTTCGGTAACCAAGACGATCACACCGTCGATCATCGGATGGGTCAGCGATCCGCTCGGGTAGAGCTTGTGCCCGTTGGACGTGAGGTTCCAGGTCTCGCCAAGTCCCGCGCTGATCTTCTCGGGAGCAGGGGCGGCGCTCATCACCGCGAGGTAGCCGAAGTCGCCCTCCAGCGCCTTTGCGCTGGCGGTCAACCGGTGCTCGACAAGGGTGGCCGCGAGCACCCCGTCCATCGCGGCCTTACCCGGGTGCATGCTCTTGAGATCACTGCCAGCCATGATTCGCAGCCCCGCAGCCTGGGTGGCACCGGCGGCCATCGCGTGCTCGATCTGGCCGCGGTCGAGGCCCATGGTGCGCGCAGCCGCGGCGGCCGCCCCGACGTGACCCGATGTTCCGGTCACGTGCCAGCCGGCGTCGTAATGGGTCTGGCCCGCCGCGTGCGCGACCCGCGTCTCCACCTCGAACCCGAGCGCGAAGCTGGCCAGGGCGTCACGACCGCTGACCGG
>Ga0207688_10002418_pt1 | contig 10066 bp, 8 predicted proteins | sample KBSMiscanthusM4_FD_184296 | JGI IMG/M metagenome (GOLD analysis project Ga0207688, IMG submission 184296) | Miscanthus rhizosphere microbial communities from Kellogg Biological Station, Michigan, USA - M4 (SPAdes) (version 2) | ecosystem: Host-associated > Plants > Roots > Rhizosphere ...
ACATCGACTCTGCCTTCCGTTTCCTTTGCAGCGAGCTCGACGGCTTGAATGATCTTTGTATAGCCAGTGCAACGGCACAGATTGCCCGACAGGTAGTGCCGGATTTCGTCGCGTGTCGGTCGCGGATTCTCATCCAATAGCGCTTTTGCAGTGAGAAGAATTCCCGGGATGCAGTAGCCGCATTGCGCCGCGCCGAGATCGGCAAACGCGTTCTGCAACGGATGCGGTTTCCCGTCCCGCATCATTCCCTCGATCGTTGTTATCTCGGTATGCTCCGCTTCGATGCCAAGCATCAGACAAGACAGCACGGGCTTACCTGCGACCAGCACGGCGCAGGTGCCGCACTCGCCGAGCTCGCAGCCGTGCTTCGTGCCGGTCAGGTTCATGTCCTCGCGCAAGACTTCCAGCAGCGTCTTGTTGATCTCGGTGGCGACCTCGTGAATTTCGCCGTTCACGCGAAGACGCAGGAGAGTTTTCGTTGGTTTTTTTTCGGTGTCGGCTTTCTTGCTCATTGGCTTGAGCTTTTGTCTCGCACGTTCACCCGCTAAATCAAACGTCATTCCGGCCAAGCCGGCGACAGCTGGCGCGAGCCGGAATCCAGGAATGGCGGGGTGGTCTGGATTACCACTTTCGCGGCAACTAACCGCGGCACGGAGGTTCCGTCACTGGATTTTTTCAACAAAACATTACAGCTTGAAAAATCTTTTCGCCTTCAATTCAAATCGCGGCAAAGTCCCGGGTGAGACGAGTTCGATTTCGGGACGCAGTCCAATGCGTTCACGCATACGCTTGATGACTTGATCGCCAAAGCCTGTAATGGACTCCCCGGCCTTCAACTCTAGGACAAGCGTGATTTCACGCATGGCGTGCCTTTCGAAAATTTCGACGCGAAACTCCTCAACCTCGGGAAACTCCCGGATTACGTTTTCAACCGCGCTCGGAAAAACATTTACACCACGCACCACCACCATATCATCCACTCTGCCCAATACACCACCACGCAGCAGTAAGAACGCTCGACCGCATGGACAAGCTTCGCGGCTTGGTGCGACGAGATCTCCTGTACGGTAACGGATCAGGGGACTGCCGACTCGGCCCAGGTTCGTGATCACCAGCTCGCCTTGCTCGCCCTCCTTGCTTGCCATGCCCGTGAGCGGATCTATGACTTCAGCGATGAATTCAGTCTCGTTGATATGAATGGCTTCAGGCTGAAATAGGCACTGAAATCCGAAGGCGCCGACTTCAGTGGCGCCGGCGTGATCGAAGCACTTGGCGCCCCAGAATTCTTCAATAAGTTTCTTGGTGCTGGATATGCTCGCGCCAGGCTCGCCGGCGTGGATCGTGGTCTCTACCGCAGAATCCTTGGCGAGATCGATGCCGGCTTTTTTCGCCTCCGACGCCATATGCAGGGCATACGTTGGCGTGCAAACGAGCACCGTCGCGCCGTAATCTATGATCGCTTTGATTCGCTGAGCGGTAGATTGCGCGCCGCCGGAAATTGCCAAAGCGCCCACGTGCCGTGCGCCTTCCCAGCCAGCCCAAAAACCGATGAAAGGTCCGAATGAAAAAGCGAAGTAGATCCGATCGCGGGAGCTTACGCCGGCCGCTTCGAAAACGAGCTTCCAGCAGTTTGCCCACCACTTCCACGATTCCTCCGTGTCGAGCCAGTACATCGGTTTCCCCGTCGTGCCGGAGGTCTGGTGGATGCGTATGTAGTTTTCCAACGGATAGGTTAAATCGCAGCCGAATGGCGGATGATCGACTTGATTCTGAACGAGATCGCTTTTGGTCGTAAATGGCAGCGTTCCGAGCTCTGCCGTTGACTCAATTTGATCGATCCCTTGGCCGGCATATTTGTCGCGGTAGAATTTATTTGTCGCCAGTACGGCGCGCAGCATGCTGTGCAGCCGCTCGCTCTGCAGTTTCTCTCGCTCGGCCGAATTGTTTATTTTATCCACGGCGCTCTGGGCCTTATCGCCCTCAGGTGTGTTTACCAAGCCTAGGTTGAACGAGCAATCATCCTGCGGATGCGCCGCCACGCTTCGACGAGGCCGCCGGGGAGAAACAATACGACGAACATGAAGAGAATACCGAAGATGATCAGATGGAACTCTACCAGTTTTACGGCCAGCAGTTCCCTGAAGATCACGTAAAAGAGCGCGCCGAGGACGGGGCCATGCACCGTGCCCACGCCGCCGATATAGGCCATCAGCACCGCGTCGAAGGTCCACGCGGGGGAAAACGTGTGCTGCGGGTAGTAGCTGACATGGTAATAGGCGAAGGCGCCGCCGGCCAGGCCGGACAATGCCGTCGAGAGCGCGAGAGCGAGAAGCTTATGGGAAAGCGCGCTCACGCCTGTCGCTTCGGCCGCGGCTTCGTCCTCGCGCACCGCGCGTATTCCCAATCCGACACGAGAAGGCATCAGCAAGGCAACCAAGACTACACACAGAATCGCCATCCCGAGAGTCAGATAATAGCGCGGTAAAATGTTGTACGAGGCCAGCTCTCTTGCCGGGATGGTAGAAATTTGCGGCATCAGATTCCCAACGGTGATGCGCAATATCTCGGCGAGTCCCAATGTGCCGATTGCGAAATAAGCGCCGCGCAGGCGGAAAGCCGGTACACCGATAATCAAACCAAACAACATTGCCACGAGCGCGCCGGGAAGAAGAGCCAAGATAACGGGAGTGCCGCCGACCCACAGCGTACGCGTGACCAGCGCACCGAGTCCGAAGAATGCCGCGTGCCCGAGATTGATCTGGCCGGCATAGCCACCCAGCAGATTCCAACTCTGCGCGAGGACAATGGCGAGAAAAATTTGCACGCCAAGATTCAATAAATCGTTCCGCGTCGTGATAAACGGCAGTGATGCGAATGCAGCGATAAAGAACATTCCCGCGCCGAGCGATTTCACGCGCGCGCTCCAAAGAGTCCTTGCGGACGCACTACCAAGACAATGAGAAAAAGAATCAGTCCGACGACTTCGCGATACGGACCGCCGAGAAACACCACGCTCATCGCTTCCGCGAGGCCGAGGATGATGCCGCCGGCGAAGCTGCCGAAGAGCGATCCGAGCCCGGCGAGAACGATCACCACCAGCGCCTTGAGCGTCCATTCCAGGCCGATGGACGGACTGATCGCGTAGGAAACGCTGACCAGCCCACCGGCGATGCCGGCGAGCGCGGTGCCAAGCGCGAAAGCGAGCAGATAGGTTTTTCCAACGGGGATTCCCATCAACGCTGCCGCTTCCCAATCTTCGGCGGTAGCGCGGATCGCGCGGCCCCAGCGCGCTTTGGCAAGAAACAGGTGCAGCGCGGCTAGAATTGCGAACGCGAACAGAAGGCTCGTCAGGCGCAGCCAGGGAACCGCCAAGCCTCCGAGTCGTAGCACCGCACCGGAATAGGCGGTTGTGACTGCGCGCTCGTCCGCGGTCCAAAATCGAATCGCAAGCGCATGCAAGACCAGAGTCAGGCCGAAACCGATCAGCAGGGAATTCTTGATGCGTGTTTCTTCATGCGCTTTGACGACGAACTGAAACAGAGCCCAATAGAGCAACATTCCGAGCAGGAACATGGCCGGGGCGACGCCGAGCAAAGAAACAAACGGATCGATCTGCCAGAGTGTGAACATCCAAAACGTGCCATAACCGCCGAGCATGATCAGCTCGCCATGGGCCACGTTCAGAACGCGGAGCACGCCGAATGTCAGGGACAGTCCGGCAGCGGCCAATCCATAGAGGCCGCCGACGAGCAGACCGAGGATGAGTTGTTGGGCGAGAATCATCGTTCAAGCATCGTAAGGCGTAAATTGAGTGGTGCTCCTTCGCCTATTGTGTCATTCCCGCGCACGCGGGAATCCAGGTTCGTTCCCCCTAAAAATCATCCCACAAATCTTTCCAATCGGGATTCTGTGCCTCGATCAGCTCCAGCTTGCACGCCCGATTCCATTTCTTGATCTGCTTCTCCCTTGTTATAGCGGAAACGATTCGTCGCATAGTTCGTAGTAAACCAGGGGTTAACACCGTCCATTTTTTGTGAAGTCTTCAATCAAATCATTCTTGTGTGTCCACGCACGTTTTTGAAGGTCGCTGGTTACACCTAGTAGAGAGTCCCGTTGCGCTTGCTCGCTCGAATGTAAACTGTCGGTTGTTTAGCGATCATTAACCTGGATTCCCGTTTTCACGGGAATGACATTCGGATGCCTCCCGCTTTTGGATTGTTTTCATTCACGATACCGCTCCCCGCGCGAGCGGACCCAAGTAGGCCGCGCGGATGTGATCATCATCGAGCAATTGTCGACCCTCACCTTCGCCGACGATTCTGCCGCCTTCGAGGATGTAGGCGCGTTGAACCAATTCCAGTACCGCGTGCACGTTTTGTTCGACAATGAGCACGCTCATGCCGTCGCGATGCAGTTCGCTCAGGACAACGAAAATCGACTCGACGATTTTCGGCGCCAGACCGAGAGACGGCTCGTCGAGAAGGAGTAGACGCGGCAAACCCATCAGCGCGCGGCCGAGCGCGAGCATTTGTTGCTCGCCACCCGAGAGTAATCCCGCCGTTTGTTCCCGACGCTCGAAAAGTCTGGGGAAAAGAGCAAAGACGCGCTTCATTTGGGCGTGTTTTTCTTGTTGTGCACGCTTAGTGAAGGCACCGAGCTCGAGATTTTCTAGCACCGTCATGGTTGCGAATAACCTGCGGCCTTCCGGCACCAGGGCGATGCCGCGCTCGACGATGTGGTGAGGGGGGGCGGTGTCAATAGTCTCATCCTGCCAGCGAATCGCGCCAGCACGCCGTGTAAGCAGTCCGGAAATGGTTTTGAGCAAAGTCGATTTGCCGGCGCCGTTCGGACCCACGAGGGCAACCATTTCGCCGGGGTGAATGATCAAATCGACACCATGCAGCGCCAATAGGGCGCCGTAGGCGACTTGGAGATTTTTTACTTCGAGCATGGGTTATTCGAGGTTCAATCCGTTCAATCCGTTCAAGCAGTTCAAGCAGTTCAAGCCCCCTCCTTCATCCTCCCTCCGACGCTGGGGAGGAAAGAGGTGGAGGAGAATTCGTTGCGGTTTCGCCCAAATAAACCTCGATCACCCGTGGATCTTTTGCCACCTTCGCCGGCGCGCCTTCGGCGATTTTCTCGCCGGCGCTGAGCACAACAATGCGATGCGAAATATCGAGCAAGGCCCAGACGATATGTTCCACCATGATGACGGTCAGACCGTCGCGTTGAAGCTGCCGGAGGAGGTTGAGCGCCGCCGCCGTTTCAGCCGGGGTCAGCCCGGCCATGAACTCGTCGAGCAGCAAAAGTTTTGGCGCGGTCGCGAGGGCGCGCGCCAATTCGAGGCGCTTGCGATCCATCACGTTAAGCGTATTGGCGAGACGATTCGCCGTGCCGCCCAAGCTAACCGAACTCAACAGCTCGCCGGCTTTTTCGCGAGCCTTGGATCCCGTAAGCCGGTCTTTTCCATACCCGAGACCAATAAGAACGTTTTCCTCAGCCGTTAAACCGAGGAACGGACGCACAAGCTGAAAAGTTCGCGCCAGGCCGCGACGACAGAGTCGATGGGGTGGTAAACCGTCGATGCGCTCCCCTTGAAAGAAAATTTCCCCGGTATCGGGAGCGAGCGCACCGCTAACCAGATTAAATAGCGTGGTCTTTCCCGATCCGTTGGGTCCCATGATGCCGAGGATCTCGCCGGCTTCAACGCTCAAGCTGATGTTCGTGAGCGCAGCGACACCGCCGAAGGTCTTAGTAGCATTCGTCACAGTCAGTAGGGACATTGTTGAATTGGCGAGAAGAGGTGGTACCGAGGGACTTCAAGGGTCGCGCAAGGACGTCATTTCACGTTTGGCTGAAACACGGCGCCGCATAACCGCGAATCTCACATAGCACAGTGCGTGTTTGCAGGCGCACACGCAGGTAAGCTCCGGCGCGCTGATTTCGAGCCATCTCGCGTTTAGCGTTGGCTAAACGCTGGTGCTGGATAGCCAAAGGGTGCCGTGGCAAACTCCTTGGGCCATACCAATTCCTGCTTACCCTTGAGCCATTGTAGAATGAAGACTTTGACTTCCCCGGTTCCGTCGGAGCGAAACTGAACCGGCCCGACAACGGTTGTCATTTTCGTGGCGGCAATGGCATCGCGAAGTTTGTCGCGGTCCAAAGTTTTCGCGCGTGCGACCGCATCGGAAATGATCTGCAAGCAAGCGTAGGATGGGCCGACCAACGGGTCCGATGGGCGGTTAAAAAGTTTCTGATGTGCTTCGTTGAGCTCCGCCACCTTTGGATACTTCGCGGCGAAGTGCCAGCCGGGCATAAGCAGGGAATAATCGCCATCCTTGCCTAGATTTTGCGCCCACACCGGCGGATCAGCGGCACGAATGAAGACGTTGACCTTGGAGTTGAAATCCAACTCCTTCATTTGTTTCACGAGCGTCATGCCATCCGGCGGCGACGGCATCGAGAGGACGGCTTCGGCGCCGGCCGATTTGGCTTTCAAAATCAAATCAGAAAAATCCTTCGAACCGGGCGCGTATTCTCCACTGGTGACGATCTGATAACCGTGTTTCTTGGCAGCGCTCTCCCAGAGTGCTCCCATCTCTTTGCCCCAGTCCGTCCGTTCCAGCAGAAGCGCTACTTTCCGGGGGCGTTGAGCAGCGGGAACCGACGCGTCGAGGAAAACAAATGTCTCGCTCGTTAGGTCGGGCGATTTCGGAAAAGGCGAGAAGAGATAGCGCAAGCCCTGCTTGTGAATGCTGTTAAGCGCAAAGCCGATACCGAGATAGGGAATTTTGTTCTTGTCGCCGATGGAAGCTGCCGCGGCGTGAAGGTCGGAGCCAGCTCCACCGAGATAAGCCACCACTCCCTGGCTGGCGAAGGTTTCCAGGCGCGCAACGGTTTTTGTCGGATCCGATTCATCATCCAAAATGGCCAATTCAATCGTCAGATTTTTTCCACCGACGCTCACGCCGCCCGCGGCGTTGATCTGCTGCACGGCGATCTCGTAGCCGGTCTTTACCTGGGCGCCGAGCGCTGCATACCGGCCGGTCAGCGGCAGCACGGCGCCGATCTTGATCGTTTGTGCGGAAAGGCTGGTGCGGAAGCCGAAAAATGCAATGATCGCCGCCAGTGAAATGAGAATTACTCGTTTCATGCGATTCTCCTCGCCGGAGTTTTTGCCGCGACGATAGATAGCACTGAGGAGGCTGAGAGGTCAAAAACTAAATCGAGCCCCAAACCTTGCGAGCAGTATCGACGACCAGTTTTAGTTTCTGCCACTGCTGTTCTTCGGTGAGCAGATTGCCTTCCATTGTCGAAGCAAACCCGCATTGGGGGCTGATCGCGAGATTTTCCAGTGGAACATACCGGCTCGCATCGTCAATGCGTCTGGCGAGATCATCCAGCGATTCCATCTCCGGCAGCTTGCTGCTCACCAGCCCGAGCACCACGGTTTTGCCGCGCGGTACGAAACGCAATGGCTCGAAGCTGCCAGCGCGCTCAGATTCGTATTCGAGCAGAAACGTATCGACATTGAGCTGGCCGAAGAGTTTCTCGGCAATAGCGTCGTAACCGCCCTCGGCGTACCACTGGCTGCGATTGTTGCCACGGCAAAGATGAATCGCCAAAATCACTCCTGAGCGCTGCGCGCCTTCCAAACAGGCATTATCCACGCGAATCGCTTCGTCGAGGGCTTGCTCGGGATCGAGCCCCATCTCATTTTTTATGTAGCCGCGCCACTTGGGATCGATGTAATAGCTGTAGCGCGGCGCATCGATCTGCACGTACTGCGCGCCCTGGTTCACCACGGCCTGAATCTCGGTCTTGATGATCGGCACAATGTCCTGCAGAAAATCGGAATAGGTCGGATAGATTTTGTCGCTGATGCCTTTCTTGTAATAGATCGCAGGAAATTGATTGGCGGTAGGCAAAGTCACTTTGACGTCGCCGGGACTGTGTTGCTTCGTAAAGGCAAATTCATGCTCCGTTAAACGCCGGGTCTGTTTAATTTTGCCGACCACGATGCCCGGCACACGCGCTGCCTGCGTTCCAGTCCCGGAGGCGCTCGCTTGCCACGCGCGCAACAAGTTATCGCTCTCATTGATGCCTTCCACGGCGTCGTTGAAGTCACTCATAAAATTGATACGGCGCAACTCGCCGTCGGTGAAGATCTTAAAGTCGAGCTGCTTTTGCCGTTCCAGCACCTCTAGAATGTGTTTGTCCTCGAGCCTGCGGAGTTCCACAGCAGTAACCTTTGCGCTGCGCGCTTGAAGCAATTCCGCCGGTCGAAGAAAGCTGCCGATGTGATCCGCGCGATATCGTGCTGGCATAAAGACTCCTTTAAGAACGGAGTGAGGGAGCTCAACTCTTCCCCAAGCAAGCTTATCGAAAAGTTTCTTTAATATAGCGGTAAGCGGCGATCGCGGCGGTCGCTCCATCGCCGGCACAGATGATCGCCTGCGCCGCGGAATCTTGCCGGATATCACCCGCCGCATAGAGACCTTCTCTCTCGGTTCTCATCCAAGCGTCAGTCGATACATGGCCGGTAGCGCTAAGCTGGACCGTGTTTTTCAAAAACGTGGTGTTCGGCTGCATCCCGACATAGACAAATAATCCGACGAGATCGACTCGAAGCGATTCATTGGTTGCCGAGTCACGCACACGCACGCCGTTCACGACATCATCGCCTAAAATCGCCTCAACGGCAGTGCGATGGCGAGCTTCTATTTTCGGTTGGCTCAATGCACGCTGGACATAGGAAAATTGGGCATCAAAGCTTTCTTCTTGAGTAAAGATCAGGACCGAGGCGGCATAATTGGCGAGGGTTAAGGCTTCCTGCAGCGCGGAATCACCACCGCCGACCACGCCGACGATTTTGTCGTTATAGAGCGGGCCGTCGCAACTCGCGCAGTGACTCACACCATGCCCCATTAATTTGGCTTCGCCCGGGACGCCGAGTTCTTTCAAAGACGAGCCGGTGGCGGCGATGACGGCTTTGGCCCGATGCCGTTCCTCATCCGTGAGCACGGACCAGAATGGACCTTCGGGGTGCAAGTTTTGCACTTCGGCGCGTTGAAACTCAGCACCGTGATCTGCGGCTTGGCGCTGCACCGTAGGGCAGAGATCATACCCGGCAATGCCGTCCGGAAAACCGGAAAAGTCTTCGATCTTTTCGATGCTGATCAGGTGGCCGCCGGGAATGTTGGATTCGAGCACGAGGGTCGAAAGCCCATGGCGTGCGGCGAACAGGCCGGCGGTGAGGCCGGCAAGGCCGGAGCCCGCTACTATGACGTCATAATCGGACATGATTTATTCGTTGTGAGTCGTGGGTCGTGAGGGGTTGCGCCTCGCCCCTTCACGAATTACCCCGTACGGGTTCATCTCCACTCATCGATCGAGATCGTCTTCTGATAATTGCATCCCATGATGCGCCAGTAGCCGTTGGTCTCGCCGCCGACGACGAGGATGTGAATCTCGTCGGGTTTGAACATTCTGATCATGTCTTGTGGCGCCGCTTTCAGCTTCGACGCGTAGGGTTCTTCACCGAATGTCGCGCGCGGGTAAATATAATTCTGGATCAGCTGATAATCCCAATATTCGCCAGCCGGCATCAACGCATTTTCGTAAACCCATTCGATCAACTGTTCTTTCTTATCGAAGCCGCCGCGATCGATGAACTGCCGTGCCGCGATCGGATCGAGCAGAAAGGTCGGCGCGCTGTGCGCGTCCATGCCGCGCAGCATGTTGCGGACGTGCTCGCGCCAGTATTTTTCGCGCACGCCGAGAGTGAATGCAGTGGAGCGGCAGCCGGTGAAAATGCTCACGGTGCTGTCCGTGGGCTTGAACCCATGCTGCACATGAAATGGCGTCCAGGGGCTGCGCTCCTCGTTTTCCGCGAAAGTGACCGTGCCGTAGGCGTAACCGTTGCCTTGAGAACCCATGTAGCTATCGCCGGGAATCGAGCCGCCCTGGAGGTTTTGTGACAGCAGTCCGTAAGCCCGCCCGATCGTCGCGTTGGCATGATTGTATGGCGCCATGGCGCCGGTGCCGGCGTTCATGCCGATCTCGT
>Ga0207688_10002420_pt1 | contig 10057 bp, 9 predicted proteins | sample KBSMiscanthusM4_FD_184296 | JGI IMG/M metagenome (GOLD analysis project Ga0207688, IMG submission 184296) | Miscanthus rhizosphere microbial communities from Kellogg Biological Station, Michigan, USA - M4 (SPAdes) (version 2) | ecosystem: Host-associated > Plants > Roots > Rhizosphere ...
TGGTCGGGCGGTTCGAAGCGACAGGCATCCGGCCCAAGTTCACCGCCGAAGCGGCCGCGGTCGGCATCGAGCTGCCGAGCGAGCTGTTCCGGCCCGATGTGATCCTCGGCTGATGGTCCAGTTCCTCGTCCGGATGGCCCTCTTGCTGGCGATATTCCACCAGCCGCCGCGGCACCTCCGCATCCCACTGGCCGAGCGAAGAAGACGGCAGGACCTCGGTGACGAGATACCCCAACGCCACCATCAGCACAACGAGACAGACGGCAGGGACGAGCAGCCACCGAACGTCACGGACGACCCAACCAATGCGCGACCACACCGTGTCGAGATACCCGTAACCGCAGGTCGCTAACCGTCGCGTCAATTTCAGCTGACGCCGAGCTCAGGGGTGCCTACTTCGGCCGGCCGTTCTACCGGCTGCCCGGTGTCCCGCCGCCATGCGACATACGCCCACGTCGTCACAGCCACCCAGACGACACCGAGGGCGATGCCTGCCAGCACATCGCTGACGAAATGGACGCCGAGCACGACGCGCGCCAGCGCGACGGTGCTCACGATCAGTGCGGCAGCGACGGCAGCAGCAACGCGGCCGCGCCTTCCAAGGAAGCGCAGGGTGACCAACAGCAGCAGGCAGCAGCCGATCGTCGCGCCCAGCGCGTGGCCGGAAGGGAACGACAAACCGGGCGCCGCAGAGACGGGATCGGGCAACGCCGGGCGGGCTCGCCCGACGATTTCCTTCAATGCGAAGCCGGGGCCGGCGCCGCCGAAGACCGTCACGACGAGCCACGTCGCGTGGTGTCGTTCGCCTCGGATCAGATACACCAACGCAACCAATGCGAGCACGACGCGAAATACGTTCGGATCAAAGGCTTCGCTGACGGCCTCGGCCGCGCGCACCAATTCCGGATGATCGGCGTCGATCCGGTTGAACATGTCGAGGCCGCGGAGCGGTGCCCAGCCGTCACGGACGAGCAACAGGAGTAGCGCGAACGTCACCGCCGCGATGAGTGTGCCGAACAGACCAGCGCCGAGTCGCAGCCCGAAGTGCTCGTCAGCGGTGGAGAGATGACGTTGAATGAACCGCAACTTACGTTTCGTCGGCGACCTGCTCTCTCGACTGGTGCCGCGCCTTGTGCGCATCCTTCGGTGTCGCCCGGTTTGCGCACGGTTAAACCGGTTACATCCAGCTGCTCGACGGTGGTGCCAAATGAAGGGCAGCCGCAGGGGGTAGCGGCTCCCGGTCACTGGCCGTTATCGCGTCGAGAATGAGCGCGACGTAGCGTCGCCAGCCGTCGCTGCCGGATTCCATCGTGAACAGCACGCTGTGCAGCATCGCGATGAGTCGTGGCAGGTCGTCGGCGACGAGGTCGGCACGGACGAGCCCGGCCTGCTGCCCTCGCCAGGCAAGATCGTTGAGCGCCTCATACAGCGAGGTCGAGATGTCAGGAGTCAGTGACCCCGCCCTGCGGGCCGCCGTCAGAAGGTTGTGTTCGCGGGCACCGAGTGAGATCGCCGCCTCGATCAGCTGGGTGAGCCCGTGCATCGGGTCGTCGGCGTGACGCGCCTCCTCGATGGCAGGCGTGAGATCCTCCGCGATGCTCTGATCCAGGGCGGCGCTGATCAGGTCACCTTTGGTTGGGAACCTGCGGTACAGCGTTCGTTCGCCGACACCGGCGCGACGAGCGATGGCCTCGATCGGTGCGTCCGGCCCCAGTTCGCCGTAGACGTCCCGCGCGGCACGCAGAATCCGCTCGGCATTGCGCGCCGCGTCAGCCCGCAACGGCCGGTCTGCAATCGCTGTCACCCCCACAGCGTAACTGACAGTTGACTGTCAATTCGATGGGCCATACGCTCTGGATAATTGGCAGCCAACTGACACTTAACGGGAAACGCCGGTGATACAACCAACTTCGGATGTGAGCCCAGGGACCGAGCTACCCGCCATCCCCGTCCCCCGCGGTGCCGACTGCCCGCTGCATCCCCCGGCTGAGTTCGCAACGTGGCGCAGCGAGCCCGGTCTGCGGCAGGCGATGTACCACGGCAAGCCGACCTGGGTGGTGAGCCGCTACCAGGACATCAGGGCAGCGCTGGTCGATCCACGTCTGTCCGCGGAGACCATTCCGGGAGCCATCATGCCGGCGGGGGCAGACGACAACACGCCTGTGGTGTTCGCCCGCACCGACGATCCCGAGCACCATCGATTGCGGCGCATGATGACCAGCGTCTTCACCTTCAGGCGGACCGACGCGATGCGCCCCCAGATTCAGGAACTCGTCGACCAACATCTCGCCGCGATGATCGCCGACGGGCCGCCTGCGGACCTCGTGCGCGACTTCGCCTTGCCGGTGCCGTCACTCGTGATTGCACTCCTGCTGGGTGTGCCACCCGAAGACCTCGAGTTCTTCCAGCACAACACCGCCGTCGGGCTGGACACCAGGTCGTCCGAGGAGGTGAAGGCGCAGGCCTTCGGGGCGATGTACGCCTACATTGAGGAGTTGGTCGAGCGCAAAGAGCACGATCCCGGCGACGATTTGATCAGCCGCCTCGTCACCGACTACGTATTGACCGGCCAGCTCAACCGTGCCACCACGGCCGTCACCGGTGCGATCATGATGCAGGCCGGCCACGAAACCACGGCCAACATGATCGCGTTGGGAACCGTTGCGCTGCTTCAGCATGGCGATGTGTACGAACGGCTCGGCCAAACCGACGACCAGGCCGTGATCGCGAACATCGTCGAAGAGCTGATGCGCTACCTCACCATCGTGCACAGCCAGGTCGATCGCGTGGCAACCGAGGATCTCACACTCGGTGGGCAGCTGATCCGTTCCGGCGACGCGCTTCTCATGAACCTTCCAGCAGGAAACTGGGATCCTGACTTCGTCGACAACCCCGACACTTTGGACGTCGAGCGGAACACTCGCGGGCACTTGGGTTTCGGCTATGGCGTGCATCAATGCATCGGGCAGAACCTCGCCCGAGTCGAAATGCAGATCGCGTTCGCCACCCTGGCGCGGCGCCTGCCGGGCCTCCGACTGCAAACTGACCTGAAAATGCCACAGTTCAAAGGCGAATCGGACATTTACGGGATGAGGGAACTGCCGGTCACGTGGTGACAAACAACGAATTGCGCTACGACGAGCAGGTCGCCGTGATCAGCGGCGCAGGCGGCGGCTTGGGCAAGGAGTATGCGCTGCTGCATGCATCGCGCGGCGCGCGCCTCGTGGTCACGATATCGGTGGATCGGTGACAGGGGATGGCTCGAACTCCGAGACCGCCGACGCGGTCGCCGAGGAGATCCGTCAGCGGGGCGGTCAGGCCGTCGCCGACAGCCACAGCGTCACCACACCCGAAGGCGGCCAAGCGATCATCGACACCGCCCTGCGCACCTGGGGACGGGTGGACATCGTGATCAACAACGCAGGAATCGTCTGTGACGCACCGTTCGACGACATGACCGCCGATCGGCTCGATCCCCTGTTGGATGTGCATCTGAAGGGCGCGTTCCATCTGACGAGGCCTGTCTGGAAGGTGATGCGCGAGCAGCGATACGGCCGGGTGCTCAACACCTGCTCTGCCGCGGGCATCCTCGGCGCCGAGCGGATGAGCAACTACGGTTCGGCCAAGACCGGGTTGATCGGCTTCACCCGCGTGCTCGCCGCCGAAGGCGCCGACCGGAACATCAAGGTCAATGCGATCGCCCCGATCGGCTACACCCGGATGCTCGCGCACTCCCTCGACACCGAGGGCCGGCAGGACGACGCGGCCGACCAGGCCCTGCTCGACGAGCTTGTGGGCCAATATCTTCAGAAACTGGACCCGGCGCTGGTGGCTCCGGTCGCGGCCTTTCTGACGCACCGGCACTGTCCTGTTTCCGGGGAGATCTACACGGTCGGCGCTGGACACGTCGCACGATTCTTCATCGGCAGGACAAGGGGGTACTACAGCCCGGCGCTGTCGGTCGAAGAGGTGCGGGATCATCTCGGCGAGATCCGCGACGAGGACGGCTATACCGTCCCCAGGGGGCCCGCCGACGAGATGACCGAGCTGTTCGCGACGATCATGACGAATTGACCCCACAGCGCGGCGTCGTCGAGTTCCATCGCCGACAGGTCGTTGATTGCGCAACCAATGCCCACCGGCGCCCGCACTCCCCTGATGGCCTCGGGAAGCTTCACCCGGGGCTCATCGGCACCCGTTCAGAAATTGACGCCCATTTCGCTGTTAAGTCGCTGGATAGGCAGCAGACTTAGACGGGTCCGGGGGTGGAGCGAGTGGGCGAACGAAGCGAGCGCACGGCGCGCGTATCACGGGCGTCGCTAGAGCTACGCCACGAGTTGCGGGATGCCCGCGAGCAGTCAGCGGCGAGCCGCGAGATCTTGGCGGCGCTCGGCCGCGCAGGTACGGACCCCGGAGACATCCTCGACACCGTTCTCGAGCACGCTGCGCGCCTCTGCCGTGCGCAAGCCGCCACCCTGTACATCCCAGAGGGCGACGCGTTCAGGCTGTCCCGCGACACCGGCAAGATCCCCGACGAGTTCCGTAGGTACCTGGAGCGCCATCCGCTGGCCAGGAACCCTTCGACGACCGTCGGGCGCGCTGCCGTCGAAAGGCGCACCGTTCAGATTGCCGACGTGCTCGACGACGCGAACTATGGGCGCCCGGACCTCCAACAGCTGGGCGGCTATCGCACCCTGCTTTCGACGCCGATGATCCTGCAAAACGAGGTCGTCGGCGTGTTGTCGATGTGGCGCACCAAAGCCTCGCCATTCAACACCCGCGAGTGCGAGCTCCTGGAGGAGTTCGCCGTTCAGGGTGCGATCGTCATGGGGCAGTGGTCGCTGATGCGCACGCTCGAATCGAAGGTCGCGCAACTTGAGGCGCTGCGGGAGGTCGGCGACGCGGTCGGTTCGAGCCTCGACCTCGACCAGGTCCTGGACCAGATCGTCAGCAACGCCGTGCGGCTCACCCGAACCGACGGCGGATCCATCATGGAGTACGACGAGTCCAGCGATTCGTTTCACGTCCGCGCCGCCGCTGGCAGCAGCCCTGAGCTTCTGAAAGAACTGCGGGCCATCACGATTGACCGCGAAACGACGCTGGTTGGTCGGGCCGCGACCGACCACAAGACACTCGAGGTGCCGGATCTGGCAGGCAAGGCGCTCGACCCGCATCTGGATACCTTGTTCCGCGACGGCTGGCGATCTGTGCTTGCGGTTCCGATCCTGCGCCGCGACAGGATCTTGGGTGTCCTGGTGATCCGGCGTCGGAGCACGGGCTCGTTCGGCCCCCATGTCGAACTGCTCGAGACGTTCGCCGGACAGTCGGCCCTGGCCATCGTGAACGCGCGCCTGTTCGGGGAGCTGCAGACCAAGACCGAAGAACTCGAGATCGCCAGCCGCCACAAATCGGAGTTCCTGGCCAGCATGTCCCACGAGCTACGGACACCGCTCAACGCGGTGATCGGCTTCTCTGAAGTGCTGCTGGATCGCATGTTCGGGGAGATCAACGAACGTCAGGACGGGTACCTGCGCGACATCTGGAACTCCGGCAAGCACCTTCTGGAACTCGTGAATGACATCCTCGATCTATCGAAGGTCGAGGCGGGCCAAATGGTCCTGGAGCCAAGCACTTTCAGCGTCAACAGCGCTTTCGAGTACTGCGTGGCCATGATCCGCGAGCGTGCGGCTGGGCACGCCATCACCGTCACAGTCGAGGTCTCCGACGACATCGACACGATCGACACCGACGGCTTGCTGTTCAAGCGGGTGGTGCTCAACCTGCTCTCGAACGCCGTCAAGTTCACCCCCGACGGCGGAAAGGTGTCGCTGCGCGGCTACCGCGAGGGGACCGACCTCATCGTGACGGTCACCGACACCGGCATCGGGGTGCTGATCGAGGACCAGGAACGGATCTTCGAATCCTTCCAGCAGGGCCGCCGCGGCGCACCGAAGGAACAGGGCACCGGCCTCGGACTGACGCTGTCGCGGCGCATCGTCTGGTTGTTCGGCGGGCGAATGTGGCTGAAGAGCACCCCAGGCGCCGGAAGCACATTCGGCTTCTCCATCCCGGGCGTGCTACGGGCCGGCGCCGTCAGCTCGGACGGAGGCAGCGCGGTGCCCGCCGTCCTTCTGGTCGACGACGACCGGGCATCGCTGGACCTGAACTCGGCCTATTTGGATGGTTCACCGACGCGGGTGCTGCGGGCCATGGACGGCGTCGAGGCTCTCGAGATGGCGCGCAAGGAACTGCCTGCCGCCGTCGTACTCGAGATCGGCCTGCCGCGGCTCGATGGCTGGCAGGTGGTGGCCGAGCTCAAGGCGGATCCGGCGACCGCCGCTATCCCGGTGGTCATCGCCACCGACGTCGACGACCGGTCCCGCGGCCTGGCCATTGGCGCGGATGCCTACCTGCGCAAGCCAATTGGCCGCGAGGAGCTGATCGATGCTCTGAAGCAAGTTGGTGCCCTGTGACGCCGCGCCGCATCCTCGTCGTCGAGGACAATCCGTTGAACCTCAAGCTGGTTCGCGACGTACTCAGCTTCGCCGGCTACGACGTCGTCGAGGCGCAGTCCGGGGAGGAGGGCCTGCGCGTCGCCCAACAGGATCCCCCGGATCTGGTGTTGATGGACCTACAGCTGCCGGGCATCGATGGAACGGAGACGCTGCGCCGATTGCGGCAGGGCCCACTCGGCCCTGACGTGCCGGTGGTCGCGGTGACGGCATTCGCGATGGCCGAGGACAAGGAACGAGCATCTCGCGCCGGCTTCGACGGCTACGTCGAGAAGCCGATCAGCGTGCGGGCGCTGCCCGGCCAGATCGAGGCGTTCCTCGGCGGACAGGCGGACTGATGGACATCGGGGCGACCGTACTGGCGGTCGACGACCAGCCGACCAACTTGAGGCTGCTCGATGCGGTGCTGACGCCCCGCGGCCACCGCGTTCTCACCGCGGGGTCGGGCGCGCAAGCGCTCGCATTGCTGGAAACCGAAGACGTCGACATCGTGCTGCTCGACATCCTGATGCCGGAGATGGACGGCTACGAGGTCTGCCGGAGGATACGTTCCAATCCCGCAACGGAATTCCTGCCCGTCGTGATGATCACCGCCAGCGGATCCGAACAGCGGCTGGCCGCCCTCGAGGCGGGTGCCGACGACTTCGTCACGAAACCGTTCGACAAGAGCGAGCTGCTCGCCCGAGTGGCGTCGCTGGCGCGGATCAAGCGCTATCACGCGACCATCCGGCGGCAGGCCGACGAATTGGCCGAGTGGAACGCCGAACTCGAAACCCGGGTCGCGCAACAGGTCGCCGAGTTGGAACGGACCAACCGGCTGCGCCACTTTCTGTCCCCACAGCTGGCCGAAATCGTGGTCAGTGACGAGAACCTGCTCGCAAGCCATCGGCGCGAAATCGTGGTGTTGTTCACCGATCTCAGGAACTTCACCCCCTTCGCGGAGACCAGCGAACCCGAGGAGGTGATGGGGGTACTCGCCGAGTATCACCGCGCCATCGGGACGCTCGTCCACGCCTACGAAGGGACGCTGGAGCGGTTCACGGGCGACGGGATCATGGTGTTCTTCAACGACCCGATTCAATGCGACGACCCCGCCGAGCGGGCGGTGCGGATGGCGCTGGAGATCCGCGACGCCGTGAGAAACCTCGCCGAAGGCTGGCGGCGCAGAGGGTACGACCTCGCCGTGGGAATCGGTATCGCGCAGAACCATGCGACGCTCGGCCGGATCGGCTTCGAGGGTCGTTTCGACTACGCCGCCATCGGCAGCGTCACCAATCTGGCCGCCCGGCTGTGTTCGGACGCCGGGCCCTGGCAGGTATTGGTCACCGATCGCGTGCTCGCTGGCACCGAGCACATGGCGGTGGCGGAAATGGTGGGCGATGTCCAGCCCAAAGGATTCAGTCGCTCAGTGCGAGTTCACAACATCAGCGCACTCAAGGACGAAAAGGAAGGCCCATGACACAACTACAGGCGCCCAACCAGCTGGGCCGGACGCTGTCAGAGCTCGACGAAGACGAGCGCTATCGCTATTTCGATGCGCTGCAACTGACGATGCCGGACGTCTGGGAGTCCATGAGGCTCAACTTGGAGGACGAATCGGTCGTGGTCGTCCCCTCGATCAGCATCGAACGCACCACGCCCGGCAGCGGCACCGTCATGCAGGCGATGGAGGAACGCGCCCTGTTCCTGCTCCTGCTGCTTCGCCAGCCACGGCTGCGCATGATCTACGTGACGTCGCAGCCGATCTCCGAATCGATCATCGAGTATTACCTCGGGCTGCTCCCCGGCGTGATTCCCAGCCATGCCCGCGCCCGGCTCACGTTGGTACCGGTCGGTGACGCGTCTACGACCGCGTTGAGCGCGAAACTGCTTGCCCGGCCGCGACTTATCCGCGAGATCCGGTCCCTGATTCCGAACGCGGCGCGCAGCCACCTGATTCCGTACAACACCACACCGCTCGAGCGGGACGTCGCGCTGAGCCTGCGGATCCCGATGTACGGTGCGGACCCACGGCTCGAAGACCTCGGCAGCAAGACCGGCTGCCGCAGGATGTTCGAGGAAGTCGGGGTTCGCTGTCCGGTGGGCGCGGAGGACCTTCGTACGGTCGACGACATCGTGGCGGGGGTGCAGAGCATGCGTGCGCGCCGGCCGTCGCTGCGCCAAGCGATCGTCAAGCTCAACGAGGGCGTCTCCGGAGCAGGGAACGCCATGGTCGACCTTTCCGACCTGCCGGACCCTGGCACACCGGACGAGGCTGCCGTCATCAGGGACCGCTTGATGAGCATGCAGCCAGAGTCCGAGAAACTCGACGTCGCCACCTACCTGGCAGCATTCGAGAAGAACGGCGGCATCGTCGAGGAGCGGATCACCGGCGAGGCGCTGACCAGTCCGAGTGTCCAAATGAGGGCGTTGCCCGACCGGACCGTCGAATTGCTGTCCACCCACGACCAGCTTCTCGGTGGCGCGAGCGGTCAGAAGTACCTCGGCTGCGTGTTCCCCGCCAAGCAGGAATACGCCGCGGCCATCGCAGAGCCCGCCATGGTGATCGGAAGAGAGCTCGCAAAGCGAGGCGCGCTCGGCAGGTTCGCGGTGGATTTCGTTGTGGTGCAGGATGACACCGGCGCATGGACGCCCTACGCCATCGAGTTGAACCTGCGCAAGGGCGGGACCACCCATCCGTTCCTCACCCTGCAGTTCCTCACCGACGGAACCTATGACGGCGAGCGCGGAGTATTCCTGACACCCAGCGGCAGCAGCAAGTACTTGGTCGCTACCGACCACTTCGAAGACGACCGACTCAAGGCACTGACCGTGGGGGAACTGTTCGACGCCGTCGTGCGCAACGGCCTGCATTTCGATCAGGCCCGGCGCACCGGGGTGGTGTTCCACATGATCAGCTGCCTCACCGAGTGCGGTCGCGTCGGCCTGACCGCAGTCGGCGACACCCCCGAGGATGCCTGGCGGATCTACGAGCAGGCGCAGTCGGTCGTGCTCCAGGAGGCGGAACAGGCGCTCGTGGAGGGGTCGATCATCGGTTAGAGCCGGTCGGCGGCGAACGTGGCGGCCTGGTTGACCATGCCGTTCACGGAATACAGGGCGTGCGCGACGCTCGGCGCCCCAGGAGCGGCGCCGTTGCAGATGGTGTCGCCGTCGGCGCACTGGTCGATGGTCTTGGGCACATACAGCGGGCCGATGACGACAGGCGGCGCGCCGACGTCGCGCATGAACTGGTCCGACGGCTTGCCGAACAGGGTGACTGCGGCGACGTGACCGGCCACCTCGGGTGGCATCGGCGCGGGTACCAGCGCAGCCGGCACACCCTCTGGTACGACCGCCGAAGTGACGAATCCCGCCACCACTGCGCCCTGCGAGAATCCGCCGAGCACGATCCTGGTCTTGGGACAGTTAGCAGCCGTGGCCTGAACGTGGCCCGCCGCGTCCCTGATCCCTTCGATGACCGTTTCGGCGAACTGGACACCGCTGCCGAAGTCGCTGCTCGCCGGGTAGTTGACCGGATACACGTCGACCGATCTTCCGCCGGCTTG
>Ga0207688_10002422_pt1 | contig 10054 bp, 9 predicted proteins | sample KBSMiscanthusM4_FD_184296 | JGI IMG/M metagenome (GOLD analysis project Ga0207688, IMG submission 184296) | Miscanthus rhizosphere microbial communities from Kellogg Biological Station, Michigan, USA - M4 (SPAdes) (version 2) | ecosystem: Host-associated > Plants > Roots > Rhizosphere ...
AACCACCTATAAGAACTTGACTTACCTAAGTTACTGGTAACGTAGATCACCTAATAAATATTAAAAACAATAAACCAGTCACATGACTAATAAGACATTACCACTAGTCTTAGCACTAGCAATTTGCACAGTGATGAGCGGTCTAATAGCAATGCAATTGACAGCAGTATTTGCTATGGGCAATGCTACACAAGCAGGAAATCAATCTGGCAATCAAAACCAATCCTCGGCAGCAAAAACATCAACCTCTCCCACGACATCTGGTCCTACAGTAATTATTTCGCCCGGATCGTCTTCTCCAAGCAATGCCAAATTCTTTGATCCTCCAAAATTAACAGTATCAAAGGGCACAACAGTAACTTGGAAAAATGGTGATTCGACAATGCACACAGTAACATCAGGAAGTGCTCAAGGGGGAGAATCTGGTACAGTATTTGACTCAAGTTATTTAACTGGGGGAAAAACATTCCAATGGACACCTAATAGTACAGGAACATTTGACTACTATTGCACTCTTCATCCTTATATGAAGGGTCAAGTAGTGGTTAACTAAGTCTCCTTTTTCTCTTTTTTATATTAAAAGTAAAATTTTAGTCTGTATAAAATAACACATTTCTCAACAGTATCGTAGCGATTGTGGCACTTTTGTGGCACTAAATTTCATTTTAGCATCTTGTATTAGGTTAAAGTAACTTGTGCATGTTCAATCCCTCTCAAAGACACCATTAGCCAGTCTATTCATAATTGTCTAAATGAAGGTTTAATACCCAAAGATCATTTAAAAAAAAATCTATTTTTTACTTTCCATCACAATGTGACAAGGCCAGTTTGAATTGTTCAGAGCTACCGTACAAGCCATTATGTTCGAAGCCTATAATTTTGTCTCTGCAATCAGAGTACCCTTTCATCGTTCCTTCAGTATAGAGTATTCCAACGTACATTAATAAAATAGCGGCTATGACGACTGCTGCAGAAATAAGTAGAATTAAAGATGTTTTTGGTTCACCGTGGATCGACTTTGTAATTATACCCATCCTTTTCACTGGAGCCTGTAATGAAATGCTCATATTCGTACCTCCATTTGATTTTGATTTTTCTTCATACATTCCACATGGCGAAACTATCACTTTAATTCTAGTAATAATCATTTGTTACTCGTATCAACGATTTATTAGATCTAAAATCTGAAAATAGCATTTCTACTTTTAGATTTGATGTGATCTTATTAATTTAGGGCTTTCAAAAATACACAAAACTGATACTAATATTGTTCTCGAGGTTACTGAATGAAAAAAATGTCAGAAAGTGTCAATTCTTATACTCTTCGTGCAAGAGGATTATTGAAATGTCAGATCCAAATCGAGTTGTAAAGAGATTACTCGAGGACAGAATTGAATTCAAATTCTATGCTGTCGAAAAACATTTGCAAATATTGAGTGATATGGAAGCCAAGGGAGAGACTCCTAATAATCCTAGGGCTAGAGTAAATTGGGAGGTAGAAATCGAGGAGTTACTTTTTCATCTAATCGGCGCTATGGATTGCCTTATTGATAGAATTAATGAGAGATTAAATTTAAAATTGGAAACTCGAAATGTAACCACAATAAACATTTGTAAGAAATTACGTATGAATAAAAGAAATGACTTGATTAAGGAATTGTGGGATTTGTTGAATCCACGCAATCCTGTTCGTTCGTGGTTGAAGATTGTGATCGACCTTAGAAATACCGGCACACATAGAAGCATCATCAATGTCCGTTTTGCGAAAGGCAATATGCATATTACCCTTGCGGAGGATTCTGATTTAGAAATAATTCCATATTTGGATGATCGAATTCAAAGAATGAGGGATTTGATTGATACAATTATCAGCAGAGAGCCATTGCTTAGTAGAAAATATCCTTCGAAGAAGAGACGAAGTTAACTTTGTTAGAGTTATTCTTGAAATTTGGTATTTTATAGGGATTTCCTGAGTATGGAAAAGTAACACGAAGAAAGAAATTATAAAATTATAAACTCAAAAGAACGCCAGAAAAGGATTAATTAAATAGAATTGAATGATAAAAATATCAAACGTTTGATACTAGTAATAAAAGATCTTTACTAGACTTATTGTGCACCTTATGATTTTGACAGAAAAGAAAAAAGAAAGGTCGTTGTTAGTCACTCCTGTCCTAAAAGAAGTTACAAAACCAAAAGATGGAAGCCCAAGGACTTCCTCAATAATACTAGTATCGGCAGCGATATCCATTGTAGTTGTATTGTTGACTTTTGCAGCAGCATTACCACATACAGAGGCATGGTTCGAACAATATTCCGAATGTAGAGACAAAATAATAGCGTTTTAGCAAATGGGACTTTACAAAAGCCCTGGAGATTTCAAGCTAGCATTTTCCTACTGTGACTTAAAATAAAATGTGAACTATTATAAAAGTCAGTCCCAAAAAACGGGTTCTGATTAAATGCCGGCATATGGTCACCTGAAATTTTTTATTTATTTATTTATCCTATTGTTCGATTATGAGTGCAAGCAGAAGAATAAGTGCTAAATAACGAACAGAAGTCATATGTCGATGTACTAGATAGACAAAGGCTATCTCTAATTGAATTAGTCAATTAGGTTCTAGAAAATTGAAAAATCCTGATATTCAGATTTGTGCACTTATTGAATCAAAAATGAATGAAATTATGGATAAATAAATGAAAAGATTCTATAGTTGAAGCCGACCGATTAGATAGTGAATTAAGAATTTTGGATTGAATTTTATATCAAGTTTGTAGTAATGACTAGATCCAGATTTAATTCCAGATCTACAAAGAGTTTACCGTCTATAAGTATCAGAGGAAAAGTCAGGTGAAGATACAACCATTGATACAAGAAATAAACGCATGATACAAGAAATAGACGCATAGTTCATACTAGACATGATAGTAAAATCAAAAATGTCTAACTATTAATAAATTATGATTCTGACTAAAAAAAATTAAAGGAATGAAACGAGCGCTCTACCTAGGCAGTCTGCTACTGATCCTATCCTAAAGGGAACGATTTATCAACTACCTATCCTTACAAGGGAGAATATGATAGCAGGAATATTGGGCTCACCAGGTGGTGTAGTATTAATGAGACCGCAACCTTGACCTACAGCTGATACTGACATCACTGTATTTATGACATCATTTGCTTTCAATGGCATAATTGCTTGTGATACGAGGACAACGGTATCATTAACTGAATTGACTGCATTGCGAGTGTTACTATTTGCTACAAATTGACCATTTTGTCTAAGCCAAATATCAACATTACAAGTTGTACTACCTGAAGTCTTTCCTACCTGACCTGCTGCTACGATTAGGTAACTTCCAGGTACATTGACAATCACATCAGCTGAGTTTCTCGTGCTACTGTGTGTAATACCTCCATTGATGTAATCGTTAGAGTCCATAGGTACAAATACTGGCTTAGTATTAGTTGGTTGGACTGATTTAGTATGCGATAATTGTGCGGATGGTGTAACTGCAGTTTCTTGCGCGAACACTTGCGGTGCAATTAGTATCCCGGACATAGCGGCTAATACTAAAGCAAAAGCGCCCAAGGTAAACATTTTTTCACTTCTGCTAAATCTCGACATTCTCAAAGTTAATGTGGATTTCATCGTATAGAATATTCTTATAGTAGAATACTTAAGTTTTACAACATCTAATTCTGTTATATAATGCTGAATAATATCACAGAAAAATAATACATCCTCACCTTCATTTCAATTCAAAAGCGTCGTCACAAGAATATAGATTTTTGACCAAAGTCTTATTGGCCATATTTCCATCAGTCATATTATACGAATGGCAAGTTAGTCCTGTATCATGTACTGCACAAGCATTGACACATGTGATTACCTGATCTTTATTCATGTCGACTAACTCATTATTAATACCAGTAACAGAAAGAACATAAGAAATGCCAAGGCATTTGAATAATATCGAAAACCACAAAAGATTCTTTTCTTAATTTCATACTTGTACTAAAGATTTTTTATAATATGATAGCTAAAATAATGCACTGAGACAATGGAATCATCCTGGTGGGCCCAACTCCTAATATGTGACTCTCAATCATGGCCCACCAGTGTTTTTATAATCTAATCCATGACCAGTTATATAGGCGAGTTAATTAGGTTTAAGAGAAACCTAAGCATTATTAAAAACGAATTAGATAAAAGTAGAGACTTGTGTTTAAAAAATCGTAAATCGTGTCACTTTCTACTATTCAAAACTTTCAGTATTGTACATCAGCTCAATTATATATTTGCCTGAGCAAAAACTAGCAGCCTAAAAGCCTAAAACACAGCAACTGGTGGGGCTCGGTTGTATCTTGTTCATTCAACGGGCTTTGTCTTCAAACCCATCAGTTGCTAATTATTGTTTCTTTTATTTAAATCCTGATCGTACTTCTATTTACAATCAATTCCGATCGTTACCAGTATGACAATATTATAATTTGCTGCACGGATACATTACAATCGCCGGGATAAGCAAACAAAGTGCTGGTGGACTTATCCCGAAAAGCCAACCTGAATCTATTCACATGAGCCACCAGTTTTTAACAGAAGTTTTAGAAAATTTATTATATTATTTCCACGATATTACTCTAACTATTCATATTGGTAGGAGGGCTTTTTCTATCGGTTTCTGCGATCTAGTAAACGAAATATCGTTTAGATTATTCCCTCCTGTTACGCTCTAAAATGTTTAGTAAAAAACTTTGAAAACTCTAATATCGCTGACTATCATATTGCTACGCAAATTCATTTGACAAACCATACACTGATGGGCCTAGTCTATCAACTAAGATTTATTGGCCCACCAGTGTTTAACTTATTTAAATTTTATTGGATATATCGTCCAAGGACATCAAAAATCCCGACAATGCGAAACTCGTCCTAAAGTGTCTCCTAGCATTATTCAATTCAATTGAATAATCCTATTGTTAATTTTGATATCAAAATCGGGAGATATAGAAAAGTCATAGTAAAATAAAAAAGGGAAGCACACAAGTGCGATTTAAGTTCGTCCAATTATAATTTGTTGTTTACGAACCGTTTTTCTGTCTGTGACAGTCACTTTTTGCATCGTCGTCTGCTGACTGGACCATTTTGCATTCTCCATGATTAGTGTAGCACAGGGAACCATTCGGGCTAACCGGGGTAGAATAACACCATAAGAACGCAATATCTGATTTTGCCGCTTCGATGTGTTGTGCGCCATATGAAAGAACGATTGCTGATCCAAGCATTGCAATTGACAATGCTAGTATTACACCAAGAGTTCCGCTCCTGTTCATAATGTTTTTCTAGTAGATATGATAATTAAGGTTTCAGGGAAAAATCCTATATTAAAAAATTCGGAATTTTGATACTACTACTTGGTTCCCTAAATGTTCTCTGATTAGGATCTAAGTCTTTAATCCACCAAAACTTCAATTACAGTAACAATATATCCTTTCATTAACTTGTAATTCACGGAAGACTTGACGGATGATAAATCCTAGCTATTTCACCACATACATGACATTGTAACTAATTAGGAGCTTCAATTGGTTTGTCATTTTGTTCAAATTCAAAAATCCATTCTCGAAAGATAGAATAGCAATTATGGCAGAACCTAATCTTTTCGGTTTCATCCCGTCTTCCCTTGATAACTCTATAGTCTCTTCTTACTATCCAGCCGCTTAAAACATTCTATTTTTAAGAGACTCATCAATATATTTTTCACCATTCCTTCAGGGAAGCAAAATTCACATGTCACGGATTCTCTGTAAAATGTAGTTTAGTAACGTTCTAGTCAAGAGCTAATCGGGAAAAATCGCTAATTTCTAAAGGATCGTTCACATCAGTGCAATCTGCATCCGGAATCGATCTGCCCCTTGTGGCGGTGGCTAACAAGTAGAAGTATGGGATATTAAATTTGGAAATTTCTATACTTCTGTGTCCATTAATCTCTTAACTTGTTAATAACTTTACTATTCTTATCAAAATCTTTGTCTACATAAAAATTATGTAAAGTATTATTATTCATATTTCTTTCCACTTTAATGTTTTCTAAATCAGGCAAGAATGGATCATTCGTATTATTCAATAATCTGTTTATATCGCTTATTGACAATGTGGCCAAGACTAATTTACTATCGTCTGGTGATATTATTGGAATTTCAGAGATGGCAGTTTTACTTATCAAATCAAAATAATCCAAAATTGGATCTAAGGGACGTAACATAGGGGGATCACATACCATAATACTTGCCACATTCATATCTTGAATTGTTGAAATATTTCTTAAATCCTCAATATAGACCATTCCTTCAAACTTATCATCATTATTAGTAACAACTAATGTATTAACGTTCAGGTCTCTCATTATTTGTATAGCATCATTTACTGTTGTATTCTTATTTACGTTATAGAAATCTGGATTCATCACATCCTTTACCTGATAATTTTTTAACTTTGAATCATGTTTCTTAGTATTTAACAATTGCATCTTTATATTGGAAACATAATTTTTGTAAATATAGTTATCTTTACCGGAGATAATATTTGATATGATTACCGAAATGACAGTCGGAATAAGGAGAGTATAACTTCCAACAATTTCGATCCCCATCACAATTGAAGAGATTGGAGTTCTAGTACTGGCAGTAAGGAAAGCAAAAATTGAGATCAAAGTAGCGGATGTTGTGTCAATATACATGAATATTCCAAAGGAGTGAAATAGTGTAATTAGAGCTGAGCCCATAAGACCACCTATAACCAAAGTTGGACCAAGTAGACCTGTACCATTCTTAGATGCGTTGGAAACTGATGTGGCAAAGATTTTCATTAAAATTACCGGAAACATGATCCACAGCGGAAATATCTGATAATTACCAACTGTTCCAAGTTGTAACCATCCATATCCGGTACCAAGAATCTCTGGAAACCCAATTGCGAATATCCCAATAATTAATCCCCCTAACGCAGGCTTGAAATAAAGTGGAATTTTAATAGTTTCAAAATGTTTTTGAAAAAAATGAACTGTCCTTACATATCCTATTCCTATTATCCCTATGATAGCTGCGATTACACCGTATGCTGCTAAAGATTGAAGACTTGTTTTTGCAATAAACTCTTGTGGCACATATAAGAAAGATGGCCAATTTAGAATAATTCCTGAAATAATGTAACTTGTTATTGATGCCAAGAACACTGGAAAAAGAGATTTAATAATGAAATCCCTACGATATAGTAATTCCAAACTAAAAATTGCTCCTCCAAATGGTAATCTTAAGATGCCCCCTATAGCTGAACCCATACCTGCAGTAATTGCAATACGAATTTCCTCATCATTAAGTTTGAAAACTCTACCTATTATTGATGCTAGTGTGGATCCAGTATGCGCTAGTGAATCTTCAATCCCACCACTGGTACCACTTCCTACTGCAAGAATATTGGAAAGAGTTCTTAAGGATGAAATTTTTAGACTAAATTGATTTTTCTTGTTGTGAAATTCATCGCTAATCTCATCTATTCCATTCTTACCAAGAGCTGTTGATAATTTTGTTGAAAGTATTCCTATGATAAGTCCGACAAGTCCTAATATTATCGGGATGAGCCATGGTTTGAGGACATACAATGTGTAATTGGAAGTCAACTTTGCTACGTCTTCCGGATTAGGTTGAATATATCTCACTATATCGCTAAGAAAAAACGATGAAAAAATCCTGATAGCTTCATAGGCGGCAATTACCAATAAACCTGATAGTACTCCTATGATTATACCGATGACGGTCCATTTTCTAAGGTACGCTAGATCGAGGGTCGTCCAGTCAAATCTCCTAACAAACCTATCTAGGGCTGTCGATAAATTCAATTTTATTTATGGACATTGTGATGAAATTAAAGGCTGATATTCATTGAGCTCAGTTATTATTTACAATTTTTGTTAAAATTATTAGGTTCGAACATCTCAAGAATATTTTTGAAACATATAGCTTCTTTACAGCTACATATTCACCCAAATTTATATACTTAATTTAAATTACTCAAGAATATCCAATATATCAGTGAATATCTTCCTATTAGTAACTACCATATTTTGTATATTGCTATTAGCATTTATCGCCTATGCATTTGTCAATAACAGTAATCTTAAATTTATCAATCAAGCTGCTAACACTGGTACTCAGTCGGAAGTTGATACATCCACTGACAGTGACACGGGAAATGAGACGGAAAACCAATAAATTGTGTGATCATAGATTATCTTTAAGTCAGTTTATAGCCTTCAATTTTGAATGCCAATTTTTATTACATTAACTTACTTTCAGATCAAATAACGCCTGTTCTGGCGTGATGGGTATAAAATTAATTCCTACAACGGTTATATTCAATAAGTATTCCCCCCCTTCTTGAAATTTATATGTTGGAAATACAATTCCTGCAGCTGTGTGCTGTACTGGCTGTCCGTATGCATCAGCAGTATTATACACCACTTTATTCATTTTACTTATTACAAAATTCCAGTCAACATGAACCTGTACTGACTGTGTTGATGGTTGTCGAAAAGTAATCTTAAATTGCGTATCCTCATTCTTTGTCACTGGAAAAGGCTTAATTTGTAAATCTACAATGACACTTGTACCGTTCGTAGCTGTTTTAGTATCAGAAGAAGTAATTTGCACCGGTTTCGGAATTTGTCTATTATTTGCCGCTGTAGCATTAGTATTATTTGCCGCTGTAGCATTAGTATTATTTGCCGCTGTAGCATTAGTATTATTTGCCGCTGTAGCATTAGTATTATTTGCCGTTTCCGTGGTTTGTAAAAAGGCAAAAGCAGAATTATTAAGCGTTGGAATAATGACAAGTATTGCAAGAGAGAAACAAATTAGAAAATATATACAACCAATTTCTTTGTTCATTACCTAACATAATGATAATTATTTTATAAGTCTTACAATGTCTGACCCTCTAAAATTTTTCTTTGTAATTGTATATGCAATTTAAATTAACTTATTTCTCAAGCGGGTCTGATGTGTAGCCATCCAAATATCCCTTTAGATAAAGTATCAATGAATTTCTTGCAGGTCTTAAAGATAAAATAAAGTAAATCTATTGGTATGCCTTAATTCCTTTGTGTTGTCCAGACTGAAATTATATCTATTTATGAAATCGAAAAATGTGAAATGCTCACGATAACAATATCGTCTAATTTAATAGGTCTTTACTTTTCTACCAACATTGAATCGGACAGGTTTTTTTCCTTTGACTCTGCTTATCGCATGCAGCATGTTCGAAACTTTAGTTATATATTCAGTCCTCTACGTGAAATTGAAAAAAGGCCTACAGTAGCATTAGTTCTTACTCCTATTTTCCCATCAGTTTGATACTATTTTAAAATTTGTAGAACTTAGAATTGTACCGTTATGTCATATGTCGGTGGAGGGATTGGTTGTCTTATTGTTCATTGGGATCAATTCATGTCCCTCCACCTTTTCAATTAATTTATAATTTCTTGGTTAATGTAATTTAGAATTATTCACTCTGGTGGGCATCTGACTTGTCCTCAATCATCCTACGTTGCCCACCAGTTTTCAGTATAAGAATTAGAAAATTTTTTATAAGGAATTTATTTACTACATAAAGAAAAAAGGATTGTAGGTAACGAAAATTGTTACCTATTCTATCGGAGGGTTGAATGCATTGTTCCCAGTGTTTGGTTGTAATACTTCGTTGGTGCATTCAAATGCATTGTCGTTACCACTACCGCTGCCACCGTCACCGCCATCTCCGCTATCATCCTTGGCGTCACCGCCATTTGCATTACCTCCGCCATTCTCTACTTTACAATTATTTTCTTGTTTTATTTTCAGGTCTCTTTCGCTTGTGTTACAGTTGTGGTCATCATTGTCTTTGCAATCTTTGGTGTCAGCATATACTGGTGCTGCTTGTATCATTGTTGCTGTTAGCCCTGTCAACATTCCTGCAGACAGCATTACTAACATCAACACATTTTTTGTATT
>Ga0207688_10002423_pt1 | contig 10048 bp, 14 predicted proteins | sample KBSMiscanthusM4_FD_184296 | JGI IMG/M metagenome (GOLD analysis project Ga0207688, IMG submission 184296) | Miscanthus rhizosphere microbial communities from Kellogg Biological Station, Michigan, USA - M4 (SPAdes) (version 2) | ecosystem: Host-associated > Plants > Roots > Rhizosphere ...
CGACCGGCCGGGCCCGCGCTTCGCAGACGCAGTACCAGGTGCCCGACGATTTCTTCGAGCAGTTCTTCGGTCGCCGCGGCACGCCGTTCGAAGCGCCGCAGGGCCGTGCGCGCAAGCAGACCGCGCTCGGATCCGGCGTCGTCGTCACAGCAGACGGGTACGTGCTCACGAACAATCATGTCGTGGATGGCGCCGAGACTGAGTTTATTGGATATATTATTCATGGTCGCCACTTTGTTGGCGACAGAATTAGCGTCATTCGCCAGCTTATGGATAAATACAAAATTAGTGAAGAATCGGCATCGATGATGCTGGACGACCCAGAGTTCGCTTCGGGACTGAAGACCGGGGAAACCCCACGCGATCATCAATCGGCTGACGCTGAAACTCCTCCTTGGGTGCAGGAGGCCGCTTTAAAAGCAGAAATCCTGGATCACGTTAAACAGCTCATCAAGATCCGGCGAGCTAATCGTGGGTATCCCGAAACCTATGACCAGAAAGTGTGGGGAGTGCTGGCCGCCGAGGTACACGCCGAGTTTATGGTGGGCAGAAAAGCGCAGCCGAAACTGAGCGTCAGCGAGTTACGAGCCAAGCTGGAGCAGTTGAGGAATGCAATCATCCGTGAAGAGAGAACTTAACGAACTTGTCTCTAACAACCAGCTTATCGAGACATTGTGGGGTGTTGTGAACCGTTCTGAAGGAAACCTCGGTAATGTTGCGCCGCTGATTGCACGCGTGCTCGACACAGGCGCGTGGAAAAAGCGCGAGGTGGCACAGATCGGCGAGGTCGTGCAGTTCGATCGATTCATCGATTTCATTCGGACGCCGCCATTGCGAGGTTGCGGGTGGGAACCTGAGAAGGTCGAGGCGCTGCTAAAGCAAGCGAAGGCCGACCAGGATCTGCTGCGGCGCTGGCGGGCGGCGGTGACCCGGCCCAAACATGTCCATGCTGATGGTGATAGTATAACCATCAAGCCTGAGCGCGGTACCTCCCGCGCCTATACCCTGACCCGGCTCGCGGCGGATCATCCGGCGATCTATCAGCGTGTAGTGGCGGGCGAGCTGAGCGCCAATGCCGCTGCGATCGAGGCCGGGCTTCGCCAGCCGCCATCAGCCTTGAAGCAACTCCAGAAGAATTGGGCGCGCGCCACAGAGGACGAGCGAGCCTTGTTCCAAGCATGGCTCGCCTCACAACGTAATGCGCCCGCATGACCACAAATCTCGAACGCTCGTTGCAGACCGAGATCATGCTGCGGCTTAACCGCTACCCGGTCGTAGCGATCCCTTCGGCAAACGGCATGTACTTGCCGGCCCGCGACGAGCACGAGCGCGCCATCGTCGCCCGCATCGTCAACCGCATGAAGACGGACGGGATGCTGATCCCCGGCGCACCCGATCTGTGCCTGCTCGGCGCCAAGGGTGCGCTGTGCGTCGAACTCAAGCGCCCGGTCTCCCGCGACCTGTTCATGCGCCGCCCGAAAGGCCGCCTGTCGCCCGAGCAGAAGGAGTTCCGCGAGCGATGCGAGCGTGTCGGCGTCCGCTACACGGTTGCGCACTGCTGGGCCGATGTCGAATGCAGCCTGGAGGGGCTTTGGTGATGAGCGAGACCGATCTGTGGGCGCTGGTGGCGCGGGCACAGGCGGCTTACGACGCGCTGTCCCCAGCAGAGCGGGCGGCGCACGACGCCGCGCAGCGCGAGAGCTGGGCGCGCGGCAATCTCGCGATCGACGCCCTGATCGCCGAGCGGCAAACGACACACGGCGACTTCCGATCGACCGCCTGGGTGGCGCAGACATTGCGCGACGTGTTCCGGCACGAGATCGGGTGGGAGCGGCTGTCGATCGTCAAGCGCGAGGTGCTTGACTGCATCGCCCTCAAGCTCGCGCGGATCCTGTCGGGCGATGCGAACTGTGAGGGCCATTACCTCGACATTCAAGGCTACGCCGAACTCGCGCTGATCGACATACGTGCAAAGGAGACAACATGACACACAAACTCGTGGCTGCGGTCGCGGTGGCGGCCCTGTGTGCGAGCGCGCCGTGCGCTTGGGCAACGCTCCAAATCGCCGCGGATTTCGGCGGATCGACCTTTTTCTGCGCCGACAATGACGGCACCGGCTGCGACCAGAGCGCGCTGATCGGCACGATCCAGCTCGGCAATGTCGTCATCGGCGACGTGACCGTCAACGGCAGCATCCAAACATCGACCGGCACGCTTCTGACACCGGGGACGCCGACGCTCAATACGAGTTCGCTGTCGGTCATAAACAACGGCACCGCTGCCGTGACCTACGATGTCACAGTCGCTGACAATAATTTTGTCGGGCCGGTGACGCAATTCAACTCGGCTGGGTCGGGCGTCTGGCAGGACGCGGGCGGATCGACCATTACCTTGACGTGGTGGGACGACCCGCTCAATGCGCAGGGCGCAGACTTTGCCGGCGATACGCCCGGCAGCGCGGTCGATAGCTTTAGCCACACCGCCAACGGCGTCGCCGATAGCTTCTCGCACAACGGATCCGGGGCGGTCAGCGACGGCGATCTGTTCAGCATGACCCTCGACGCGGCCGGCACCCTGGTAGCTGGGGGCCAACTGTTGAACCGGGGCCAGACGGAGATCAAGACCGCCGCCGCCGTGCCGGAACCGTGGTCGCTCGCGCTGCTCGGCGCGGCGATGATCGGATTTGCCGGGCTGCGGCGGGCCGCATGAACGACGGGCTGCGGCGCGAGAGCCGCGTCATCGAGAGCATCGGGCCTTGGCTCGAGCAGCGCCGCAGCCATGTCACCGCGTCGCGTATGGGCGCGCTGTTCGACCAGCATCCGTTCCTGTCCCGCGAGCAGCTCGCCGGAGAAATGCGCGGCGAGAGTACGAAAGGCGATACGCCCGCCATGGCGCGGGGGCGCAAGCTGGAAGCGGCCGTGATCGAGGGACTGCGAGAGGCGCACCCCGATTGGATTATCGAACGCTGTCGCACCTATCATTGGCTGCCAGATCACCGCATCGGCGCTACGCCCGACGCTATCTACAATGCTGACGGGCTGATCGAGTGCAAAACCGTGCATCCCAGGCGATGGGATGAGTGGCACGGGGCGCCGCCGCTTTCATACATACTTCAGACACTGACCGGAATGCTTTGTACCGGGCGCCAGCACGGCGTGTTGGCGTGCATGGTATTAACGGGCGACTACCCAATCCATGAGTACACCGTGTCCCGCCACCCAGCCGCCGAACAACGCATCCTCGATGCCGTGGCGGCGTGGTGGATGCAATACGACAACGGGATGATCGCAGCGCCGGCGCCGCTGGAAGAACTGGAGTTAATGCTGGATAACGGCACGCATATAGACTGGAGCGGCAATGCCGAGATGCGCGCGATGTTGGAGGAGCGGCGCGAGCTGAAGGCACAAGCGAGCATCACATCGCAGCGCCTCGGCGAGTTGGACTATGCGATTAAGAATAATATCGGCCAGGCTAGTACAGCGTGGCTTGAGGGCTGGAGTTTGAGCTTCCGGAGGTATCACCGGGCCGAATATACGGTGCCGGCGCGGGATGTTCGGGTGCTCAAAATCCGCGAGATAAAGGAGACAATGGGTGAATTATAACGTAGCCATCACCAACGAGATAACAACGAAGCTGATAATGCAAATCGGCCGCGATCTGGCAAAAATAAACCAGTACGCACCCGAGATGGTGTGCATAGAGGGCCTCGCGGCTGGACTGATCGCATCCGCCGCCGTGCGATACAATAAGCACCCAGATGAGTTGATGGATGCGTTCTGTGTTGGAGTGAAAGAGCGGTTTACGCAAATAATATATGGACCGAAGCAATGAGTGAATTAGCCGTGCGCCGTGATACCGGCGACGTGATCGAGGCCGTTATCACAAAGGGGGATTTGGCCCGGCTGACGCCTCAGGAAAAGACGAAGTACTATGCGGAAGTTTGTAGATCGGTCGGCCTGAACCCGTTCACGAGGCCGTTCGAGTATATTAGCTTGAGCGGCAAACTTGTGCTTTACGCGCGGCGAGAGGCAACCGACCAGCTGCGTCGCTTGAACGGTATCAGCCTGGAGGTCGTCGCGCGCGACGTGAGCGACGGAATACTTACGGTCCATGTTCGAGCACAGGACAAGACCGGCCGGGTGGATGAGGATTTTGGCGCGGTAAGCATCAAAGGTCTGACGGGCGAAGCGCTCGCGAATGCGACCATGAAGGCAATCACTAAAGGTAAAAGAAGGGTAACGTTATCGATATCCGGTTTAGGTTTCCTCGACGAAAGCGAATTGGATAGCATCGCGCCGCACGAGCGTGCCGCGCCGGCCGATACAAAAGCACAACTCGATGCGTTCGCTGGGGATCGGCTGCCGGAACCGCAGGGCGCCGACGCGTATGACCCGGAGACCGGCGAGGTGCTCGTCCACGGCGACGCGCTGGAGGCGCTTGCGCGCGAGACCGCCGCCAAAGGCACCGAGCCGTTGCGCGAGTTGTTCCGAGACCTCACACAGAGGCAGCGCGACGAGCTTGTTACGGCGATCGGCTCCCCAACAACGCCCGGCCCGCTGTTGATGCTGGCACGTCAGGCCGACGCCCGCTCCACCGAATCCCCGGCCGGCATCCCCCCCGCGATGGCGGCGCCCACAGTGGCAGCCGCGGCGGCGCCGGTCGGGGCACCAGGCGAGGCGGCAGACCGGCCGGACGCGCTTTGGCTCGCCGAATTTGCCGCGATGGCTCCGAAGCCGACCGGCGACGATGACGCGGTCGATTGGCGGACGTACGCCGAGGCGCTGCAATACATGATCGGCCAGGCAACAGCGGCCGATTTGCAGGCGCTTGAGATTGCGAAAAACCTGCACCTGCGCCGATTGCGCGAGGAGGAACCCGAGACCTATCGGGCGATCACCCAGGCACTCGCGGAGCGGGCGAAGGCGTTGGCGGCAGGCGCGTAGTGTCCGTCCAGATCATCATCGGCGACGCGATGGAACAGCTTCGCTTGTTGCCGAGCGACAGCGTGCATTGTTGCGTTACCTCGCCGCCGTACTACGGGCTGCGGGATTATGGCGTTGCCGGGCAGATCGGACTTGAACCGTCGCCGGACGAATATGTCGCGCGGCTGGTCGATGTGTTTTGCGAGGTTCGCAGGGTGCTGCGTGCCGATGGCACGGTTTGGCTTAATTTGGGTGATAGCTACTGTGCGCCCGGTGGCGGGTTTAAGCCTGACGCACCGTCCAACATCGCAGGCAGTAAACAAGCACTGACGCACCCTCACGCGACCAAAGCGATCCGGTCTCATATTAAGTACGGATGCAAACCAAAAGACCTGCTCGGCATTCCCTGGCGCGTCGCCTTCGCACTCCGCGACGATGGCTGGTATCTGCGCCAGGACATTATCTGGGCAAAACCAAACCCGATGCCGGAAAGCGTGCGTGATAGATGTTGCAAGGCGCATGAGTATTTATTTTTATTAAGTAAGTCTCCACGATATTTTTATGATGCGGATGCGATAAAAGAGCCGGCGGTCAGCGACCACACGAGCGGCAACGGATTTGTGGGTCGCCAAGGTGGTTCGACCAGCTATCAGGTTATGTCTGGCGGCGTTGGTAGCACAAAAGAGTGGGTAGATATTGGCGGCACCCGCAACCGCCGCTCTGTCTGGACCATCGCCAGCGAGGCGTTCCCCGGAAGCCACTTTGCAGTTTTTCCGCCGGCCCTGATCGAGCCGTGCATCCTGGCGGGGACCAGCGAGCGCGGCGTCTGCGCGGTGTGCGGAGCACCTTGGGTGCGGGTTGTCGATCGTGTTGGGGAATGGCGGGCGCAACACGACCGGCAGGCGAAACACAATGGCGAAGTGTATAGGACCAATCCAGGCGGCGGCGTTGCTGGCATCAATGTAGACCGGCGAACGGTCGAACGAGGCTGGCGCGCATCCTGCGCCTGCGATGCCGCCACCGTGCCGGCAACGGTCCTCGACATGTTCGGCGGCGCCGGGACAACCGGCCTCGTTGCCGACCGGCTCGGCCGCAACGCGGTGCTGATCGAGCTTAACCCCGCCTATGCCGAGATGGCGCGGTCCCGCATCGAGAGCGACGCGCCTTTGTTCGCCGAGGTCCGCGAGCCGGCGCGCGCCGCAATGCCGATCCAGGAACTGCTGCTGTGAGGAGCACGCCGTGATCTACCAGGTCGAGATTACCGCGCCACCGATCGATGAGCTGGTCGTCACCGAGGCCGACAGCCCGGAGCAGGCCAAGGAGCGCGCGGTCTACAGCGCGTTGCAGAGGCAGGCCGAGGCGGCTGTCGTCACGGTGACCGAGCAACGGCCGTGATGGGCACGCATCCCGAGTTGCAGGCGCGCCGCTTTTGCGCTTACGATTGTGCGTCCGAAATGAACAACCCCGCCGGGGAGGGCGGGGCTGAGCACACCGGCGCGAGCCGGGAATTCCATGGGTGTCGCAATCCAGAGATTTCCCGATTCCGCCGTCTTTTGCAAGCGTCGTCTTGCCACAGGGCAGGTGTGCCCGGCCCGAGCCGCTTCAGGCGTGGTTGCGCGTCAACCACGAGGTCCGAACCATGCTCGATTTTGCAAGCGTAGGTGCCATGAGCGCGGCTGATGGCGACCCTGCGCCGCCTGCCGATCTTGAGGTCGAACAGGCGCTTTTGGGCGCGATGCTCGTCAACGGCGCGGCCTATGAACGGGTCTCCGGCTTTCTGTCGGCTGACCATTTCAGCAATGCGATACACGGTCTCGTTTACGGGGCGATCGGTGAACTAATAGGCGAGGGTGCGAAGCCTGACCCGATGCTCGTTAAAGATCGGCTCGGCGAGCAGCCGACCCTCGTCCCGCTCGGCGGTTCGGCAAATTTCGTCGCCCGGCTCATGCTTGCCGCCGGCGCGCCGAGTAACGCAGCCCACTACGGACGCCGCATCACCGATCTCGCGCAGCGCCGTGCGATGATGCTGTTTGCCCACGATCTTAAGGACGCGGCAACTAATCCCGACATGCCGCTTGCGGTGATCGAACCGTGGGCGCTCGCTCGAATGCCGTGCAGCGCAATGCCGTCTTTGACGATGACATGCGCCAGCGATCTGGCCGCTCAGCCGCCGCCAGCCCGTCCCTGGACGGTGCAGGATTGGATACCACGCCGGCAAGTCACGCTGTTGACCGGCGAAGGCGGCGGCGGGAAATCGCAAATCGCTATGCAACTTCAAGCGGCGGCATCAACAGGAATGCCCTGGCTTGGCCTCGCTGTCGATCCCTGTCGCTCACTTGGATTTTACGCGGAGGACGAACAAGACGAACTGCACCGGCGGTTGTGCGGCATTGTTGAACTTACTGGCGCGGCTCCATCGGATCTGCGCGACATGTACTGGCGCTCCGTCATCTCGGACGATGCGGAGATGATCGAAGCCGACGAACGTAGCGGCGATATCAGGCCAACTGCGTATTTCCGCCGGATCGAACGAGAGGTGATGGGATCGGGCGCAAGATTGCTGATCCTCGACGCAGTAACGAACCTGTTTGGCGCAGACGAGATCAAACGACGGCAGGTTAATAGTTTTATCGGTTTGTTGCGGCGACTTGCCATCAAAATGGATGGCGCCGTGGTCCTATTGGGCCATCCGAGCGCCGCCGGCATTGCTACAGGTTCCGGCCTGTCAGGATCGACGCACTGGCACAACGCCGTCCGGTCGCGGCTGTACCTTGCACGCACCACAGGCGACGACGCGGACCCGGATGAGCGCACGCTCACGCGGCTGAAAGCCAACTATGCCGGCAGCGGCGACATCCTGCGGCTGCGATGGCAACGCGGCGGGTTCGTGTCCCTGGAGGAGCCGAGCGGCATCGACAAGGCAGCACTCGGCGCCAAGGCCGATCGCGTCTTTCGTGCGTTGCTCGCCGCAACCTATGCCGAAGGTATTTGGACAAGCCCGAACCCATCGTCGCGAAATTATGCGCCAACGGTATTCGCAAAGCGTCCTGATCGCGACGGGATCGGCAAGCAGGCGTTTGACGGCGCGTTCCATCGACTAAAGCATTGCGGCGCCGTGAAAATCGAAAGCTACGGACCACCGTCTAACGAGCATACGAGGTTGGTGCTGACATGAACCTTCCCACCCCCTGCCCACCCCCTGCCCACCCCCTGTGCTCACCCCCCCTCTGTTCTCTCCCCCCCTTAAAGGGGGGAGAGAGAACAGTCTCCGACGGGGGTGGCAGGCTGGGTAGCAGGCAGGAAAGCACAGGCTTGCGCTTGATCGGCGAGATCGTTGCCGAATTGATCGCCGGCATGAGGCCGGTGCCATGACCGACATCCCGATCCCCGTGCGCAGCCGGGAGGCGCCGGCGTTGACCGATGCAGAGCAGGAGATCGCCGACTTCGCGCGTGCCGTGCAGGAGGCCGTCGATGGCGACAACGCCGACCGCATCGCGGGTAAGATCGCGTCCGCGATCGACGACCAGCCGATCCACGACGTGATCGGGGCATTGGCGATGACCATCGCCGGCCTCGGTATGCAGGTAGGCGTGCCGCGCGCCGAGGCCGATCTTGCGTTCGCTGGCCTGTTGGTGCTGGCGACGGATTTTTACCGACGGAAGCGGCATGAGGGCTGATGCCGTGACCGACACCCCTTTCCCGCCCGAGCGGCTCCAGCACGACCGCATCACGCGTGACGGCGGGACGACCGCCGACAGCGACGGCGGCATCGCGCGGCCCTGGCGCGTCGAGGGGCTTCTGGCGCGGCTCGAACGGCACGGCGATATCGGCCGCGCGGAGAGGATGGCGGGCGAGAAATTTCAGGAATTGTTCGCGCGGGCGAACTTCGGATGTCTCCGTGCCTCTGACATGGCCCGCAGTTGCCATGCGGCGGTCGCTGGTGAGCTAAACGGGATTGCGGCTAGGGAGGAGTGCCACAGGGCGCTAACCGCACTAGGCGGTCACGGGAGCGCCGCAGCGAGCGCGGCATGGTTTATCTTGGGGGAGCAGTTGAGTTTGCGAGAGTGGGCCGCACGGGAGGGCTGGAACGGCCGGGCGGTCAGCGGCCATGTCGCCAAGGGCATTCTGCTCGCCGTTTTGACGATCCTGCGCCACCATTTCAAATCTTGAGCGACCTGCGAATAATTCCCTATTGACACAGTGTGTCAAATAATCTACCCGGATTCGTCAGGGTCGGGATTTGCGTCGCGATCCTGACCGAAGTACTCCCCCTCCCCCGCGTGCAGAGCCTCCCGGCTCTCGGCGGGCTTTTTATTGCCGTCCCGTGCCGCTGCCGCGGATCACCAGCACGCCACTGTCCTTTAGGCTTCCCTCGCCGATCTTCGCCAAATCGCGAAACGCTTCCTGCAACTCCTTGCAGTGCTCGATTTGAGCGAGGCTCAGTTTCGACACCGGCTGCGAGCAGTCCGCGGTAACACTGCCTGCCCATGCAGGGAAGGCCAGTACCACACCTGTCGCCGCCATGATCGCCAGCCACCGCATAACAAGTTCCTTCGCTGAGTTGAATCCCGCTCACGCATTTGGCGCTGGTCTGCACGCCGTGCTTGATAATCCCGGCCAGATAGTTGTTTGCCCATGCCAAACGTCCGCAGCCCACAGGCCATCGCTTATCAGCGCATGTACCACACGCCGGCCTGGCGCCAGCGCCGGGCACGGCAGCTCGCACGGGAGCCGTGGTGCGCCTACTGCGCGCGAGAGGGTAGGCAGATGCGGGCCAGCGTCGCCGATCATGTGTTGCCGCACAGGGGCAACGCGGAGCTGTTCTGGACGGGCAGGCTTCAGTCGTTGTGCATGGCTTGCCACTCGGCGAACAAACAACAGGTTGAGAAGATAGGATATAGCTCAAACATTGGTGTTGATGGTTGGCCGCTTGATGCTAAGCACTATGCAAACACAGGCCGAATGCCACAACAACATGAAGTACAAGTACACAACATGAAGTACAAGTACTAGTACAAGTGATAATATTGAATACAATGCGAGACAAATGCAATTCAGCAATGTTTTATCGGTTCATTGTAACAACCGGGGGGAGGGTGGTAAATGTGGCAGCTCCAATGCACAAG
>Ga0207688_10002424_pt1 | contig 10046 bp, 12 predicted proteins | sample KBSMiscanthusM4_FD_184296 | JGI IMG/M metagenome (GOLD analysis project Ga0207688, IMG submission 184296) | Miscanthus rhizosphere microbial communities from Kellogg Biological Station, Michigan, USA - M4 (SPAdes) (version 2) | ecosystem: Host-associated > Plants > Roots > Rhizosphere ...
CTCGTGCTCATGCCGCGCCGCGCGGTGACGGAGAACGTGCCCGCCAAGACCTGACGCGTCAGGGTGTGCCGTGGAAGACGGCCTCGACGTTGTTGCCGTCGAGGTCGCGGACGAACACGCCGTAGTAGCCCGGGTGGTACTCCGGCCACTCGCGGGGCGCGTGCAGGACCTCCAGCCCGGCCTCGAGGGCGGCGGCGTGCACCGCGTCGACGGCGGCCCGGTCGGGGGCCGTGAACGCGACGTGCGCCTCGTGGTTCGTGGCGCCCGCCGCCGGGCTGAGCCAGAAGTGCGGGATGCCGTCCGGCCCGGCCATGCCGACGACGGGCCCGGGGAAGCGCATCGCCTCGCGCACGCCGAGCGGCGCGAGCAGGCGCAGGTACGCCGCGGCGGCGGCGTCGACGTCGGTGGCTTGGAGGCCCAGGTGGTCGATCACATGGCAGATCATGGCATTCCGTGTTGTCCTTGATGGCGTGGGTGATGACGGACTTTTCGGACCTGGCTCCGTCACGTGGCAGGTGCACCTGGAGCCGGTGCTGTGGGTCGGCGGGTTCCGGGCGCTGTTGCTCCAGTCGCTGCACCCGCGGGTGATGCGCGGCACGTACCAGAACTCGGCGCTGTTCGACCCGGCCAAGGCGTGGTCGCGGTTCCAGCGCACCGTCGAGTTCGTGGGGGTGCGCACCTTCGGCTCCACCGCCGAGGTCGAACGGGCCGGGGCGCGCGTGCGCCGCCTGCACGCCGCGCTGCGCGGCTACGACCCCGACACCGGGTACACGTTCCGCATCGACCACCCCGACCACCTGCTGTGGGTGCACGCCACCGAGGTCGACTCGTACGCCCAGGTCGCCCGCCGCGCGGGCCTCCTCGACGACGACGGGGTGGACGCCTACCTCGCCGAAAGCGTCCGCGCGGCGCGGGTGATCGGGCTCGCGGACGCGCCGTCCTCGGCCGGGGCGATGCGCGAGTACCTGGCGTCCGTGCGCCCGGAGCTGAAGCTCACCGAAGAGGCGCGGATGGCGGTCGGGCACCTCCTCACCCCGCAGCCCACCGCGCCGCCGCGCGCCCGGCTGGTGATCCCGTCGATCGCGGCGCTGTCGGTGGCCACGCTCCCCCGCTGGGCCCGGCGGCTCTACGGGCTGCCCGGGCTGCCGACCACCGACCTGTCGACCACCGTCACGCTGCGGGCCCTCCAGAGCGCCACCGGCCTGCTGCCCGACCTGCCCGCGCCGCCGAACGTCGAGCGCGCACGTCGGCTCGTCCGGGCGGGTGCCAGGATCAGCGCATGAGGTTTCGCAGCGTCGTCGAGCTGGGTGGGAAGACGGCGACGGGCATCGAGGTGCCCGCGGAGGTCGTCGAGGGGCTCGGGTCGCACAAGCGGCCGCCCGTCCGCGTCACGATCGGCGAGTACACCTACCGCAGCACCGTGGCCCGCATGGGCGGGCGGTTCCTGCTGCCCGTCAGCGCCGAGGTGCGCAACGGCGCCGGGGTGGCGGCGGGCGACGAGGTGGACGTCGAGCTGGTGCTCGACGACGCGCCCCGCGAGGTCGCGGTGCCCGAGGACCTCGCTGCCGCACTCGACGCGGCAGGCGTGCGGGCCGGGTTCGACGCGCAGAACTACACCGCGCGCAAGGAGGCGGTGCGCGGCGTCGAGGAGGCGAAGGCCGCGGCGACGCGCGAGCGACGCATCGCGAAGGTGGTCGACGGGCTGCGCTGACGCCTGTCTCAGATTTTCACCTCCCGAGTGACGCAGGTCTGATTCGATCGGCGGATGATCCGCGAGGCCGAGTTGTTCGTGATGGCCGAGGAGATGCTCCTCGAGGTGCTGGGCCGCGTCCGCGCCGAACATCGCAACATCATCGTGCCGCCGATGTTCGACATGCCGGGCGCCGACCAGCCCCAGCCGATCCGCGACCTCGTGGCCCACTACGCCCGCGACGACGCCTGGGTGCCCGACATGCTCGCGGGCCGCACGATGGCCGAGGTCGGCCAGGACAAGTACGACGGCGACCTCCCCGAGCTGGCCCAGATCGTGGCGGCGGCGTGCGCGGCGGCCCGCACCGTCGACGACGCGGCCGCGACCGTGCACTGCAGCTTCGGCGACGTCGACGCCCGCGAGTACCTCCTCCAACTGATCATCGCGCGGTCGTTCCTCGCCCACGACATCGCGATGGCGCTGGGCTCCCGCGCCTGCCCGCTCCCGGAGGAGCTGGCCCGCCCGATGTACGAGATCACCGCGCCGGAGGCGGAGCGGTGGCGGTCCTACGGGGTGTTCCGCACGCCCCTCCCGTTCCCCGACGGGCACGTGTCGTGGCGCGACCAGTTCCTGCTCATGGCGGGCCGCGATCCGCATCCGTTCCTCTAGTTGCTCCATAACGGTGAGCTGTGTCTCAAATCCGCCGCGTAACCCTCCTCTCAGGACGGGGAGGAGTCGAGGATGCGGGAAGCGACGCGCACGGCGGCATGGTTGGGGCTCGCCGCCGACCTCGTCTCGGAGCACACCGAGGCCTGGCAGGCCACGCGCATCAACCGGCAGCTGGTCGAGACGTTCGGCGCGGTCGGGGGCGCCTACTGCGACCGGGACATCGAGCTGTGGCCGGTCGACCGGTTCACCGCCTCGGTCGACGACATCGCCCGCTGGTGCGCCCGGCACGCGCCCACCCAGCACCCGCTGCTGCGCTACTTCCTGGCGACGGGCGACTGGCGGGTCATGCAGGTCGCCGACGTGCCGAGCGACATCGTGCCGAGCGCCGTGACGGGTGCGTGGATCGAGCGGGGCCGGGAGTGGGGCGGCGTGCAGCACCAGCTCGCGATGCCGCTCCCCCGCACGCGACGGGGGCGGCGGGCGTTCGTCGTCGGAAGGCCCGAGGCGTTCACGGACGCGGAGATGCACGTCGCGCACCAGGTGCGGCGCCTGCTCGCGGGCCTCGACCGGCACCACGGCGCGTTCACCCGGTGGTCGCGCGCCGCGGGCATCGGGGGCTGGGCGGCCGCGGACGACGCGGGGCTCACGCCGCGCGAGCTCGCCGTGCTGTCGCTGCTGGCCGAGGGGCTGACCGCCGCGTCGATCGGACGGCGCCTGATGATCACCGAGCGGACGGTGCACAAGCACCTGCAGCACAGCTACACGAAGCTCGGGGTGACCGACCGGCTGGGCGCCGTGCTCCGCGCCCAGCGCATCGGCCTGCTACCCGCGGCCTGAGTGCCTGCCTCCTGTGATCGCCGCGCTACGGGCGGAGGCCTTCAGCACACGCTCAGCGCGAGCTCGGCCGTCACCTCGAGCGGCGAACCGGCGTCGAGCACCACCTCGAGCCGGTGCGGCCCGGTCGAGTGCGAAAGCCCCGCGCCGCGGTAGCCGGGCAGGCGGGCGGAGGCGGGCCCGGTGTGCCGCAGGGCCTGCAGCGTGCCGGGGTTGCCCACCGTCGGCGGGCGGTGCTCGTCGAGCTCCAGCACGAAGACGAAGGGCCGCTCCGGCGCGTCCTCGTTGTCGCGGTGCACCCACACCGGCATGGGCAGGCCGTCGTAGCGCCGGTAGTCGACGCGCTCGGCCTCGGACAGCCTGCCCCGCAAGCCGATGCCGAACGGGCTCGCGCCGGTGCGTTCCCAGTCGGCACGCCGGTCGAGGCGCAGCTGGTTCTGCCGGGCCTCGACGTGGTCGTGCACCCACAGCAGCTCCAGGTAGCACCCCGGCCAGCGCAGGCGGCGGTTGCGACTGCCCTGGCCCGCGTGCGTCATGCCCGCGTCGAGGCGCCAGCCCGCCGCGGCGAGCCGCGCCGCCCAGTCGTCGTCGGGGTTGACCATGCAGAAGACGTGGTCGAGCTCCACCGGCTCATTGTGCGCCGACGCGCACGACGTCCCGGTCCAGCGGCATCTCGTCGGTCCGGTCGCCGCCGGGGTCGGCCGCCGCGAACGGCATCGTGCCGGTGGGCTGCAGCGCGATGATGTCGTCCCAGATCCGCTGGGTCACCCGGCCTGCCAGCGCGAACTTGTCGAACACGAACGGCGTGCTGTCGGACGGGAAGAACGTCGGCTGGGTGAGCACCTGGAAGTGCAGGTGCGGGACGGTCGAGTTGCCGCTCGTCCCGATGAGGCCCAGCTGCTGACCCTTCTCGACCTGGTCCCCGACCTTGACCTTCACCGACGTGGGGTCCATGTGCGCGTACAGCAGGTACTGTCCCGGTCCGAACTGGACGATCACGTGGTTGCCGACCGTCTGGTCGATGCCCGGGATGGCGGGCGGCTTCGGCAGCTGGTCGTTGTTCGGCAGCCCGTCCTGCGCGGCGACCACCGTGCCCGCCGTGGCGGCGACGATCGGTTGCCGGTACGAGGCGTAGCTCGTGAGCTGCGCCGGGTCGCCGACCCAGGCCCGGTGCTGGTCGTCGAGCTTGTAGAAGTCGATGGCGAAGCGCTGCGGCACCAGGAACACGCCGTTGATGGGAGCCAGGCCGCGGCGGTGGTGGGTGTCGTCGGCGCAGCAGCCGTCGCTCATGTACCAGTCGCCCGCCCCGACCGGCCAGGACAGCACCGGCGCGGTGCTCTTCGCGACGTCGACCGTGCTGACGACGAACTGGGCGGGCGCGGTGGTGCCGTCGGGCCGCTGGATGGTGCCCGCCACGAGGTGCTCCAGCCGCTCGGGCACGGCGGCGCCGTCCGGCAGCGTGACGTCCAGCCAGACCACCGAGGTGCTCGACGACGCGATGGGTGCGGCGGCGGCGGGCGGCGGCACGTCGGCGTCGCGGCTCGTGTGGATGAGCTGGGTGACGTCGGCGCCGAGCGTCGCACCGGTGACCGACTGGATCACCGCGTGCGTGGCCGCGTCGCGGATGTCCACCCGTTGGAGCGTGAACGGCAGCGGCAGGGCGTTGGTGAGCGTGAGCTCGTAGGCCAGGTGGGTCTTGCCGTCGGTCCCGCGGACGGGCGCAGGCGTCGTGTAGGTACCCGCCACCAGCGGCGTGAAGAGCGTGCTGGGCGCGATGCCGCCGCCCGCCGCGTTCGGCGCTCCCGACGGTGCGACCGTCCCGCTGGGCGCGGTCGAGGCGGCGGGGGCCGGAGCGGTCGTGCAGGCGGCGGCCGAGGCGGCGACGGCGAGCGCCGCGACCAGTGCACGGGCTGAGCGAGTCATGGCGGGCCTCTCGTGAGCGTGGGCTCCGCGATGTTCCTCCGCCGGACGGGATGCGGGCATCGGTGACAGGCCCGCGACCTCGACCCGATCGGGTGATCGAGGCGCGACGAGAGCGGAAGCGGAGGGATTTGAACCCCCGGTCCTTCTCAGGACGCTCGCTTTCAAGGCGAGTGCAATCGGCCGCTCTGCCACGCTTCCCTGCGGCCAGGGTAGCCGGCGCGGTCCAGATCGACCCGAGCGGCGTCGTGTGGTGGGATCACGCTACGCGCGCCGGGGAGGCCACGATGCGGTTCGACGAGAACGCCCAGCTCGACACGTCCAACATCGACGATCTGCGCGGGTCGGGCGGCGGCGGGGGCGGCGGCCTGGGGGGCCGGGTCGCGGTCGGTGGCGGTGGCCTGGGGATCATCGGTCTGATCCTCTACTTCCTGCTCTCCGCGCTCGGTGGCGGCGGCAGCTTCGACGGCGGCGGCGCGCTGCCTTCCCCCAGCGGGCTGGAGGCCATCCCGAGCGGGCAGACCGGCGACACCTCCACGGCGGCCTCGGCGTGCCGCACCGGCGCGCAGGCGAACCAGCAGCTCGACTGCGAGGTCGTCGCCGTCGTCAACTCGCTCGACAACTACTGGACCGACACGTTCGCCCGCTCCGGCCAGCGCTACACCCCGCCCCGCACGGTGTTCTTCAACGGCGGCGTCAACACCGGCTGCGGTGGCGCCTCCTCCGACACCGGGCCGTTCTACTGCCCGGCCGACAGCCGCGTCTACATCGACCTGAGCTTCTACAAGGAGCTCGAACAGCGCTTCGGCGCACAGGGCGGCAACCTCTCGCGCGCCTACGTGATCGCGCACGAGTACGGCCACCACGTGCAGGACCTGCTCGGCACCACCAACCGCGTGCAGGCGGGCGACAGCGGCCCCACCTCCGGCTCCGTGCGCCTCGAGCTGCAGGCCGACTGCTACGCGGGCGTGTGGACCAACCACGCCGCCAGCGTGCCGACGTCGTCGGGCCAGCCGCTGATCGAGGACATCAACCAGCAGGACATCGCGAGCGTGCTGGACACCGCGTCGCGCATCGGCGACGACTTCATCCAGTCGAACCTCGGCAGCGGCCGCGTCAACTCCTCGCAGTTCACCCACGGCTCGTCCCAGCAGCGCGAGAAGTGGTTCACGACCGGCTACAAGACCGGCGACCCGGCGCAGTGCGACACGTTCGCCCGCGGCGTCAACCTGGGCTGATCCCGCCGAGCAGGGCGCGGCACTCCTCGGTGTAGCCGTCGACGCCCAGCGTCCACGCGGGGCGCACCAGCGTCGACGGCGTGACGACCAGCCGCACGTCCTCGGTGCGACGGCCGCGCCGCACGACCGTCGTGGTGCCGTCGCGCCGGTAGCCGAGCCTCCGGGAGACGCCGAGCGACCGCGGGTTCTCCGCGTTCGCCGCCGAGCGGGCCACCTGCGCGCCCAGGTGGTCGAACGCGAACAGGACGACGGCCGCGCGCATCTCGGTGCCGATCCCCTGCCCTTGGTGGCGCAGCCCGATCCACGATCCCGTGTGGACCTCACGGGTGATCGCGAAATCGCCCGCGCCGAGCCTCTGCGTGCCGATCACCCGACCGTCGAGCCGCACCAGGAAGTGGACCGACCACCGCTGCGGGGCCAGCGCGGCCCGCTCCCCCCAGTAGTACTGCAGGATGCCGCGACCGAGGTAGCGCGGATCGGCGTCGGTCCACTCCTCGCCGAACGGCATCTCCTCGGGCGGGTGCACGCCGCCGTACGCCACGGCCGCCAGCTCGTCGAGGCCCGCGTCGTCGTCGGGGCGCAGCTCCAGCCGCGGGGTGCGCAGGACGAGACGACGCAGCGGCCAGTGCTCCACAGCGCTACCTTCCCGCACATGCAGGCGATCGCGCTGGAAGCGCCGGGTGGGCCGGAGATGTTGCGCTGGGGTACGGCGCCCGACCCGGTCGCGGGGCCGGGCGAGGTGCTCGTCGACGTGGCGGCCGCCGGGGTCAACCGCGCCGACCTCATGCAACGCCAGGGCCACTACCCCCCGCCGCCGGGCGCGTCGGAGATCATCGGGCTGGAGGTCTCGGGGCACGTCGCCGCGCTCGGCGAGGGCGTCACGGGCTGGCAGGTCGGCGAGCCGGTGTGCGCGCTGCTCGCAGGCGGCGGGTACGCCGAGCAGGTGGTCGTGCCCGCGCCGCAGCTGCTGCCCGTGCCCGAGGGGGTCGACCTGGTCACCGCGGCCGGTATCCCCGAGGTGGCGTGCACGGTGTGGTCGAACGTCGTGATGACGGCCCGGCTGGCGGCGGGCGAGACGTTCCTCGTGCAGGGCGGCACGGGCGGCATCGGCACGCACGCGATCCAGGTGGCGAAGGCGCTCGGGGCGCGGGTCGCGGCCACGGCCGGTGCCCCGGACCGGCTGGACGTCTGCCGCGAGCTGGGCGCCGACATCGCGATCGACTACCACGACGACCTGCCCGCGGGCCTGGCCGACGTGATCCTGGACAACCAGGGCGCCCGCGGGCTCGCCGCCAACATCGACGCGCTGGCGCCCGACGGCCGTCTCGTCATCATCGGCATGCAGGGCGGCACGAAGGCCGAGCTCAACATCGCCAAGCTGCTGGCCAAGCGGGGCAGCGTGATCGCGACGAGCCTGCGCGGGCGGCCGGTGGACGGCAAGGGCGCGATCGTCGCGGCGGTGCGCGAGCACGTCTGGCCGATGATCGCCGACGGACGGGTGCGCCCGATCGTCCACACCACGATGCCGATGTCCGACGCGGCCGCCGCGCACGCGCTGTTCGACGCGGGCGGGGTCATCGGGAAGGTGTTGCTCACCGTGCCGGCCTACGGTGGGGCAAACGGCGATGGAGGGTGATGTGAATCCCGAGCAGGGCGAGAACGGCGAGCAGCAGGTGATGGTCGTCGGGCCCGACGGCCGCCCGGTGGGCATGGCCAGGGTGCCTAGCGAGAACGGTGACGAGGAGCAGGGGGTCGGCAGCATGGTCGAACAGCCCGCCAAGGTCATGCGGATCGGCACGATGATCAAGCAGCTGCTCGAAGAGGTCCGGGCCGCACCGCTGGACGAGGCCTCCCGCAGCAGGCTCAAGGAGATCCACGAGAACTCCATCAAGGAGCTGGAGGAAGGGCTCGCTCCCGAGCTGCGCGAGGAGCTGCACCGCCTGTCGCTGCCGTTCACCGAGGAGGGCATCCCGTCCGAAGCCGAGCTGCGGATCGCACAGGCCCAGCTCGTCGGCTGGCTGGAAGGGCTCTTCCACGGCATCCAGACGGCGCTGTTCGCGCAGCAGATGGCCGCGCGGGCGCAGCTGGAGCAGATGCGCCGCGGCCTGCCGCCGGGTGCGGGTGGCCAGCAGCCCGACGGCGGGCTCGGCCGGGGCACGGGCCAGTACCTGTAGGCCCGCCCCGGACGTCTGCGGGGTGACATTCCGGACGCTCGGTGTCCGCAGGGTGACATTCCGGACGCTCGGTGTCCGCGGGGTGACATTCCTGTCATGCGGGCCGCACCCCGGGCAGGCCCACCCCTGCCCCGCCCGTGTTGCACGTCCCGTGGGTACCCTCGCTCCGTGGCCCAGGCGATGACAACCGGTGACGCTGCCGTGGCGCCGCCCGTCGCCGAGGAGCCCGGGCCGCGCAGCTGGCGTCGCGCGTTCGACGACCTGCGCGGCGGCTGGCGGCAGCGTCCGCTCTGGGGGTACCTGGGCTGGCAGGACATCAAGCAGCGCTACCGCCGCTCGGTGCTCGGCCCGCTGTGGATCAGCATCACCATGGGCGTCATCGCCACGGCCATGGGCATCCTCTACGGGGCGCTGTTCCACGAGCCGATCCAGACGTTCCTGCCGTACGTCGCCACGGGCCTGCTGATCTGGAACTTCATCAACGGCTGCATCCTCGAGGGCAGTGAGGTCTTCATCGCCAACGAGGGGCTGATCCGGTTCCTGCCCGCGCCGCTCACGCTGCACGTCTACCGGCTGGTGTGGCGCCAGACCCTGTTCTTCGCGCACAACCTGGTCATCTGGGCGCTCCTGATGATCATCTTCCAGCAGCCGGTGCACTGGTCGTCGTTGCTCGCGATCCCGGCGTTCGCGGTGCTGGCGTTGAACGGTGCGTGGATCGCCGTGCTGGCGGGCATCGTGGCCACCCGGTTCCGGGACATCCCGCCGATCATCGGGAGCCTCACGCAGCTCCTGTTCTTCATGACGCCGATCGTCTGGTCCTACGAACGGCTCAGCAGTAACCCCCTCGCCGCTTACGTCGAACTGAATCCCGTGATGCACTTCGTCGAGATCCTGCGCGAACCGTTGCTGGGCCAGGACATCGTGGCCCGGCACTGGATCGTGGCCGGCGTGATCACCGTGGTCGGGTGTGGCGCGGCGCTCTTGTGCCTGCGCAACTACCGCGCACGTGTGGCTTACTGGGTGTAGCCATGGTGAGCATCGACATCGAGGGCGCGGCCGTCGACTTCCCGATCTTCGACGCGAAGACGCGCTCGCTCAAGAAGGCCGTGCTCGGTCGGGCGGGCGGCCGGATCGGCACCGGGTCGAAGGTGCCGATCATCGAGGCGCTGCACGACATCACGGTCTCACTGCGCCAGGGCGACCGGGTGGCGCTCGTCGGGCACAACGGGGCGGGCAAGTCCACGCTCCTGCGGCTCATGGCTGGCATCTACGAGCCGACGCGCGGCAAGGCACGGGTGATGGGGAAGGTCGCCCCGGTGTTCGACCTGGCCGTCGGCATGGACCCGGAGATCTCCGGCCTCGACAACATCCTCATCCGGGGGCTCTTCCTCGGCATGACGCGCAAGCAGATGGAGGCCCGCGTCGAGGACATCGCCGCCTTCACCGAGCTCGGCGACTACCTCTCGATGCCCCTGCGCACCTACTCCACCGGCATGCGCGTGCGGCTCGCGCTCGGCGTCG
>Ga0207688_10002425_pt1 | contig 10042 bp, 9 predicted proteins | sample KBSMiscanthusM4_FD_184296 | JGI IMG/M metagenome (GOLD analysis project Ga0207688, IMG submission 184296) | Miscanthus rhizosphere microbial communities from Kellogg Biological Station, Michigan, USA - M4 (SPAdes) (version 2) | ecosystem: Host-associated > Plants > Roots > Rhizosphere ...
TGTTGGACGCCTTGAGCTCCGGATCAACGCACGCGCCGTTGCCCATCACGCCACCGGCGTGTTCGCAGCAGTACTCCGTGGGCATATTGCGGTTCATGCACGATTCGAAGTCGTGGTCGTCGTAGTCGGCGGTCGCGACGGCGAGGAAACGTTTCACGGGTGGGCTCTCCTAATGTTGAGTCACGGTCCCGGCGAAGGCCGTTGCTGTCGATGTGAGTGTCTGGCAGGCGGCGGGGGTTCCGTAATCACCGGGAAGCCAGAGTTCACTCCCACAAGGGATGGATTTCCTATCCGCCGGGTGAGAAAGCGGTTGCGACGGTTGACATGGGTGTTTCCTTATGGTTGAGAGCTGGCTGCGATTGCCGCGCTCTATCGGGCTTTCCAAAGACAGGGAAGTACCGCAGAAACACCAGGATTAGAACTCATTTTGGAGCGGATCTGATTTCGGCATTGACTTGTGTATGTTGTTTTCCCTTGTCGCGCAACAGGTCTGGCTTGTATGAGGATGAAAACCATCGAAGAGCGAGTAGTCCCATGGACGAGAAGCCCGACGGGCTGGACAGGGTACGCGAGTGGGAGCAGCTGCGTATCGCTCGTGTGGCGGCTGTCGCTGAACTGATCGAGAGCGCGTGACCCGCGGAGGATGACCCCGTCGTCGCCGTGCGCTGCCCGCAGCCCCAGCCTGCCGAACCCAGTGCCCTACCCCGCGCGGCGGGTACCCCACCCCGGAGGGGGCCCGAGCGTTACTCGTCCCTGACCCCGACCAGAGCCGGGTCAGTCGAGTAATCCCCTTGCCCGCAAGTCGTTTTCGAGCAGATCCCCTCTTTCGAACGGTCGTGGCATCGGACTAAGCGGCGCTGGCGGAGTCGATAGTTCATCCGCTTTCGCATGTTGTGGGATTTCGTCACGAGTTCGGACGCTTCCACGAGCGTCGTCCACATCTTCGCGTGGTGTGTGGTGCGTTCCTGCGGAGACGTCCGCGCTCATGGCGCGATGAATGTTGGCGTCCGGCGGAGTCTGTACAGAAAGCCACCAACTCACCGAAGGTTGTGATGGGCAGGCTGATCGTGTCAGCGAAGTCGAACGACGCGTATGCACAGCTGATCAACCCGATGACCAAATATGTTGCGTCACGGACAATTAGCGAACCGCTCACTTGGAACTCGCACCTTCTCGAGCCTGACCTGGCGAAGGGTGTAGCGGCGCTGAAGGAGACTCTCCGGCGATTTGATCGTCTACGGGTGCGGCCAGTTCGCCAATGACCTTGCGCGAAGTGGACCGGTCGACGAGGTGAGGTTTTGGCTTCACCCCTACGTCTGGGGCGCCGAGGTCAGGCCCTTCCAACCCGGCGAGCTTCCGATCCGGCTGCGCTTGGTCTCAGCCACCACATACGCCTCGGGCATGGTGAGGCTGGCGTACCAGCCGAGTGTTATCTAAAAGCAGTGCATTGTGAAGCCCGATCACAGGTGCGAGCACACCGTCTCAGCCATGGCAGGGCGACGGGCGATCCCATCGTCCATGGCACCGACGGGTCCCCGGCGGTCAGCACATGTGCCGCGCTACCGGTAGGAGCAGCCGACGCCCGACTGGAGGACAGTTCTTAGTCACACTGTTGTGAGCGTGCCGAACGCATTCGTTTAGTCGAGGGCATGCTCGTTGCGTCCGATTGTCGTCCGCGTCGCCGCGGGCTTCGATATCGGTCAAATTCCCTGGAGATCAAGCTGGACGGACCCGGATGGATCGGCGTTGAACGTGCCGGCTCCCGTGACCTTCCTCAGTTGATCCGTTCCCGACACGATGCGCAAGGTCGCGGTGGCCACCCCGCTCCGGAAGTTTCCATCGTGAAGTAACACCAGGCTGCCGCGCTTCCCGCCGACCGTCCCCTGAATTCGCTCGATACCGACGTATGTCGCCGACTTGTCGGGTGCGTATGCCATCAACCATTTCGTGGTCGAGACACCGTCTATCCCACCGGAATACTGCTTGGTCACAAAGGCCTCAGCCAGCTTTGCGACGCCGACTCCGTCATCGAAGGGAGTTTCCTTCCAGCCGGAGATGTCAAATGTCGCCTCGATTTGCGTGGACATCGTCTCCTCCTTTGGTTCAAGTTCGTGGCGATTGACCACGTAGGGTGCGTTCGTCGATCGTTCTTTCGTCACGAGTGTCATCCGGACATCCCGGTCCGGGTTCCCCACTAGCGCTTTAAATCTTGAAGTGTCGGTGTGATTTTTCTCCTGCGCGGACGGGGACGGTGATGGTGTTGCCGGTCACCGGCATCGGGCAGGTCGCATGATCGGTGAAGGCGAACCACATGTTGATCGTCCGATTGAAGTCGAGGACTACGGTCCCGTCCGGGGACGGGTCGTCGAATTTGAGCTGGCGCCAGGCCTCGGTCTCATCGCCGTTGGTGGGGTCGTGGAACTCGATGCTCAGTCCGGTCTTGATATTGGTCGCGACCAGACGCTGCTGTCGGCCATCGACGGTGAACACCACTTCGCCCATCGCGGGCAACTGCTGGCGCAGCTCGGGCTTGTGGGTGGCGACATCGACCTTGCGGCCGGCCGGATAGGGCTCGAAGGCGGCGGTGATCACCCATGCGGGGTCATAGTCGAAGGTGGGCACCCCCGCGAAGCTCTGCCGGTCGGCCGAGGTCTCGGCCCGCATCCGGATGGCCAGTCGACCGCCGCGGCGCAGGAGCTCGATCTGGGTATCCCCGAGCTCGGCCCACGGCGCGCGGCTGGTCTCGGCCACCGTTCTGCGCGAGCGGCCGTTGACGAGTTCGCCGTCGACGGTCAGACCGTCCGGCGGCGACGCGTCGAGGAACGCGTCCTCACCGTCGGTTGACCAGCGCCCGGGGAGACCCCCGAGCTCGGTGGGGGTCTCGGGCAACCAATGGAACCCGGTGAGCGTCAGCCAGCCCCGCGGCTGGGTGAGTTCCGCCTCACGGGCCCGCCGGAACTCCTGCCACTGCTCGATCCCCTCGGTCATGCGCACTCCTCGCTGGGTCGAATGTCCGCCCGTATCTCACCATGAGCGCCCGACAACTCACCATGAGCCCGATGTGGCACCACGCGAGCGCGGCCCAGCGGGCGGGGACACGGATGACGGCGTTCGTAGGATGAAGTGCCGGACGTCGCGAAGCAGCCGAACGTGAGCACCGACAAGCGTGTCGTCGACCGCCCCGGCACCAGGTCACCGGAAGCGGACATTCAACGTCGCCAGGCCGAAGATCTTCCGGCCACCGGACTTCGCCGCGACAATGACGACGCCGCTGCGGGTCGCGGGGTCCAGTGACTTGATCCGGCCGCTGTACTCGATGTCTGCGCCCTCGGTGGCCGACACGATCGCGGGCTGGGACAGCCGCACCGCGTAGCGAGTAACCGCACCGGGGTCGCCCGACCACGCAGAGGCGAATCCGGCACCCACCCCCATGGTGAGCATTCCGTGGGCGATCACATCGGGCAGCCCCGCCAGTTTGGCGATGTCCTCGTCCCAGTGAATCGGGTTGGCGTCACCGGCCACGCCGGAATAGTTCACCAGATCGCCGCGGGACAGTCGGGCGTGGTGTACCGGTAGCTCGTCGCCCACCTTCAGGTCATCGAAGTACGGCGTCCCTGGCGTGCGGGCCGTACCTCCCTCGGCGATCCGAACGTCGCCCTCGGGTCGCACCGTCTTTTGGTAAGCCGGATCGGATTCGTCGATGCCGAGCATGTTCACGTCGTGCATCATCACGTTCTGCACGGCCGGCCTGATCGCCGGATCGACATCCGCGGCGGTGACGCCGACGACGGTGGTGTGCAGGGTGTGCACCCGCTCGCCGGCAGTGTCGGTGAAGGTGTTGGTCACGGTGATCAGGTCTCTGCCGGCGATCCTGCGCACCGACGACAGTTCGACGTCAGTGTGCAGTTCGTCGCCGGCCACGATCGGGCGGTGCTGCTCGAAGACTTCTTCGGTCTGCACGTACATGTCATAACCGACGACCACCGATTCGAACAGGTGCTGATTGGCCGCCATGGCCGGGATCGACGTGAACGTCAGCGGCGCCACTAGGCCCGAGTACCCCAGCTCCGCGGCGGCGGCGAGATCCCAGTGTGCGGGGTGGTAGTCCTGCACTGCACGGGCATACTCGCGAACCTTTTCGCGACCGACCCGGTAGGTGCCTGCCGCCTGGTAGTAGTGGCCGACCCGAGATTCGATCTCCGACGCCTCTGCTGCGGTCAATTTGCTCATCTTTTCTGTCCGCCTGTCCGCCTGTTCGCCGAGGCCGACCGAAGCACACTAACGCGCGGGCACTGTCGCAATACACGCCGATACGCTTCGTCGGCTTGTGTCGGCGTGACCCTTCTACTGCTCTCCACGCGCTATCACGACATCTGCATCATCGTCTCCGCTTCAACAAGGCGCCCGTCATCGCGATGTGAGCGCTGACCTTCGCACGGTCCGTGACCATGTCGCATGAACGACGGCGGTCACGACGACCGCGGCGCGACTCAGGTCAGACTTGATGGGTTCGTCGCGGTCGTCCCGAAATGCCTCTCTAGTGCCTTTGAGCCTCTGGGTCAGCATGGTGGCGGGGGGCTTCCACGGGAACCGGGCCGTGACGGACCCCGTCGACGTCGTCGTGGTCCTCGTCGTCAGGCACGGCCGATCTCCTCCTCAAGACGCTCGGCCCACGACCACCGACTCTCCTGACCTGGTCTCGGCGCGGGGTCACCGAGAATATAACCGTCCAGGTAGAGGTCGCTCGCTCGGGCGGCCGCGGCCCGACTGCGCCGCGGGTCGACGAGCGCGGTCCGGGCAACGATGACCTCCGTGAGAGCGATGAGTCCGGTCATGCTCAGTCTCGGCCCGACAGTCGAGGCCGACGCGACGAGCACGTGGTCGGCGGATTGGGTTGCCGAGGAGACGGCGCTGTCGGTCAGCACGACGGTTGTTGCCCCGGCGTCCTGCTTCGCGTGCGCGACGATTTCGACGGTCGACGCTAGATACCGCCACAGGCTGAGGCCCACCACGACGTCGCCCGAGCCAAGCGTTGCGAGCGCGGGCGCAGCGTCGGCCACTCCCGTCACCAGAACCGTGCGCACGCCGATGATCTGAAGCGACGACGCGAGATAACTGCCGGCTCCGTGCGAGGCACCGGCGGCGACGACCAGGGTCGTTCCCGCATGGGATAAGCACTGCGCGACATCCTCGAGGACCTGCTCGTTCAAGGTCTCGAACGTGTCGTCCACGTTGCGGCGGGCGTTCGCGTGAATCAGTGCGGTGAGGTCGCCGTCCTGACTGCCGAGTGCCGCCACGCGTTCGGCGAAAGTGCGCTCACGGGACAAGTCCTGCTTCAGGCTGGCGAGCAGATCTCGCCAGCCGGAGTAGTCCAGGGTCTGGCACGTGCGTACGACAGTGGCGGCGTCCACACCGGCCTGCGCCGCGATGTCGCTCAGTGAGGACAGCGCCACCGTCGAAGGGTGGCCAGCAAGAACCCGCGCCACTGACTGCTGCTTCGCAGGCAGACTGCCGAAACGCTGCTGGATGCGCTCCGCCAATGACTCGTTCGCGCTCATACTGGCGTGTCTGCGTTTCGGCGACTCTGCAATCGCGGATCCAGCGCATCGCGGATACCGTCCCCGAGGACGTTGACGGCCAGTACGACCACGAAGATGGCCAGCCCGGGAAGGGTCACCAACCACCATGCCTGGGTTATGTACGCCCGCCCGTCTGCAAGCGTTTGACCCCAGCTGGATTGGGAGGCGTCCGCGCCGAGGCCGAGGAACGACAGCGATGCCTCTGTGACGATGACGACGCCGAGCTCAAGCGTTGCCACGACGAGAATCGGCGCGAGGATGTTGGGCAGGATGTGTTGGACCATGATCGCGGGACGCGACGCGCCCAATCCACGTGCAGACAGTACGAATTCCCTCTCCCGCAGCGACAGAGTTTCACCGCGAACGAGCCGTGCATAAACGACCCAGCCCGTGATCGCCAGCGCGATCACGATGTTCTTGAGACCGGGTCCCAGGATCGCCACGATGGCGATCGCCATCAGTAAGAACGGAAAAGCAAGCCACGCATCGACGACGCGCATGAACACCGAATCCACCCAGCCGCCAAAGTATCCGCTGACCAGTCCGACGACGACGCCGAGCACACCAGCCAGCGCTACCGCGGTGAATCCGACCACGAGCGACACCCGAGTCCCGTATATCAGGCGCGAAAGTACATCGCGGCCAAGGACATCGGTGCCGAGCACGTGTCCTGGGCTCAGGGGAGGCTTCAGTCGGGCGACGAGGTCCTGGGCGTTGGGATCCTGCGGCGCGAGCACCGGCGCCAGGACACCGACGACGACGAAGATCACGATGACCATCATCGCGAAGGCGATCGGCCATGATCCCCCGAGGAACTGATAGGTGCGACGCAGCCGGTTCATGCGGATACCTTCGTGTGTTTGACGCGCGGGTCGAGCCACCCGTGCAGCAGGTCGGTCGCCAGATTGAAGAGCACGAACACCACCGCCATGGCGAGCACCGCACCCTGCACCACGGGATAGTCGCGGCTGCGAATCGAGTCGACGATCAAGCGCCCCATACCCGGCCAGGAGAACACCGTCTCCACGACGATGGCGCCACCCAGCAGCACCCCGATGCGCACACCCATGACGATGACGGTCGCCGGCAGGGCGTTGCGCATCATGTGCCGCAGCACCTGCCAGAAAGACAAGCCGCGAGCCCAGAGCGCCTCGACGTAGTCCTGGTCCTTCACCTCCAACAGTCCGGAGCGAAGGATGCGCGTGAGCGTTGCGGCGATGGCGGCCCCGAGCGTCAGCGCCGGCAGCGCAAGGTGCTGTAAGCCGGACACGAACGCCTGCCAGTTTCCCTGAAGCGCGGAGTCGAGCAGGAGCAGCCCGCTGAGTTGGCTCAGTCCGGTATCGATGGAGAGCCGGCCGCTGGCCGGAAACAGGTGCAGGCTGACAGAGAAGACCAAGATGAGCATCATGCCGAGCCAGAAGCTGGGCATCGATATGCCGAATAGGGCGGCGAAGCTGCCGGTGCGGTCCCACACGCTGCCCTGCCGAAGCGCCGAGACGATGGCGACCGGCACCGCAATGACAATCGCAATCACCAGCGCCGCGAGGACGAGTTCGAGAGTGGCGGGCAACGTGGTCGCGATCATCGACCACACCGGCCGCCCGCTACGCAGAGACGTGCCCAGGTCGCCCCTCACCGCACCGCCGGCGAAGGCCAGGTACTGCTGGGGAAGGGACTTGTCGAGCCCCAACTGGTGGCGGTACTCATCCTTTTGCTGCGCGGTCACATTCTGGCCCGAGAACACCGCGTCGACCGGGTCGCCGGGCGTCAGGTGAACCAGCGAGAACACGATCAACGACACAACGAAGAGTACGATCACCGTCTGGCCCAGACGTTGCACGATGAAGCGCAGCACGACGCAGCCCTCAGCCCAGGGTCACGCGCGTCGCATTGAACCGCCCGATCGGGGACGGCTCCCACCCGTGCACTGATGTCGAGACCCCGTAGATCTCGTCGGGGTTGACGAGCGGCGCCCACGGAGCGTCAGCCATCACCTGCGTCGTCGCCTCGGCGTAGATACTCTCCCGCTCCTGGCCGCTTTCCGTGGAGCGTCCTCGCTGGATCAGCTCGTCGAGCCTGGGGTTGGCGTAACCGGTGTAGAAGGCATCCTTGCGGGCGGGCGACCAGAAGTGCCGCTCGAAGATCACATCCGCGTCGCCCTCGGCTACTCCCCACGAGTCGATGTAGGCCTGGCTTGCGCCTTTTTCGGTGGCGTCGTCGAAAGCCTGGTCCTCGAGCACGTTCACCGCGACCGTCATCCCCGCTGCCTGAAGCTGTCCGGCGACCGCTTGAGCCAGCGTCTTGTTCGCCTCCGACACGTCGATGCTCACCGGGCCCAGCCCCTGCAGTACCTGGCTGGCCGCCTGCTTGTCGTAGGGGTAGCCCTGGAAACCCTTGTCGTATCCGACCATCTCGGGAAAGGCCGGCTGGTTCAGCGGACGCGCGAAACCCTGATAGATGGTCTTGACGATGGTGTCGCGGTCGATCGCCTTGTTCACGGCTTCCCTGACCGGGGTCTGGTCGAACGGGGGCTTGGTTACGTTCATGGCCAAGAAGAAGATTCGCGTTCCGCGCACCGACTTCGCGGTCACGTTGCCGGTCAGCGACTTGGCCAGATCGGCCGGTATCTCGGCGGCGATCTGTACGTCCCCCGACTGAACGGCAGCTATGCGCGCCGAGTCCTCGGGAATCGGCTTGAACACCATCGTGTCGACCTTGGGTCGGCCGCCCCAGTAGTCGTCGTTCGCCTTAAGGACGACGTGCTCGTTGGGAACCCACTCCTGGAACTTGAACGGGCCGGTGCCCACAGGCTTCTTCGCGAACTCGGCGTCACCCACCTTCTTGACGTAGTCAGGTGGCACGATCTCGTTCACAGACAGCTCGGCGAGCAATGTCGGAGCAGGTCCGTCGGTGTCGATCAGCACGGTGTTGTCGTTCTCGGCGGTCACCGCACTGATCATCGAAAGCAGGCTGGCGCGAGGCGACGCCTGCTTGGGGTCGACCACTCGCTCGATGCTGAATTTGACCGCTCCGGCGTTGAACGGCTCGCCGTTCTGAAACTTCACGCCGGGCCGGAGATGAAAGCGCCACTGGGTCGGAGAGACCTGTTCCCACGAGGTGGCCAGCTCGGGGACCGGCTTCAGTGACTGGTCCTGGTTCACCAAGGCGTCGAAGACGTTGCGGACGACATTCTCGTTGATGCGGGACCGGTGCATCGCAGGGTCCATCGTGTCGATGTCGCTGGACTGGGCGATGGTCAAGGTGCCGCCACCGCCGCCGGATTCCTTATTGGACCCTGAGTCGAAGTTCCCACCGCCACCGCACGCCGCCAGTACCCACCACAACAGTGCCGCGAGCACGACAGCGACCGCGCGGCGGTGGCTCTCGGAACGAAACCTATGGTCTGACTTCATCGCGAGCCTCCCTTGGTACTCGTTGCCGCCGTCGCCGCGGATCGGGGACGGGTACGGCGCTCAGTAAGGTGCGTGTGTACTCATGCGCAGGTGCGTTGTAGAGCGTTTGCGGTGACCCTCGCTCGACGATGCGGCCCTCGCTCATCACCGCGATCTGGTCGCAAAAGCGCTCCACGATCGCGAGGTCGTGGGAGATGAACACGTACGTGAGGCTTAATCGCTCCTGCAGTTCGGCGAGAAGGTTGAGGATCTGCGCCTGGATCGACACGTCCAGTGCTGAGACCGGCTCATCGAGCACCAGAACCTCAGGTTCCACGGCGAGCGCGCGGGCGATCCCGATTCGCTGGCGCTGCCCTCCCGAGAACTCGTGTGGGTACTGACGAGCGACGTCGGCGGATAAGCCGCACAGTTCGAGGATTTCGGCGGCACGGTCGGGTTGTTCGGCGCGAGGCCGCAGTTTGTGGATGCGTATCCCCTCGGCGACAAGGCTGCCGACCTTCCATCGTGGATCGAGTGAAGCGAACGGATCCTGGAACACCATCTGTACGCGCCGCCGCACCCTGAACAGTTCGCGTCCCCGCAGCCCGAGCAGTTCTTGTCCATCGAGTAGCACGTTTCCGCTGTCGGCGTCCAGCAACCGCACCACGATCCGCGCAGTCGTCGACTTGCCGGATCCCGACTCCCCCACAAGCCCGAAGGTCGTGCCGCGCTCCACGGTGAACGACACGTCATCGACGGCGCGCGAGATGCTTCCCTTGCCAAGCCCGCGGCCGCTGCGGAAGCTCTTGCACAGATGTCGGACCTCGATGATCGAGCTCATGTCGACCCGCTCTGCAGGGGTCGAAGGCAGCGGTGACGTCCGTGAGCGTCGCTGTGCTCCCGCGGTACATGCGTCGTGCAATCCTCCGTGACAAACGAACAACGCGGCGCAAACGGACAAGAGCTCAGCTCGCCCCGAATCTGTGCCGGGCTGCCCGGAATCGCTTCGAACGGTCCTTGAGTGCCGAGCCGCGGAAGCGATCGGAGCAGCGCCGAGGTATAGGGATGTCG
>Ga0207688_10002431_pt1 | contig 10028 bp, 4 predicted proteins | sample KBSMiscanthusM4_FD_184296 | JGI IMG/M metagenome (GOLD analysis project Ga0207688, IMG submission 184296) | Miscanthus rhizosphere microbial communities from Kellogg Biological Station, Michigan, USA - M4 (SPAdes) (version 2) | ecosystem: Host-associated > Plants > Roots > Rhizosphere ...
TGATCGGGACCTGCTGGATTGGTCGGCGGCGGCGGAATATCCACCGGCGCAGCATCTTCCGGCTCGGTGGTGACCGTCGGCGCGGTGCCCGCCATCATCGCGGCCTGCTCGGCCGCGATCTCCTCTGGCGTCAGTGTCTGCTGGTGTTCGTGCAGCTGCTCGACCTCGTCGCGGTGCTCGATCGCGTACTCGATCAGCTTCTCGACGGCGTACAGGTTCGCATCGCGGACAGCGGTCAGCTGGATCGGCGGCAGATCGAAGTCGTACTCGACGCGGTTCTTGATCCGTACCGCCATCAGCGAGTCGAGGCCGAGTTCGATCAGCGGCACCTCCCACGGCAGGTCCTCGGGTTCATACCCCATCGCACCGCCGACGATCGCTGCCAGCCGGTCGTGCACCGTCTCACCCGTATCAGGCGACCACTTGGCAAAGCCTGCACCGAGGTTCGCACCCTGGGTGAGGTTGTCGGACAGGATTTCTGGAGCCGCGTCAGCGGCGACATCGGGCTCAGCGCTGTCTTCGACCAGTTCCTGGGTGACCACCGTTGCAGTTCCGGCACCTACGGCAGTCGGCAATGCTGCGGCCCGACCCGCCCGGGCGACGACGGCGTCGTACACCAACGTGAACGACTCGTCGACGCGGGCGTGCACCTGCACCGCCGCGCCTCCGGGATGCCGGGTCAGCGTCGTCACCAGCCGCGCGCCATCGCCGGGCACCGCGCGCTGCTCGAACGCGGTCAGCTTCGCATCCGGGAGAACTTGCGCCGCAGCGGCTTTAACCAACGCACCGAGATCCGCCTCGCCCTTGGAGGCGTACTCCCACACGTGGCGGCCATCGGGTGTGGCGACGTGATTACCCGGCATCATCACCGAGCTGTCGCCGGTGAAGCGCGCCTCCAGCCAATGTGGCTTGCGGCGGAATCGGGTCGGCGGGATGTTCGCGTAGTCAGCCTCGGCGGCACGCCGGGGAAATAGAGTCCTGAAGTCGAGGTCGTGTCCATGGACGAACAGCTGGGCCATGGTCGAAGTCATCGAATCGACCTCGTCCTGCTTGCGCGCCAGCGTCGCGATCAGCTGAGCATCATGCAGCCCGGCCGCCGCCGTGGTGAGCCCCACCTGCATCAGCGCGACCGGATTCGGTGCCAGCTCAAGGAAAGTGGTGTGCCCGTTGTCGACGGCGTTGCGAATGCCCTGGGTGAAGTGGACGCTGTGGCGCAACCCCTTCTTCCAGTACTCGACGTCGTGGACCGGCTCGCCGCCGGGCCGGATGTAGCGGCCCTCATGCACGGTCGAGAAGTAGCCCGTGGTCAGCGGGTGCGGTTCGATGCCCTGCAGTTCGGCCGCCAGCTCGCCGAGCAGCGGGTCCATCTGCGTCGTGTGGCTGGCACCCTTGGTCTGGAACTTGCGGGCGAACTTCCCCTCGGACTCCGCGCGGGCGATGATCGCGTCGACCTGCTCCGGCGGGCCGCCGATGACGGTCTGGGTCGGCGCGGCGTACACGCACACCTCGAGATCCTTGAAGGCTTCAGTGTCCTTGAACACCGTCTCGATCTCGTCGGCGGAGTACTCGACCAGCGCCATCAGCCGGATGTACTCGCCGAACAGCATCGCCTCGCCCTCGCCCATCAGGTGGGCACGCGAGCAGATCGTGCGGGTGGCGTCGGCCAGCGACAGCCCGCCGGCGAAGTACGCCGCAGCGGCCTCGCCGAGTGACTGACCCACCACCGCAGCGGGTTTGGCGCCATGTGCCTTGAGCAGCTCGCCGAGCGCGATCTGGATCGCGAAGATCACCGTCTGCGTCGTCTCGATGCCGTAGTCCTGCGAGTCATCGAGGATCAGCTCGACGACCGAGTAGCCCAGCTCGTCTTGAACCAGCGAGTCGACCTTGTTGAACCACTCGGCGAACGTCTCGTTGCGCAGATACAGGCTCTTGGCCATCTTGCGGTGCTGCGCGCCGAAACCGGCCAGCACCCAGACCGGCCCGCTGGTGACCGGGCCGTCGGCGGTGAACACGTTCGGGTTCTGCTTGCCCTCGGCCACCGCCCGCATGCCTTTGACGGCCTCGTCGTGGTCATGAGCCAGCACCACCGCGCGGGAGCGACCGTGGTTGCGCCGCGACAGTGAACGACCGATCGACGCCAGCGACGACGCCCGGCCCTCCGGGCTGTCGATCCAATCGGCGAGCTCTGCGGCGGTGGCCTTCTTGCGTGACGTCAGGAAGCCCGAAACAGCCAGCGGCACAACAGGAGTCTGCTGTTCTCCATTGTTCTGGCTGGCCTCCAGCTCTTCGCGTGCGATCTCGAGCAGCCGGTTGGCCTCGTCGGTGAGGCCGGGCAGTTCGGGCTCTTCATCGGCGGCCGTGACGTGGCCGGGCTCATCTTCGTCGTCATCGTCGTGGATGAACTCGCCGTACTCGTCCATTCGGACGCCTCCGACGTACATCGCGTCGGCCGCTGAGGGATCAGCCTGCTTGTCCTTTTCCCCGTCCGGTTCCGGTTGCGGCTCAACGAGATCCGTCGGCAACACCTCGCGCAGCACCAGGTGCGCGTTGGCGCCGCCGAAGCCGAAGCCCGACACACCGGTGATGGCGTGGCCGCTGTAGCGGGGCCAGTCGGTGACGGTATCGGCCACCTTCAGCCGCACGCCCTCGAAGTCGATGTAGGGGTTGGGCCCGGTGTAGTTGATCGACGGCGGGATCTTGTCGTTGCGGAGCGCAAGCGCCATCTTGGCCAGGCTGGCCGCGCCTGCCGCGGATTCCAGGTGTCCCACATTGGATTTCACCGCACCCAGCAGGGCGGGCCTGTCGGCCGGACGGCCCCTACCGACGACGCGGCCCAACGCATCGGCCTCGATCGGGTCACCGAGGATGGTGCCGGTGCCGTGCGCCTCGATGTAGTCGACGTCGCGTGGATTGATGCCGGCGTCCTTGTACGCCTTGCGCAGCACCTCGGCCTGCGCGTCCGGGTTCGGGGCGAGCAGGCCGTTGGACCGGCCGTCGTGGTTGATCGCGCTGCCCGCGATCACCGCGAAGATCTCGTCACCGTCGCGCCTGGCGTCGGAGAGCCGCTTGAGCACCAGCATGCCGCCGCCCTCGGACCGGGCGTAGCCATCGGCGTCCTGCGAGAACGACTTGATCCGGCCGTCCGGCGCGAGCACACCGCCGACCTCGTCGAAGCCGACCGTCACCAGCGGCGTGATCAATGCGTTCACGCCACCGACGATCGCCACGTCGGCCTCGCCCACCCTCAAGGCCTGCACGCCCTGGTGTGCTGCGACCAGTGAGCTCGAACATGCGGTGTCGATCGCCACCGACGGGCCGCGGAAGTCGTAGAAGTAGGACACCCGGTTCGCGATGATCGAGCTCGCGGTGCCAGTGATCGCGTATGGATGTGCGATCGAGGGGTCGGACATCGCCAGGAAGCTGTAGTCATTAAGTGAGCTGCCGATGTACACGGCGACGCTCTCACCGCGCAGGCTCGACGCCGGGATGCGAGCGTTTTCCAGAGCCTCCCAGGTCAATTCGAGCGCCATCCGCTGCTGCGGATCGACGTTGTCGGCTTCCATCTTCGACAGCGCGAAGAACTCGGCGTCGAAGCCCTTGATGTCAGTCAGGTAGCCGCCGCGGGTGCGTGCCTTGGCGACCCGCTCCGCGATGCGCGGCTCGCCGAGGAACTCCTCCCAGCGCCCCTCCGGCAGATCCGTGATCGCGTCGCGGCCCTCGAGCAGCGCCTGCCACGTCTCGTCGGGGGTGTTCATGTCGCCCGGGAAACGGGTCGCGATGCCGACAATCGCGATGTCGTCGACGTCGCGTGCGCGCGTCCAGTCCTCGTCGTCGCCGGTGTGTTCGATCTCGGGCTCGCCCTCGATGATGACGGTCGCCAACGACTCGATCGTCGGATGGCGGAACGCGACGGTCGCGGTCAGCGTCACACCGGTGAGATCCTCGATGTCGCTGGCCATCGCGACAGCGTCACGTGACGACAGGCCGAGTTCGACCATCGGCGTGGCGTCGTTGATCGCGTCGGCGGGCTGGCCGGTGGCGTCGGCGATCCAGTCGCGCAGCCACTGGCGCATCTCGGCAACCGTCATGTCCGTGCGTGGAGGGGCCACCGGCTTTTCCGGCGCAAGCTGGATCTCGTCGCCGGCGGGTTGCGAATCGTCGTGTGCGTCAGTCATGTTCAAGTCACCTCGCGATCGACTCGGCGCCCGTCGGTCGCCGGTGTCGTGTGTAGATCGAGTACAGCGTTAGTCGCTCTCGTCGGGGAACGCGTTGGCCACCTTGCCGCTGCGCAGGCTCCCGTCGAGATACGCAGTGCGGCAGGCGCGGCGGCCGATCTTGCCGCTTGACGTCCGCGGGATCGCGCCCGCGGCGGTCAGCAACACATCGCGCACCGTCACGCCATGGCGCACCGCGATGGCGGCGCGAATGTCGTCGGCGATCGGCCTCATGTCGAGTTTGTGCGCGCCGGGTGCGCGCTCGCCGACGATCACCAACTGCTCGGAGGTGTCGTCGGGATCGCGGTTGAGACCCGAATGCGCGTTGGCGAACACCTCGTCGGGCAGCTGATTCGCCGGCACCGAGAACGCCGCGACATATCCGACCCGCAGCGCCTTCGTCGACTCCTGCGCCGAGTATTCGAGGTCCTGGGGGTAGTGGTTGCGGCCGTCGATGATCACCAAATCCTTGACGCGGCCGGTGATGTAGAGCTCACCGTCGTGGTAAGCGCCGTAGTCGCCGGTACGCACCCATGTCGCTTCGTCGGTTGCGCCTTGGGCGTGCGACGGATTGGTCCGCGACTTGAGAATGTTCTGAAATGTCTCGCGGGTCTCTTCTTCCTTGCCCCAGTAACCGGTACCCATGTTCTGGCCGCTGATCCAGACCTCGCCGATCTGTCCGTCGGGCAGCTCGGTGGCCGACTCTGCGTCGACGATGACGGCCCACTCGGCTATCCCGACCTTGCCCGCGCCGGCCTGTGCCACGGCGCTGGGTGCGTCGTCGGGTACCTCGACGAAGCTTCCGGTATTCAGCGCATCGCGGTCGACCGAGACGATCCTCGGGTGATCGCCCATCGGGGTGGTCGACACGAACAGTGTCGCCTCGGCCAACCCGTAGGACGGCTTGATCGCCTGCGGCTTGAAGCCGTACGGGGCGAACGCCTCGTTGAACCTGCGCACGGTGGCGGCCGAAATGGGCTCGCTGCCGTTCAGGATGCATTTGACAACGGACAGATCCAGTGGCGGCTCGTCGCCCTTCGGCAGGCCGCGGGCGGCGGCATGATCGAACGCGAAGTTCGGAGCCACCGAGATCACCCCGCCGGTGTCGTCGGGCTTGCGGGACATTTCCCGCAGCCACCGGCTCGGCCTGCGAACGAACGCCGCGGGCGTCATGAAGGTGAAGTAATGCCCGATCATCGGCGCCAGCATCGCCGTGATGAGGCCCATGTCGTGGAAGAACGGCAGCCACGACAAGCCGCGGTCGCCCTCCTCACCGTCGAGCGCCTGGATGATCTGGACGATGTTGGTGGCCACACTCAGGTGGGTGATCTGCACACCCGTCGGGATACGCGTCGAGCCGGACGTGTACTGCAGGTATGCGATCGTGTCGGCGGTGACGTCGACCGGTTCCCAGGTGGCGCCGACCTCGTCGGGTATCGCATCGACGGCGATGACGCGGGGACGCTCCTTGGCGGGCCTGGTGCGGAAGAACTTGCGCACGCCCTCGGCGGCCTCGGTGGTGGTCAGGATCGCCGACGGGTGGCAGTCGTCGAGGACGGCGTGCAGGCGGCCGACGTGGCCGGGCTCGTTCGGGTCGAACAGTGGGACGGCGATTCGGCCGGCGTACAGGGTGCCGTACATCGCGACCAGGTATTCCAAGTTCTGGGGGCACAGGATCGCTATCCGGTCACCGGGCTCGGTGACCTGTTGCAGGCGCGCACCAACAGCCTTGTTGCGTACCGAGAATTCGGCCCAGTTCAGCTCGCGCTCGACACCGTCGCGTTCCACCGAGAAGTCGAGGAACCGGTAGGCGAGCTTGTCTCCACGAACCTTGGCCCACTTCTCGACGTGCTTGACGACGCTGCCGTTGTCGGGGAACTTGATCAGTCCGTCCTTCAGGAACGGGTTATGAAAGCCCATTCTCACTCTCCTGTCGAAGCCACAGTCTCGCGAAACCGATTCGCGGTGGTAACCGGCGGGACGCCGCGGCGTGCCCACCCAAGCCAACCGCGCGAAACCAAACCCCGAAGATCGTACCGGGGAGTAGGCGGTCATTACGCCATCGTCGGTCGGACGTCCATCCTCAACCTGAGAATGCGCTCTGACCAGCACTTTCGGTCCGACCGTCGGTCACCAATCTTAGTTTTTTCTTAATGTTAGGTGACCGAATGTCGCACGCCAAATCGGTCCGGTCACATGTCAGCCATGTTTTGGGTGCGGAGCGTTATCGATCACGTTCTGCGCCCAGCCCAGTGTCCACTGCGTGGCGGGCGCACCGTCGAGATTCCAGAAGTCGGGCGTGGCGTACATGGCGTGGACCGGCTGGCCGCCGCCGCCGCTGAGCACCTCGAGCGTCCTCGGCAGCTGGGTGATGTTGAACGCCGACTCCGGCGCCGCGCAGATCAGGTCGCCCACCGCGCAGATCTCGTTCGTGCGGTCGTTGAGCATGCCGAACCCGCCGGGCCGTGGCCCCGTCATCGTCAGGCCCAGCGCCGACAGCGTCGGCACCTCCTGCAGCGTGATCTCCGCACCCTGGCCGTCGGGATTGGGTCCGATGTCCTGACCGACGTTGTCCTGGCGGCGGCCGTCGGCGATCAACGTCACCCCGACCACCAGATCCTCGTCGACCGGTCCGCGCCCGTTGCCGATGTCGCTGGCCATGTCGCCTGCGATCACCGCGCCCTGCGAGAAGCCGACGAGCACATAACTGGTCAGCGGACAGCGGTTGTTCATGTCCGTCATCGCCTTCACGGCGGCGCGGGTGCCCTCGGCGCGGCTGTCGTTGTAGGACATCTGCTGGTCGGCCGACAGCGGATTGTGGAACTGCGCGGTGTACGGGACGGTGTAGATCTGCACCCGGTCGTCGCCGAACTGGGCCCGGATCGGGTTGGTCACGTTCAGCAGCAGCGCTATCGGGAACTGGGTCGGGTTGACCGGGTCGAGTTGCGGCGAGGATTCCCAGGTTCCCGGGATCGAGATCATCATCACGTCCGGGCAGCTGGCGTCCTGAAATTCCGGGCGCGGCTTCTTACCCGGCGTCGTGGGGACTGCGGCCGACGGCACCGCGGTGGGAGGCAGCGCGGTCTGCGGGGTCTCGGGCCGCCGCAGCACGACAATCACGATCGCGACGATCAACACGACGACGAGGGCCATCGCCCCGGCTGCAACGAGCGCGAGGATCCGGTGGCGTTTCCGCCGTTTGGTCTTTGGCATGTTCTCCTGCTAGCAGAGTTTGTCGGTTGCGATGCGAATGTAGTCAGCGGTCGCTGAATCGACCTCATCGGTAGCCGGCGCCATCGCGCTCATGTGGGTGTTGCGTACGTCGCTGCGCACCAGCGGCACCACGAGGTCCCACACCTCCTGATCACTCTGCTTGGCAGCACGGGCCTGACAGACATACGACCCGATGCTCAGCGCCAGCAGATCGCTCGACGGCTTTACCCCTGCGGCCTTGAGTGTGTCGAGGTACACGTGCTGCTGGCCCGTCACGATCAGCGCGTTGGAGTCCCCGTTCGGTTGCGGCGGTCCCGGTGGCTGCGCTCCGGCCTGTCCGTGTGCAGGCGCGGATTCGGATGTTGGCAGGCCGACGGTGGCCATCACGTCGTCGGCGACCGAGCATCCGGTCAGCAGGGCCGCGGAGGAAGCAACCAACAACGAGGTTACCGACCACTTTGCTGAAGCGGTCGTCCGTCGTTCCGCGTACTCCACCCCTCCAAAGTACCGGCTGCCCGGGGCGGACCCGGTGACCGAAAACGCGCCTACCTGATGGTCGCGGCGAGTTCGCCCGACATCGCCCCGAGCTGGCCTGACCAGCTGCCCCAGTCATGGTTGCCGTCGGCGGGGAAGTCGAAGTGCCCGTTGTGGCCGCCGACCTGGCGGTAGTGCTGATAGAACGTCCGGTTGGTGCCCTGGGCGATGTCGCAGTAGCCGATCATCGCGGCGGGATCGGTGCACCCCCCCGCGGGCGGGCTGAACACCCACAGCCGGGTGTTGTTGTCGGCGAGCAGCTGCACGTGCACATTCGGCGAATGCCACTTCCACCGGCCGAGCTGTGGCAGGCCCCACATGTTGCGCGTGTCCACGCCGCCGAACTGGGCCAGCCCGGCGGTGATAGCGCCGTCGACGCCGGTCTGTTCCGGTGACAGGAAGCCCGACAGCGAGCCTGCGAAGCGGTACCGGTCGGGATGGAACGTCGCTAGGGCCATCGCGCCGTAACCACCTTGCGCGGCGCCTACGATGCCGTGCCCACTGGGGGCCAGCCCCTTGTTGGCCGCCATCCAATCGGGCAATTCGTTGGCGAGGAAGGTCTCCCACTGCCGGCTGCCGTCCTGTTCCCAGTCGGTGTACATGCTCCAGGCGCCGCCCGCGGGCGCGGCCACCGAGATGCCCTTACCTGCGAGGGTGTTCATCGCGTTGCCCGCCGTCACCCAGTTGCTGACGTCCGGTCCCGCGTTGAACGCGTCGAGCAGAACGACCATGTGGGGGCCACCGGCCTGGAAGGCGACTGGGATATCGCGGCCCATCGCCGCCGACGGCACCATCAGGTACTCGACGTCGGCCTTGGCGATCGGCGCCGTTGCGGTCCACAACCCCAGGGCCAGCACCACGGTCAAGAGCCCTCGTATCAACCCAGGCATTAACCCCACCTCACGTCCCGTTGCCCCGTCGCGCCGGCCGAGCCGGCGTTCCCGCCCCCGCCGCAAGGTAGTGAATCACACCACAGCAACGGGCCGCGCCTGAAACGGCTGACGGCGGCGACCCCCGAGGGGATCGCCGCCGCCGACCACTATTTGCGGACCGCCTTAGCCGCCGGAGCTGGCCGAGGCTGACGCCACCGCCGGAGACGGCTGCGGCGTCGCGCCCAGCACCCGCTGGATGTCGGGCTTCATCGCCTGCAGCTGCTGACCCCAGTAGGGCCAGTCGTGCACGCCGTTGGACGGGAAGTTGAACACACCGTTCTTACCGCCCGCGGCGATGTAGTTCTCTTGGAACGTCTTGTTCGTCCGGAGCGTGAAGCCCTCGAGGAACTTGGCGTTGAACAGGTTGCCCGCGCTAGCGCCCGCGCTGAGATCCGACGGGGTGCCGTTACCGCAGTAGATCCAGATACGGGTGTTGTTGGCCACCAACTGGCTGATATTGACCATCGGGTCGTTGCGCTTCCACGCGCTGTTCGGGTCTTCGGTCTTGCCCCACATGTCGTCGGCCTTGTAGCCGCCTGCGTCACCCATCGACACGTTGACCAGCATCGGCCACCAGCCCTCGGACAGGTTCAGGAAGCCGGACAGCGAACCTGCGTATTGGAACTGATTCGGGTGGTAGATGGCCAGGGTCAGGGCCGCCGAACCGGCCATCGACAGACCGACCGCGGCGTTGCGGCTCGCGTCGACGCCCTTGTTGGCCGCCAGGTAGCTCGGCAGCTCCTGGGTCAGGAACGTCTCCCACTTGTACGTCTGACAGCCCGCCTTGCCGCAGGCCGGCTTGTACCAGTCGCTATAGAAGCTGGATTGGCCGCCGACCGGCATGATCACCGACAGGCCGGAGTCCAGATACCACTCGAAGGCCGGGGTGTTGACGTCCCAGCCGTTGAAGTCGTCCTGAGCGCGAAGTCCGTCAAGCAGATAAAGGCCCGGCGCGTTGGCCCCACCACTCTGGAACTGAATCTTGATATCGCGTCCCATCCCCGCTGACGGAACCATGAGGTACTCGACCGGCAGACCCGGACGAGAGAAAGCCCCTGCAGTCGCCGAGCCTCCGACGACGCCTATCAGGGCGGGCAACACGGCGGCCACCATGGCCGCGATCGTGAGCCGGCGC
>Ga0207688_10002432_pt1 | contig 10028 bp, 7 predicted proteins | sample KBSMiscanthusM4_FD_184296 | JGI IMG/M metagenome (GOLD analysis project Ga0207688, IMG submission 184296) | Miscanthus rhizosphere microbial communities from Kellogg Biological Station, Michigan, USA - M4 (SPAdes) (version 2) | ecosystem: Host-associated > Plants > Roots > Rhizosphere ...
CGCCGAAGAACTGCGAGCCGTACAGCACCGACTCGGCCGGCGCGATGTGGTCCTCGCGGGTGGCGAGGTTGTAGACGGGCACCTTGACCTTGGAGAGATCGAGCAGCGTGTTGTCGAGCACCATCGTGCCGGTCGACAGCCGGTTCTCCAGATAGCAATTGCGCAGGTAATAGGAATGGTTCGACGCGGTCATGCGCGTCGCATCCGAATTCCAGTGCAACAGGTCGAACGCGCTCGGCTGCTGGCCTTTCAAATAGTTGCTGACGACATAGGACCAGATCAAATCGTTGGAGCGCAGCATGTTGAAGGCCATCGCCATCTTCGAGCCTTCGAGCACGCCGGCGGCCCTCATGTCCTGCTCGAGCGATGCGATCTGCTCCTCGTCGACGAACACAAGGAGATCGCCGGCATGAGTGAAGTCGACCTGCGCCGCGAAGAACGTCGCGGACGACACGCGCTGGCGGCGTTTCTCGGCGAGCCAGGCCAGCGTGGTCGCGAGCATCGTGCCGCCGACGCAATAGCCGGCGGTGTGCACCTTCATCTCGCCGGTGAGCTTCTCGATCACGTCCATCGCCGTGAGCGGGCCTTCCTTCATGTAGTCTTCCCAGCTCTTGTTGCCGAGCCGCTTGTCGGGATTGACCCATGAGATCACGAACACGGTGATGCCCTGGTCGACGCACCACTTGATGTAGGATTTCTCCGGCTTGAGATCGAGGATGTAGAACTTGTTGATCCAGGGCGGCACGATCAGGAGCGGGGTGCGCAGCACGTTCTCCGTGGTCGGAGAATACTGGATGAGCTGCATCATCTCGTTCTGGTAGATCACCTTGCCCGGCGTCGTCGCCATGTTGACGCCGACGAGGAGATTGTCCGGGTTGGACTGGCGGATCTTCAGCATGCCCTTGCCGGCGGCGATGTCCTCGGCCAGCATCTTCAGGCCGCGCGCGAGATTGTCGCCGCTGCTCGCCACCGTCTCGCGCAGCACTTCCGGATTGGTCAGCACGAAATTCGAGGGCGACAGCGCGTTGGTGATCTGCTGGACGTAGAACTCGGCCTTGCGGCGGGTCTGCGGATCAAGCCCCTCAGCGTCGCGCACCAGCTCCTGCGCCCATCTGGTGGTGAGCAGATAGAGCTGCATCACGAAATCGAAGAACTGGTTCGACTTCCATTCCGGGTCGGCAAAGCGCTTGTCGCGCGGCGAGGGCGCGATTGCGGGCGGGGCCTCCTGACCGGCCATGCGGCGCGCCGCCGACCCCCAGAGGTCGAGATAGTCCTTGGCGAGCTTGGTCTGGAGATCGGAGGAGCGGGACGTGTCCGACAGCCAGTATTCGGCAACCGATGTGAAGGCCTTGACGGCTTCGGTGAGCTCGGCCGGCGGACGGTCCTGCACCTCGCCGCTCTCGCGCGGCTTGAGGAAGGCGGCCAGCGCCTTGCCGCCGCTCTCCATCGCCCGCGCGACATTCATCGCGAAGGCTTCCGCATCGAACTTCGTCTCGGGTTTGGGCGTGTCGGTCGTGGCCATACTCATGGGCAGAACAGTAACGATTCATTCCGTATTCGTCACCGCGAAGCTCGCATGTTTGGCGTTAAACACTCTCGAAGATGTGTTGCACTGCGACAAATCTTCTTGGTTCTGTCACATTCGGGCCGCACCGCTCGGCTTGGTGGGCAATGGCTGTTTTCTCGCTCTCGCCATTCGGGCAGCAATGGTTTGAGCTTGGGCGCGGTCTTGGGTAAGGTTGCCCGGGGCCGTGCTTTGGGACGAGTAGGGGATTTCCCAAGTGTTTGCGTTATGGGACCTGCAAAAGACGCTGCCGATCAGCAACGCCCCCGCCGTCGCGCTGGTGATCGGCTCCGACTACCGGGCGGGCGACGCCGCCGGCGGATCACGGTCGGACACGTTGATGCTGGTGCGGATCGACCCTCGCACCAAGTACATCTCGCTGCTGTCGCTGCCGCGCGATCTGCACGTCACCATCCCCGGCTACGGCATCGACAAGATCAACGCCGCCTACTCGGACGGCGGCTACAAGCTGGCGCTGAAGACGGTCGAGGACGCCACCGGCGTCAAGCCCAACTACCTGGTGACGGTCGACTTCAAGGGCTTCCGTGATCTGGTGGACAAGTTCCACGGCGTCTACGTGCCGGTCGACCAGTTCTACTACCACGTGAACGTGGCCGGCCAGGAGCAGTACTCGCAGGTCGACATCCCGCCCGGTTACCAGCTGTTGAACGGCACCAACGCGCTGGCCTACGCCCGGTATCGCCACACCGACTCCGACTTCTACCGCAACGCGCGCCAACAGGTGTTCCTGCACGCCTTCTCGCAGCGCGCTTCCAGCCAGCTGCACGGCATCGGTCTCGACCAGCTGAAGACACTCCACGACGTGGCCAACACGGTCGCCGCGAACGTGCAGGTGACCGGGCCCAACGGGGCGCCCAGCCTCGCGACTATGGTCGAGCTGGCGACCACGGCCTACGCGATCAAGGATCGCGTTATCACCTCGCGGCTGAACGCCACCGTGGCCGGCGACGCCATCAACTCCTACGTGGAGGCGACGCCGGAGGCGATGCGCGCGGCCGTGTTTGCGTTCATGCACCCCGAGAGCATGCGGCCGCCCACCAGCTCGCTGCCGGGCAAGTCCACGAGCGGCCCCCAGAAGCCCAAGTTCAAGCCCAAGGTCGACCCGACCACCACGCCGCTGACCACGGTCAACGGGAACGGCACGCCCGGCGCGGCCGCCAGGGGCGGCGCGGCGCTGGGGACCTGGGGCTACCCCGTGTCGGTCTCGCTGAACCCGGCGCCGACGTTCACCTTCGGCCAGAGCGTCGTCTACTATCGGCCCAGCGACCAGCAGGCTGCCGCGGACGTGGCGGCGATCCTGGGCGGCGCCGTCGCAAAGCCGATCACCACCGCCTACAAGGCATATGCCGCACATGGCCTGGTCGTGGTGTTGGGCAAGAGCTTCACCGGCAAGCTCGCACACGAGGCGTCCAAGAGCACGACCGGCCTGCCGTCGGACGTGACCCGCGACGCCACCACCTACCGCGCCGACTTCCAGACCGCGAACGGTCCCGCCAACTTCCCGGTGTTGTACCCGACCGTGCGCCAGGACGCGTCCACGTTCGTGCCCTGGGTGCATTCGCCGATCCGGACGTACAACATCAAGGACGCGGGCGGCGGCAACAACTCGCTGTACGCCTACTGGGGCTACAACGGCATCGCCGGCTCCTACTGGGGGATCGAGGAGACCCGGTTCACCAACGCGCCGATCCTGGCGAATCCCGACCAGCGGCGTAAGCTGGACGGGCGCACGTACCAGTTCTACTTCAACGGCTCGCACATCCATATGGTCGCCTTCATCGAGCACGGCACCGCGTACTGGGTGCAGAACACGCTTCGCGATGACATGTCCAATGCGGACATGATCGCGATCGCGCGGTCGCTGAAGCCCGTCAAGTGAGCCCGCCGGCCAAAAGCGCCGTCGGCGTGATCGGGGTCGGCTACGTGGGGCTGGTGACGGCGACCTGTTTCGCCGACCTCGGCCACCAGGTGGTCTGCCGCGACATCAACCCCCAGCGCGTGGCCGACCTGCGCGAGGGCGCGGTGCCGATCTATGAGCCGGGGATCGAGCGGCTGCTGGAGCGAAACCGCGACCGGCTCACGTTCACGGAGGACAGCGGGGAGCTGTTCGGCCGCTGCCGTGTGGTGTTCGTATGCGTGGACACGCCGCCGACACGCTCCGGGGACGCGGATCTGTCGCGCGTGCACCGCGTGATCGACGAGCTGCCGGCAGACGGCGAGCGGTTCGTGCTGGTGATGAAGAGCACGGTGCCGGTGGGCACCGGGGACAAGGTGCGGGCGGAGCTGGATGGGCGCGGCCGGGGGCACGTCGGATACGTGTCCAACCCGGAGTTCCTGCGCGAGGGGCGCGCGATCGCCGACTTCATGGAGCCCGACCGGATCGTGATCGGCGCGCTTGACGAGGCCGACGGCGCGGCGGTGGAGGCGCTGTACGCGGACCTGGACGCGACGGTCGTCCGCACCGACCCGGCCAGCGCCGAGATGATCAAGTACGCGTCCAACGCATTCCTGGCGACCAAGATCTCGTTCATCAACGAGATCGCTAACGTCTGCGAGGAGGTGGGGGCCGACGTATCGGTAGTGTCCCACGCGATGGGACTGGACGAGCGGATCGGCACGCACTTCCTGCGACCCGGAATCGGCTACGGCGGCAGCTGCCTGGCCGGACACGAGCTGGTCACAGTGCGGCACCAGGACAGCGTCGAGGACGTGGCGCTGGCCGATCTGTACCGGCAGCACGAGGGGCCCGGCGACGTGGTGCATCCACAGGGCCTGGAGGTGCTGGCCTGGCGGATCGGCGACGAGACGCCCGAGTTCCTGCCGGTGTCGACGCTGACGGTGCGCGACTACGACGGGCCCGGCGTCACGGTGCACCTGCGCGACGGGGCGGCGGCCGTGTCCGCCACCAGCGATCATCCGTTCGTGGTGTTCGACGAGAACGAGGGCACGCGGATCGTGCTGGGCGGCGAGCTGACCGAGGGCATGCGGGTGCCGCGCGTGGTCAGCGCGCCGCTGCGAATCGATCCGATCCCCGGGCTGGGAGGCCCCACGTCGTCGCTGCCGGAGCCGCTGGTGCAGCGCGTCGCCTGGGTCTCGGTGGCGCGCGTGGAGGCGGGCGACCTGGAAGCACCCGTCTACTCGCTGGAGGTGCCCGAGGCGGGGACGTTCGTGACCAGCGGCGGCCTGGTCGTGCACAACTGCTTCCCCAAGGACGTGCAGGCGCTGAAGCAGCTGGCCGGCAACTCGGGGTACCACTTTCAGCTGCTGACGTCGGTGATCGAGGTCAACGAGCTGCAGAAGCGCCGGGTAGTGGGCAAGCTCGAGCGGCACCTCGGCCCGCTGCGGGGCCGCAGGATCGCGATGCTGGGGCTGGCGTTCAAGGCCAACACCGACGACATGCGCGAGGCCTCGAGCCTGGTGTTGTCGGCGAGGCTGCTGGCCGAGGGGGCGCAGGTCGTGGCCTACGACCCGGTGGCGATGGACGCGGCGCACGAGCACCTCAGCGCAGGTGTGACGCTGGCCTCGTCGGTGCTGGAGGCGGTACGCGGGGCCGACGCGGCCGTGATCGTGACGGAGTGGGGCGAGTTCCGGACGCTGGCGTCGGGTGAGGTGCGAAGCGCGATGGCGACGCCGCTGATCGTGGATGGGCGTAACCTGCTCGACCCGGACCAGGTGCGGGCGGCCGGGTTCCTGTACGAGTCGGTGGGACGGCCTAGCGTGGAGCCATCGGGGTGATCGCGGTGCTGCTGGTCGGCGGCGAGGGCACCCGCCTTCGCCCGCTCACCGAGTGGCTGCCCAAGCCGATGCTGCCGATCGCGAACCGGCCGTTCCTGGAGCACCAGATCGGCCAGCTGCGTGGACACGGGATCGACCGGGTGGTGCTTTCCTGTGGCTACCTGGCGGAGTCGATTCGCGAGCACTTTGGGGACGAGCTGGAGTACGCGGTCGAGCCGGAGCCGCTGGGGACGGGCGGGGCGATCCGGTTCTCGGCCGAGAACATCGACGAGACGTTCGTGGTCTGTAACGGTGACGTGCTGACCGACCTCGACCTGGGAGGGCTGATCGCGGCCCACCGCGACCGCGGCGCGCGGGCCACGATCGCGCTGCACCGGGTGGCTGATCCCAGCGCCTACGGGCTGGTGCGGACGGGCGAGGACGGTGCCGTGAAGGCGTTCGTCGAGAAGCCGCCGCCGGGTGTTGCCGACGTCGACACCATCAACGCCGGCACCTACGTGCTCGAGCCGGAGGTGCTGGAGCTGATCCCGCCGGGACGGGCGGTATCGGTGGAGCGGGAGGTGTTCCCGGAGCTGGTGGGAGCGGGGCTGTTTGCCTTTACCGGAGAGGGGCGGTGGCGGGACATCGGCACGCCCGATAGCTACCTGGCGGCGAACATGGAGTGGATGCCGGCGGGCGGTCTGGTCGATCCGACGGCGGTGATCGAGGCCGGCGCCGACGTGACAGAATCGGTGATCGGTGCCGGGGCCAGGATCGCGAGTGGCGCGAGCGTCCAGCGCAGCGTCGTCCTGCCCGGTGCCGGGGTCGAGGCCGGGGCGGTGTTCCGCGACCAGGTCGTGGGCAGGGACGGGAGGGCCGTGTGGTAGACGACGGGGGCATGCGGGCGGCGATCGAGGAGATGGGCCAGCAGCTGCTCGAGGGCGACCGCATCGGCGGCGAGGCCGGTGGCGACCTGGCCATGCCGACGGCGGTCGTGATCGCGGGGATGGGCGGCTCGGCCATGAGCGGTGAGCTGCTGCGGGCGCTGGTGATCGGCGACTGCGCGGTTCCGATCACGCGCGTGCGCGGGTTCGGCGTGCCCAGCTGGGCGGGGCCCAGGACGCTGGTCGTGTGCTCGAGCTACTCGGGCGACACGGCCGAGACGCTGGCCTGTGCCGACCAGGCACACGGCCAGGGCGCGAGCCTGCTGTGCGTGGGCATGGGCGGTGCGCTCGAGCAGCGCGCGCGGGCGTGGGGTGTGCCCTTCGCGCAGGTGCCGGGCGGGCTGCACCCGCGCGCGGCGCTGGGGTACCTGTTCGGGGCGATGGCGGGGGCGTTCGCAGCCTGCGGCCTGTCGCGTGCGGGGATCGCCGGCGAGTGCGCGCAGGGTGTGGCGGCGGTCGACCGGGACGCGGCGGCGGCACTGGGAGGCAGGCTGGCGACCACGATCCCCCTGATCTACGGATCCGGCCCGATGGCGGCAGTCGCCTACCGGTGGAAGACCCAGCTGAACGAGAACGCCAAGATGCATGCCTTCAGCCACGCGTTCCCGGAGCTCGACCACAACGAGATCGTGGCCTGGGAGGGCGCTCCAAGCGGGACGTTCGCGGCCGTGCTGCTGCGCGACCGCGGCGAGCGGGATGAGACCAGGCGCATGATCGAGGCCACAGCCGAGCTGATCGGGCAGGACGCGGTGCTGGTCGAACAGGTCGAGGGACGCGGAGACACGGCCGCCGCCCGCGCGTTCTCGATGGTCGCTCATGGCGACTGGGTCAGCTACCACGCGGCCCTGGAACGAGGCGTCAACCCGACGCCGGTCGACCGCATCGGCACGCTCAAGCAGCGCATCGGCGAGTAGCCCGCGACACCTGTGGCGCCGGCGTCACGAAACGCTCACGCCGCCCGAGTGGGAGTCAAACACCGACTCGGGCGGCGTTGGAGCGCCGCGATGCAGATGTGACGGGTCGTGACCGGATCGATGCCGGTGCGCGGCCGTCCTCTGGTCGTTGACCCGGCTTCCAGGGCCGGCGGGGACGGCGGTCGAGGAAATGCGGTTGAAATCGTGATCACCGTCAAGGCGAAGCCGCGTCGCGCGTGAAGGGTCGCGTCGGTGATCGGCACGGATTCGGCGCACCGCCCTGCCCGCGGCCTACCTTGCGGTCGCGTGTGCGGGCTGCTAAACGCCTGCTCAGCCTCCGCACCTGATCGGCTAGAGTCTGCGCGCCATGAGCACCACCACCCCCAGCGATGTCCGCGATCTCGCCCTTGCCCCGGAGGGGGTACGGCGGATCGAGTGGGCCGACCGGCAGATGCCGGTGCTGGCCCTGATCCGCGAGCGGTTCGCGGCCGAGCGCCCGCTCTAGGGCATCCGCATCGCCGCCTGCCTGCACGTCACCAGCGAGACCGCCAACCTGATGCGCACGCTCAAAGCGGGCGGCGCCGACGTGGTGCTGTGCGCCTCCAACCCGCTCTCCACCCAGGACGACGTCGCGGCCGGGCTCGTGGCCGAGTACGGCATCTCCGTCTTCGCCCGCAACGGCGAGGACAACGACACCTACTACTCCCACATCGAGGCCGCGGCCGACCACCGTCCCCAGCTGACCATGGACGACGGCGCCGACGTGATCGGTGTGCTGCACGCCAAGCGCCCCGAGCAGTTGAGCGAGATCCTGGCCGGCACCGAGGAGACCACCACCGGCGTCATCCGCCTGAAGGCGATGGAGGCCGACGGCACGCTCGGGTTCCCGATCGTGGCCGTCAACGAGGCCAACACCAAGCACCTGTTCGACAACCGCTACGGCGTCGGCCAGTCGACGCTGGACGGCATCATCCGGGCCACCAACGTGCTGCTGGCCGGCAGCACCTTCGTCGTCGGCGGCTACGGCTGGAGCGGGCGCGGCCTGGCCGAGCGCGCCCGCGGCATGGGCGCCCACGTCACCGTCGTCGAGGTCGATCCGCTGCGTGCGCTGCAGGCCGTCATGGACGGCTTCAACGTCTCCACGATGGCCGAGGCCGCCCGCCACGGCGACATCTTCTGCACCGCCACCGGCGACAAGAACGTGATCCGGCGCGAGCACTTCGGCCTCATGAAAGACGGCGCCATCCTCTCCAACACCGGCCACTTCAACGTCGAGATCGAGATCCCGGCGCTACAGGAGATGGCCACCGCGGTCACCGTCGTGCGCCCGATGGTCGAGCAGTTCGAGATGCCGGACGGCCGCCGCCTGTTCCTGCTGGCCGAGGGCCGGCTGGTGAACCTGGCCGCCGCCGAGGGCCACCCCGCCTCCGTCATGGACATGAGCTTCGCCAACCAGGCGCTGTCTGCCGAGTGGGCCGTCAAGAACCACGCCGACCTCGAGCCGAAGGTCTACGTCGTGCCGACCGACCTGGACAACGAGGTGGCCCGCCTCAAGCTGGCCAGCATGGGCGTTGAGATCGACTCCCTCACCGCGGAGCAGGAGAAGTACCTGGCCTCGTGGGACGAGGGCACCTGACGCCTCAGCCCGCCGTGGTCGGCGCCGCATCACCGCTCACCCCCGACGCCATCGTCCGGCTCGAGGACGGCCGCCTGGTGCTGCTCGACCAGACCCTGCTGCCCGGCGAGCGCCGCGAGAACAGCTACGACGACTGGCCGGAGATGGTCGACGCGATCCGCGCCATGGTCGTGCGCGGCGCGCCCGCGATCGGCGTGGCCGCCGCCTACGGCACCGCCGTCGCCGCCCGGAGCGGACGCGACCACTTCCATGAGGCCTGCGACGGCCTGGCAGCTGCCCGCCCCACCGCCGTCAACCTGGCCTGGGCGATCCAGCAGATGCGCGATGCCGCCGCCGGTGCCTCGGACGAGCAGCTCGTCCCGCACCTCGAGCAGGCGGCCCGAGAGCTGCACCGCCAGGAGGTCGCCCGCTGCGTTGCCATCGGCGATCACGGCGCCGGCCTGCTCGAAGACGGCGCCCGCGTGCTCACCCACTGCAACGCCGGCGCCCTCGCCACCGGCGGCTACGGCACCGCCCTGGGCGTGATCCGCAGCGCCCACGGCCGCGACCCATCCGTGCAGGTGTGGGTGGACGAGACGCGCCCGCTGCTGCAGGGCGCCCGGCTGACGGCCTGGGAGCTGGCGCAGGACGGAATCGACGCCACGTTGCTGGCAGACTCGATGGCCGGCTGGGTGATGGCCCAGGGCCAGGTGGACGCCGTGGTTGTGGGCGCAGACCGCATCGCCCGCAACGGCGACACCGCGAACAAGATCGGAACGTACGCGTTGTCGGTGCTGGCAGCGGCGCACCAGGTGCCGTTCTACGTGGCCGCGCCCACCTCGACAATCGACCCGTCGGCTGCCGACGGCAGCGCCATCCCGATCGAGCACCGCGACCCGGGCGAGCTGGCCGGCGCGTCCGCGGCCGAAGGTGTCGCGGTCTACAATCCCGCGTTCGACGTGACGCCTGCCGCCAACATCACCGCCATCGTCACCGAGCTCGGCGTACACCGCCCGCCCTTCCGGTTTGCCTGACTCCTGCCTGGACGACGATCTGGCCGCTCTCGATCCGGGCCTGCTCGCCCAGCTCCAGAGCCAGGGCTTCGACGCCGCGCGCCTGCGCGCGTGGGAGCGCGACCTGCTGCGGGCCGGCCCCGAGGTGAACCGCGTGGCCGGCGTCGTGACTGCGCCGGCGGCCGGCGACGTGGCCGACCTGCCTGAGCGCGGCTCGCCCGAGGGCGGGCGGCTCGAGCGGCT
>Ga0207688_10002433_pt1 | contig 10026 bp, 11 predicted proteins | sample KBSMiscanthusM4_FD_184296 | JGI IMG/M metagenome (GOLD analysis project Ga0207688, IMG submission 184296) | Miscanthus rhizosphere microbial communities from Kellogg Biological Station, Michigan, USA - M4 (SPAdes) (version 2) | ecosystem: Host-associated > Plants > Roots > Rhizosphere ...
ACCGCCCACCCGGCGAGCACGAGGAGCACGATCCCGGTCGTGAGCACCGGCCGGGTGGTCGCCGATGCGGCGAGGAACCCCCCCAGCACGGTGACGGCCAGGAGGGCCAGGAACCACGGACTGACACGGCTGGACACGTCGCGCACCTCCCCATTGTGCTGATCGGGGGATCGATGGGGTGGACCGCATCACCCGGATGGCAGCTTCGGCTTGCCAAGACCCTGCCTACAGGGCTGTACTTACAGGGCTGTCATTCTCGTTCACGACAGCCATTCGCCGCGGGTGTGGGGAGGTGGGCGAGTGCAGGTGATCACCGACGCGATGACCTTGGTCGACACGATGGACGGCATGCCGGTGGGAGGGCAGGTCGAGACCTTCGTCGTCATCGAGGGAGGCCAAGAGATCGGCCAGGACTCGGGGGAGGAGCCGGATTGGCAGGAGCGTGCGCTCTGCGCCCAGACCGACCCCGAGGCGTTCTTCCCGGAGAAGGGTGGCTCCACCCGGGAGGCCAAGCGGATCTGCTCCGGCTGTGACGTGCGGGCCGAGTGCCTGGACTACGCGCTGGCGCACGACGAGCGCTTCGGCATCTGGGGCGGGCTCTCCGAGCGGGAGCGCCGCCGCCTCCGTCGTCCCGCGGTCTGACCACGGGCTACACCGGCCCACCGTCGACGGCGTCGGGCTCGATGTTCAAGTACTCCGCCACCTGCTCCACGAGCACCTCGTGCAGCAGGTCGGCGAGGTCGGCGCCGCCGCGGGCCCGGTTTTCCAGCGGCCGCCGGTAGAGCACGATGCGCGCCCGCGACGGCTGGCCGTCGGGGCCGAGGCCCGCGGGCACGAGCTGGGCGAGCGGCACCCCGACGTCGGCGAGCACGCCCGCGCCCCACACCACGTCGTCGGGCGAGGTCTCGACCACTTCGGGCACCTCGTCCACGGCCAGGTCGAGGTCGGACAGCTCCGAGCCCCAGCGCAGCTCGATCGGCTCGAGGGCTTCCAGCACCAGCGCGTCGAACTTCTCCGCGCGGGTGCGGGTGGCGGGCAGCGACGTGGGGTAGAGCAGCCCGCGCAACCCGCGGCCGCGTCGATCCCGACGGCGGGGGGAGCGGCGCAGGGTCCGACGTGCGGTCGTCACGCGCCTATCGTAGGACTCCCGCTGCGAACAGCGGCCGGTCCCGCGTGTCGTGCCTGAACACGCCGCGCGTCGGCGGCGCGACGGGGCGTGGTGACCACCCCGTTACGGCCTCCGCGGCGGGGATCCGGGGGTCACCCGACCGCGCGTCGTGGCCGCGAATCGGGCGGGCCGCGCGCTAGGGTCAGCCCGTGCTCAGCGTACGGAGGTGTTCGCGAACGGGGTGCACCGAGCTCGCGGTGGCCACGTTGACGTACGTGTACTCCGACTCCACCGCGGTCGTCGGTCCACTGGCGACTCAGGCCGAGCCGCACTCGTACGACCTGTGCACCGGCCACGCCCACCGGCTCACCGCCCCACTGGGCTGGGAGGTCGTGCGCTTCGAGGGTGAGTTCGCGCCGCCCCAGCCCACCGGCGACGACCTCACCGCGCTCGCCGAGGCCGTGCGGGAAGCGGGCCGGGCCGACCGGCCCGTCGAGCCCGTCCACGCCGTCGGCACCGGCCGCCGCGGCCACCTGCGCGTCCTCCCCGGGCCGCCCGCCGACTAGCAGCACCTCGCAGGCGGGGCGGGTCAGGTCGACCGGTGCCCGTAGAGCCAGTCGATGTCGGCGGAGAGTCCGAAGCTCGCGGCCATCGCCGCGTCGCGGGCCTGCTGGCGGGGCCCGTCCGGCAGGTGGAAGCGTTCCCCGTTGCCCCGCGAGATCGCCTGCACGCGCGCCGTCCGCGCGCGCCGCGCCGACTCGTAGCGGGCCAACGCCGAGGGGATGTCCGCGCTGTCCGTGAGGCACGCGGCCAACGCGGCGGCGTCCTCGACGGCCTGGGCCGCGCCCTGCGCCCCGTAGGGCAGCATCGGGTGGCAGGCGTCCCCGAGCAGCGTGACGACACCCCGGCTCCACCGCGGGAACGGGTCGCGGTCGAACAGCGCCCACTTCAACGGCGCGCGCAGCGCCCCCACGATCTCCCGGACGACCGGGTGCCAGCACGCGAAGGCGGCCCGGAGCTCGGCCACGTCGCCGCGGTCGGTCCACGACTCACGCGTCCACGCGCCCTCCTCCGTGACGGCGACGACGTTGAGGTAGCGGCCCGCGGAGACGAAGTAGTGGACGAGGTGCGCGCCCGGCCCCAGCCGCACCGTGCACCGGCGGTCGAGCGACGGGACCCGCTCGGCGGGGACGAGCCCGCGGTAGGCCACGTGCCCGGTGAACGTCGGCCGCTCGTCGCCGAAGAGCGCCTGGCGCACGGCGGAGTGGATGCCGTCCGCCCCGACCACCAGGTCGGCGGCCGCCGAGGAGCCGTCCGCGAAACGGATCTTGGCGGGCCCGTCGTGGTGCTCCACGCCGACGCACCGCCGCCCCACCTCGACGCATTCGGCCGGGACCGCCGCCGCCAGCACGGCCACCAGGTCGGCCCGGTGGGCGTGCAGGTACGGGGCGCCGTACGAGCGCTCGATGGCGTCCCCGAGCGGGGTCGCCGACAGCAGCCTGCCGTCGTCCCATCGGCGGAACTCGAACGTCGTCGGCCGCACCGCCACCCGCTCGACCGCCGGGAGCACGCCGAACCCGCGCAGGATCCGCGTGCAGTTGGGGGCGAGCTGGATGCCCGCCCCGACCTCGGAGCGCAGCCCGGCCTGCTCGTAGACGCGCACGTCCCAGCCCGCCCGCAGGAGCGCGATGGCTGCGGCCAGGCCACCGATCCCGCCGCCGACGACCGCCGCCGAAGAAGGTTGGAGCGCCATGCCCCGGTTCTACGGCGATCCCGTCCGGCGCACCTCCGTAGTCGTCACCGAAATAAGCCCATATAGGGTCCCTTGCCGTGACCGACCTGAGCGGCATCGTGAAGGCCTACGACGTTCGCGGCGTCGTCGGCGAGGAGCTCGACGACGCGGTCGTGCGGGATATCGGCGCCGCCATGGCCCGTCTGCTCCGCACGGAAGATCCGGCGACGCAGGCTGTCGTCGTCGGCTACGACATGCGTGACAGCTCCCCGACGCTCGCCGCCGCCTTCGCCGAGGGCGTGACGGGCCAGGGCGTCGACGTCGTCTCCATCGGCCTGGCCAGCACCGACCTCCTCTACTACGCCTCGGGCACCCTCGGCCTACCCGGCGCGATGTTCACCGCGAGCCACAACCCGGCCCGCTACAACGGCATCAAGATGTGCCGCGCGGGCGCCACGCCGATCGGCCAGGACACCGGCCTCGCGGCGATCAGGGTGGCCGTGGAGGCGGGCGTGCCCGCCGGGCCGGGCGGCGGCCGGGTCACCGAGCGCGACCTCCTCGCCGACTACGCCGCCTACCTGCGGGGCCTCGTCGACCTCACGGGCATCCGGCCGCTCAAGGTCGTCGTCGACGCGGGCAACGGCATGGGCGGCTACACCGTGCCCGCCGTGCTGGGCGATCTCGGCAGCATCGACCTCGTGCCGCTCTACTTCGAGCTCGACGGCTCGTTCCCCAACCACGAGGCCAACCCGCTCGACCCGGCCAACCTCGTGGACCTGCAGAAGCGCGTGGTGGTCGAGGGCGCCGACCTCGGCCTGGCCTTCGACGGCGACGCCGACCGCTGCTTCGCGGTGGACGAGCGCGGCGAGCCGGTGAGCCCGAGCGCGATCACCGCGCTGGTCGCCGTCCGCGAGCTGGCCAAGGCGCCGGGCAGTGCCGTCATCCACAACCTGATCACCTCGCGGGCCGTGCCTGAGATCATCGAGGAGCACGGCGGACGGCCGGTGCGCACCCGCGTCGGGCACTCGTTCATCAAGCAGACGATGGCCGAGACCGACGCCGTGTTCGGCGGCGAGCACTCGGCGCACTACTACTTCCGCGAGTTCTGGCGCGCCGACTCCGGCATGCTCGCCGCGCTGCACCTGCTGGCCGCCCTCGGCACCCAGGACGCCCCGCTGTCGGCGCTCATGGCCGACTACGACCGCTACGCCGCGTCCGGCGAGATCAACTCGACGGTGGCCGACCAGGCCGCGGCCACGGCGCAGGTGCGCGCCGCGTTCGCCGATCGCGCCGAGTTCGACGAGCTCGACGGCCTCACCGCACGGCTGCGCGACGGGTCGTGGTTCAACCTGCGCGCGTCCAACACCGAGCCGCTGCTGCGGCTCAACGTCGAGGCGGCCGACGAGTCCGCGATGTCCGATCTCCGCGACGAGGTGCTGGCGATCATTCGAGCGTGAACGCCACGCAGACGTCCGGGAACTGGCAGAGTCTAGAGGCAACCCGCGACGAAGGAGGCCCCGTGGCCGTGCAGCTCGACCCGCAGCTGATGGACATCCTGGCCTGCCCCGCGGAGGACCACGGTCCGCTGCGCGCCGAGGCCGATGCGGACGTCCTGGTGTGCACCGTGTGCGGGCGCCGCTACCCGGTCGAAGACGGGATACCCGTGCTCTTGCTCGACCGCGCGATCCCATGACCGGGCTCGACGACACCCTCCTCGGCGACGCACGCGCCCTCGCGGCCCTCGACACGGGCGGCGTGCTGCGCTCGGCGGCCACCGCGGGCGCCCAGGTGCGTTCCACGGCGCACGCGGCCCAAGAAGCGAACGTCGCGGCGCTGTCGGGGCACCGCCCGCGCGCGCTCGTGCTGCTGTGCCGGGCGGGCGCGGCCACCCCCGCGTTCGTCATGCTCGCCGCCCTGCTCGGGCCGATGTGCCCGGTGCCGGTCGTGCTGTCCGAGGCCGTGCCGAGCTGGATCGGTCCGCTCGACGTCGTGGTCGCGCACACCGCCGACGCCTCCGACGGCGATCTCGCCGAGTCCATCGGCCGGGCCGTGGCCCGTGGCGCGGAGGTCGTGCTGTCGGCACCCGGCGACGGGCCGGTCGCGTCCGCGGGGGCGGGCCGGGTACGGCTCGTGGAGCCGCGCATCCCGGTGCCGCCGGGCCTCGACCTGCCGCGCGCGTTGGCGGTGGGGCTCACCACGGTCGGCGCGCTCGACCTGCTGCCCACGCCGTTCTCCCCGGGCCTCGACGAGCTCGCCGACACCCTCGACGGCGAGGCCGAACGCAACGCCCCCGGCAACGAGGCGTTCATGAACCCGGCCAAGTCGCTCGCGCTGCGGCTGGCCGAGCACACGCCGCTGCTGTGGGGCACCGACCCGCTCGCCGCGGCCGTCGCCGAGCACGCCGCCGCGGCACTGGCCACGCACGCCGGGGTCGTGGCGCACGCGGCCGACATCGCGCAGGCCGCCACCGCCACCGCGCTCGTGCGCCGCCTCGACACCGAGCGCGACATCTTCCACGACCCGTTCGCCGACGAGCCCGCCACCGAGGCCCCGCCGCCGCGGCTCGTGCTGATCGGCACGGCCGAGGAGGACCCGCTGCACGTGGCGCTGCGCCGCTTCGGCCGCGACCGCTCGGCCGCCGACCTGCTGCACCCCGTCGACGAGGTCGCCCGCGGCGTGCGCAACGCGCCGCTGCTGCGCGCGGGCCTCGCCGCCACGCGCTTCGACCTGGCCGCTGTGTACCTGGGGCTGGCCACCCGCACGATCACCCCTGCCTGAGCGGCGCTCGCCGAGCGAGCGCCGACGCCCGAGTCAACCGGAGGACCGTGGAGCTGCTGACCAACCCCGTTCGCGCCTATGCGTGGGGGTCGCGCACCGTCATCGCCGAGCTGCAGGGACGGCCGGTGCCGTCGCCGCACCCGGAGGCCGAGCTGTGGCTGGGCGCCCACCCCGGTGACCCCTCGCACCTGGCCACCGGGAAGTCGCTGGTCGAGGCGATCTCGGCGGATCCGGAGGGCCAGCTGGGCGCCGACCGGGCCCGGCGCTGGCAGGAGACGCTGCCGTTCCTGCTCAAGGTGCTCGCCGCCGACCAGCCGTTGTCGCTGCAGGCGCACCCCAGCCTGGCGCAGGCGCGCGCGGGCTTCGCCGCGGAGGAGGCCGCCGGGCTGCCGCGCGACGCCCCCGACCGCAACTACCGCGACGCCAACCACAAGCCCGAGCTGATCTGCGCGCTCACCCCGTTCGCCGCGCTCGTGGGCTTCCGGGCGCCCGCCGACACCGTCGACCTCCTGCGCGCGCTCGACGTGCCCGCGATCGCCGCCCACGTGGAGCTGCTGGCCGCGCAGCCGGACGCCGCCGGGCTGCGGGCGCTGTTCACCACCTGGATCACGTTGCCCCAGGGGCGGTTGGACGAGCTGGTGCCCGCGGTCGCCGAAGGCGCTGTCCGGCTCGCGGGCGAAGGCCGTTGGCAGGAGGCGGCCCGGTCGGTCCTCGAGCTGGCCGAGCGCTACCCCGGCGACGCGGGCGTGCTCGCCGCGCTGCTGCTCAACCGGGTCACCCTCGCGCCCGGCGAGGCCCTCTACCTGCCCGCGGGCAACCTGCACATGTACCTGTCCGGGGCGGGCGTCGAGCTGATGGCCAACTCCGACAACGTGCTGCGCGGCGGCCTCACGCCCAAGCACGTCGACGTGCCGGAGCTGCTGCGCGTGCTGGACTTCGACGCCGAGCCGCCGCCCGTCCTCACCGGGGTGGCCGAGGGGGCGTGGGTGCGCTACGACACCCCCGCGGAGGAGTTCCTGCTGCGCCGGTTCGCCGGTGACGGCCCGGCCCCGGTGCCCGACGGCGGCCCGCGCATCCTGCTGTGCACGGCGGGTGAGGCCGTCGTGGCGGCGCACGGCACCGATCTCGAGCTGGCCAAGGGGGTCGCGGTGTGGCTGGCGGCCTCCGACACCGGCGCCACGGTGGAGCCGCGCTCCGCCGACACGCAGCTGTTCCTCGCGGGTGACGGCTTGTCCTGATCGTCCCGGGTTCGGCCGGGTCCGCCGGTCATGGCTTAGGGTGCGCGCATGTCCACGGGTGGGGGAACGCGCGCGATTATCGCGGCGCTGGCGGCCAATGCGGGCATCGCGGTCGCGAAGTTCATCGGCTTCGCGGTGACGGGCTCGTCGTCGATGCTCGCGGAGGCGGTGCACTCCGTGGCCGACACGTCGAACCAGGGCCTTCTCCTGCTCGGCGGCAAGCGGGCCAAGCGCGCCGCCACGCCCGAGCACCCGTTCGGCTACGGGCGCGACCGGTTCTTCTACTCCTTCATCGTCGCGCTGCTGCTGTTCACGCTCGGATCGGTGTTCGCCCTCTACGAGGGCATCGAGAAGCTCGCCCACCCCGGGGAGCTCACGTCGCCGATCGTCGCGATCATCATCCTGTTCGTGGCGATCGGCCTCGAGGGCTTCTCGTTCCGCACGGCGATCCACGAGTCACGCGAGCTCAAGGGCAAGCTGTCCTGGTGGCAGTTCATCCGCCAATCCACCACGCCGGAGTTGCCGGTGGTGCTGCTGGAGGACTTCGGTGCGCTGATCGGGCTGGTGCTCGCGCTGCTGGGCGTGGGGCTCACGCTGCTCACCGGCGAGGGGGTCTTCGACGCGCTGGGCACGATCGGCATCGGCCTCCTGCTCGGCGTCATCGCGATCGTGCTGATCATCGAGATGAAGAGCCTGCTGATCGGCGAGGGGGCCCGCCCGCCGGTGCTCGCCGCGATCGTCGACGGGCTGAAGGCGGGCGCCGTGCAGGACGTCATCCACCTGCGCACGCAGTACCTCGGGCCGGAGGAGCTGCTGGTCGCGGCCAAGATCGCGCTGGCGCCCGGCCTCCCCATGGAAGACGTCGCGCGGGAGATCGACGAGGCGGAGGCCCGCGTACGGGGGGCCGTCCCCGCGGCCCGGATGATCTACCTGGAGCCCGACCTGGAGCGCACGGTTACGCCGTCGTGATACGCCGTGATCACCCGGTGCTGACCCGGATGTCCGCGCGTTCGGCGGTGCGGTCGGCCGCGAAGTGGGCCCGCTCCTGGGCGGCCCAGCGTGCCCAATACGGCGCGTAGGCGGCCCCGTCGCGGGCCATCGCGCGGCGGTAGCGCACCTCCTGCGGGGCGTCCACCCAGATCAGGAACCCAGGTGCGGTGCCTGCGCCCACCCCTTCGACGACGAGCAGCGGCGGCGTGCCGAGGTCGCGGTGCTCGCCGTAGGTGTCGCGCGCCCAGTCCCAGCGGCGGTACCCGGCGGGCCGCCCGGCAACGAGCGGCGCCACCACTTCGGTGCGCAGGCGGGCGACCCCGGCGGCGAGGCCGTCCCAGCCGGGGTAGAGCTCGTCCATGGGCACGACCGGCGGGCCGCCCAACGTGCGGGCCAACGCGGCTGCGAGCTCGGACTTGCCCGCTCCCGACGGCCCGTCCACGCACACCAGCAGGGTGCTGCCGCAGCGCGCGGGGTCGATCACGCGGGGTGGCTGCGCAGGACCACCGTGGTGCCCGAGGGCGTACCGTCGATCACGCATTCCGCCGAGCACGCCTTCATGATCGGGATACCGTGGCGGCGGTGGTCGCGCAGCAGGGGTGCCGGGCGCCAGCCGCCGTGATCGCGCACGGTGATCTCCACGCAGCGGTCCGCCAGCCGCTCGGCCGCGACCTCCACCAGCCCGGGCCGCCCCGACACTCCGGGCCGCATCCCGTAGCCGTGCTCGACGGAGTTGCTCACCGCCTCGTTGACGGCGAGCACGAGATCCTCCTGTGCCTCGGGCGGCCAGCCGTGCGTGGTGAGCCAAGCGCCCAGGAGCGCGCGCACTTCGGCCGCGGCCGTCAGCGCGGCGGGCAGCGCTAGGAAGAGGTGCCGCTCTGCGGTGACCGCTCCGAGGCGCAGATCTTCTTGCCTGCTCGACGTGACCACGCGGGCAGTGTGCCCCCGATCGCCGCTTCCTACACGCGCCGGCGGCGGAACGGAGTCACCCGAATGCGGCATCTTCGCGGTGCCGATGGCCGAGCCGATCCGCCCGTCACCCTGTCGGGTGACCCCTGCCGACGTCGTTCTGTCACGTACTGCGCAGAATGGGGCAGTGCGGGCGGCCGGGGTGTGACGAGGGCGACTGGACGAGGCCATGACGACCGAGACGGACAACCCGCCGGGGTATGAGCTCGTGCGCCGCATCGGCAGCGGGGCCACGAGCGTCGTCTGGGAGGCCACCCAGCTGTCCACCGGGCGCCGTGTCGCGCTCAAGGTGCTCGACATCGACATCACCGATCCGGCCGCGCTGCGGAGGTTCGAGCGCGAGCGCAAGGTGATGAGCTCGCTGGCCAGCCACCCCGGCATCGTCACGATCTACGACGCGGGCGTGCACCGGCACAAGCCGTGGCTGGCCATGGAGTACTGCAGGCGGGGTTCGCTGGCCGAGCACGTCGCCGAGCACGGCCCGCTCGAGCCGGTCACGGCGCTCGCGGTGCTGCAGCGCTGTGCGGCCGCGCTGGGCGCCGCCCACGCGCGCGACATCGTGCACTGCGACGTCAAGCCGCAGAACATCATGCTCACCGACCACGGCGATCCGGCCATCGGGGATTTCGGCATCGCCCGCGTGGCGGTCGGCAGCGCGACCACCACGTCGGTCGGCGGCTTCACCCTCGACCACGCGGCGCCCGAGCTCCTGGAGGGCGGCAAGTCCAGCCCGGCGTCGGACGTCTACGCGCTCGGCACCACGGTCTGGGAGCTGCTCGCCGGGCGGCCGCCGTTCCGCGAGCACCGCGACGTCGCGATGGCGGCGATCATGATGCGCATCCTCACCCAACCGGTGCCCGAGCCGCCGGAGGGCGCGCCCGCCGAGCTCGCGGCGCTGCTGCGGTCGATGACGGCGAAGCAGCCGGGTGAGCGGCCCGCGGACATGACCGCCGTGGCCGCGTCGGCGGCCGGTATCCGCAGCGCGCTCGTGCCGGTCGACCCGCTCGGTTCGCCGCCGTTCCCGGCCGTGCCCACCGAGCCCGACCCCGAAGTCGTGCTGGAGCGGGCCGACACCGTGCGGGTGACGCCCGGGGACGCGACCGCCTGGCTCCCGCCGCCCGCCCGGTCGTCCCCCCCGCCGCCGTCGCCCCCGTCGTCGCTGCCCCCGTCGTCAGACTGGTGGTCGCGGTCGCAGCCGCCGTCGCCGTACT
>Ga0207688_10002436_pt1 | contig 10026 bp, 7 predicted proteins | sample KBSMiscanthusM4_FD_184296 | JGI IMG/M metagenome (GOLD analysis project Ga0207688, IMG submission 184296) | Miscanthus rhizosphere microbial communities from Kellogg Biological Station, Michigan, USA - M4 (SPAdes) (version 2) | ecosystem: Host-associated > Plants > Roots > Rhizosphere ...
CATGATAGCAAGCAGGAATGTCTTCCTACGTCGAATTCCGGAGTCTTCTCCATGAACCGATTCGTCACACTCCTGCTTTTGCCGGTGGCCTCCCTCGCGTCGGCCGAGCCCATCGGCGAAGTCGATACGGAGTTCCAGCTCGTCGGGCCCGACCACAAGATCGTCGTCGACGCGCACGACGATCCGAGGGTCACCGGCATTACGTGCTACGTGTCGCGCGCCAAGACCGGCGGCATCAAGGGCGCGCTGGGCGTGGCCGAGGACAAGGCCGAGGCGTCGATCGATTGCAAGCAGGTAGGCCCGATCGCGTTTACCGGGCCGTTGCCGGACAAGGAAGACATGTTCAACGAGCGGATCTCGCTCGTGTTCAAGAAGATCCGCGTCGTGCGGATGGTCGACCGCAAGCGCAACGCGCTCGTCTATCTCACGTACTCCGATCGCGTGATCGAAGGCTCGCCGCAGAACAGCGTCACGGCGGTCGCCGTCGATCGCGCGCAGAAGATTCCGACGAAGTAGTGCAGCGGGCGTTGTCGGCGATCCGGTTTCGGCGCGCACTGGGATTCGAGCGCGCCGGTCCTAGTTCGTCGCGAGCGGCTCGGGATCCGTCCAGCCGCCCCCGAGCGCCTTCATCAGATCGACCGACGCCGCCAGCAGGGCCTGGCGGTTGCGGATCAGCAGCAGCTGGGCGACGTTGAGCGAGCGCTGGGCATCGAGGATGTCGAGATACGGCGCATAACCCACTTCGTAGCGTCGCGTTGCAAGGCGCAGCGCGTTGGTCGCCGCCTCGACGCTCGTTTGCAGATCGGACTGCGAAGCAGCGGCCTGCTCGATGTTGGTCAGCGCATCGGCGACTTCGCGAAATGCCGTCTGGATCGACTTCTGATAGAGGGCGACTGCCTGCCGCTCGCGCGCCGTCGTTGCATCGACTTCGGCGTTCAACCGTCCGGCGGTAAAGATCGGAAGCGCCAGCCCGAAGCCGATCGACCAGATCCTGCCGCCGGTGCTCAGCAGCGACGCGAGGTTGTCGCTCTCGCCGCCGAACGCGCCCGTCAGCGAAATCCTCGGGAACAACGCGGCCTTCGCGGCGCCGATCTGCGCGTTGGCCGCGATCAGGTTCGCTTCCGCCGCACGGACGTCCGGGCGGCGCTCGAGCAGCAGCGACGGAAGGCCGGGTGGCGGCACCGGCGGGACGGGGAGCTGGGCCAGGTCGCCGGGCGGTATCTTCAATCCGAGGTCACCCGTCAGCGTGCCCAGCAAATGCTCGACGAGCGCGCGCTGCCGCAGCAGTTCCTTGAGCTGCGCCGACGCATCGGCGCGCACGCCAAGGGCCTGATTGACGTCGAGATCCGACGCGAGCCCGGCCGCGGAACGACGCTGGACGATCGTGTAGTAGTCGTCGCGCGTCGCCAGCGTTTCGCGCGTTGCCGTGATCTGCGCATCCAGCGAGCGCAGCGAAAAATACGACTGCGTCGTCAGCCCGGCGACGGAGAGCGTCACGACGTCACGCGCGTAGTGCGTGGCAAGCGCCTGGGCGCGTGCGCTTTCGACGAGACGACGCAGGCGGCCCCAGAAATCGATCTCGAACGACGTCGACAATGCAACCCGCACGTCGTTGCTGATTCGCACCGACGACGGCGCTGCGACGGCGCTGCTCGACCGCGAGCGCGCGGCGCCGCCGACGAGGTCGACCTCCGGAAACAACGACGCGTTAACTTCGCGCAGCAGCGCGTCGGCCTCTTCGATCCGGGCGACTGCCACCGCGACATCGAGGTTGTCTGAAAGCGCAGTGGCTACCAGGCGGTCGAGCGTCGCGTCGCCGTAGAGCATCCACCAATCGGGCCGGACGACCGGTGCGGCGGCAGACGTCGCGGTCGCGGATGGCACGTCAGGATAGGATGGCGGCAACGACGGCGCCGCACGCTCGTAGTTCGGTCCCATCATGCAGCCCGCGAGTACGATTGTCGCCAGCGCCGTCCCTGCGACGCGCCATGGGTTCACGTCGCAGCCTCTTCGGCCACGGCCGGTGCCTGCGGTGCGCGGATCTTCACGCGCGACAGCACGACGAAGAACAGCGGGATGAATACGGTGGCGATGAACGTCGCCGCGAGCATGCCGCCGAACACGCCGGTGCCCATCGAGCGTCGCGCACCGGCGCCCGCGCCGCCCGCAAGCACGAGCGGCAGCACGCCGAGCACGAACGCGAGCGAGGTCATGACGATCGGCCGGAAGCGCAGCCGCGCGGCCTCGAGCGCCGCGGCAGCCGGCCCCAATCCCTTCGCCTGCTCCTGCGCCGCGAACTCGACGATGAGGATCGCGTTCTTCGCCGCGAGTCCGATCAGCACGACGAGGCCGATCTGGAAATAGACGTCGTTGCTGAAGTCGCGCACGAACACGGCGACGAGCGCACCGAACAGCCCGAACGGCACGGCGAGCAGCACCGCAACCGGCAAAGTCCAACGCTCGTAATTCGCGGACAGGATGAGGAACACCATGACGAGCGCGAACACGAACGCGATGATCGCCGTCTGGCCGATCCGTTTCTCCTGGAACGCCTGACCGGTCCACGCGGTCGTGTAGCCGGGTGGCAGCGTTTGCGCGACTTGCTCGACCGCCGTGATCGCCTGGCCCGAGCTGACGCCGGCCGCGCTGTTGCCGATGATCTTGGCCGACAGGAAGCCGTTGTATCGATCGAGCTGATCGGGCCCGGTCGTGTTCTGCACGGTGATCAACGCCTTCACCGGAATCATCTCGCCATTCGACGAGCGCACGTAGACGTTGCCGAGATCCTCGGGCTTCGCGCGATACGCACCCTCGGCCTGGAGCTGCACGCGATACGTGTGGCCGAACTTGTTGAAGTCGTTGACGTAGAGCACGCCCATTGTGCTTTGCAGCGCGTCGAATACGTCCTTGACCGGAACGCCGAGCGAGATCGCCTTCTCGCGATCCACGTCGACGAAGAGTTGGGGCGCCGTCGGCCGGTAGAACGACGCGATTCCCGTCAAGTCGTCGCGCTTGCGCAAGTCGCCGACGAATTGCTGCAGCGCCTGATAGAGCTTGCGCGGATCGGCGTCGGCGCGGTCCTGCAGATAGACCTCGAAGCCCCCCGCCGTGCCAAGGCCGCGGATCGACGGAGGATTGAACGCGAGCACCGTTCCCTGCGGAATCTCGCCCGCATGCGCGAGCACGTACGCGGCGACCTGTTGCGCGGATTCCTTGCGGTCGTCCCACGGCTTCAACGGGATGAAGATCGTCGCGGCATTGGTCCGATTCGCACCGGCGATGACGTCGAACCCGGCGACGAAGAACACGTGCTCGACGGCGTCCTTCTGGCCGATCATCTTCTGCACGGCGGTGCCCACTTCCTGCGTGCGCTGGAGCGTCGCGCCGTCCGGCAGCGTTACCGAACCGATCAGGTAGCCCTGGTCCTCGGGCGGCACGAAGCCGCCGGGTACGCGCTTCAGCAGCAGCACGTCGGTACCGATGATCGCCGCGAAGATCAGGAATGCGAGGAGCCGGTGATCGATCGACAGCCGCACGCCGCGGAGATAGCGGCGCGTGAGCCAGGCGAAGCCGACGTTGAACGGCCGGAACAACCGGTTCTCGCCGTGCGAAGGCTTGAGCAGGATCGCACACATCGCCGGCGTCAGCGTCAACGCGACGAGCCCGGAGATCGCGACAGCCGTCACGACCGTCACCGCGAATTGCTGATACAGCTTGCCGGCAAGTCCGCCGAGAAACGCAACGGGGACGAACACCGAAATCAGCACGAGCTCGATCGCGATGATTGCGCCGGTGACTTCGCGCATCGACTCGACGGCGGCCTCTCTCGGCGTCAGCTTGCGTTCGGCCATCAGCCGCTCGACGTTCTCGAGCACGACGATCGCGTCGTCGACGACGATGCCGGTCGCCAGCACGATCGCGAACAGCGTCAGCGTATTGATCGTGAAGCCGAACAGCAGCAGGCCCGCAAACGCGCCGATCAGCGACACGGGCACGGCGATGATGGGGATGAGCGTTGCGCGCCAGTTCTGCAGGAAGACGAAGACGACGAGCAGCACGAGCGTGGCCGCCTCGAGCAGCGTGATGATCACTTCATGGATCGACGACTGGACGAAGCGCGTCGTGTCGAACGGAATGATCTGCGAAACGCCCTGCGGGAAGTCGGTCGACAGCCGCGCAATGCCAGCCCGGACCGAATCGGCGACTTTCAGCGCGTTGCCGCCGGACTGCAGGTAGACGGCGATGCCGAGCGCAGGCTTGCCGTCGAGGTTGGTGAACGCGTCGTAGCTCGCCGCGCCGAGCTCGACGCGCGCGATGTCGCGGATGCGCAGCGTGCCGTTGGGCCCGTTCGCGCGGAGCACGATGTTGCCGAAGTCGGTCGCCTCGTCGAGACGGCCGCGCGCGGTGACCGTGTAGACGACGGCCTGTCCGGGCGGCGCCGGCTCGGCACCGATCTTGCCGCTCGCATACTGGTAGTTCTGGGCGGCGATGGCCTGTGCGACGTCCGTCGGCGTGATGCCCAAGAGCGCCATCCGCGGCGGATTGAGCCATACGCGCATCGAGTAGTCGCGGGCGCCGAAGATCGTCGCGTCCGCCACGCCGGGGATGCGCTTCAGCTCGTCGAGCAGGTTGATCGTCGCATAGTTGGACAGGTACAGCGTGTCGTAGCGGGGATCGCTTGACGTGAGCGCGATGACGAGCAGGATGTCCGTCGAGCGCTTCTGCGCGACCACACCGCTTTGCCGCACGACGTCGGGCAGCCGCGGCAGTGCGATCGCCACGCGGTTGTTGACGTCGATGACGGCCTTGTCCGCGTTGGACCCGACTTCGAACGTGCAGTTGATCGACAGCGTTCCGTTGGTCGACGCGGTCGAGCTGAAATAGATCAGGTTCTCGACACCGGACAGCTGCTCCTCGATCGGTGCCGCGACGGTGCGCGCGAGCGTCTCGGCGCTGGCCCCCGGGTAGTTCGCGGTGATCACGACGGTGGGCGGCGCGATCTCGGGATACTGGGCGATGGGCAGCACCTGTGATGCGATCAGGCCCGCGATCGTGATGATGATCGAGATGACGCCGGCGAAGATCGGCCGGCCGATGAAGAATTCGGAGAACGACATGACAGGAACGCGCTACTTCGGCGGCGCTGCGGCGGACGCCGCGGCGGGCGCTTCGGTCACCGGTGCGCCCGGGCGCACTTTCAGCAGGTTGTCGGTGATCACGCGGTCACCGGCCTTCAGTCCCGACAGGATCGTCCAGTCGCTGCCGACCCAGTCGCCGGTGCGCACCGGCATCGGCTGTGCCTTGCCATCTGCATCGACGACGAAGACCAGCGCCGATTTCTCGGTCTGCACGACGGCGGCCTGCGGCACCAGGTAGACGTTGTCGCGCTGGCCGGCGTTGATGACGACGTTGACGAACTGTCCCGGCAGCAGCTGTTCGCGCGGATTCGCGAACTCGGCGCGCAGCTGCTGCGTGCCGAGCTTGCTGTCGATCTGAGTGGCGGCAAAGTTCAGCTGGCCCTTGCCGTCATACGGTGATCCATCGGCAAAGAGCACTTTGACATCGAGCGGCGTATCGCGGCCGACGCGGCCACCGGGGATCTTCGCCAAGTCCGACTCGGCAAGGCTGAAGCGCACCCAAATCGGCGACAGCTGGTTGATCGTCGTCAGCAGGCTACCGTTCGTATCCGTCGTGATCAGCGTGCCGACCGAGTGGGTCGACCGGCCGCTGATGCCGGCGACCGGCGCGTTCACGCGCGTGTACGACAGGTTCAGTTCGGCTTGCTGCACGCCGGCCTTCGCCTGCTGCAGCGCCGCGTCCGCCAACTGGTGCGCCGAAGTCGCGTCGTCGTATTCCTTGCGGCTGACCGCGCGATCGCCGACCAACGGCTGCAATCGCGTCTCCTCACGCTTCGCCTGGTCGGAGCGCGCGGCCGCCTGCGTCAACTGCGCCTTGGCCTGCGCGAGCGCGACTTCGTACGGCGCCCGGTCGATCTCGAACAACGGCGCCCCTTGCCTGACGGGATCACCTTCCCGGTAGTACTGCTTTTGAAGGATGCCGGAAACGCGCGCGCGCACTTCGACTTCCTTGGATCCTTCGACGACGCCGGGCACGGTGAAGCGAATTGGAACGCTGCGCGGCTCGACCTTGACCATGTGCACAGCGACGGGCGGCGGAGCCGCCGCGGCGGTGGCTGCCTTGGCGCCGTCGGTTCGCTGACAGCCCGACAGCGTCAGTGCAGCGAAGATCACGGACAGGCAGGCGTAGCCCGCCCACGGGGAAACTCGGTAACTCAAGGCTGGACCATTGGAGCGTTGGCGTGCAGGGACGAAGCGCCTGCTATGAGTCGCGGACAGGGAGGAAGTTGCACGGCCGACGCATTCTACAAGCAAGCCGTTCTGCAAGGCGCCGGGGTCGGTTGACGTCGCACAGCCACGACAACGCGGGCACGTCAATGCCGCGCGAGGAAGTCCAGCACGGCGGTATTGAACGCGGCGGGATTGTCGCGGTGCATTGCGTGCGCGGCATCGGGGATCGACACAATCGGTGCCACGCGCGGATTCGCGCTTCGCGTCGCAGCGAGAAGCGGCGCATAGCGGGCCGGACTTCGCGCGCCGGTCAGCAACAGGACCGGAGTGGCCAATGACGCGATTTCTGCTGCGGTGAAGCTCGGTCGTTGCGCGCACGCGGGACCGGTCTCGATGTTGTCGAGCACCAGCTGGCGCTGCTCGGGTGTGCGTCGACTCCATGTTCCGGGACCGTTCAGCGCGTCGACGAATTCCCGCGCCGCCGTCTCGTGATCGGCGTTCGCGAGGTTCGCACGTAGCTGCGCGAACATCTGCGCGGTCTCGCGCGCCATTCGCGTGCCTTCCGGCGTGTCGGGCAGCAGTCCATCCAGTCCGCCCGGATCGGCCAGCACCAGCGTGCGGACGAGTTCGGGACGCCGCAGCGCGAGGGCCAGTGCGACGCAGCCGCCGCGGGAATGGCCGGCGACATGGATGGCGCCGAGCCGCCGGCGATCGATGAATGCCGCCAGATCCTCCGCGTGCCGCTCGACGGTGAAGTCGTCGCCGATGCCGTCCCATTGCTCCGGATAGCAGTGGCGCAGGCTGACGGCGATCGTCCGAAACCGCGCGGCGAACGGCCTCACCTGGTGCTGCCACGAGCGGTAATCGCTGGTCGATCCGTGGACGAGCAGCAATGCAGGAGCATCCGTTCCTGCCTCGACGTACGCGAAACGCTGTCCGTCGATGTCGACGAACTGCTCCGGCTCACCGTTCGGCCAGACGACCGGCCGGGCGCCGGTCACGGAATTTGTCGGCATCGCCACTCCTTCGAATGTCGGGCTCGGTACCGCACGTCACCTCGCGTAGCTCGTCGCGCGCCGCTTGACTCGAACTCGCGCGGGGGCCAACAATCGACCTTTTGCCGCCCCGAAGCATCCCATGTCGCTCGATACCCCTGCCGCCCGCCGCGATCTCGCGTTTCACCTGCATCCATCGACCAACCTGCGCCTGGTCCAGAGCGAGGGGCCGCTTGTCATCACGCGCGGCGAAGGCGTCTATGTGTATGACGACGAAGGGCGGCGTTACCTCGAGGGCATGTCGGGCCTGTGGTGCGCGTCGCTCGGATTCTCGGAGAAGCGCCTGGCCGAGGCGGCCTACCGGCAGATGCTGGAGCTGCCGTTCTATCACAGCTTCGGCGGCAAGGTGCCCGCGATCTCGACGGAGCTCGCCGAACGGTTGATCGGCATCGCACCGGCGGGGCTCGGCCGGGTGCTATTCGCCAATTCCGGCTCGGAAGCGAACGACACGGCGATCAAGCTGGCGTGGTACGTGAACAACGCGCTCGGCCGGCCGCGCAAGAAGAAGATAATCGCGCGCCAGCGCGCCTACCACGGCGTAACGATCGCTTCGGCGAGCCTGACCGGGCTCGCGTTCGCGCACACGGATTTCGACCTGCCGATCGCCCGCATTCTTCATACCGAAGCGCCCTGGCACTACCGGGGTGCGCACGCCGGCGAGTCCGAGGAGGCATTCGCCGAGCGCCTTGCCGACAAGCTGGAGGAGATGATCCTGCAGGAGGATCCCGACACCGTCGCCGCGTTCTTCGCGGAACCGGTGATGGGCGCAGGCGGCGTCATCGTGCCGCCGGCGACGTACTTCGAGCGCATCCAGCCGATCCTGCGCAAGTACGACGTGCTGTTCGTTGCCGACGAAGTGATCTGTGGCTTCGGCCGCACCGGCAACATGTTCGGCACGCAGACGTTCGATCTCAAGCCCGACATCATCACGGTGGCGAAGGCGCTGTCGGCCGGCTACGTGCCGATCTCGGCAAACCTCGTCTCGAACGCGCTGTACGACATCCTGCTGAAGCAAAGCGACAAGCTCGGCATCTTCGGCCATGGTTACACGTATTCGTCGCACCCGGTGCCCGCGGCGGTTGCGCTCGAGACGCTGAAGATCTACGAGGAGCGCAACATCCTCACGCACGTGCGCCGCGTCGCGCCGCGAATGCAGGCCGGTGTCCGTAGCCGCAACGATCATCCGCTGATCGGTGACGCGCGGGGCGTGGGCCTGATCGGCGCGGTCGAGATCGTCCGCAACAAGGCGACGAAGGAGAGCTTCGATCCGAAGGCGGGCGTTGCCGCGTTCCTGGTCCGGCGCGCGCAACATCACGGCGTGATATTGCGCAACATGCCGGGCGACATCGTCGCGTTCTGTCCGCCGCTGATCGTCAGCGAAAGCGAGATCGACGAGATGTTCGCCGGGTTCGCGAAGGCGCTCGACGATACGTCGGCGATGGTTCGGGAGAAGGGCCTCGCGTAGCATCCCGTCGATTTTCGTCCGCACGTCGCAGCGATGACGTCACGGCGAACTGCGATCGTCACCGGCGCGAGCCGCGGCATCGGCCACGCGATCGCGCTGCGCTTTCACGCCGATGGCTGGCGCGTGATCACCGTCTCGCGCACGCCGCCGCCTGGCGTATGTCCGTGGAGCCGCGAGCGCACACATATCCTGCTCGACCTGTCCGACCTCGACAACGTCGTGCGCTGCATCGAGATCATGCGCGACATGCTCGGTGACGGCGCGCTCGACGCGCTCGTCAACAACGCCGGCATCTCACCGAAAGGACTCGACGGCGGAAGGCTCAATTCGCTCGAAACGGACGTCGCGACGTGGCAGTCCATGTTCAACACGAACTTCTACGCGCCGCTGCTGATGACGCGCGGGTTCGCGTCCGAGCTCGCGAAAGCCCGCGGCGCGGTCGTCAACCTGACGTCGATCGCGGCGTCGCGCGTGCATCCGTTCGCCGGCTCGGCGTACGCGACGTCGAAGGCCGCGCTTGGCGCGCTGACGCGCGAAATGGCGCACGACCTGGCGCCGCTCGGCGTGCGGGTCAACGCGATCGCGCCCGGCGAGATCGACACGGCGATCCTGTCGCCCGGCACGCCGCAGATCGTCGAACGCGACATCCCGATGCACCGGCTCGGCACGACCGAGGAAACCGCCGACCTGATCCAGTTCCTGTGCTCGCCTCGTGCGTCGTACCTCACCGGCACGGAGATCCCCATCAACGGCGGTCAGCATGTCTGAGCCGATCGTTCGCTTCGTCGGCATCGGGAAAACGTACGACGGCGTCACGCGGGTCGTCGAGCATCTCGATCTCGACATCGAGCGCGGGGAGTTCCTGACGCTGCTCGGTCCGTCGGGATCGGGCAAGACGACGACGCTGATGATGCTCGCCGGCTTCGAGACGCCCACCGAAGGCGAGATCCTGCTCGAAGGCAAGCCGCTGTCGAAGCTGCCGCCGTACCGCCGGTCGATCGGGATGGTATTCCAGAACTACGCGCTGTTCCCGCACATGACCGTCGCGCAGAACATCGGCTTTCCGCTGTCGGTGCGCGGAATCGGCGCCGCGGAGATCGACAAGCGTGTCGAGCGCGCGCTCGACATGGTGCAGCTTCCTTCTCTCGGCGCGCGCAAGCCGGCGCAGCTGTCGGGCGGGCAGCAGCAGCGCATCGCC
>Ga0207688_10002437_pt1 | contig 10025 bp, 6 predicted proteins | sample KBSMiscanthusM4_FD_184296 | JGI IMG/M metagenome (GOLD analysis project Ga0207688, IMG submission 184296) | Miscanthus rhizosphere microbial communities from Kellogg Biological Station, Michigan, USA - M4 (SPAdes) (version 2) | ecosystem: Host-associated > Plants > Roots > Rhizosphere ...
GAGGTGACGCCGTGGTGCGGGAGGATGTCGTCGAACGGGCCGGTCACCGACGTGGTGGCCTTGGTGAACACCACGGGGTGCTCGGGCAGGGCCTCGGAGCGGTCGGGCTGGTCGTAGCCGGAGCGGCCGAACTCGGCCACGTGCTCGCGGTAGTTCTTGCCCACCGCGAAGATGTCGCGGCGCGGCGTCGGGATCGGCGCCAACAGCCGCACCCCGTCCAGCCCGGTTGCGGGCAGGTCAGGGGTCTTCTCGGCCAGCACCGGGCCCCACTGCGACCATCCCTCGATGAGCTCCAGCACCGTGGTGCCCGGCGGCAGCAGCGCGGTCACGTCCCGCACCTGTTGCGCCTGGTCGTCGACGACACCGACCGCGGGCTGGCCGCCGGTCGTGAAGGTCACCAGCTTCATCGTTGCACCAATCTGTACCAATATGACCAAGTTTGACCAGACGAACCATACGTGGACGGCTGCGACCTGTCGATACCTCTGACCATGATTTATCTAGCGTCATATTGGTCTTGATTGGTTGCAGGATTGGGCTAGGCTGGTCGGGTGTTGGTCGAGAAGTCGCTACGCGAGCTGCTGGTCCAGGGTGCGGAGAGCGGCACCCTGGGGCCGGGGTCGAAGCTGCCCACCGAACGGGCCCTGGTCGAGCAGCTGTCCGCGCCGCGGTCAGCAGTGCGCCGCGCCCTGGAGAACCTGGAGCACGAGGGGTTGATCACCCGCCACGTCGGACGCGGGACGTTCCTCACCGAGGCGGTCACGCACAAGGTCGACGGCGCCCCCGCCGACACCAGCCCCGCCGAGATCATGCAGGTGCGGCTGCTGCTCGAACCCCCGGTCGCCACCCTCGCCGCCCGCATCGCCAACCAGGCCGACCTCGACCGGATCACCGCCTGCCTCGACGCCGGAGGCGCCAGCACCGACTTCGAAGGCTTCGAAGCCTGGGACGCCCGCCTCCACCGCGCCATCGCCGAAGCCGCCCACAACGGGCTGCTGATGAACATGTTCGACGTGCTCAACACCGCCCGCGCCCTGCCCGTCTGGGGCACGTTGAAGCGGCGCACCAGCAGTCCAGAACGACGCGCCTGCTACCACCGCGAGCACACCGCCATCGTCGACGCCCTCCGCGACCGCGACCCCGACGGCGCAGGCCAAGCCATGCGCGCCCACCTGCAGAACGTCTCCGACAACCTGCTCGGCCGCCAGTAGTCACTGCCAGCACAGCGACTACACCCGCCTTGCAAAGGTGGAACAGGATGCGTCCTCGATCTGCGCCCGCGCAGCCGGCGTGACCTCTCGTAGGTCCATCTGTGACCCCCAAGGTCGCGCACCCGGACGTGACGACACCGGCGGGCAGCTCGTCCACCTCGATGACCACCGGAGGCACCGATGACTGCCACCCTCGCCGCCGATGAGCTGATCAGCGCCCGGCTCCGGGCATCCGACTACCGCGACTGGCGGGCGCAGGTCGAAATCACTCGCGGCTGCGCCGCCCCCATCCACCTACGTGGCTCCTCCCGCCTGCTCGACCGGGACGGGGCCGTGCTGCTCGAACGGGAAGGCACCGTGCTCGCCCCTTGTGGCAACCGCCGCGCGACTGTCTGCCCGCCGTGCTCGCAGCGCTACAGCGGAGACGCCTACCACCTGCTGCTCGCCGGACTGGCAGGCGACGACACCAAGGCTGTGCCCCCGACGGTAGTCGAGCACCCACGAGCCTTTCTGACGCTGACCGCTCAACCTGCTCTACCGGCGACTGCTCACCGAAGGCCGGGTCAAGGTCGACCGCAACGCTCTGATGTACACCTACTGGAGAGATCATCAGGACCGGCGGGCAGGACAGGGCCCGACGCCTACAGAGATCGTCGCGGCCACCGGGGTCACCATCCACGCGGCCCGGGCCGCGGTACTGCGGTTCCGTCGTGGCCGGATCCCCGCCGATGTCGGGACGGGGCTCGCGCCGAAGACGGTCAAGAACGTGCACCGCATGTTGCATCGAGCCTTCACCGACGCCGTGGCCTGGGACTACCTCGTCTCCAACCCGGCCGAGCATGCGAGCTTGCCGCGGGAGCAGCGGCGCATGTCGCGCACCCGGCCGCAGCCATGGACGGTCGACGAGCTCACCGCTTGGCTTCGGATCGCCCTCACCGACCGCTTCGCGGCCTTGTGGTTGCTGGCCGCGACGTCGGGCATGCGGCGCTCGGAGTTGGCCGGAGTGGACCGCGACTTACTAGACCTTGACGCTGCGACGCTGCGCATCGAGGACACCCGCGTAGTAGTGGCAGGCCAGACGGTCGACTCTGACGGCAAGTCCAACAGCGGCGTACGCACGATCTCCCTCGACGGCTTCACCGTCGAGCTGCTGCGCCGCTACCTCGCGATGCTCGACGACGAGCGCGCCGCCTTCGGCCCCGACTACGACGGCGTCCACGGCAAACTCATGCGCTACCCCGACGGCCGACGCCTCCACGCGGACACCGTGACCCGCCGATTCAACCGCCTCGTCGACCTGGCCGGAGTGCGGCGGATCCGGCTGCACGACGTCCGGCACACCTACGCCACGCTCTCCCTCGACAGCGGGGTGCACGCCAAGATCGTCAGCGACCGCATCGGCCACGCACACGAGGGCATCACCGTGCAGATCTACGGCCACCGCTCGACCGGACACGACCGCGAAGCCGCCGAGTTGGTGGCGGGCCTGCTGCGAGCCCGACTGGACGACGCTGGCTAACCCGTGGTCACAGATCTGGTCACAAACACAAGAAAATGGCCCGTCGGATGATCTCCGACGGGCCATTTTCCCTGGTAGCGGGGGTAGGATTCGAACCTACGACCTCTGGGTTATGAGCCCAGCGAGCTACCGAGCTGCTCCACCCCGCGTTGCTGTTGTGACTCCAACTGTACACGTGCGGCGAACGCGGCTCCCGGCGGGGGGTCCCTCGACCACCCCGCCGGGAGGCGCGCTCAGCCTCCGCCGCCCGCGGCGGACTGGGCGGCCTGGAACTGCTTCACCGCGGCGTCCAGCGCGGCGAGCGCCTGGCCCTGCGCGGCGAAGTCGCCGGAGGCCTGGGCCGCCTTCAGCTGGCCGATGGCCGTCTGGATCGCCGTCGCGGCCGCCTGTACCTGCGGGCTGGCCGAGGGGCCGCCCGCGGCCGGTGGGGTGTTGGGCTGGGCCGCCGGGGCCTGCCCCGCGCCCGCGGTGCCGTTGCCCGCACCCGCGCCGAACACCTGGTCCAACGCCTGCTCCAACGTCGGCGCGTAGCCGATGCGGTTGCCGTAGTAGACGAGCACCTTGGCCAGCTGTGGATAGCTGGACGCCTGGCCGGTGCGTTCGATGTAGATCGGCTCGACGTACAGCAGCCCGCCCGCCACCGGGAGCGTGAGCAGGTTGCCGTAATCGACCGCCGTCTGCCCGCGCGAGAGCAGGCTGATGTTGGAGCTGACGGTGGGCGAGCTGATGAACTGCGACTGCACCTGCTGCGGGCCGAGCGTCTGCGTGTCGGACGGCAACTGCAGCACGGTGATCTTCCCGTACGACGCCGGATCGGAGCTGGCCGACACGTAGGACGAGAGGATGTCGCGGTTCTTGAACACCAGCGCGCTGGTGAGCTGGAACGTCGGCTGGCCCGCGTCGGCGGCCCCGGGCGCGCCCGCGAGCACGTAGTACGGCGGCTGCGCGGCGCCCGCGGCACCGGACTGCACGGTCGGGTCGGTCGGGACGTCCCAGAACGACACCCCGCCGTAGAACTCGCCCGGGTTGCCCACGTGGTAGCGGGTGAGCAGCTCACGCTGCACCTTGAACTGGTCCTCCGGGTACCGCAGGTGCGACCGCAGGCTCGGGCTGATCGCCGTGCTGGGCTGCACGCTCCCCGGGAACGCCTTCATCCACGTCTTCAGCACCGGATCCGAGTCGTCGAACGCGTAGAGCGTGACGTTGCCGTTGTAGGCGTCGACGGTGGCCTTCACCGAGTTGCGCAGGTAGCTGATCGACTGGTTCTGCCCCGGCTGGGCGGTGTTCTGCGCATCGGTGGTGGCCGAGCCGAACGCCACCTCCTCGGCGTAGGGGTAGTTCGGCAGCGTGGTGTAGCCGTCGACGATCCAGGTGATCCGCCCGTCGACCACCGCGGGATAGGGGTCGGAGTCGGTGGTGAGCCACGGCGCGACCGCCTGCACCCGGTCCTCCGGCTTCCGCACGTACATGATCTTCGAATCGGCGTTGATGGAGCTGTTGAACAGGATGTTCCGCTCCTGGTACTCCAACGCGAACGCCGTGCGGTTGAAGATGTTGCCGATCGGCACGCCGCCGGTGCCGGTGTAGGTGTAGCTCTGCGAGTCGGAGTCGTACTCGCCCGGGGTGGCGCCGCCCTGACCGCCGACGATCGAGTAGTCGGTGTTCAACTCGCCGTAGTAGACCCGCGGCTCCTTGACCTTCAGGCTCTCCGGGATCGAGGGGTCGTCCGCGTTGGTGGTGTCGATGCTGGTGAACTTCGGCAGACCGCCCTGACCGCCGCCGGACTCGTCCAGCGGCGCGTTGATCTGGTTGGCAGGCGCCACGACGAGCCCGTTGCCGTGCGTGTAACGGAGATGCCGGTTGATCCAGTCGGTCTGGTTGCCGGTCAGGCCGTTGGTGTTCAGCTCGCGGGCGGCGACGACGTAGTCCTGCACCGTGCCGTCGTTGGCCGCGTAGCGGTCGATGTCCAGCTTCGACTCGAAGCCGTAGAAGGTGCGCCGCTGCTGCAGCTGGGTGAACGTCTCGGAGATCTTGACCGGGTCGAGCAGCCGGATGTTCGGCACCGTGGCCTTGTCGTTCGCCACCGCCTGCGGCGACGCCGTGGACGTGCCCGAGTATTTGATGTAGCTGACGTTCTTGTCGTCGATGCCGAACGCCTGGCGCGTGGCGTCGATGTTGCGCTGGATCGGCACGGACTCGCGGTCGTTGGCGTTGGGCGCGACGACGAACTGCTGCAGCACCTGCGGCCACGCCGCGCCGATCAGCACGCTGGACAGGATGAGCAGCACCGTGGCGATCGCGGGGAGCTGCAGGTTGCGCCGGAACACGGCCGCGAAGAACGCCGCCGCGCAGATGATCGAGATGAAGAGCAGGATCAGCTTGGCGGGCATCACCGCGTTGAGGTCGGTGTACGTGGCGCCGTAGAAGATGTCCTGGCGACGGTCGGAGAACAGCAGCTCGTACCGGTCGAAGTAGTACGCCACGGCCTTGAGCAGCACGAACACGCCCGCCAACACGGCGAGCTGGGCGCGGGCGGCGCCGCTGACCTGACCCGCGCGGCCGGTGAGCCGGATGCCGCCGAACACGTAGTGGGTGACCAGCGCGGCCACGAAGCTGATCGCCACCGCGACGAACAGCAGATCCAGCACCGAACGGAAGAACGGCAGCTGGAACGTGTAGAAGCTGACGTCGATGTTGAAGACCGGGTCGGTGACGCCGAACGGCGTGGAGTTGAGGAACAGCTGCACGGTCTGCCAGTTGCTCTGCACGGCGAGCCCCGCGATGAAGCCGATCACCACGGGGATGCCGATGCCGAAGAACCGCAGCCGCTGGATGATCACCGTGCGGTACCGGGCGATGGGGTCTTCCGGCCCGCTCACCGGCACGAACACCGGCCGGGAGCGGTAGGCGATCCACAGGTTCAGCGCGACCAGGCCGCCCATCACGAGCCCGCCGATGACGAACAGCAGCACGTGGGTGAACAGCACGGTGGAGTACACGCTGCGGAAGCCGACCTCGCCGAACCACAGCCAGTCGACGTACAGGTTGAGGAGCCGCGAGCCGCCGAGCAGGAGCAGGATGACGATCGCTGCGACGATCAGCAGGATCCGGGTACGGCGGGACAGCGTGGGGGCTCCCACCGGGGGCCGCATGGCCACAGGGCACGCTCCATTGTTCGGTCTTCAGGCGTCGGGCGGCGAACCGTCGGTCCGGCGCATGGTGGATCGGCGGCCCGACGGCGCGCCCTGCTCTCCCAACTCTACGGACGGGGTGTGGGGTTCCCGTTCGGGCCCCGAATGCCGGAAATGACGAGTTAGGCCGTGCAGCCCGGCGGGGTGCGTCCGGCGTTCAGGTCGTTCAGCGCGGTGACGGCCTCGTGCAGGGTGGCCGCCTTCACCAGTTGGAGGCCCGGCGGCACGGCGGGCAACGCCGTGGCGCACTCCCCCGCGGGCAGCACGAAGACGGTGGCCCCCGCCTCCCGTGCCGCGGCCATCTTGAACTGGATGCCGCCGATGTTCTGCACCACGCCGTCGGCCGTGATCGCCCCGGTGCCCGCGATGAAGCGACCGCCGGTGAGGTCGCCGGGGGTGAGGACGTCGACGATGCCGAGGGAGAACATCAACCCGGCCGACGGGCCGCCCACGCCGCCGAGGTCGACCGTGACCGTGCCGTCCTTGGGCAGCCGGGCCAGCAGCACGCCCAGCACCCCCCGCGGCGAGTCCTCGGCCGATCCCAACGTGAGCGTGACGCTCTGGGCGGCGCCGTCGCGGGTGAACGCCACGGTCGCCGGGTCGCCGGGCTTCGTGGCCTGCAGCAGGTTGTTGACCGCCGCCGGATCGGCGACCGCGTTGCCGTCGACCGCCGAGATGCGGTCCCCCGGCCGGAGCTTGCCGTCGGCCGCCGATCCGGCGACGACGTCGGCGATCGCGACCACCGACGGCAGACCCAGCTCCTGCACGGCGGCCGACTCGGCGTTCATCTCCGACGTGCTGAAGTCCTGGGCGTTCTTCTCCTGCACCTGCTCGTCGGTCAGGCCCGGCGGGTAGACGGCGGAGCGCGGCACGACCTGGCGGTCGGACGCCGCCCACTGGTTCAGCACGCCGACGAGCGTGAGGTGGTCGGTGACCGACACCGTTGTGAGGTTCAGGTTGCCCGACGGCGGGTAGGTCGGCAGACCCTGCACGGCGATGACCGGTTTGTCGTCGACCTTGCCGAGGGTGTTGAACGTCGGCCCGGGCCCCAGCGCCACGAGCGGCACCGGGACCACAATGGCCAGCACCGCCAGCCCGAGGGCCAACAACCCGGCGACGAGCAGGGTCGACGTCCGGGTGCGCACCCGGCGAAGCCTAAGCGACGTTCGTGAGCTGGACGTCAGCCGCGTACCGTGGGCGTATGAGTGATGTGCCGTTCGGGTTCGGCCCCGGCGACCGTGACGACGACCGTGACCGGCCGGAGCGTCGGGACGAGCCGCAAGATCCGTTCGGCTTCGGCGCCATACCGGGTATGCCCGGTATGCCCGGCGGTGGCGCGTTCGACGTCAACCAGCTGGGGCAGATGCTCACCCAGCTCGGGCAGATGCTGAGCCAGGCGCAGTCGAGCGGCGGCGGTCCGGTCAACTACGACCTCGCCGCGCAGATGGCGCACCAGCAGCTCGCGGCCACCACGTCGTCGTTGACGGGCAGCCAGCGCGCCGCCGTCAGCGATGCGGTGAAGCTCGCCGAGCTGTGGCTCGACCCGGCCACCGACTTCCCGGCCGGTGCCACCGAGGCGAAGGGCTGGTCGGCCACCGAGTGGGTGGACGCGAGCCTGCCCACGTGGAAGCGGCTGTGCGACCCGGTGGCCCAGCGGGTGGCCACCGCGTGGGTCGAGGGGCTGCCCGAGGAGGTCCGCGCGCAGGCCGGGCCGATGATGGCGATGCTCGGCCAGATGGGCGGCCTGGCGTTCGGCAGCCAGCTCGGCAGCGGGCTGGCCCAGCTGGCCGCCGAGGTGCTCACCTCCAGCGACATCGGCATCCCCGTGGGCCCCGAGCGGGTGGCCGCGCTGCTGCCGGAGAACATCGAGAAGTTCACGAAGGACCTCGACCGGCCCGCGAGCGAGGTCATGATCTTCCTGGCCGCCCGTGAAGCCGCCCACCACCGGCTCTACACGCACGTGCCGTGGCTGAAGGAGCGGCTGCTCGGGGCGATCGAGCAGTACGCGCGGGGCATCCGGGTCGACAGCTCGCGCATCGAGGAGCTCGCCCGCGGCATCGACCCGAGCAACCCGGCCGCGATCCAGGAAGCCATGCAGTCGGGCATGTTCACGCCCGAGACCACGCCCGAGCAGAAGACGGCCCTGGCGCGGCTCGAGACGATGCTCGCGCTCGTCGAGGGCTGGGTGGACGCGGTCGTCGCCGAGGCGGTGGGCGACCGGCTGCCCGGGGCAGGCGCGTTGCGCGAGACCCTGCGCCGTCGCCGGGCCTCGGGCGGGCCCGCCGAGCAGACCTTCGCCACCGTGGTGGGGTTGGAGCTGCGGCCGCGGCGGCTGCGCGCGGCGGCGGAGCTGTGGCGGCTGCTCACCGAGCAGCGCGGGGTCGAGGGCCGCGACGCGCTGTGGGCGCACCCCGATCTCATCCCCACGGCCGACGACCTCGACGACCCGGCGGCGTTCGTGGCTCGCGCCGACGGCACCGACCCGATCGCCGAGCTGGAGAAGCTGGCGAACGAGGCGCCGCCGGAGGAGCAGCCGGGCGACAAGAGGAAGAAGGACGACGGCGACGAGTAGCCGAGACGCACGTGAGCGGGGCTTCGCAGCGCTTGGACTCACCCCGCTCACGCGCATCTCGCGCCTCTTCGGTGCGCTAGACGTCCTCGCCGTCGACGCTCTCCAGCCCGAGCCCGGCGGCGGCCGAGAGGCCCTCCAGGTAACCCATCGCCCGCTCCGAGCGGGGATAGCGGTGCACCCACGCCCAGAACCGCTCGTCGTGGCCGGGCTCCAGCAGGTGGGTGAGCTCGTGCACCAGCACGTAGTCGAGCACCCACGCGGGCACGTCGCGCAGCCGCTCGCTGATCCGGATCGTGGCGTCGGCGGGCGTGCACGACGCCCAGCGGGTGCGCATCGTCGGCACCCAGCGCACCGACGTTGGCACCGCCCGGGATTCGAGGTAGCGGCGGGACAGCTCGGCGGCTTTGCGGCCCAGCGCGTCGTCGCCCGTGCGGGCCGGGGAGCGGCGGCGGGCCTCGCTGCGCTCCAGCCTGCGCACCATCTCGTCGACCCAGCGGCTCTCCTCCGAGTCGCTCATCCAACCGGGGATGAAGACGACCACCGTGTCGCCCTCGCGCCGAGCGCTGACCATTCGCCTGCGGCGATCACTGCGTCGGACCTCGACGACCGCGGGGTGCGCCATCGGTCCACCCTAATCCACGCCCCGATCGCGTGATGAGTTGTCCACAGGGTTCGTCGCGCCTGTGGACAACCGCCGACGGCTGTCGGTGCGCCGCCGCATCATCGGGCCATGACCTCGCTCCACCACCCACAGGCCACGGCGCTACCCGGCCGGGTGCGGCTCGCCCGGCACCGCAGCGTGCTGCCGCTCGGCGCGGGCGCACGGGTCGTCGGGCTCGATCCCGACACCGCGTTCGTCGTCGACGGCCTGCCGCCGCCGCTGGCCGCGCTGCTCGACCGGTTGGGCAGGCCCGCCCGCGCCGCCGAACTCGTGGCGGCCGCCGCGGCGCGCGGCGTACCGGCCGCCGTCACCCGAGAGCTGCTCGCCCAGCTGGTCGACGCGGGGGCGCTGGTCGACGCGGCTCCCGCGGAGCGGGCGGCCCGGGCCCGGGCGGGCGGTGCGATCAGCGTGCGCGGCCGCGGTCCGCTCGCCGTCGGCCTCGTCACCGGCCTGCTGCACAGCGGCATCGGCACGGTGCACACCGACACCGGCGGCACTGTGCGCGGCGCCGATCTCGGCACCGGGTACGCCGAGGCCGATCGGGGCGGCGAGCGGCTGGCCGCCACCCAAGCCGCGGTGCGGAGGCTCCTGCCGTCGGCAGGCACGCGGGCCCCGCCGCTGCGGTCGTGCCCGGATCTCGTCGTCCTCGCCGACGAGACACCCGAGCCCGCGTTCGTCGACGAGCTGCGCGCCCGCGGCCTCGTCCACCTCGCCGTGCGCCTGCGCGACGGCGTGGGCGTCGTCGGCCCGCTGGTGTACCCGGGGCGCACGGCCTGCCTGGGCTGCCTCGACCGCACCCGCGGCGACCTCGACCCCCGCTGGCCCGCCGTGGCGGCCCAGCTGGCCGGACGCGCGGGCGTGGCCGATCCGG
>Ga0207688_10002440_pt1 | contig 10020 bp, 17 predicted proteins | sample KBSMiscanthusM4_FD_184296 | JGI IMG/M metagenome (GOLD analysis project Ga0207688, IMG submission 184296) | Miscanthus rhizosphere microbial communities from Kellogg Biological Station, Michigan, USA - M4 (SPAdes) (version 2) | ecosystem: Host-associated > Plants > Roots > Rhizosphere ...
TGGCTTTCTCGCGCGAGCGGGCAAATCAAGGGGTGGTGCGGCCACCCGCTGCCGCGATCTCGCCGGCGCCAAAAGAAAAGGAGGAGCCGAAGCTCCTCCCTTCACGCACTTGTTCTTACGCTACTTACTTTTTTTCTCACGCTACTTACACAATTAGCGCTTGGTGTTCGGCGCCACCGCGTTGGGCACGCCGCCGTTCTCCGGAACCTGACGCGGCGAGGTGGTGAGGCCACCCGCGCCACCGCCGGCCTGCGGATTGCTGCTGCTCGGAGCGCCGGTCATGCCCGTTCCCTGGCCGCTATCCCGAGGCATTGTTCTCTGACCAGACGTTGCGGCACCGGAGTTGTCGTTGCTCCGCGGCATCTGGCTCTGTGCCGAAGCGAGTCCGCTCGAAATCAACAACGCCGCTGCGGCCAACATGGCTGAATATTTTCTCATGAGTTCCTTCTTCTCCTTTGCCGTTAGTCCTCCAGACCAACGCCGGGCGGCTGTAGGCGTTCCGCAATTCGTCGCCGCACACGCCAAGTTCCCGAATCCGAACTGGGACGTGTACGCATGAATTGCAGCCGTCGTCATCGCCGCCGTTTTCAGGTTGCTGCCCGATGCCCAGGCCGGCCCTCAGGGCATGCGATGGTAAAGTTCGGACCGGCGTACGACCGATTGGTCGCGTCATCACCGGACACATGAGCGACGCGGGTGGCCTGACTTTGCGATCTGACTTGCGATGGCGAATTGCCGAAGCCAGGTGGCGTCATCACAATGCGTCAATAGCGGGAAGGCGGACGCGTCTTGCCCGATCGGCGATCCCGGCCGGCTGGCTCGAAAAAGTTCTGTCGGCACCATCCGCCGTTCCCATAAATCGTGGCGTAGCACTGCGCGTAGCTGTGGAATCCGCAATTGTATGTCGATGAATCGTAAAAGGCGCACCACGGGCCGGCCTGGGCGCTCGTACCCGATCCGACGACGGCGAAGGTGAGGACAAGGCCGCTTGCCAGTTTACGCATGATGCTTCTCCCTGACGCTCTCGCGCTCGCACGCTGAGCTTTTCCTCCCCAACTGACATTCCCTGCCACGCGTTCCGGCGGGGCAGGGCGCGCGGCGGTGCCCATGGCGTCACGCGCCGGGACTATCATCTGTCGGACCTGACGGACGGGTACGTGCCCGCCGGGGCTTCAATGCGGCTGCGTGAATTCTTCTCGCACCGGCGCCTCGGCGCGTCCGTCATACTTGCGGCGGAGGCGAGCGAAACTCGTGCAACACCCCCTCGCACAATCGTTCGGGATCGCGCTCGCCGGCCTTCGCGAGATCCATGATCTTCCTAGCCAGCACGTCATTGGCGAGGTCGCCGCGATCGGCAAGCCGGAGGGCGACCAGGGCCATCTCAAATGCAAGGCCCATGACCCGGATCGTTTCCGGGTCGAACTTCTCGCCGTCGAGGTGGAGCCGGATGGCCATGGCGCGCGCGGGGGGACTAGCGGGTTGGACAGAACTTATGGGACATTCTCGATATTTCGTCGGTACGGTAGCGGACTAACGGCGCCTCGAGTCCACGGCTTTAGACTGCGGCCGGAATAGCGAATAGACGCTGGCCGGGAACGAAAATGCAGGCGACGCACTCATCTTGTGGCGTCTCTCTTCAAGGCTCTCTGAACCCTTAGTGGCCGTGAGGACAGCGCCAGGCCCCGGCGGTCAACCTCCCCGGGGCCTTCGTTCGACTCACGGCTCCCTCGCAAGCTGCTTTCGGCCTTGGCAAATGCAAAAGACCTTCAGGTGGAACGGCTTGCAGCACCGGTTGTTATAACAAGACAAACGGTGACCCCATGCCGCAGTACTTTTTCAATCTCACGAACGGCGAGACGGTGCGTGACGAGCAGGGCACCCGGTGCGACACGGTGGAGGACGTCAAGACATACGCGCTCGCGGTCGCCGCGGAACTGGGCCGCAACAGGTCGCCGGAGGAGCTGGACACGCTCGCCCTCTGCGTGATCGACGAGAGCGGCCAGGAGGTGTTCAGGACGAAGGTGGTGAATATGCAAACCGCGCCCAATGCCGACGCGATGACAAGAGCGGCGCGGAACGAGGAGAGCGATCCGGATCAAGACGCGGGCGCACAGAGGCGGCGGTCGTGACGCTGGCCACCCGCTAACTCAACTTGGAAAAGACGCCGCGCAGACGCTCGTCCGAGATCGCTGCATTGGTGAAGGCTTCGCTCACCTTGAAATGATGGGTCTCCGGGCAGTGGGGGCACGCGATCTTGATCTTGGAATGCCAAGCCTTGGTCAGGGAGCGGACGTCGGTCGCGATATCAATCGAAATGGGTCCCCGCGTCATCGGGCATTGGAGCCATAACGGCTCCAGGCCGGAGGCGGCTTTTCTGGAATCATGCAGGTGCACGTCGGTGTCCTTTGATGGAACGCGAGCCCGGGCAGTACCGTCGGGTCTGTGCTGATACCGACCGGGCTGGGACGAACCCGGCCGTTTGGGCACACCGGGTGGTGGTACAATCGGCATGCGTGCAATACGTTCCTGTGCCGGATACCCGACGCAATCAGCGGGCAGTGCCGAATGAGCCGATCGCAAACGCGGTCGTCAGGCACGCCCACGCCGCGCGCTCGGGCGAGCCCGCCACCTGCTGGTCGGTTTTGAAACGTCGGGCGCGGCGTGTCCCCGTGCTACTGTGCGCCGTAGGGGCCGACCGCAAGTGCGGCCGCCTGCAACCGGACAGGATCTCGTTCACCGGCCGAAGCCGCGCTCAATATTTTCGACGCCAGCAGGGTCTTACGTTCCTGGCTGCGATCGTCCGGCGGGAGTGCGGCGATCGCCTGCTCCAGGACCGCGCCCAGCAGCGAAACCGTTTCCGGATCGAATGCTGCCTTGGTCAGCATGGCTGTCGTTCCTATGCGCGATCCCCACCATATCCTGCGCCGAAGTTTGGAACTTGTCGGTGGGGTTTCCGACGCAAGCACGAAAGAATTCGTTGCCATTCTCGCTTGGAGGCGTACGGTCCGGCAATCGCCGGTAAGGATTGCTTCGGATATCGACGACTGAGAGACGCGATCGCGCTCCCCCGCCCCTGCGGCCCCGGAGAGCGCTCATGCCGTTCACATCGAATTCGCCCAATCACTTCCTGGCATCCCTGTCGGCAGATGACAGGAAGCTCATTGCGCCTCACCTCAAGCCATTGCACCTCCCGCATGGGGCCATCTTCTACAAGGCCGAAGGCACCATCGAGCGGGTGTATTTTCCCCACGCCGGCATTGTTTCTCTGATCGTGGGGGTGAGCAGCGGGCAGTTTGTCGAGGCGGGAGTGCTCGGCCGCAACGGCGTGATCGGCGCAGGCGCCGCGTTGGATGGCCAGGTCGCGTTCAACACCGCCATCAGCCAGGCCGAGGGTGCGGGAACCGTGATCGACGCCTCCGTGCTGAAACGGCTGGCCAGGGAAAGCGAGGCGATCCGCATTGCATTGGTGCGCCAGGAGCACGTTCTGGCGGCTCAGACGCAGCAGGTGGCCGCGTGCAATGCGCTGCACGAGCTGGAAGAGCGACTGAGCCGCTGGCTCCTGCAATCGCGCGATCTGCTCAGCAGCGATACATTGCCCCTGACGCAGGAATTCCTGGCCCAGATGTTGGGTGTGCAGCGCAGCAGCGTCACCCTCGTCGCCCGCAAGCTGCAGCAAGCAGGCTTGATCAACTATCGCCGTGGTCGCATCCACTTGCTCGATGTCGAAGGGCTGCAGGACAGTTGTTGCGAATGTTACGGCGCGATCAACGCGCATTTCAGCCGGATGATCGGCTGGCTGCCGGGAGTCGATCCGCTGAGCGCCAGGGACGCCAAACCTTGAACTGCTCTACTTGTTCTGACACCATACGAGGCGTCGGACACTCGGAACGTTCCGTGTCGGATCGCCGGAGGCCGCCGATGGCCCGGTATTTTTTCCACATCAAGGATGGCGGACACCTTGTCAGGGACGAGGAAGGCACCGATCTTGCGGGTCCGGATCATGCCCGCGCCCACGCGCTCCAATCAGCGCGCGAGCTATGTGCCGACGCCATCAAGTCCGGCAGAGATCTGGATGCGGATGCATTCGTCATTGCCGATGAACAGGGACAGAGTCTCACTTTCGTCCCGGTGGCCGAGGTGCTGCCGAAGCGCCTGCGGGATCGCCAGCGTTGATCAGCGGCTGCAACCGAACCTCCGCCGTAGTGTCGGCGCGGCGCGGGTTCACGGGTCGCGAGTGGGTTCGATGCCCCGGGTCCACGCGTGACAATTCGGCGGGGATTGCACCGAAGTGAAGGGAAGGTGCGTCCCCCGCACCCGGCCGGCTACTTGCCGGTCCTCGCTTCGGCGTCCTCGACGTCCATCAGGGCCTGCATCCATTCGCGCGCTAGGCCCAGCAGCTTCTCGCGCAGCGCAGGCGTGTCCGCCTGCTCCGCCAGCCGCACACAGTCGCGCGCAAACTCCTCAAAATCCTTTGCTGATTTTGACATGGGATTCCTCCCGTCAAGTTCCGCTTTTCGACTTCCATAATGCGATGCAGTCCGCCGGGTTCCCAACAGCGGTGCAAAAATGGCCGTCCGCGTCGTGGCTTCGAAACGGCTCGCGCGGGCCAGGCGCGAGCCTTTTCTGACTCAAGCGGGCAGGCGTCCGGGGACGGAGCCGGCGTCGATCAAGCGGCGCGGAGCAGACCAAGCTGGGTGAGCGCGGTGACGCCGTCGTCGAGACCTTTTTCCTCGACGATCCTGCCGTCCTTCAGGCGCAACACCGTCGTGCCGGTGAAGTGCATCTTGCGGCCCGTGGCGGCGGGCAGCGAGCCGGCCAGGAAGTCGTTGCACGCCGGCCCGGTGTGAGTGCCGCCGCCTTCCCAGCGACCGACGACATGGTCGCCTTCCGCGATCAGGTCCGCCGTGCCCCAGAAGTTGAGGTCCGGAAACGCCTTGCGGAAATCGGTCATGAACGCCTTGATGTCGTCGCGACCCCGGCGCGGATCATGCAACGAATACTGCAGCAGCATGTCGGGCGCGGCGAGCTCGTCCACGATACCGAGGTTGCAGGTCTTGCCCCAGAAGTCGGTGAACCATCGGCCGACGATAGCCTTGTTGGCTTGCGCCTTGTTGTCTTTGTCTTGCTCAGTGCTTATCGCATTCTCTCCTTTGTCTCACAGGAAGTCGCCGACCGCGGTCGATGACCTGCACAAAGGACTAATGCGAGAAACGGCGGCGCAAACTCCGTTTCTTGCCTCACAATCAATCTCATTGCGAGGACCGTGTGGGAGTTCGCGCGCGAGGGTTGCCGATGGACACAACGGTTCCCAAACAAGTTCGCTCTGCAACCAATTCGAACCCAACGGCGTCTCGTTGATTGTCTCCTACGTCAGTCCCCGGTCACCCCAAGGGTGCCGCAATGAACAAGCGTGATACGGAGGAATGTCTCAAGCGCGCCAAGGAGTGCGCCCGGCAGGCCGACGCCGCCGTCGAGCCAGAGCTGAAGATTTACTTGATGAAGCTGGCTCTGTCCTGGACGCAGGCGGCGGGAGAGACGGTCGAACGCGAGTTGCGCGCGTCGTCCGGCCGTCCGCCCGTCACAAAATCGGCCGTCCGCCCGTTACCGCAATAGTGGCGCCTGACACGTAGCTCGAGATCGGCTCCGCCAGCATCACGTAGGCACTGGCGAGTTCGGCCGGCTGTCCGGGCCGTTTCATGGGAACCTGTTTGCCGAAATTGATCACCGCTTCCTCCGGCATGGTCGAGGGGATCAGCGGCGTCCAGATCGGTCCCGGCGCCACCGCATTGGCGCGAATGCCTTTCGGAGCCAGGAGCTGCGCCAGGCCGGCGGTGAAGTTCTGAATGGCGCCCTTGGTGGTCGCGTAGGCCAGCAGGGTGGGGTTGGGCATGTCGGAATTGATCGACGCGGTGTTGATGATGGCGCTGCCCCGCTTCATGTAGGGAACGGCGGCTTTGGTCAGGTAGAACATGGCGTGGATATTGACCTTGAACGTGAGGTCCCATTCCTCCTCGCTGATGTCCTCGAGCTCCTTGAAGCTGGCTTGATGCGCCGCGTTGTTGACAAGAATATCGACGCCGCCGAGTTCGCTGACCGCCTTGTCCACGATCGCCCGGCAATGCGCGGCGTGCTTGATGTCGCCCGCGAGCAGGACGGCTTTGCGGCCGGCGTCCTCGACCAGGCGCTTGCTCTCCTCGGCGTCCTCATGCTCGCTGAGATAGGAGATCAGCACGTCGGCGCCCTCGCGCGCGAACGCGATGGCCACCGCGCGGCCGATGCCGCTATCGCCGCCGGTGATGATCGCTTTCTTGCCGGCCAGGCGCCCCGAGCCTTTGTAAGATTGCTCGCCGTGGTCGGGGACGGGATCCATCTTCCTGGTGAAGCCCGGCATCGGCTGCTTCTGCTTGGGGAAAGGCGGCTTGGGATAGTCGATCATTGGTCCTATCTCATTGCGCGGTTTGCCGGCACCGATCTGGACAGGCGCCGGCCTGATGCTCAAACAGCGCTCCCGAGGTTAGGTTCCCGAAACCCCGGAAACGTTGGGAGTCCACGGCCGACGCCGGCGCGCGGCGGTATCGAAGGGCGGCCTTTCGCGCGCGACCTCGCCGGCCGTGAGCTCGATTACTAAAATGTCGGTCACCGACAACGAACCCGTTGTCCAATCGCGGGATCGGAGTAGACTTCACCGAGGGGGGCGGCCGAGGCGCGTGCCATGAACCTGCTCCTGTTGCTTCCACTTGCGATCCCGTTCGGCTGCTTGGCGCTGTTGAGCTTGTTGGCCTTCCTCGGCGTGTTGGCGGTCGCCGGCGCGCTGCAAGTGGTCGGCGTCATCAGGGCGGGGCTGGACATGGCCCGGCGAGGTACGTGGCATGGCGCCACCCCCGGCGACGCCTGGCGTTAAGATCGGCTCACGGGACCTGCGCGGAAGGGGATGACCCTCCGTGCAAGCGCGGCAAGCAGATCCCGGGGGACCGCGTCTTATCGATCGGCGATGGTGTGTGCGTGCAACGGCGCTAACGGTCCGGCCGTGTCATCTCGCATGCGATGCCCATGACGCGATCGGTCTCGGAGATCGAATACGATTGCGGGAGGAACTCAGATGCCATCGACCGAGACAAGTCCCAGCGTGGCCGCGGACCAACTCACGCGCGCCCTTGGCGAGGCTGTCATCCGGATATGGAGCCACCTGCCGCAAGAGGTGCAGGATCATCTGTTCAAGGGGGCGGTCGCGTCGCGCGGCGAATCCATCCGATCGCAGCTTGCGGTCTTCCTGCATGACAAGCATCCACGCACGTTCGACCCGCTGGGCGATCCGCGCGACATGAACGAGCCGGACAGTCTGGGCGGTTAGTGGTCCGATTCCGAAGCTCGTAAGCATTCGCGCCATGTTCGGATACGAGCTTCGGAATCAAAGGACCACTAGCAATTTTATGATTCTAGTGCAGGTTAAATTTGAAGTTCCTATGACGATCGTGCCGCAGCAACTGATAGGAACTTCAAATTCACCGCACTAGCGCGTTGCGCGTCGGCGGAAACGGGATGCAGGCCTGACGCGGAAAGCAACCGCCCCAAACTTTGTCCCCGAGACCCGCAGCGGCGGGGCCTGACTGAAATCGAGAACGATTGCGCAATGCGACCGATAAGGAGGAGCCGCGGCTCCTCCTTATCTCTTGCGCACGAGGTCGTGGCCTCATGCGGCAGACCATCAGCTTCACTGCCGCGAAGGGACTGGACCGGCAGGCGCGCGTGGCATAGGGGAGGGGCAAGCCGCAACCGAGAAGCGTCAGAGGTCTCAGTCTATGTCCCTCAGCACCGAACGCCAGCGCCGCATCGTCACGACCCACGTCGGCAGCTTGCCGCGGCCCATGTCGCTTTCCGCGCAACTCCTGGCGCGCATGAGCGGCCGGACCTACGACGCCGACGCGCTGGTGGCGGAGCTGCACAGCTCGGTGAAGGACATCGTGACGAAGCAGGCGGAGCTGGGGGTGGACGTCGTCAGCGACGGCGAGCTGTCCAAAACGAGCTTTCAATATTATGTCACCGACCGGCTCTCCGGGCTCGAACCGTTCCAGCCGAAACCGGGCGTGCGCACCACGCGTGAGAATCAGGCCTTCCCGGCCTTCTATAAGGATGGATCGCATTCGGGCACCCAGCCCACCCGCTATGCCTGCACCGGTCCCATCAAGTATGTCGGACAGAAGCAGCTCCAGCAGGACATCGACAATCTCAAAGCAGGCCTTGGCGGCACGAACCCCGTCGACAAGTTCATGCCCTCGGTATCGCCGTCGAGCTGCGTCGGGCTGATGGAGAACCGGCACTATCGGAGCGACGAGGAGCATCTCTATGCCGTGGCGGAGGCGCTGCGGGAGGAATACCAGGCGATCGTCGCGGCGGGATTCATCGTGCAGATCGACGACCCGCGCCTGGCGATGAACTACATGCTCAATCCCGCGATGACGATCGAGCAGCAGCGCGCCTGGGCGCAGCAGCGAATCGAAGCGCTCAATCACGCGCTGCGCGGCCTGCCGGAGGACCGCGTGCGCCACCATACCTGCTACGGCATCAATCAGGGCCCACGCACGAGCGACCTCGAGCTCAAGCATCTGGCCGATCTGATCGTCACCATCAAGGCCGGCTACTATTCGTTCGAGCTGGCGAACCCGCGCCATGAACATGAATGGCGGGTGTGGGAGACGGTCAAGCTGCCCGACGGCAAGGTTCTGATGCCGGGTTGCATCACCCATGCCTCGGTCATCGTCGAGCATCCCGAGCTCGTGGCCGAACGCCTGCTGCGCCTGGCCGGGATTGTCGGGCGCGAACGGGTGATGGCAAGCGCCGACTGCGGCTTCGCCTCGACACTGTCGCTGAACGAGCCGCCCGAGATCGAGCCCGAGATCGTCTGGGCCAAATTCACGAGCCTCGCCGAGGGCGCGCGCCTCGCCAGTCAGACGCTGTGGCGATGAGCGGTCGCTCCTGACGGCGACGATCGTTTCCGCAACCCGATCGTGCACGTCGAAGCAGGATTTCTCCCGACGGCCGTCAATTCACCGGCGCGACCTCGAACAGCGCGTCGGCCTTCATCACGGCGTCGTGGCGGCCGAGCGGATCGAGCTCCGTGTTTATCTTTCCAAGCCGCGGCAACGCCGACAACGGGATCGTGTATTTGAAGCCCGGGCCTCCCTGCCGCGGCCTGATCACGATAACGGCCGCTGCGCCGTCCGGGGCTTTTTCAGGGTCGACCTTCAAGGAGCGCTGACCCACCGACGCCGAGGTCGCAATCGCGACGCCATCGGCGAAGCATGCGCACGGCGCCTTTTCGCTATCGTAGTAGGTCACCGAGAGTTCGCGCGGCTTCGCTTTCAGACGGTCGACGGCGTCGAGACCGATCTTGATGCCCAGCGGAATGAATGCGCCGTAGCCGCCATGCACACGGGCGCCGAGCGCGATCCACTCCTCGGGCGTTTCGGCGCGCGCCGCCGCCGTGCCGCCGCTCATCAACGCAGCGAAGACAACCATCGTCACGATCGGTCGCATGAATCACCGAACCTCGGTCCTGGGTATGATCTTTTGCCCCCGCCATCATACTCGATCCCGCAACGATATGAAGACCCGCAACAGGCAACGGCCAGCTGGACGCAACGGTGCGGCGGCGCCGCGGCCGGGGTCACGTGCCGGGGTCGAAGACCGCCGACCGCATCCACAGCTGCAGCAGCAGCGTTATCGCGAGCAGCAGCATGGCGCTCAGCGCGAGCGACCAGTGGATGCCGATCAGGCTGCCGCCGAGTCCGACCGTGACGCCGCTGAAGGCGCGCAAGCCCAGGCCCGCCATGCTGTAGAGCCCCAGCACCCGCCCGCGGATCGCGGCGGGCGCGTTGAGCTGCACCAACGCTTGGGTCATCGAATTGTAGGACAGCTCGACGAACCCGGCGGCGAACAGCAGCGCGAGCGCCAGGGGATAGATCGTCGTCATGGCAGAGGCGGCAAGAACGCAGCACCAGATCATCACCAGCAGGAAAGCCG
>Ga0207688_10002444_pt1 | contig 10005 bp, 8 predicted proteins | sample KBSMiscanthusM4_FD_184296 | JGI IMG/M metagenome (GOLD analysis project Ga0207688, IMG submission 184296) | Miscanthus rhizosphere microbial communities from Kellogg Biological Station, Michigan, USA - M4 (SPAdes) (version 2) | ecosystem: Host-associated > Plants > Roots > Rhizosphere ...
TTCGGCTCGCGCGACGGTGGCACGTGGACCTGTGCCGCACCGCGTCGGCCCGGGTTTCTCGCGGACGTTGACCACCGTCCGTCCGCGAGAGGAATCTGCCGTGTCCACGATCGTGATCGTCGGGGCGGGCCCGCGTGGCACCGGCCTGCTGGAGCGCCTCGCCGCGAGCGCGCCCGAGCTGCACCCCGACGGCCTGGACGTGCACCTCGTCGACCCGTACCCGCCCGGTGCGGGCCGCATCTGGCGGCACGCGCAGTCGTCGTTGCTCGCGATGAACTCGATGGCCGCCGACGTCACCATGTACACCGACGAGTCCGTCGTGTGCGAGGGCCCGATCGCGCCGGGCCCGTCGTTCTGGGAGTGGGCGCAGACCGGCCCCGAGGTCGGTCCCGAGCTGGTCGACGAGCTGGCCGCCGTCACCGCCGCCACGTTCCCCAGCCGCCGCCTGCAGAGCGCCTACCTGGGCTGGGTGCTGCAGGACGTGCTCAGCAGGCTGCCCGCGGGCATGCGGGTGCACCTGCACCGCACCCGCGCCACCGGGCTCACCGAGGACATCAACGCGGAGGGCATCACGCAGGTCGTGCACCTGGAAGGCAGGCCGCCGCTGCGCGCCGACGCCGTCGTGCTCGCCTCCGGGCACCTCGACGCCACCCCCACCGCCGACGAGCTCGACCTCGCCGCCCGAGCCGCCGCCGCGGGCCTGCGCTACCTGCCGCCGGAGCAGACCACCGACACCGACCTCGCGGTGCTGGCCCCCGGCGAGACCGCGCTGGTGCGCGGCCTCGGCCTCGCGTTCATCGACCTCGTCGTGCTGCTCTACGAGGGGCGCGGCGGCCGGTTCGAGCCCGAGGGGGACGGCCTGCGCTACGTGCCGTCGGGCAACGAGCCCTACCTGGTGGCGGGCTCGCCGCGCGGCGCCCCGTACCACGCCAAGACGCACTACCAGCTGCGCGCGGGCCGACCGCCGCTGCCGCGCTTCCTCGGGCCCGCGCAGACCGACCCGCTCATCGCGGCGGGCCAGCCGGTCGACATGGACGCGCAGGTGTGGCCGCTGATGGCCAAGGAGATCGCCTGGGGCTGGTACCACGAGCTCGGCCGCGGGCACCCCGAGCGGATGCGGCCGCCGTGGCCGGAGTTCGTCGACCGCTTTGCCGCGCTCGACTGGGGCACCGCCGCCATGGACGCGTTCCTCGCCGAGGCCGTGCCCGACCCGCTCGACCGGCTCGACCTCGACGCCCTCAACCGCCCCCTGGACGGTGTGCGCGCGGGCTCCTTGGAGGAGCTGCAGCCGCTCGTGCGGGCGCAGATCGCCGAGGACCTGCGCCAGCACGTCGACGAGCGGCACACGCCGCACCTCGGCGCGTTCGTCGCCATGCTGTCCGTCTACGCCGAGGTCGGACGGCTGGCCGAGGTGCTGTCGGTGCCCTCGCGGGCGGTCGCCGTGAACCGGTGGCAGAGCTTCTTCAACTCCGTGGCCAGCGGGCCGCCCGGGTTCCGGGTGCGCGAGTTGCTGGCGCTGGCCCGCGCGGGCTACGTGCGCTTCCTCGGGCCCGGCATGGAGGTCGAGATCGCCGACGGCGCGTTCCGGGCCACCTCGGCCGCGATCCCCGAGGCCGTCACGACCGACGTGCTCGTCGACGCCCGGCTGCCCGACCCGAGCGCCTCCCGCTCGTGCGACCCGATGGTGGCGGCGCTCATGCGCGACGGCCTGGCGAGCGAGGAGGTGCTGCGCGACGAGCACGGCGCCGTGCTGCGCAACACCGGCCAGCTGCGGGTGCGGCCCGCCGACGGCGCGCTCGTCGACGCGGCCGGGCGGGCGCACCCCCGCCGGTTCGCGATCGGCCCGCACACCACCGTGCGCGTGGCGGGCGCGTTCACCCGGCCCGGCATGAACGCGCAGAGCCTGCGCTACAACGACGCCGTCGCCCGCGCCGTGCTGCGCGCGCTCGCCGCCGACTCAGCAGCCGCCGCGGCCGCCTGAAGACGAGTCGCCGTTCTCACGACGGCGAGTCGCCGTGTGGGCTACGGCGGCGTGGGGTGCGCCCGGGTCAGGGCTGGCGGGCGCGGCGGGCCACCACGACCCCCGCGGCGACGGCCAGCACGGCCGCGCCGCCCAGCGCCCACAGCCAGCCCGGCACGCCGCCCTCGTCGGCGGCGGGCGCGGCCGGGGCCGACGGCACCGCGGCGGGCGTAGCGGCGGCGGTGACGGGCGGGGGAGCGGCGGCCACGGTCCCCGGCGGGGAGGCGGGTGCGACCACCGGGGCGGCGGGCGCGGTCAAGGTGAACCGCACCGTGCCGCGGATGGTGTCGCCGTCGTCGGAGATCACCTGCCAGGTCAGCGTGTACGGCCCCGCAGGCCCGGTCGCGGCGACCGGTGCCGTGACGGTGGCGCCGGTGACCGTCGCCTGCCCGACCGTCCACACCGCACCGCCCGGGCCCGCGACCCGGATCGGGCTGGCGGGCAGCCGCACGGCCTCGCCGAAGGTGAGCGACACCTCGGCGGGCGGGGCGGCGAGGCTGGCCCCCGCCGCGGGCGTGCTCTTCTGCAACGACGTGTGGGCCAGCGCGGCGGGCGCGCCGAGCAGCGCGGTGAACAACACGACGAGCGCGGCGACGGGGAGGGATCGCATCGGGTGTCCGTTCCGGTGTGGATCGAACCCCTAGCTCACCACGCCGCGGCGCTACCGCGCGAAGTGGGTGCGCGGCCGCGGCAGCGGGACGCCGTCGACGACGAGGTCGACCCGCTCGTTGTAGAAGGCGACCATGCCCGCGACGACCCCGACCGCGCGGTCCGGGTACTGGTAGCTCCACGCCACGTCCTCGTGCACGGTGTCGCCGACGCGCGCCGACCAGTAGCCCGTCGTCACCCCCTTGTACGGGCAGGCCGTCTCGGTGTCGGACGCTATGAGGTGCTCGAACGCGACGTCGGTGCGGTCCACGTAGTACCGCGTGGGCAGCCCGGTCTCGAACAGCAGCACCGGGGACCGGGTCTCGGCCAGCACCACGCCGTCGAGCTCCACGCGCACGTGCCGGTGCGACCGCAGCGCGTCGACCCGCGCGTACGGGTTGCGCGGGTGCCCGCCGACGATCCGCTCGTCCTCCTCGAACCACTCCACGGCGTCCCACGCGAAGCGGGCGGTGCCCGCGAGGCCGGGCAGGGCGTCGTCGCCGAACACCCGGACGGCCTCGGCCACGGTCACCCCGTTGACGTGCAGCGCGTGGCTCTGCGCGGTGCCGAACTGCAGCCGCCGCGGGTGGTCCTCGTCGACGAGGTACTGCGTGCGCACGTCCTTCACCGGCACGTAGTACTGCGGGTAGTACGGCACCTCCCACACGTAGCGGGCGGCGACGGTGTCGAACACCAGCACCCCGTCGACGTACCCGCGCACCCGGCGCGGCGCGGGCTCGACCCGGCCGCGCTCGGCTGCCATCTGCGGGTAGTCGGCGGCCGGTTCGCCGGTCACGACGTGGCGGCCCGGCGGGGCAGCTTCCAGTCCGACCGCGGGAAGTGGCAGGTGTAGCCGTTGGGGTAGCGGAGCAGGTAGTCCTGGTGCTCCGGCTCGGCCTCCCAGAACGGGCCCTCCGGCGTCACCTCGGTGACGACCTTGCCCGGCCACAGCCCGCTCGCCTCGACGTCGGCGATGGTGTCCTCGGCGATCCGCTTCTGCTCGTCGTCGACGTAGAAGATCGCCGAGCGGTACGACGTGCCGACGTCGTTGCCCTGCCGGTTGTAGGTGGTCGGGTCGTGGATCTGGAAGAAGAACTCCAGGATGTCGCGATAGCTCGTCTTGGCCGGGTCGAACAGGATCTCGATCGCCTCGGCGTGGCCGGGGTGGTTGCGGTAGGTCGCGTTGGCGTTCTGGCCGCCGGTGTAGCCGACCCGGGTCGCCAGGACGCCCGGCTGCCGCCGGATCAGGTCCTGCATGCCCCAGAAGCAGCCGCCCGCGAGCACGGCCCGCTGAGTTGTCTCGCTCATCGTCACTCCTCGATTGTGGGGTCCACCCGACTCAACGCCTGCGGCCGTCCGGGTATTCGCAACCACCATCATGGGCCCGTGCAGCCCCTCCGCGGTCTTACGGTTGTCTCACTGGAGCAGGCGATCGCCGCCCCGTACGCCACCCGGCAGCTCGCCGACCTCGGCGCGCGCGTGATCAAGGTGGAGCGGCCGGACGTCGGCGACTTCGCGCGCGGCTACGACCAGCGCGTCAACGGGCTCAGCTCGCACTTCGTGTGGGTGAACCGCAACAAGGAGTCGCTGGCGCTGGACGCGAAGGACCCCCGCGGTCGCGCGCTCCTGCACCGCCTCGTCGCCGGTGCGGACGTGTTCGTGCAGAACCTCGCCCCCGGCGCGGCGGGCCGCCTCGGGCTCGCCGCCGCCGCGCTGCGCGCCGAGCACCCGCGGCTGGTCGTCTGCGACATCTCCGGTTACGGCGACGGCGGGCCCTACACCGCGATGAAGGCCTACGACCTGATGGTGCAGAGCGAGGCGGGCCTGGTCTCGGTCACCGGCGCGCCGGACGCGCCCGCCAAGGTCGGCATCTCCGTTTCGGACATCGCGGCGGGGATGTACGCCTACTCCGGTGTGCTCGCCGCGCTGCTGGAGCGCGGCCGCACCGGGCAGGGCTCCGTCGTGGACGTGTCCATGCTGGAGTCCACGGTGGAGTGGATGGGCTTCCCCCTCTACTACAGCTACGACGGGGCTCCGCCGCCGCCGCGGGCCGGGGCCGCGCACGCCACGATCTACCCCTACGGCCCGTTCGACGCCGTCGACGGCCGGGTGATGATGGCGATCCAGAACGAACGCGAGTGGGCCCGGTTCTGCGACCGGTTCCTCGGCCGTCCCGAGCTCGCCGAGCACCCCGACTACGCGGGCAACGCGGCCCGCGACGCCCACCGCGAGGCGCTCGGCGCGCTGATCGCCGCCCGGTTCGCCGAGCTCACCGCGGCCGAGGCGATCGCGCTGCTGGCGGCCGTGCCGGTGGCCTACGCGCGCGTGAACACGATGGCCGAGGTGTGGGCGCACCCGCAGCTGGCGGCGCGCGGCCGCTGGCACGAGGTCGACACGCCCGCCGGTCCGGTGCCCGCGCTCGCCCCGCCCGGCCTCGTCGACGCGGCGCCGCGCATGGATGCCGTGCCCGCGCTCGGCAGGCACACCCGGCCGATCCTCGCCGAGCTGGGGCTCACCGCCGCCGAGATCGACGCGTTGGCCGCGGCGGGCGTCGCCAGAACATGACTGACATGACCGTCGTGGCCGACATGACCTTCACGGGATCTCCACACCGTTCGCCCGATACGTCCACCGCCCGGCCCTAGGGTCGCGGCATGAGCAGGGAACGGCGGGTGCTCGTCGTCGAGGACGAGCCGACGATCGCGGCGTCGGTGGCCGCGCGGCTGCGCGCCGAGGGCTTCGCGGTCGACGTGGCGCACGACGGGCCCGCCGCGGTGGCGCAGGCGCTCGAGGTGCCGCCCGACGTGGTCGTGCTCGACGTCATGCTGCCCGGCTTCGACGGCCTCGAGGTCTGCAGGCGGCTGCACGCCCGCCGTCCGGTGCCGGTGCTCATGCTCACCGCGCGCGACGCCGAGACCGACGTGCTGGTCGGGCTGGGCGTCGGCGCCGACGACTACATGACCAAGCCGTTCTCGGTGCGCGAGCTGGTCGCCCGCGTCCACGCGCTGCTGCGCCGTGTCGAGCGGGCGGGCCGGGGCGAGGCGCAGCGGATCGTGCTCGGCGAGCTCTCCATCGACCCCGCCGAGCGGCGGGTGGTCCGCGGCGACGAGCCGGTGCACCTCACGCCGATCGAGTTCGACCTCCTGCTGCACCTCGCGGGCCAGCCGCGCACGGTGCTCGCCCGCGACGCGCTGCTGGCGCAGGTGTGGGGCTGGTCGCACGCGGGCGGCACGCGCACGGTCGACAGCCACATCAAGGCGCTGCGCCGCAAGCTCGGGGCGGACCTGATCCGCACCGTGCACGGCGTCGGGTACGCGTTGGAGGTGCCGAGATGACGGTCATGGAGAGGGCGGCGGCGGTCGTCGAGCTGCTGCCGCGCCCCCTCGACCCGGTGCGCTCGGTCAAGCTGAAGATCAGCATATTGCTGCTGGCCTCCGGGGCCGCCGGGCTCGCCTACCTCTACTACGAGTACCGGTGGCAGCCGCCGGTCGGGATCTCGCTGGTCACGGTGGCGATCGTGCTGCTCACCGCGCAGGTGCTCGCGCACGGGATGACCCGGCCGCTGCGGGCGATGACCGCCGCGGCCAGGGCGATGGCGCAGGGCGACTACTCCCGGCGGGTGCGGGCCACGTCGCGCGACGAGGTGGGCCAGCTCGCCGTCGCGTTCAACCAGATGGCCGCTGATCTCGCCGCCGCCGACCAGCAGCGCCGGGAGCTGATCGCGAACGTCTCGCACGAGCTGCGCACGCCGATCGCCGCGCTGCAGGCGGTGCTGGAGAACCTCGTCGACGGCGTCGCCACCGCCGATCCCGCCACGCTCTCCACCGCGCTCTCGCAGACCCAGCGGCTGGGCCGACTGGTCGCCGAGCTGCTGGACCTGTCGCGGATCGACGCGGGTGCCGTGGCGCTCGACCTCGAGCCCGTGCCCGTCGCGGAGCTGGTGGGGGAGACGGTGGCGGAGGCCGAGGTCGCGGCGCGCGTCGCCGCTCGCGGGGTCGGGTTCACCATCGACATCCCGCCGCGGCTCGTCGCGCGCGTGGACCGCAACCGCGTGCACCAGGTGCTGGTGAACCTGCTGGACAACGCCGCGCGGCACAGCCCGCCCGGCGGGGTCGTGTCCATTTCCGTACGGAGTGAGGGGTCACGGATGGTCGTGGAGGTCAGCGACGAGGGTCCGGGCATCGCGCCCGAGGACCGCAACCGGGTGTTCCACCGCTTCACGCGCGGCGACCGCGCGGTCGGCGGCGGCACCGGGCTGGGGCTCGCCATCGCCCGGTGGGCGGTGGACCTGCACGGCGGCGAGATCGTCGTCGCCGAGCCCGTGGCCGGGCGCGGCTGCCGCATCCAGATCACCTTCCCGGCGGTGGTGGCGTGAGCGCCGAGCGCGTCTCGCTGGTGAAGCGACCTGCTCCGGCGGCGGCTGTCGTGGGGTCGGCCGCCGCCGGGGCGCCGGGGGCGGGGGTGGCGGCACCGTCCCCCTACCCGCCGCCCAAGCCGTTGTTCGGCGAGCGCTGGCCGGGCCCGGCCGGGCCGATCGCGGGTGACCTGCTCGCGTGCATCGTGGCGTTCGGCGTCGTGCTCGCGACCGCCGCGCCCGAGAGCCCGACGGGCGTCGGCTGGCTCTTCACCGCCTCGGTCGCGACCGCGATGACGATCACGGTGGCCTGGGGCCGTCGCTCCCGCCACCCGCTGACGCCCGCCGACGTGGGCTGGACGCTCCTCGCCGTGGCGCTCACCGCCGTCGGCACCGTGCGGGCGGCCGACTGGCTGGCGGCGCTGTGCCTGATGGCCGCGGCGGCCGCGGCCGCGCTGGCCGTGGCGCGCCGCTCGTTCCGGTCGTTGACGATGAGCCTGCTCGCCCCCGTCATCGCCGCCATGCGCGCGCTGCCCTGGGTCGCGCGCGGGATGCGCACCGGCCCGCGCAGGCTGGTACGGGCGGGAGCGGCGGTGCTGTCCGCCGGGCTCGTGCTGCTGGTGTTCGTCCCATTGCTGGCCGCGGCCGACGCCGCGTTCTCCCGGGTCGTCGAGGCGGTCACGCCCGAGATCGCCGTCGATTCCGTGGTGCGCTGGATCTTCCTGTTCGCGTTCGGGACGGCCGCCGCCGCAGGCGCCTTCTTCCTGCTCGTCGCGCCCCCTCCCGAGCCGTACGGCGCGGACCCGCGCCCCACCCGGCTGCGCCTGCTCGACTGGGCGTTGCCCACCGGCGTGCTGGTGGCCGTGCTCGCGCTGTTCGTCGGCGTCCAGTTCGTCGTGCTGTTCGGCTCGGACGACTACGTGCTGCGCACCACCGGCCTCACCTACGCCGAGTACGCCCGCAGCGGGTTCTGGCAGCTGCTCGCGGTGACGGTGCTCGCGCTCGGGATGCTCGCCCTCGGCTCCCGGTGGGCGCCCGCCCGCACGCCTGCCGAGCGGATCGCCAAGCGGGGCCTGCTCGCCGCGCTGGCGCTGCTCACCCTCGTCGTCGTCGCGTCGGCGATCAACCGGATGTGGCTCTACCAGCAGGCGTACGGCTTCACCGTGCTGCGGCTGCTGGTGCTGACCTGCGAGCTCTGGCTCGGTGCCGGCTTCCTGCTGGCGCTGGTGGCGGTGCTGCGGCTGCGCCCCGGTGGCCTCTCCCGCCCGATGGTGGCCGTCGGGATGCTCGCCCTGCTCGGCCTGGCCGTGCTCGACGCGGAGCGCTTCATCGCCGCGCACAACGTGGCGCGGTGGTCGGAGACCGGCAAGCTCGACACCTCCTACCTCGGCCACCTCTCCGCCGACGCGGTGCCCGCGCTGGTCGACCTCCCGCCCGCCGTCCGCGACTGCATCCTCGTGGACATCGGCGACGGGCTCGCCACGCCCGACGACTGGCGCAGCACCAACGTCGCCCGCGAGGCGGCCCGCGCGGAGCTGGACCGCCTAAGGCCGACCTGCGCCGTGCGGAGGTGACTCAGCCGAGCAGCCCGAGCTCGCGCCCCCGCGCCACGGCCTGGGTGCGGTTGGCCACCCCCAGCTTCTCGAACACGTGCGTGACGTGCCGCTTGACCGTGTCGACGGTGATGAAGAGCTTCTCGGCGATGGCCCGGTTGGGGAGGCCGCTCGCCATCAGCGTGAGCACCTCGTGCTCGCGGGTGGACAGCGGCGCGGCCATCCCGGGCACGGCCCCGCGTTGCGGTGATCGCGCGCCTGCGCCGTGGCGGTCGAACGCCTCGATCAGCCCGGACAGGAAGGTGCGGGGGACCGCCCGCACGCCGAGCTGCTCGAGGCGACGGCGCGCCGCCAGCTCGCGCAGCAGCGCTCCGACCACCGCGCCCTCGTCGAGGAACACCCGCACGTAGCCCTCCGGCGCGGCGAGCGCGAGCGCCTCGGCGAGGGCCCGCAGCGCCGCGGTGCGGTCGCCCGCGGCGTGGTGCGCCAGCACCTCCAGCAGCCGCAGCCGCAGCACGCTCGCGGTGCGTTCCTGGGCGACCGCGAAGGCCCGCCAGCGCTCCAGCACCGCGAGCGCGGCCGCGGGCTCGTGCTCGGCGATGAGCACGCGGACCAGCACCCGCTGTTCGGCTTCGCGCAGGTACGACGGCTCGTCGTCGACGGAGAGGCCCGCCGACCGCACCCACTGCGCCGCCTCCGCGACATCGCCGCGGGCCACGGCGAGGTGCGCGCGCAGCGCGGCCACCGGGAGGCGGGGGTCGAGCACGGCCTGGGGCATCGCCCGGTCGGCCTCGTCGACGGCGGCGAGCGCGCCCGCCGGGTCGCCCTGCGCGTGCCGGAGCCGCGCGAGGACGATCAGGCCCGCGATCAGCGCCGGGAGGTACGCGAGCCTGCGGCACTGCTCGATGCCCGTGGCGATCAACCGGTGCGCGTCGGCCAGCTCGTCGCGTTCGAGATGCACCTCGGCGAGCCCGACGTGCAACATGCCCGCGGACGGCGCCGGTCGATCGCCCTCGGTGACCCGCAGCCCGTGCTCGTAGGTGCGTAGCGCGGCACGGAGGTGACCCCGGGCGAGCTGGGCGGCGCCGAGGTCGAACGCGGCGCGCGGCACGAGGTCGTGCTGCGCCGACGCGACCCGCTCGGCGAAGACGGCCGCCAGCGCGCGCTCGGCGGCCACCACCCGGCCCGCGAGGAAATCGCCGAACGCCACCTGGTAGCGCGCGACCGCGCCGAGCAGCTCGTCCTGCTCGGTGACGTGGGCGAGCGCGGCACGGGCGAACGCCTGCTCGGCCTCGACGTCGCCGCGCATCCGCGCCAGGTCGGCCCGGCACACCGCGATGCCCGCCGGGATGTTGGCCAGCACGCTGAACCGGCGGTCGAGCGACGCGCGGTAGGGCGCCGCAGGCGTGCGCTCGAGCGCCCGCTCGGCC
>Ga0207688_10002448_pt1 | contig 9986 bp, 8 predicted proteins | sample KBSMiscanthusM4_FD_184296 | JGI IMG/M metagenome (GOLD analysis project Ga0207688, IMG submission 184296) | Miscanthus rhizosphere microbial communities from Kellogg Biological Station, Michigan, USA - M4 (SPAdes) (version 2) | ecosystem: Host-associated > Plants > Roots > Rhizosphere ...
GCACGTCTACGCCTGCTCGCACCTCGCCAACAGCGCGTCCCTGCTGCTGCCGATCTCGAATCTCACGAACCTCCTGGCGTTCGAGGCCAGTGGGCTGTCGTTCACCCGCTTCGCGGCACTGATGGCGCTGCCGTGGCTCGTCGCACTCGCTGTCGAGTGGGTCGTGCTCGGGCGCGCGTTCGCCCGCGACCTGCGCCCGGGCCGTTCCGCGCCGGACGCGGGCGGGGACGAGCGCGTCGTCCTGCCGCGGTTCGCGATCGGCGTCGTCGCGGCGACGCTGGTCGGCTTCGCGCTCAGCTCGCTCGCGGGGATCGCGCCGGTGTGGATCGCGGCGGCCGCCGCGCTCGCCCTCGTCGTCCGCGAGCGGCGCCCGCCGGCGGCGATCGTGCGGGCGGTCGAGCCCGCGTTCCTCGTCTTCGTCCTCGGCCTCGCGATCGTCGTGCGCGCGGCGGGCGACCACGGCCTCCAGTCAGCGGTCGACGGCCTCGTGCCGCACGGCGACGGCCTCCTCGCCCTGATCGGGATCGCCGTGATCGCGGCCGTCGCGGCGAACCTGCTCAACAACCTGCCCGCGACCCTCATCGTCCTGCCGGTCGCGGCGGCCGGCGGCGCCGGGCCCGTGCTCGCGATGCTGATCGGCGTCAACGTCGGGCCGAACCTGACGTACGTCGGCTCGCTCGCGACCCTGCTCTGGCGGCGCGTGCTCCACGCTCACGACCACGACACCGACCTCGGCGAGTTCCTGCGCCTCGGCGCGTTGACCGTGCCGCCGATCCTGCTCGCCTCGACGCTCGTGCTGTGGTTGGCTCTACGGCTCGTCTGATGCGGGTCGTCGTGTGGATAACCGAGGCGGGGTGGGAGGCGTGCGTCGAGACCGCCGCGGCGCTCGCGCCCGCCGACGCCGACCTCACGCTGCTCGCGGTCCCGTCCGGCGAGCTCGAGGAGGTGGCCGCGGGCGGGCGGGCCGGGCTGCTCGGGCGCCGGCCGCCGCCGCCGCGCGGCCCGAGCTGGGACGAGGTCGCCGACGAGGCCGCCCGCGCGCTCCTCGCCGACGCGCGCGAACGGCTCGGGCGCGAGGCGGCGACCGAGGTGCGCCACGGGCGCGTCGAGCGCGAGGTCGTCGCCGCATGCGCGGGCGCCGACCTGCTCGTGCTCGCGCGCGACGGCGACGACGAGCGGCTCGGGCCCAAGAGCCTCGGCCGCCACGCGCGCTTCGTCGTCGACCACGCGCCGTGCCGCGTGCTGCTCGTGTGGCCCGGCGAGCCGCCGGCCGCGGACCTCCCGCCGCCTCCGCCGCACGAGCCCGGCGAGCACCCGCCGCCACCGCCGCCGCACGAGCACCCGTAGGCGCCGCGCGCCGGCGCCTCAGCGCGTCCGGGCCACGGGCGCCGGCGCGCTACTGCCCCCGCTCGTGGTGGACCCGTTCGTGACTACTGGACCGCATCACAGAACCAACGGACGAATCCACTAGCCGTTCACCGAGAAGCTCGAGTTCGGATTGATCTCGCGCAGGCGCGAGTAGAAGGCCATGTCGAGCTCGAGGCCGGTGTAGCGGCACGTCACCTTGACCGGGTCCTCGTCGTGGTCGTGGCCGTTCTCGACCCGGTCGACCAACTCGGCCATGACGTGGCCCACGACCGGCGCGTTCTTGAACTGGTTGCCGCTCGTCCCGATCGCCATGTAGTAGCCGCCGACGCTCGACCTGTCGTAGATCGGGATCCAGTCGTCCGAGCAGTCGTAGAGGTCGACGACGCCCTTGCGGTCGTTCGGGATCCGGAGCGTCGGGATCCGGCGGGCGAGACGGTAGACCTGCGCCTCCCACTGCGCCTCGGTGACGTGGCGGTCGAAGCTGTCGGGGTCGGTGACCCACTGGCGCTCGTCGCAGTCCGGGTCCTCGGAGCCGATCAGGATGTGGTTGCCGGACTCGGGACGGAAGTAGATGCCCGTGTCGCCGTCGGAGCAGTGGATCCCGTCGGTGTCATAGTCGAAGTCGGGTGGCGCGGGGACGTGGTGGACCTCGTGCCGCAGCGGCTTCGTGCGGACGTTCATGTCGCCGGTCGCGCCGGCCATCTCGTTGACGATGTCCGAGTGCGGGCCGGCGACGTTGATGACGACCGGCGTGTCGATCTCGAGGCCGTCGCCGAGCGTGACGCCCACGACCCGCCCGTTGGCGCGGCGGATCTCGGCCACCGTCGCGCGGAAGAGGAACTCGCCGCCGTGCGCCTCGGCGGCGCGCTGGAGGTTGTGCGACGCGAGCTGCGGGTCGTTGACGTAGCCCGAGCCGGGCGTGTAGATCGCGCCCATCAGCTCGTCCTCGGACTGGTCCCAGAAGTGCGGGTCGTCGGGACGCTTCGGCGGATAGAACGCGTGCGTGTCGAAGATCGGCATGCGCTCCTTGAGCTGCTCCGGCGACCACTCCTCGTACTCGACGCCGACGTCGCGGTAGTGCTTGAGGACCTTCTCGTGGTGGCCGGTCTGGCTCTCGAGGAGCAGCGTGCCGCAGTTCATGTACTTCGCCAGGCCGGACTCGTCCTCGACGCCGAGGTAGTCGGCCCAGTCCTTCCAGTAGAAGAAGCCCTCGTAGGCCATCGCGACGCCGTCCCACGAGGAGTAGTGCGCCCGGACGATGGCGCACGACGCGCTCGTGGGGCCGTAGCCCGCCGCCGGCAGCTTGTCGATGTTGAGGGTCTTGTAGCCCTTGCGGGCGAGTTCGTAGGCGGTCGCGGCGCCGATCACGCCGGCGCCGATGATGACCACGTCGGCCTTCCTGGACATCGCTTCGCTCCTCACTGCTCAGAGTCGGGTCAGGGCGGCCCGGCCGGCGGCGGCACACTTGACCGGCTGGTAGCCTGAGACTCATATATCAGTCGTCGGCCTGACCCGTCAACCGGCGGGCGGGCCAGGGGAGACGGGATGAGCGCGCAGCCGGGGACGAGCCAGCAGAACAGCAGCGAGCTGCTCGCCGACCGTGCCTACGCGGCACTCCGGGACCGGATCGTGGCGCTGCACATCGCACCCGGCGCGCCGATCAACGAGGACGCGCTCGGCCGCGAGCTCGACATGGGCCGCACCCCGGTGCGCGAGGCGATCAAGCGGCTCGCGCTCGAGAACCTCGTCTCGGTGTTCCCGCGCCGCGGCACGTTCGCGTCCGAGATCAACATCACCGATCTCGCGCACATCTCCGACGTGCGCCAGCAGCTCGAGGGCCACGCCGCCTACCGCGCGGCGCAGCGGCTCACGGCCGCCCGTCGCGACGAGCTCGAGGGGCTCCTGGTCCGGATCGACGAGTCCGCCGGCGGCCCGCGCGACGAGCAGATGCGCCTCGACGCCGAGATCCACCGCTTCGTCCACCGCTCGACGGCGAACCCGTACCTCGAGGAGACGCTGGCGCGCTACTTCAACCTGTCGCTGCGCATCTGGTACCTCGTGCTCGACCGCCTGCCGCACCTGGGCGAGCGCGTGCGCGAGCACCGCGCCCTCCTCGAGGCGATCCGCGACGGCGAGGCCGACCGCGCCCGCGCCATCGCCGCCGACCACGTCGGCACGTTCGCGACCGAGATCCGCAGCGTCCTCTAGGGCGCCATCGGAGCCGAGCCCGCCGGATCGGCAAGATGTCGGGCGGATGAGCGACGCCGACACCGTCACCGGCGCCCAGGGGGCGGGCGACGCCGGCTCCTCCACCGGGGGGCTGAGCGGCAAGACCGCGTGGGCGCGCAACCTCGCGGCGCCCGTCCGCGACTACCTCACGACCGAGACCGGTGGCGCCGCCGTCCTGCTGTGCGCGACGATCGTCGCCCTGGTGTGGGCGAACGCGCCGGGCGACTCCTACGAGTCCTTCTGGACGACCCAGCTGTCGATCCGGATCGGCGACTCGGGGATCACGATGGACCTGCGCGAGTGGGTCAACCAGGGCCTGATGACGCTGTTCTTCCTCGTCGTCGGGCTCGAGGCCAAGCGCGAGCTCGACCTCGGCCAGCTGCGCGAGCGCAAGCGCATCGCGATCCCGGTCGTGGCCGCGCTCGGCGGGATCGCCGTCCCGATCGCGATCTTCCTCGCGTTCAACGCGGGCGGCGCCGGCGGGAAGGGCTGGGGCGCGGCGATGTCGACCGATACGGCCTTCGCCCTCGCCGTCCTCGCGCTCGTCGCGCCCAACGGGACGCGTGTCCGGGTGCAGATGCTCACGCTCGCGATCGTCGACGACCTCGTCGCGCTCATGGTCATCGCGGTCGTCTACACCGAGCACGTCGAGTTCGGCCCGCTGGCCATGGCGGTCCTGCTGTTCGCGATCTTCGCCGTCGCGCTGCGGCAGATCCCCGCCCGCCTGCTCGGGCCGACGGCAGCGATCTTCACCGCCGCGATCTGGGTCGCGCTGCACGCCTCGGGCATCGACCCGCTCATCTCCGGGCTCGCGGTCGGCCTGCTCGTCAGCGCCTACCAGCCGGTCCGGGAGGACCTCGAGCAGGTCGTCGAGCGGGTGCGATCGTTCCGCGAGCAGCCGACGCCGGAGCTCGCGCGCTCGGCCCAGCGCGGCGTGGTGTCCGCGATCTCGCCGAACGAGCGCATCCAGTACGGCCTGCATCCGTGGACGAGCTTCGTGATCGTCCCGCTGTTCGCGATCGCGAACACCGGCGTGCGGATCGACGGCGAGCTCCTGTCGAGGGCCGCCACGTCGCCGATCACGCTCGGCATCTTCTTCGGCTATGTCGTCGGCAAGCCGCTCGGCATCACCGGCGCGAGCTGGCTGTTGACCCGCCTCCGCGGGGTGACGCCGTCGGTGAGCCTGCCGGTGACGTTCGCGGGCGGGGTCAGCGCCGGGATCGGATTCACCGTCGCGCTGCTCATCTCGAGCATCGCATTCGACGGGGACCTCCTGGCGGAGGCGAAGATCGGCGTGCTGGCCGCGGGAGTCGCGTCGGCGTTCCTGGCGTGGGTCGTCGTGCGCGGGATCGCACACCTGCCCGCGCGCGTCCGCGCCCGCCAGCTGTCGGGCACGGCGGACGACCTCGTCGACCTCTACGACGACGTCGACCCCGAGCACGACCACGTCCGCGGCGCCGACGACGCGCCCGTCACGCTCGTCGAGTACGGCGACTACCAGTGCCCGTACTGCGGCCAGGCGGAGGTCGTGGTCCGCCAGCTGCTCGACTCCTTCGGCGACGAGCTGCGCTACGTCTGGCGGCACCTGCCGCTCGAGGACGTCCACCCGAACGCCCAGCGCGCCGCCGAGGCGGCCGAGGCGGCATCCGCCCAGGGGCGGTTCTGGGCGATGCACGACACGCTGCTCACCCACCAGGACGAGCTGGCGCCGCGCGACCTGCGCCGCCACGCGGCCTCGGTCGGGCTTGACGTCGACCGCTTCGTCGAGGACCTGCGGACGCGCGAGCACGCCGAGCGCGTGGCCGACGACGTGCGCAGCGCCGACGCCAGCGGCGTCACCGGCACGCCGACGTTCTTCGTCAACGGCCAGCGCCACCAGGGCGCCTACGACGTCCCGACGCTCACGCAGGCCGTCCGGGCGGCGCGCTCCCGGGCCGCCGCCGTCGCGCTCGCCGCGACGATCTGAGCCGCCGCGGGCGCCGGCCCGCGGCGTTCAGGCGAGGGCGTCCTCGAGCGCGCCGCGGTAGCCGAGGCGCTCGGACACCGCGTGCGCCTGCTCGATCGCGACGCGCCCCAGGAGCGCGAGGCGATGGCCGGGGAGGCGCGCCGTCGGGCCGGAGACGGCGAGCGCGGCGACCACCACGCCGCCCGCGTCGAACACCGGCGCCGCGACGACGGACAGCCCGGGCTCGAGCTCGTCGACGAGCGTCGCGTAGCCGCGGCCGCGCACGGCCTCGAGGTCCGCCTCGAGCGTCGCCCGGTCGACCATCGTGCGATCGGTCATCCGCTGAAGCCGCGGCGCGATCTCCGATACGCCGTGGGCGAGGAAGATCTTGCCGGCGGCGCTCGCGTGGTCGGGGATGTCACGCCCGAGCCAGTTCGTGGCGCCGAGGAGGTGGCGGCCGTCCTGCTGGGCGATCGCCTCGGTGCCGCCCGGCGTGGGGACCATGAGGTTGACGGTCTCGCCGCTCTCGTCCGCGAGGCGGCGCATGCTCGCGGCGGCGTGCTCGACCAGGTCGCCGCGGGCGACCTCGGCGCGCGCGAAGCGCAGCGCGGCCGGGCCGGGGCGGATGCGCCCGCTCGCGGCGTCCCGGGCGACGAGGCCGTGGCGCTCGAGGGCGGCGAGCAGCGGCCCGAACTCCGGCTCGACGAGGCCGAGCGCGGCGCGCAGGTCGTCGGCCGTGCGCGGGGCGCGCTCGAGGACGAGCACGAGCAGGCGCGCGGTGCAGTCGGCGGGGTCCGGGAGCGCCGGGGACGCCATCGCCACTGGTATATCAGTTGCCGCCGAGGACGTCGACGAGCACGCGTCCGGCGGCGAGCACGTCGGCGTCGTCGGCCGCCTCGTGCGGCGTGTGGCTCTGGCCGGCGGCGAGGGGGACGAACAGCAGCGCCGCGGGGACGTGGGCCGCGAGATGGCCCGCGTCGTGGCCGGCGCCGGAGTACGTGCGCGCCGGGGCGAGGCCGCGGCGTTCGGCAGCGGCGAACGCGCGGGCGGCGAGGGCGGGGTCGAGGGCGATGGGGTCGCCGCCGCGCAGGAGCCGCCGGGTCACGGTGACGCCGCGGCGCTCCGCGACGCCGGCGCCCGCGTCGTCGAGGGCGGCCTCGACGGCGGCGATCGCACCGGCGTCGATGCCGCGCACCTCGAGCGCCGCGCGGACGCGCGCCGGGATCACGCTGATCGCGCCGGGCTCGACCTCGAGGCGGCCGACCGTCGCGACCGTGGCCGGGTGGCGCCGCGCCTGCTCGCGGGCCGCGGCCTCGAGGGCGAGGACGATCTCGGCGACGGCGGCCAGCGCATCGTGGCGGTCGGCCATCGCCACCTCGCCGGCGTGTCCCGCCTCGCCGTCGACCGTCAGCTCGTGACGGTGGGGCGCGGCGATCTGCTCGACGACGCCGAGGCGGGCGCCGCGGCCGCGCAGCTCGTGACGGGGCTCGATGTGGACCTCGACGTGCGCGGCGATCCGGTCGAGCGGGGGAGGGCCGTCGAGCCGGGGCACGTCGTCGAGGGCGGCGAGGAACCCGGCCCGGGCAGTGGCGGCGGTCACGCCGGCGGCGTCGCGCAGGTCCTCGAGCGCGGCCTCGGCGAGCGTCCCGACCATGAGCCGCGAGCCGACCGTCCCGGCCCCGAAGCGCGGCGCCTCCTCGGCGGCGCAGACGAGGACGCCCGCGCGACCGCGAAGGGCGATCGCCGCCTCGAGCGCGAGGACCGTGCCGAGCGCCCCGTCGTAGCGCCCGCCGCCCGGGACGGTGTCGACGTGCGACCCGGAGGTGACCACCGGACCGTCGCCGGCGGGCAGCGCCCACAGGTTCCCGTGCGGGTCGAGCGCGACGGGAAGGCCCGCCTCGTGCGCCCACGCCGCCACGAGGCGCATGCCGGCCGCCTCCGCCTCGGAGTACGCCGGACGGTCCGCGCCGCCGCCGGGGGCCCGCGCGATCGTCCAGAGATCGTCGAGGCGCGCCGCGATCCGCGCCCCGTCGATCGCGTCGGCGGGGTCGCCAAGTGTCCCCATGGAGTGGTACTTTCGCCATATGCATCGGCGTGGTCAAGCGAAATGTCGGTAACTGCGCTCTCACATGTTGAGAATCGCCCCGCTGGCGGCGCGCAGGTGCTCGACCGCGTCGTCGCGCTGCTCGGCGCGCTCTCGGAGTCCGGCGAGCTGCTGCCCGGCGAGCTCGCCGAGCGCTGCGACCTGCCCGCCAGCACCACCTACCGGCTGATCGCCGACCTCGAGCAGCACGGGCTCGTCACGCGCGCCGGGCGCCGCGGGACGACGCTCGGGCTCTGGATCCTGGAGCTCGCCCGCAGCGTCGAGGACCGCCTCGAGTCGGAGCTCGTCGAGCCCGCGCGCGAGGTCATGGAAGGGCTCGCCCACGGCCACGGCGAGACCGCGATCCTCACGGCGCCGGGCGGGACGCACGCGATGTGCCTCGCGTCGGTCGAGAGCGACCACCACGCGATGCGCCTCTCCTACGACCGCTGGCGCACGGCGCCGATGCACCTCGGCGCCTCGGGCAAGGTCCTGCTCGCCCACCTCGACGACGCCCACGCCGAGCGGATCCTCGCCGACCCGCCGCCGCACCCGGCCGGCGGCCCGCAGATCCCCACGGCGACGCTGCGCCGGCAGATCGCGGCGACCCGCCGCGACGGCTACCTCGTGACCGACGGCGAGCTCGACGGCGGCGCGACCGCCGTCGCCGCACCGGTCCTCGACGCGCGCGGGCGGCCGGTCGCCGGCCTCAGCCTCGCCGGACCGACGCCGCGCGTGCGGGCGATGCTGCACGAGATCGTGCCCGCGGTCGTCGCGGGCGCGGCCGAGATCGCCCGGAGGATCGACACGCCGTGACGGCCGAGCCCGTCGCCCTGCGCGCGCCCGCCGGCGGCCCGCTCCACGCGACGGTCGCGCTCGACGGCCGCACGCTCACCCCCGCCACCGTCGCGGCGATCGCGCGCGGCGACGCGGGAGTCCGGCTCACGGACGCCGCCCGGGCGCGCAACGCCGACTCGCGCCACGCGCTCGAGGCGGTCATCGCGACCGGGACCCCCGTGTACGGCGTGACGACCGGCGTGGGCGCGCTGCACGACCGGCCGGTCGCGCCCGCGAACGCCTCGCGCCACCAGCGCGCGCTGCTGCGCAGCCACGCCGCCGGAGCGGGCGAGCCGCTCGCGCCCGCCACCGTCCGCGCAGCGATGGCGGTCCGGCTCAACCAGCTCGGCGCCGGCGGCGGGGGCGCCTCGGACGGCTTGCTCGACGCGCTCGCGGCCGCGCTCGGCGCGGACGTCGTGCCCATCGTCCGCGACGTCGGCTCGCTCGGCACGGGCGACCTGCCGGGGCTCGCCGCCGTCGGCCTGGCGCTCCTCGGCGAGGGCGACGCGTGGGTCCAGGGCCGCCCCGTCCGCGCGCGCGGCGCGCTCCGGCGGGCGGGGATCGAGCCGCTCGTGCCCGGCCCCCGCGACGCGATGGCGCTGCTCAGCAGCAACGCCGTGACGATCGGGCGCGCCGCGCTCGCGGCCGTCCGGGCCCGGCGCCTTGCCGGCGCCGCCCTTTCGGTGGCGGCGCTGTCGTTCGAGGCGATCGACGCCGACCTGGCCGTCCTCGACGCGCGGGTCCATGCCGCGCGGCCGATCCCCGGCCAGGTCGCCGTGGCCGCGCGGATGCGCACGCTGCTCGCGGGCACGCCGTCGCCCCGCCGCGGCCCGGGCGTGCACGACCCGCTCTCGTTCCGCGCGCAGCCGCAGGTCGACGGCGCGGTGCACGACGCGCTCGACGCGCTCGACCGCGTCCTTGGGGTCGAGCTCAACGCGGCCTCCGAGAACCCGCTGCTCGTGGCCGCGCCCGAGCCCGACGTGCTCGCCAGCGGCAACTTCCACGCCGTCGCGCTCTCGCTCGGTCTCGACGCCGTGCGCGGCGCGCTCGCCCAGGCCGCGACGATCGTCGCCGCCCGCGCGAGCGCCCTGCTCGACGACCGCTTCAGCGGCCTGCGCGGCTGGCTCGCCGGCCCCGGCGAGGCGAGCTCCGGGGCGATGGCGGTCGAGTACACCGCCCATGCGGCGGCGGCCGAGGTCCGGCTGCTCGCGGCTCCGGCGGCGGCGCAGCACACCGTCGTCGGGGCGGGGATGGAGTCGCACTCGTCGTTCGCCGCGCTGTCCGTCCTCCAGACCGACCGGGCGCTCGACGCCTACGCCGACGCGCTCGCGACCGAGCTCGTCCTCGCCGCCCGTGCGCTGCGCCTCGCCGGGCGCCCGGCGGCCGGAGAGGGCACACGCGCGCTGTTCGAGGCCGCCGCCGCGGGCCTGCCCGCGGAGCTCGAGGACCGCCCGCTCGCGGACGCGATCCACCGCGCGCGGGCCCTGCTCGGCGCGTGACGGTCAGACCCCGGCGGCGCGGCGC
>Ga0207688_10002453_pt1 | contig 9972 bp, 8 predicted proteins | sample KBSMiscanthusM4_FD_184296 | JGI IMG/M metagenome (GOLD analysis project Ga0207688, IMG submission 184296) | Miscanthus rhizosphere microbial communities from Kellogg Biological Station, Michigan, USA - M4 (SPAdes) (version 2) | ecosystem: Host-associated > Plants > Roots > Rhizosphere ...
CACGGCGAAGCCCAGGCCCATCGCCGCCGATCGCGAGTCGACGACCCGGATCGACCCGGCGCCCACCTCGGCGGCGGCGAGCCGAGCCGAGTCCCACGTGCCGGACAGCTCACGGGACAGGTGCAGCGAGACGACCCCGTCCGCCCCTCCCTCGAGAGCCTCGCGGTACACGGCGGCGAACTCGGCCGGCGTCGGCCGGGAAGTGCTCACCGGGACCCAGGCGGCCAGCGCCGCCGCCACCTGCGCCGGCGTGACCTCGCTGCCCTCGGCCCCGGAGCGACCGCCAAGCACCACCTGCAGGGGGACCACCCGTACCGACAGCTCGTCGGCCAACCCATCCGGGAGGTAGGCGGTCGAGTCGGTCACGACGACGACACGGCCACCCATGCGAGCACCGTATCGGGCTCAGCCCGGTACGACGTTCACCAGCTTCGGCGGCCGGACGACCACGGTCCGGACCGGACGCTCACCCAGCGCCCTGGCCACGGCCGGATCGGCCAGCGCGAGCGCACGCAGCGCGTCCTCGCTGACGTCGGGCGGCACGCTCAGCCGGGCCCGCACCTTGCCGGCGACCTGGACGACCGCGGTCACACTCTCCTGCACCAGCAGGGCCGGGTCGACAACCGGCCAGCCGGCCAGCGCAACCGTGGCGTCGTGTCCCAGCGAGGCCCACATGTCCTCGGCGCAGTACGGAGCGAACAGCGACAGCATGATCGCGACCGCCTCCGCGGCCTCGCGCACGGCCGGGTCGTCGGCGCCAGGTCCGGAGTCGATCGCCTTCCGGGCCGCGTTGACCAGCTCCATCAGCCGGGCTACCGCGACGTTGAAGCGGAATGCGTCGACCAGGGATCTGATCTCGGCGACCGAGCGGTGCGTGGTCGCCCGCAGTGCGACGTCGCCGGTGGCCGGGTCCGCGCCCGGCGCGGAGGTGACGTCGCGGGCCAGCCGCCAGGCCCGGGCCAGGAACTTGCCCGAACCGGTGGGCGAGACGTCGGACCAGTCGATGTCCTCGTCCGGCGGCCCGGCGAACAGCATCGTCAGCCGGATCGCGTCAACGCCATACGCGGCCAGTTCCGCGCCGAGGTCCACGCCGTTGCCCAGCGACTTGGACATCGACTTGCCCTGGTTGATGACCTGACCCTGGTTGTGCAGCGCCCGGAACGGCTCGACGAACTCGACGTAACCCAGGTCGAACAGCACCTTGGTGATGAACCTGCTGTAGAGCAGGTGCAGGATGGCGTGCTCGACCCCGCCGGTGTAGTGGTCGACCGGCGCCCATCGACGCAGCTCCACCGGGTCGATCGCGATGTCCTCGCGGTCGACGGACGGAAAGCGCAGGAAATACCAGGACGAGTCGACGAAGGTGTCCATCGTGTCGGTGTCCCGCTCGGCCGGGCCGCCGCAGCGCGGGCAGGTCGTCCGCACCCAGTCGGTCGCCGCCGCCAGCGGCGAGATGCCCTTCGGCGCCAGGTCCTGGCCGCGCAGGTCGGGCAGCCGCACCGGCAACTGGTCGTCCGGGACCGGCACCTCGCCGTCGACCGGGCAGTAGACGACGGGGATCGGAGCGCCCCAGTAGCGCTGCCGGGACACCAGCCAGTCGCGCAGCCGGTAGTTGATGGCGGCGTGGCCGTGGCCGGTCTCCTCCAGCCGGCGCACGATCGTCTCGATCGCCTCCTGCTTGCGCATGCCGTCCAACGGGCCGGAGTTGACCAGCTCGCCGTCACCGGCGGTAGCGGTTCCGGTGTCGGCCGGGTCGGGCTCGCCCGTGTCCACGACCACCCGCACGGGCAGCCCGAACGTGCGGGCGAAGTCCAGGTCGCGCTGGTCGTGCGCCGGCACGGCCATGATGGCGCCGGTGCCGTAGTCGGACAGCACGTAGTCAGCCGCCCAGACGGGGATCCGCTCGTCGTTGACCGGGTTGACCGCGTAGCGGCCCAGCGGGACACCGGTCTTCTCCCGGCCCTCGGCCAGCCGGTCGATGTCGGTCAGCCGCCGGACCTGCTCGCGGTAGGCCTCGAACTCCGCGCGCTGCTCCGGCGCGCACAGCTCGTCGGCCAGGTGGGAGTCTGCGGCGACCACGAAGAACGTCGCGCCGTACAGGGTGTCCGGCCGCGTGGTGAACACCGTGACCGGCTCGTCCCGGCCCTCGATCGTGAACTGCACCTGCGCGCCGGTGGAGCGGCCGATCCAGTTGCGCTGCATGGTCAGCACGCGCTCCGGCCAGTGCCGCTCCAGCTCGGCCATGTCGCTCAGCAGGCGCTCGGCATAGTCGGTGATCCGGAAGTACCACTGGGTCAGCTCGCGCTTGGTGACCGGCGTGCCGCATCGCTCGCACGCGCCGGCGACGACCTGCTCGTTGGCCAGCACGGTCAGGTCCCTCGGGCACCAGTTGACCTGCGACGCCTTCCGGTACGCCAGGCCGCGCTCGTACAGCTGCAGGAACAGCCACTGGGTCCAGCGGTAATACTCGGGGTCAGACGTGTGCAGCCGGTGCGACCAGTCGAAGGACACCGCATACCGCCGGAACGACTCGGCCTGCGTCTCGATGTTCTCGTACGTCCACTCCGCCGGGTTGGAGTTCCGCCTGATCGCGGCGTTCTCGGCGGGCAGGCCGAAGGAGTCCCAGCCGATGGGGTGCAGCACGTCGTACCCGCTCTGGAACCAGTGCCTGGCGATGACGTCACCGATGGCGAACGCCTCGGCGTGCCCCATGTGCAGGTCGCCGGACGGGTACGGAAACATGTCCAGCGCGTACCGGCGCTCTGCATCGGGACCGCGCTGGCCGGCCCGGAACGGGTCCAGCTTCTCCCACTCAGGCAGCCACCGCTCCTGGATGGCCCGCCAGTCGTAGCGGTCGTCCGTCATCGTCGTCGCTCCTGTCGAGGCTCGATCCCGGTCGTGAGGCAAGAAAAAGAGCCCCCGTCTCCACAGGGGCTCGCCGCGCTGACGTCGTTCCAGGTCAGCGCGGCCCGGGAAGGAGCAGGCGTGCGGCATTGCTCACGGTTCGATGATAGCGCGCCCGGGCAACTCCGCTTTCACCGCGGCTGCCACCGCACGCCCCACCTCCGCGTGGCAGTCCCAGCCCCAATGCATGCCGTCCGGGTTGCACCGCCCATCGGTCAGGTGACGGGCGGCGATGGCGGACACGTCGACCATCGGTACGCACTCCCGGCGACCCCACGCCCGCGCCGCCGCCACCGCCCCCGGATGCGCGGTGGTCACCCCGCCGTAGAGCGGTGCCCGGTGCGGCGGCGGCAGGATGCCGAGCACCGGCACGCCGGGGTGGTAATAGCGCACTCCGTACACGCACAGCGAGAGGTATTCGTCGGTGAACCGCTGCGGCAAGGTCCGCCAGTGTCCGCGGGTAAGACGGGCGCCCACCGGCTGGACGGCGAGAAATGCGGCCCGGGCGGCCCGACGCACTGCCGGGGGGCGGAGGTACGCGATGCCCTCCCGCAGGTAGGTCGGCAGCACCGCGGGCAGGTAGTCCATCCCACCGACGGCCAGCAGCACCGCCTCGGCGCGCGGCAGCAATACCGAGTAGACGTTCGGGTCCTTGGTCAACGCCCACCACGCGTCCCGAGCCGTCCAGCCGGAGCGGGCGACGAGATCGAGCGTGGTGCCCAGCGCAGCGGCGGCCACGTTTCCGTACAAGCCGGGGTGGGTGGCCAGCTCGCCGCGCTCCGGCCCGTGGAAGGCCAGCGAGTCGCCGACGACCAGCAGGCTCACCGCGGCTCCCGGTCAGCGCGCCGGCTCGGCGTCGACGGCCTCGGCATCGGCGACCTCCACCGCAGCGAGCGATCCGTCCGAAGTGGACAGCCCGCCGATCGGCGAGCCGAGCGGACCGAGGTTGTGCGCGCGCAGCCGCCAGCCGTGCTCGTCGGAGGTGAACTCGCTCCACCGCCCGTTGCCCAGCGGTCCGACCGAGCGCCAGCCCGTCACGGGCAACCCGAGCAGGCGACCGGTCAGGGCCATCGCGGTCGCGCTGTGGGTGACCAGCACGACGGTCTCGCCGTCGGCGGCGGCGAGTGCAGCAAGAGATCGCTCGCCGATCTCGGCGCGCGTCTCGGCGCCGGGCTGGGGCGCATCGCGTCCGGCCACCCACTGTGCGTACTCGCCCGGGTGGCGACGGAGCACCTCCTCCCGGGTGAGCCCTTCCCAGCCGCCCAGCGACCGCTCCCGCAGCCGCCGGTCGAGGATCACCGGCAGTCCCAGGAGTTCCGCGAGCGGGCGTGCGGTCTGCACGGCCCGGGCGAGATCGGAGGAGATGATCGCGCCGGGCGAGTACGCCACCAGCAGCCGGGCCGACGCCACCGCCTGCAGGCGGCCGACCTCGTCCAGCGGTGGGTCTGCCTGGCCCTGGAGGCGGTGCTCCACGTTCCAGTGGGTGCGGCCGTGCCGCCACACCAGGACGCGGCGCGGCGTCGGGCCGTGCTCGGACACGTCAGCGTTCCTAGCGGCAGGCGATCATTCGCGACCGGCCTGGGCGGGCATCGACTGGTCGACGAACGGGATCGTCGGGCAGTCCTTCCACAGCCGCTCCAAGGCGTAGAAGGAGCGCTCCTCCGCGTGCTGCACGTGCACGACCACGTCCGAGAAGTCGAGCAGCACCCAGCGGCCCTCGCGCTCGCCCTCGCGGCGCACCGGCTTCACGCCGTCGCGCCGCAGTCGCTCCTCCACGGCCTCGACGATCGACTCGACCTGCCGCTCGTTCGGCGCGGACGCGATCACGAAGATGTCGGTGATCACCAGCCGATCGCTCACGTCGAGCAGCACCACGTCGGTGGCGAGCTTGTCGGCAGCGGCCTGGGCGGCGGCCAGCGCAATCTCGCGGGCCCGGTCGGTGGCGGTCACAGGGCAGGTCACTCCGTCTCTGCCGGCCGGGCGATCCGGCCGCGGTTCTCGGCTGGAGTCCCACGGTACAGGCGGTGCTTGCCGATGTACTGCACGACGCCATCGGGCACCAAGTACCAGACCGGGCGCCCGGCATGCACCCGCTCCCGGCACGCGCTGGACGAGATCGCCATCGCTGGCACCTCGACCAAGCTGACCGCATCCCGCGGGAGATGGTCGTCGGACAGCACATACCCCGGCCGGGTGACGCCGACGAAGTGCGCGAGACCGAACAGTTCGTCGGCATCCTTCCAGGACAGGATCTGCTCCAGGGCGTCCGCGCCGGTGATGAAGAACAGCTCCGCGTCCGGGTGCTGCACCGACAGGTCGCGCAGCGTGTCGATGGTGTACGTCGGCCCCGGCCGGTCGATGTCCACTCGACTCACCCAGAAGTGCGGGTTCGACGCGGTCGCGATCACGGTCATCAGATACCGGTGCTCGGCCGGGCTGACCAGCTTCCCGGCCTTCTGCCACGGCTGCCCGCTCGGCACGAACGCGACCTCGTCCAGCGAGAACAGGCTCTGGACCTCACTCGCTGCCACGAGGTGGCCATGGTGCACCGGATCGAAGGTGCCGCCCATGACGCCGAGTCGCATGCCGCCCACCGCAGGGACGCTAGACCGGCAGCAGGCGGCCGACGAAGTCGGTCAGCTGGGCGACGTTCCGGCACTCGACCATCTCGATGACCTCGCCGTATCGGTAGGCCATCGAATCGCCGCTGCCCCACTCGCGCCGCGGCTCCGGGTTGAGCCAGTAGGCGTGCCGCGACCGGTCGACCAAGCCCTTGAGCAGGGCGAGCCCGGGATCCCGGTAGTTGGTGCGGGCGTCACCGAGCACGAGCAGCGACGTCTTCGGTCCGACCGCGTCCGGGAACCGCTCGACCAGCACGCGCAGCGCGTTGCCGTAGTCGCTGTGCCCGTCGTACGCGACCAGGTCGGCCTCCCGGGCCAGCCGCCGGACCGAGTCAGCCAGATCGGCGCCCGGGCCGAAGAGCCTCGTCACCTCGTCGCAGGTGTCGATGAAGGCGAACGCCCGCACCCGGGAGAACTGTTCGCGCAGCGCAGCGGTGAGCATCAGGGTGAAATGCGCGAAGCCGGCCACCGAGCCACTCACGTCGCAGAAGACGACCAGCTCGGGCTTGTGCACCCGGCGCGGCCGATGGTGGGTCTCGACCGGCACGCCACCGGTGCCGAGCGAGGCGCGTACGGTGCGCCGGACGTCGAGCCGGCCCTCCCGCCCGAGCCGGCGGCGGGCCGCCAGCCTGGACGCCAGCCGGCGGGCCAGCGGGTGAACGGTCCGGCGCATCGCGGCCAGCTCCTCCCGCTGCGCCCGAAGGAAGTCGACCTGGTCGGCCAGCGGCGGCAGCGCGGATCGGGCGACCTGGTCGCGGTCGCGTTCCTCGGCGACCCGCCGACGCACCTCAGCCTCCACGTGTGCGCGCAGGGCGGCGATCCGCTCCTGCAGCCGTTGCCGGGCGACCTGCTCGGCCAGACCGCCGCGCGGCTCGCCGGCCAGCAGCGCATCCAGCATCGAGGCGATCAGCGTTTCCGGCGACAGCGCTCGCAGCACCCGATAGGTGAACCAGGACTGCCGCCCCGGCTGGGCGCCGGCATGGCCGAGCTCGGCGACGGCCAGCCGGGCGAACCGGCGCAGGGCCTCGTCGTCGCTCGTCAGCAGCAGCTGCCGAAGCTCGTCCCGCAACGCGTCCAGGTCCGGCTCGCCCGGCTCTCCGGCCTCATCGCCCGACTCGTCGTCGCGGCGCTGGGTCAGCTCGAGCGGGTCACCCACCGCCGTCGGCCACCACAGGTCGAAGAGCAGGTCGAACGTCGGCCGGTGTACCGGCCGCTTCACCAGCGCCGCCGCGAGGCCGGCACGCAACTGCGGGCGGTCGAGCAGGTCGATCGCGCCGAGCACCCGGGTGGCGTCCAGGACCTCGCTCGTGCCGGCCGGCACGCCAGCCTCGCGCAACGCGCCGGTGAAACCCTCGAGGGTGTCCAGCAGGCTCACGGATCAGCTCAGCTTCAGTTCGGTGGTGGCCCGGGCCGCGTCGCTGGCGTGCTTGAGCACGACGCCGAGCGTGGTCCGCACGGCCTCCGCATCGAGCGTGTCCAAGCCGAGGGTGACCAGGGTGCGCGCCCAGTCGATCGACTCGGCGATCGACGGCGCCTTCTTCAGCTCCATCGCCCGCAGTGCCCGGACCGTACGGACGAGCTGCTCGGCCAGCTGCTCACCGATCTCGGGCACCCGCTCCAGCACGATCGCCCGCTCCCGGTCGGCTTCCGGGTAGTCGAGGTGCAGGTAGAGGCAACGTCGTTTGAGCGCCTCGGTCAGCTCGCGGGTGGCGTTTGAGGTCAGCACAACGAACGGCCGGCGCTGTGCCGCCACCGTGCCGAGCTCCGGGATCGTGACCTGGAAATCGGAGAGCACCTCGAGCAGCAGGCCCTCGACCTCGACGTCGGCCTTGTCGGTCTCGTCGACCAGCAACACGGTCGGCTCGGTGCGGCGGATGGCCTCCAGCAACGGGCGGGCGAGCAAGAACTCCTCGGAGAAGATGTGCCCGCGCTCGACGTCCCAGCCCGTCTCGCCGGCGTCGCGGTCGACCTGCAGGCGGAGCAGCTGCTTGCGGTAGTCCCACTCGTACAGCGCGCGCGCCTCGTCGATGCCCTCGTAGCACTGCAGCCGGACCAGCCCGGAGCCGGTGACCGCCGCGACCGCCTTGGCGAGCTCGGTCTTGCCTACGCCGGCCGGCCCCTCGACCAGCAGCGGCTTGCCGAGACGGTCGGCGAGGAAGACGGTCGTCGCGGTGGCCGGGTCGGCCAGGTAGCCGACCTCCGAGAGCCGCTCGCCGACCTCGGCGGCGGAGCCGAACAGTGGCGTCTGCACGACACCCATCGTCCCTCACCGGATCAGACAGCGGCGAGAACGTCCGGTCTGAGCGCGTGGATCCGGACGGATAGGACAAAGGCCGCGAGGCCTCATGGCTGTGCAGGGGGTCGGCACCGGCTAGGCAGCGACGGGCACCTGCCCGTCCGCCGCCACCAGCTCGGCATACCGGCCACCGAGCGCGAGCAGCTCGTCGTGGCTGCCGAGCTCGACCACCCGGCCGTGGTCCAGCACCGCGATCCGGTCCGCGGAGCGCACGGTCGACAGCCGGTGCGCCACGGTGACCGTCGTCCGGCCGGCGGACAGCTCGTCGAGCGCCGCTTGCACAGACCGCTCGGTGCGGGTGTCCAACGCGCTGGTCGCCTCGTCCAGCACCAGCACCGGCGGATTGCGCAGGACTGTACGCGCGATCGCGAGCCGCTGCTTCTCGCCGCCCGAGAACCGGTATCCGCGCTCCCCGACCACCGTGTCGTATCCCTCCGGCAACGACGCGATCAGGTCATGGATCCGGGCCGCGCGGGCAGCCCGCACCAGCTCATCGTCGGTGGCATCGGGCCGGGCGAAACGGAGGTTCTCAGCGATCGACGCGTGCAGCAGGTAAGGATCCTGGGAGACGACGCCGACCGTCGAGGACAGCGCGGCCAGCGACAGGTCGCGTACGTCGACGCCGTCGATGGTGATCGAGCCGGAGTCGGCGTCGTAGAGGCGGCCGAGCAGGTAGCCGAGCGTGGTCTTGCCCGAGCCGGTCGCGCCGACCACCGCAAGCGTCGAGCCCGCGGGCACCTCCAGCGAGACGTCGATGAGCGTCGGCGCGCCCGGCTCGTACGCGAACGAGACACCGGAGAACCGCACATCGCCGCGCACCCCGGGCAGCGCGACCGGCGAGGGGCTCTCGACGATGTCGACCGGCAGGTCCAGGTATTCGAAGATGCGCGCGAACAGCGCCAGCGAGCTCTGCACCTGCACCCCGGTTCGCAGCAGCGCGTTCAGCGGGTTGAACAGGGAGCTCTGCAGGGTGGTGAACGCGACCAGGGTGCCGATCGAGACGGTCGAGCCGCCGGCCAACGCCAGACCACCCAGCCAGTACGTGACGGCGGGGACCGCGGCGAACGTGATCGAGATCGTGGACTGCTGCCACTTACCCGCCATCTGCGAGCGGACTTCGAGGTCCGCCAGGCCGCTGGCGTCGCCGGCGAATCGCTCGGTGAGCTCGGGCGAGCGACCCATGCTGCGTCCGAGCAGCACGCCGCTGACCGACAGCGACTCCTGCACCTGCGAGGTCATCAGAGCCAACCGGTGCTGCCGCTCGGTGGTGAGCCGGCGGCGCATGGCACCGACCCGGCGGTTGATCCAGACCGTGCCGGGCAGCAGCACGAAGCTCAGCAGTGCCAGCCGCACGTCCATGGCCAGCATGGCGATGGCGCTGCCGACGACGACGGTCGCGTTCGAGACGATCGACGTCGCGGTGCTGGTGACGATCGCCTGCATGCCGCCGATGTCGTTCGCGATGCGCGACTGCACCTCACCGGTGCGGGTCTTCGTGAAGAACGCGAGCGACATCCGCTGCAGGTGCGCGTACACGGCGACACGCAGGTCGCGCATGATCCGCTGGCCGATCGTGGTCGACAGCAGCGTCTGGTACACGCCGACAACCGTGCTGACCACAGCGACGCCGATCATGCCGAGGGCAAGGAGGGCCAGCAGTCCGGTGTCCTTGTGCGGCAGGGCGTTGTCGATGATGCCGCGCAGCAGGAACGGCGAACCGAGCCCGACCAGCGAGGACACGGCGATGAGCAGGCCGACCACGACGAGGCGGCCGGTGTAGGGACGGAAGAGGCGGAGGATCCGGCGGGGATCCACGTGCGGGTCGTCCGGGCGGACGTCGGGAAGTGGGGGCATACGGTCTCCTAAATCTTCTGAGGAAAACTCACAGTGAGCTTAACTCACCAATGGGCTAGTTTGTTCCCATGGACGGGGTGACCGACCAGCTCGCCGACGCCGTGCAGCAGGTCGCGCGGCGGTTGCGGCACGGAACTCGACACAGGCTCGCACCGCTGGGGCTGACGCCCGGTCAGGGCCGGGCGCTGTCGGTGCTGGAACGGGCCGGCGGGCCGCTGCGGATGGCGGAGTTGGCAGCGGCCCTGCGGGTCGTGCCGAGGTCCGCGACTGGCGTGGTGGAAGGGTTGGAGGAGCTGG
>Ga0207688_10002458_pt1 | contig 9965 bp, 7 predicted proteins | sample KBSMiscanthusM4_FD_184296 | JGI IMG/M metagenome (GOLD analysis project Ga0207688, IMG submission 184296) | Miscanthus rhizosphere microbial communities from Kellogg Biological Station, Michigan, USA - M4 (SPAdes) (version 2) | ecosystem: Host-associated > Plants > Roots > Rhizosphere ...
TGACGATGCTGGTGGCGTTCGGGATCGCTCTCGAGCTGCCGCTGCTGATCGTCATGCTGAACCTGGCCGGGATCCTCACCCACGAGCGGTTCCGCAAGTGGCGCCGGGTGGTGATCTTCGTGGTGTTCCTGATCGCCGGGATCGCGAACCCCAGCCCGGACCCGATCACCATGCTGATCCTGGGCGGGGCGTGTGTCGCGCTGGTCGAGGTGGCCGAGCTCATCATCTGGCGCCACGACCGCCGCCAGGCCCGGCTGCACCCGGACCCGTACGCCGGCCTGGCCGACGACGAACTGTCCCCGCTCGACCTGGACGACACGGGCAGCCGCGACAGCCACCTCAACTAGCGCCTGCGCCGCTGACCCTGGCGAGGGCCTAACCTGGAACCCATGACCACTCCGGCGGAGCGGTACGCCGCGTTCCGCGACCGGAAGACTGATCCCGAACTGGCCGGCTTCCGCGCGCTCTACGACTTCGACTTCGACCCCTTCCAGGTCGAGGCGTGCCATGCGCTCGGCGCGGGCCACGGCGTGCTCGTGGCCGCGCCCACCGGCTCCGGCAAGACCGTGATCGGCGAGTACGCCGTGCACCTGGCGCTGGCCCAGGGCCGTAAGTGCTTCTACACCACGCCGATCAAGGCGCTGTCCAACCAGAAGTACGCCGACCTGGTGCGCCGCTACGACAGCCGCACCGTAGGCCTGCTCACCGGGGACAACAGCATCAACGGCGACGCGCCGGTGGTGGTGATGACCACCGAGGTGCTCCGCAACATGCTGTACACGGGGTCGCTGGCGCTGTCCGGCCTCGGCTACGTCGTGCTCGACGAGGTGCACTACCTGGCGGACAGGTCCCGCGGCGCGGTGTGGGAGGAAGTAATCATCCACCTGCCCGAATCGGTCCGGGTCGTGGCGCTGTCCGCGACCGTGAGCAACGCCGAGGAGTTCGGCGAATGGCTGGATCAGGTTCGCGGCGGCACCGAGGTCATCGTGGACGAGCACCGGCCGGTGCCGCTGTGGCAGCACGTGCTGGCCGGGCACCGGCTGTATGACCTGTTCACCGACGATGAGCACACACGGGTCAATCCCGAGCTGCTGCGGGTGGCCCAGCGGGATACCTGGATCGAGCGCAAGGCCCCGCAACGACCCGGCCGCGGCGGACACCGGCCGCGCCGGTTCCCGCCTGCCTACCGGCCCGACGTGATCTCGCGGCTCGACTCCAACGGCCTGCTGCCCGCGATCACGTTCATCTTCAGCCGGGCCGGCTGCGACGCGGCGGTCGAGCAGTGCCTGGTCGCGGGGTTGCGGCTGACCACGCCGGAAGAGGCCGAGGTGATCCAGCAGGTCGCCGAGCGCCGCACCGCGGACATCCCGCCTGAGGACCTGACCGTGCTCGGCTACGGCGAGTGGCTGGCCGGGCTGCGGCGCGGCATCGCAGCGCACCACGCCGGCATGCTGCCTGCCTTCAAGGAGGTGGTCGAGGAACTGTTCGCGGCCGGCCTGGTCCGCGCGGTCTTCGCGACCGAGACCCTCGCGCTCGGCATCAACATGCCGGCCAGGACCGTGGTCATCGAGAAGCTGGACAAGTGGAACGGCGAGACCCACGCGAACCTGACTGCGGGGGAGTACACCCAGCTCACCGGGCGGGCTGGCCGCCGCGGCATCGACGTCGAGGGCCACGCGGTGGTGCTCTGGCAGCCCGGCATGGACCCCGGTGCGGTGGCCGGCCTGGCCAGCACCCGTACCTACCCGCTGAACTCGAGCTTCCGGCCCTCCTACAACATGGCCGTCAACCTGACCGGCTGGGCCGGCCGGGCCCGCGCCGCTACCTTGCTCGAGTCCTCGTTCGCGCAATTCCAGGCCGACCGCGGCGTCATCGGGCTGACCCGGCAGGTCCGCAAGAACCGCCAGGCCTTGGACGAGCTGGCCGCGGCGATGAGCTGCGATAAGGGTGACTTCGCCGAGTATGCGCAGCTGAGAAGGTCTTTGACCGAACGCGAGGGGGATCTGTCCCGGGCCCGGGCGAGTTCCCGCCGGGCCGAGGCGGCGCGCTCCCTGGCGCAGCTGCGTCCGGGAGACATCATCCGGGTGCCGGGAGGCCGCCGGGCCGGCCTCGCGGTGGTCCTCCAGCCCGGCCTGCATCCCGCCCGAGGCGGCAACGGCAACGGCCGCCCGGCCGATCGCGCGGGCCGTGGCTCCGGCGGCCATGACCGCCGCAGCAAGGACCATGCCGGTCTCGCCCGGGCCGGGGGTAACGGCGGCCTGCCCGAGTTCACCGGGCCCGGTCCGCTGGTCCTCACCGAGGGACGTCAGGTCAAGCGGCTGGCGGTGGCGGACTTCCCGGTGCCCGCCGAGGTGATCGACAAGATCAGGATTCCCGGGTCGTTCAGCCCGCGCTCTCCGCAGCACCGCAAGGACCTCGCGGCCACCATGCGCAACCGGCTAGCCAGCCGTCCCGCGGGAGCCAGCGCCGGGCGGCGCCCAGTGCGCGCGGCTGACTGGGAACATACCGCGCCCGACACCGCGGGCGACATCGCGGACCTGCGGCGACGGCTTCGGCGTCATCCGTGCCACGACTGCCAGGACCGCGAGAACCACGCCCGGTACGCCGAACGTTACATGCGGCTGGCGCGGGAGACCGAGGCGCTCGAGCGCCGCGTGGCCGGCCGGTCGCACGTGATCGCCCGCACCTTCGACCGGGTGTGCCGTGTCCTGGAACGCCTCGGCTACCTGACCGGGGACACCGTCACGCCGGACGGGCAGCGGCTCGGTCGCCTGTACACCGAGCTGGACCTGCTGGCCGCCGAGTGCCTGCGCCGCGGCCTGTGGGACGACCTGTCCCCGGCCGAGCTCGCGGCCTGCGTGTCTGCCCTGTCCTTCGAGTCGCGCCAGGCCGACGACGTCCAGCCGCCCCGGCTGCCGAAGGGCCGGGTGCCCGAGGCCCTCGCCGCCACCGTCCGCACCTGGGGCGAGCTTGACCAGCTGGAAAAGGACAACGACCTGTCGTTCCTGCGCGAGCCCGACCTCGGCTTCGCCTGGGCCGCCTATCGCTGGGCGCGCGGCGCGCGGCTGGAGAGTGTCCTCGACGAGGCGCCCGATCTCACCCCCGGCGACTTCGTCCGGTCCGTCAAGCAGCTCATCGACCTGCTGGACCAGATCGCCTCGGTCCCTTCGACCCCTTCAATCCCCCCGGTCCAGCCGGATACCACGGAGCCGCCCGCCGACGGCGCCCGGCGCCCGGCCGACCTGGGCGCCACGGCCCGTGCCGCCATCGACGCCCTGCGCCGCGGCGTGATCACCTACTCCGCCGTCACTGATTGATCAGCACTGTCTATAAATAGACACGCGAATTGGCATTAGTGTTGATATCCGGATGCTCGCTAGCCTGAAGACATGTCACTGACCAGTCCCGATAGCGGCCTAGCCAGCCGCCAGGCCGACCCGGCCGCGGTTATCCGGACATGCCCTGACGATCTCGTCCGCGCGGTCCGCGCCGAGGTCCGGCGCGGCCTCGGCTGGCAGGACACCGCGGACTGCGTCGCCGCCGCCCTGCGCGCGAGCCTGCCCGACCCGGCGGCCATCCTGTCCGCGCCGTTGCGGCGTGGTGACCCCGCCGGCTACCAGAGCCACCTGCTGTACGCCGAACCCGATGGCAGCTTCTCGATCTCGGCCATGGTCTGGATGCCCGGGCAGCAGACGATGATCCATGATCATGTGGCCTGGTGCGTCACTGGCGTGCTGCAGGGACGTGAATACGAGGAGATCTTCGCGCCGGCCGACAGCGGCCGGGCGCTCAGGCTCGCCGCCCGCAACGTGAACCAGGCCGGGGCCGTGAGCGGCTTCGCCCCGCCCGGCGACATCCACCGCGTCCGCAACTCCGGTGACACCGTGGCCATCTCCATGCACGTCTACGGCGCCGACATCTCCCGCCTCGGCAACAGCATCCGCCGCGAGTACCCCCTCCCCGTCCGCGCCTGACGCCCGCCGCACCCTGCCCGCCGCACCCCGTTCGCGGGCCCGTTCGCCGCACCCCGTTCGCCGGGCGAGTTGGAACGCCGTGAAACCCTGGATCCAGCGCGTTCTGACGCCATGAATTCCCGGTTTCATCGCGTCCTGCAGTAGCACGAAGCCTCACTCACGCCGGAGGATCTGGTACCGATGGTTTCAGTGTTACTGAAGTCCGCTTTGTCCAGCGTGGGCCGCCGCCCCGGCGCAGATCCGGCGCCCCTGACCGGGCCGGGCTCCTAGCCGGAGGCAGGGCTCCCGGCCCGGACCGTTCGGGACAAAAGATCTTGAACTTCGGCCTTGCCATGCGACCGTCATCGATATATCGTTGAACTAACGACAAGGATCGAAAAGCGATCTAGAGACTTTTAGGAGCATCACAATGCATAGCGAAGCATGGGGAGATCCCCGCGATCCCCGAGAACACCGTGGTGGCCACCGGATGCGCATGCGAATGCGCGGCGGTCCCGGGGGAGGTCCCGGACCGTGGGGTGGCGGGCCGTTCGAGTTCGGCATGCGCGGCGGGCCGTTCGGGCCGCCGAGGTTCGGCGGCCGGGGGCCGCGGGTCCGGCGCGGAGACGTGCGGGCCGCGATCCTCGACCTGCTAGCCGAGGGAGAGCCGTGGAACGGCTACCAGATCATCCAGGAGATCGGCGCGCGCACCCAGGGCGTCTGGCGGCCGAGCGCAGGCTCGGTGTACCCGGCGCTGCAGCAGCTCGAGGACGAGGCCCTGATCAAGGCAGAAGCGGCCGGCGAAGACCGGCGCCGGATGTACACGCTGACCGAGGAAGGCCAGGCGTACGTCACCGAGCACGCCGACGAGCTCAAGGCGTCCTGGGACGCCGTGACCGGCAGCGTCAACGACACCGAGGTCCAGCTGCGGCACACGATCCACCAGGTCATGGTGGCCGTGTCGCAGGTGGCCCAGGCGGGCTCCGCGGCGCAGGTCCAGCAGGCAGGCAAGATCCTGGCTGACACCCGCCGGGCGTTGTACCGTATCCTCGCGGCAGACGACCCGGACGCGGAGGAGGACTCGCAAGGGTGACTCCGGCTATCTCGGTCAGCGCGCTGACCAAGAGGTATGGCGAGATCGAGGCCGTACGCGGCATCGACTTCGAGGTATCGACCGGAGAGACCTTCGGCTTCCTCGGCCCGAACGGGGCGGGCAAGTCCACCACCATCAAGATCCTGTGCACCCTGGCGGACCCGACCTCGGGTACCGCCAGGGTGGCCGGCCATGACGTCGTCAAAGAGCGCGACACCGTGCGGCGCAATATCGGCCTGGTGTTCCAGGACACCACCTTGGACAACTACCTGACCGGCGAGCAGAACCTGCGCTTCCACGCCGACCTTTACGGCGTGCCCAAGGCGGCGTTCGGGCCGCGGCTGCGCCAGGTGCTCGAGATGGTCGGGCTCTGGGACCGCCGGGGCGGCGTGGTGTCCACCTACTCCGGCGGCATGCAGCGCCGCCTGGAGATCGCCCGCGGCCTGCTGCACGCGCCGCGGGTGCTGTTCCTCGACGAGCCGACGGTGGGGCTCGACCCGCAGACCAGGGCGTCCATCTGGGAGTACATCAACGAGCTGAAAAGCCGCGAGGACATCACGATCTTCCTCACCACGCACTACATGGACGAGGCGGAGAACTGCGACCGGATCGCCATCATCGACCACGGGGTCATCGTGGCCATCGACACCCCCGAGGCGCTGAAGGCGTCGGTCGGGCGGGATCGCGTCCAGATCAGCACCGCGGACGACTCGGCCGCGATCCGCGAGCTGGCGGAGGTGTTCGGCCTCGAGGCGGCCCTGCACGAGGGCCTGGTGACGTTCTCGGTCGAGTCGGGGGAGCACTTCGTGCCGAAGCTGTTCGGCGCTCTGCCGGTGGCGATCAAGTCGGTGAGCGTGTCCCGGCCCTCCCTCGATGACGTGTTCATGTCCTACACCGGAAAGACGATCCGCGACGCCGAGGCCTCGATCGGCGATCGCAACCGCAGGATCGCCACGCGGTTCGGCAGGAGGTAGCGGTGGCCACGAAAGACATCACGGTTCCCGAGGCTGGGGAACGCAACCTCACCGAGCTGATCAGGGTCGCGGTCCCCGAGCGCAGCATCCGCGCCGACCTGCGCGCGGTCAGCATCGTCTGGCGCCGCGAGCTGATCAGGTTCCGCACCGACCGGCTGCGAGCCATCACGTCACTGGTGCAGCCGGTGCTATTCCTGTTCGTGCTCGGTACCGGCCTTTCCCGGCTGGCCTCTCGCGGCCTGCCGGCCGGAGTGGATTTCCGGACGTTTATCTACCCCGGCGTGCTGGCCATGTCGGTGCTGTTCACCGCCATCTTCTCGGCCGCGTCGATCGTATGGGACCGGGAGTTCGGCTTCCTGCGCGAGATGCTGGTCGCGCCGGTCCGCCGGTGGGCCATCGTGGTCGGCAAGTGCCTGGGCGGCGCGACCGTGGCCACCTTCCAGGGCCTCATTTTCCTGGCCCTGGCCGGCGTGGCGCACGTGCCCTACGATCCGGTGCTGCTGCTCACCCTGGTGGCGGAGTTGCTGCTGCTGTCGTTCACGCTGACCGCGTTCGGCGTCATGATGGCGGCCAGGATCAAGCAGATCCAGGCGTTCATGGCGCTGACCCAGTTGTTCGTGCTCCCGCTGTTCTTCCTTTCCGGCGCGCTGTACCCGCTGAACGGGCTGCCGGCCTGGCTGACCGTGCTGACAAGGGTCGATCCGATCACCTACGTGGTCGACCCGATGCGGCAGGCGGTGTTCGCCCACCTGCCCTTCGGCCAGGTGCTGAACCGGCTGAGTCCCGGCATCACCTGGTTCGGCTGGCAGGTCCCGCTAGGCCTGTCGCTGGGCATAGTCGCCGCGATGGGCCTGGCGATGCTCGGCATAGCCATAGCCGAGTTCCGTAAGACGGAATAACGATCGCACATTGCATACGATGCGATGGCATTCGGCATTCATTATTAGTAAGCACCTGCTGATCGTCTTCCAAGTTTTGCTCGTCTCAATAACGAAAAGTGACGAACAATCCCCGCCACGCTACGCAACCAATCCGCTCTCTCAAGGACAAGAAACCTTACGGATTGCGCTCGCGCGCACCATAACTCCAACTCTCGCACCCCGGGGAACCTAATTCGCAGTTACGGCGCAACCCACTTCACCCCTGATCCTCCCCGCGCCCGCACCCCCTCACGCAGACGATCACCAGAGCATCCCCAGAACCCCCGCTGAACCTCCCCGGCGCCCCGGCTCTCCACGTCCCCGGGCCCTCGGCGTCCCTAACCCAGCCCGCGACCTCAGCGCCCCGTCCACCCCCGTGACACCGAGTCACCAAGATCCTTCCGCCCCATCCCCGGCGATCATGACCCCACCCCTAATGATCTTCACTCCCCGTGTCCTCCCTGGTACTTACACCCAACGACCGAAGCCAAGCCAAGCAACGCGAGTGTCAACTCCCCTTGCCAAGCGCAACCAGGAACCAGAACCAAGGACCCAGGAGCAGTAACCCAGCCCACCCGAGAAGAAGGCCACGGCGAGCAGAAGCCCAACGGCGAGCACCACCCCCAGAAGGCCAACGACGAGCAGAAGGCCAACGACGAGCACCACCCCCCACAGAGGGCCGCCGGGGGGTCCGGGGGGTCGCCCCCCCGGAAGAGCACTGCGAGCCATTGGCGAGGGGCAGAAAAGCCCCGAGCATAGTGCGACGCCGGGTGGCTACGGGGGCAAACCACCCGGCGTCGCGTTCATCGGCGTTCCGACGGGGGCCCGGAACGCCGGCAGTGATGCTCCGACGGGGGACCAGAGCATCGATATGAATCGTACACGGAAACACCCCCTAGTGTGTCAAGACCCAATTGCAACCAGATCTCGGGACGGGCCTGAGCAGGCCCAATCTCCTCCGGATTAGTTATCCCCTGAGCCGGGCGTGACCGGGCGGTGGCCGTTTCCCCCGTTTGCTTCTGAGGACGTGCCGTAGTCACGGGTGGCGGGCAGGTTCGGGCGGTACTCCATGAAGCCTCGGGTGTTGTCCGGCTCCCGGCCGCCGTTGGCGAACACGACGGCGAAATACGGAATGAAGATGGCGCCGACGGCCGGTATCGCGGCGAGCCAGCCGAAGTGATTGACGAACAGCACCACGGCTATTACGAAGCAGACCGCGCGGATGCCCATCATCAGCAGGTACCTGCGCTGCCGGTAGGCGATGTCGTCAGACAGCGACCGGTGCGCCTGCGTCACCATGTGCACCGGGGGCCGCCGGCCCGAATGGCTCATCCTCACGGTTCCACGGTAAGCCCAGATGCCAACCCGTAGTGACGTCGACCCGCCAAAGTCAGCTGGCCTGGCTCACCGAGGACATGTTGAAGCCCTCCACCCGCACCGGCGGCATGGCGGCCCGGTTGAAGTAGTCGCCCCACTCGCGCGGCAGCGTCGGCACGGTGGCGCCCACCTCGAGCAGCCGCCCGAGCATGCCGACCGGCGACTCGTTGAACCTGAAGTTGTTCACCGCGGCCGTCACCTCGCCGTTCTCCACTAGGTAGACCCCGTCCCTGGTGAGCCCGGTGAGCAGCAGGGTCTGCGGGTCAACCTCGCGGATGTACCACAGGCAGGTGAGCAGCAGCCCGCGCCCGGTCGAGGCGATCATCTGCTCCAGCGACGGCGCCCCGGCCCCGGAAGGGTGCACGGCGAAGGTGAGGTTGTCGATGGCGGGGGTGACCGGCACCCCGGCGATCGCGGCCGAGTGCCGGGACGAGATCAGGGCGGCCAGCGAGCCATCGCGGATCCAGGAGGTGGGGCCCAGCGGGAGTCCGTTGTCGAAGACCGATGAGTCCGGGCCGGACGCGTGCGCGACCACGAACGGAGTGCTCTGCAGGCCCGCGGCCCGCGGATCGCTGGACAGCGTCACGGGCTGGGAGGACAGCTGTTCGCCGATGCGGGTCCCGCCGCCCGGCTTGCTGAACACCGTCCGCCCCTCCGCCGCCTCCTTCGCCCCCGCCGACCAGTACATGTAGACGAGCAGGTCGGACACTGCGGTGGGCGGGAGCAGGGTCTCGTACCGCCCGGCGGGCAGCGCGACGGTGCGCTCGGCCCAGCCCAATCGCTCGGTTAGGCCGGCGTCCAGGCCGGCGATGTCCACGTCGGTGAAGTCGCGGGTCGACACGCCGGTCCAGGCCGACCGCGCCATGTCGGCGGACTTGGCGTTCAGCTCGACCCGGCCGGTCGGCTGGTCGTGCCGCAGCCGCAGCCCGGCCGAGGTGCCGAGGAAGGTGCTCTGCAGCTGGTGCTCGGCGAACCCGTAGAGCTTCCGGCTCGCCCCTTCGGCGGCGCGCAGCGTCTGCCCGAGCGCGGCGGCGAAGTCGCGCAGCACGCCGATCTCGGTCCGGCCAGGGTGCCCGTCCCAGCCTGGTCCGCCGTCATTGATCCCGAACGGGCCTGGTTCTCCCGCTCCGATGAGCTCGCCCGCGTCCTCGGCGGGGGTGGCCTCGGCGGCCGCGTGCTCGGCCTCCCGGACCACGTCTTCGATCTGGTCGGGCCGGACACCGGCCCGGGACACCACGCCCGTGGCCGCGCCCGGCCCGCTCCCGGCGCCGCGCCGGTCGATGGCGATGACGGTGAGCTGCCGGGAGCCCGCCACGCCGTTGGTGGTGAGCGTGTTGCCCGCCCACCGCAGGTTCGCGGTGGAGGTCTCCTCGGCGATCACCACGCAGTCGCCGGACTTGGCCGCGGCCAGCGCGCGCTCGACGGTTTCCTGCGGGGAAGGTCCGCCTCCCGTGGTCATGCCGCTCCTTCTTCCGCCGTGTTGAGTATCCGCACGCCCCGCAGCAGCACCGCCGGGCAGCCGTGGCTGACGGGGGCGACCTGGCCGGGCTGGCCCTTTCCGCAGTTGAACGCGCCGCCGAGCACGTAGGTCTGCGGGCCGCCGATAGCCTCCATCGAGCCCCAGAAGTCGGTGGTAGTCGCCTGGTAG
>Ga0207688_10002459_pt1 | contig 9964 bp, 9 predicted proteins | sample KBSMiscanthusM4_FD_184296 | JGI IMG/M metagenome (GOLD analysis project Ga0207688, IMG submission 184296) | Miscanthus rhizosphere microbial communities from Kellogg Biological Station, Michigan, USA - M4 (SPAdes) (version 2) | ecosystem: Host-associated > Plants > Roots > Rhizosphere ...
CCCTCGGGCTGCCCTACCCGCAGACCTGGCACGGCCGCTGGGGCAAGGACGGCTGAGCACCGACCGCACCGTGTAGTCGGTGGGTGCGGTACGAATGGTGGGTGGCTGAAGGTCTCCCACCGCCCCATCTCGCACCGACCGTGCTACTGCTGTCGACGTCCGACACCGATCTGATCACCGCCCGCGCAAGCGGGGCGCGCTACCGGTGGTCGAACCCGTCGCGGCTGGTCGACGGCGAGCTCGAGGAGCTGCTGGCCGGTGCCGATATCGCCGTCGTGCGCATCCTCGGCGGATATCGCGCCTGGCAGGACGGCATCGACACAGTGTCGGCAAGTGGCGTGCCGACCGTCGTCGTCAGCGGTGAGCAGTCGCCGGATGCCGACCTGATGGCGCATTCCACGACGCCCGCCGGTGTAGCGCTGCAGTCTCATATCTATCTCGCCCAAGGCGGCGTACCGAACCTGCGGCAGCTGCACGCCTTTCTCTGCGACACGCTGTTGATGACCGGCTTCGGCTTCGGGCCGCCGCAGATCACGCCGGGCTGGGGCATCCTCGACCGAGCGGCACCTGACGGCCATGGCCGCCCGACGATCGCGGTGCTCTACTACCGCGCTCAGCACCTTGCCGGTAACACCGGTTACATCGAGGCGCTGTGCCGGGCGATCGAGAACGCGGGCGGCCGGCCGCTGCCGGTGTTCTGCGCTTCGCTGCGGACGGCCGATGCCGGGCTGCTCGACCTGCTCGGCACCGCCGACGCGATGGTGACCACGGTGCTCGCGGCCGGTGGTGCCACACCTGCCACCGTCACGGCAGGAGGCAACGACGACAGCTGGAACGTCGCCCATCTCGCCGCGCTGGACGTCCCGATCCTGCAGGGCCTGTGCCTGACCAGTTCCCGCGCGCAGTGGCAGGACAACCACGACGGGCTGTCGCCGCTCGACGTCGCCACCCAGGTCGCGGTGCCGGAGTTCGACGGTCGTATCATCACGGTTCCGTTCTCGTTCAAGGAGATTGACGACGAAGGTTTGATCTCCTATGTCGCCGATCCGGAACGCTGCGCCCGCGTGGCCGGGCTGGCCGTCAAACACGCCCGGCTGCGGGCGATTCCGGCGCCGCACAAACGCGTAGCGGTCGTGTTCTCGGCATACCCCACCAAGCACGCCCGCATCGGCAACGCCGTCGGGTTGGACACCCCGGCGAGCGCGGTCGCCTTACTACGGGCGATGCGCTACGCGGGGTACAGGTTCGGCGACATTCCCGGCGTGGACGCCCAGGACGGGGATGCGTTGATCCACGCCTTGATCGAGCGCGGCGGCCAGGACCCGGACTGGCTTACCGACGGGCAACTGACGGGAAATCCGATCCGGTTGCCCGCCAAGGACTATCGTGACTGGTTCGGCACGCTGCCGCGGGAGCTCACTGACGCGGTCGTCGCGCACTGGGGGCCGCCGCCGGGTGAGTTGTTCGTCGACAGAAGCCAGGATCGCGACGGCGAGATCGTCATCGCCGCCCTTCACGCGGGCAACGTGGTGCTGATGGTTCAGCCGCCGCGGGGATTCGGCGAGAAGCCGGTTGCCATCTACCACGACCCCGACCTGCCACCCAGCCACCACTATCTGGCTGCCTACCACTGGATCGGCGCTGTTTTCGGCGCGGACGCCGTAGTGCACCTCGGCAAGCACGGCAACCTGGAGTGGCTGCCCGGCAAGACGCTTGGCATGTCCTCGGCGTGCGGCGCCGACGCCGCACTGGGCAACCTGCCGTTGATCTACCCGTTCCTGGTGAACGACCCGGGGGAGGGCACCCAGGCCAAGCGCCGCGCGCACGCCACGCTGATCGACCACCTCATTCCACCGATGGCACGCGCCGAAACCTACGGCGACATCGCGCGATTGGAGCAGCTGCTCGACGAGCATGCCTCCATCGCCGCGCTCGACCCGGGTAAGTTGCCCGCGATTCGTCAGCAGATCTGGACGCTGATGCGCGCGGCAAAGATGGACCACGACCTCGGCCTTCACGAGCGGCCAGAGGACGATTCGTTCGACGAGCTACTGCTGCACGTCGACGGCTGGCTCTGCGAGATCAAGGACGTTCAAATCCGCGATGGCCTTCATATTCTTGGTGAAAAGCCCACGAACAGTGTCGAACTCGATTTGGTGCTGGCCATATTGCGAGCACGGCAGTTGTTCGGCGGTGACCAGACTGTGCCGGGGCTGCGCCAGGCGCTGGGCCTGGCAGAGGATGGCAACGACGACCGCGCCGCCGTCGACGCCGCGGAGGCTATTGCTCGCGAACTCGTTGCCGCGCTGCAGACCACCGGGTGGGATGCCGACGCCGTCGACACACTGACGGAAAACGCCGATGTCGCCCGCATCCTGAAGTTCGCCGCCGCAGAAGTGGTTCCGCGGCTGGCAGGCACGTCCGACGAAATCACGCAGATCCTGCGGGCGCTGGACGGGCGGTTCATCGCATCCGGGCCGTCCGGCTCACCGTTGCGCGGTCTGGTCAATGTGCTGCCGACCGGGCGCAACTTCTACTCGGTCGATCCCAAGGCGGTGCCATCCCGACTGGCGTGGGAAACCGGTGTGGCGATGGCGGATTCGCTGCTGGCCCGCTACCGCGACGACTACGGCCGCTGGCCGCAATCGGTCGGGCTGTCGGTGTGGGGCACCTCGGCCATGCGCACCGCAGGCGACGACATCGCCGAAGTGCTAGCGCTGCTGGGTGTCCGGCCGGTCTGGGACGACGCGTCGCGGCGGGTGGTGAACCTCGAGCCGATCCCGCTGGCCGAACTCGGCAGGCCGCGCATCGACGTGACCGTGCGTATCTCCGGCTTCTTCCGCGATGCGTTCCCGCACGTTGTCACCATGCTCGACGACGCGGTGCAAATCGTCGCAACCCTGGACGAGCCAGCTGCCGACAACTACGTCCGTGCCCACGCGCAGACCGACCTTGCCGAGCATGGTGACCAACGTCGCTCCACCACAAGGATTTTCGGGTCCAAGCCGGGCACCTACGGCGCGGGCCTGCTGCAGCTGATCGACAGTCGCAACTGGCGAGACGACGGCGACCTCGCAGAGGTGTACACCGCGTGGGGCGGCTTCGCGTACGGCCGCGGGCTGGATGGCGCGCCCGCCGCCGACGACATGAACCGGCAATACCGGCGGATCGCGGTGGCCGCCAAGAATACCGATACCCGCGAGCACGACATCGCCGACTCCGACGACTATTTCCAGTACCACGGCGGCATGGTCGCCACCGTGAGGGCGCTGACCGGGCAGTCACCGGCCGCCTACATCGGCGACAATACGCGGCCCGATGCTGTGCGTACCCGGACGCTGTCGGAGGAGACGGCCCGCGTGTTCCGGGCCCGTGTCGTCAATCCGCGCTGGATGACGGCGATGCGGCGGCACGGCTACAAGGGCGCCTTCGAAATGGCCGCCACCGTCGACTACCTGTTCGGCTACGACGCCACCGCCGGGGTGATGGCCGACTGGATGTACGAGCGGCTGTCGGCGGAGTACGTGCTCGACGACGAGAACCGGAAGTTCATCGCCGAGTCCAACCCGTGGGCGCTGCACGGCATGGCCGAGCGCCTGCTGGAGGCGGCAGGGCGGGGGATGTGGGCGCAACCAGAACAGGCCACCATCGACGGCCTGCGCGCGGTGCTGCTCGAGACGGAAGGCGAACTCGAGGGCTGACCACTACGTTTGAGAGCGTGCCTGTCACCTTTGCCGACGTCGCGAAGTCCGACTACATCCTGCTGACCACGTTCACCAAGGACGGCAGGCCCAAGCCGACCGCCATCTGGGCCGCGCCACAGGGAGACGGCCTGGTGGCGATCAGCCAGGAGAAGTCGTGGAAGGTCAGGCGGATCCGCAACACCCCGCGAGTGACCATCGCGGTCTGCGACAGAAGCGGTAACCCGAAAGGCGAGGCGGTCGAGGCGAAGGCCACGATCCTGGAGAAGTCGGCCAACGGCGCCACCTACGACGCGATCGGCAAGCGCTACGGGCTGCTCGGCAAGACGCTCAACGTTTTCTCCAAGCTGCGCGGGGGAATGAAGAACAACGTGTCGATCGAACTGAAGGCGGCTTGAGAGTGGCGGAGACTTTCGACGACGTGGCGCGGTCCAAGTACCTGCTGTTGACCACATTCACCAACGACGGCAGGCCCAAGCCGACAGCCGTATGGGGCGCGCGCGACGGCGGCAAGCTGCTGATCATTACCGACGACGGTTCCTGGAAGGCGAAGCGGATCCGCAACACGCCACGCGTCACAATCCAGCGCTCCGGTGGTCTGGGCCAGGCCAAGGGTGAACCGATCGAGGCGGTGGCTCGGATCCTGCCCAAGGAGGACACCCGCAGGGTCTACGACGCCGTGGTCAAGCGTTATTGGTGGCACGCGTGGTGGTTCATCCCGCATTCGCTGATCAGAGGTGGCATCGACAAGGTGCACATCGGGCTGGAGATCAAGCCCGCGGCCTAGCCAGGTGCTCGTTGAAGAATGCGAAGACGCGCCTGTCGGCGTCTTCGGCAGCCGCGTCGTGGTAGCCGAATCCGGTGATCCGGAGTAGCGGCTGGCCCGGCAGCTTGTTCGCGAAGCTGTGGCCGGTGTTCGGGTAGAACTTGCGCCAAAACCCTTGGGCGCCATCACCAATGCGAATTGACCGCCCATGCAGAATCCGACCACACCGACAGCGCCGGTGCACTCCGGCATCGACTGCACATGATCGCGGGCGGCTAAGATGTCTTTGCGCCGACGTCGACTCGTTGTCGGGGCGGTAGCCGATCGCATCGTGCACCACTACTACGCCTGACCGGGGACCCTGACCGTCGGGGACGCTCAGCAGTGCATCAATCGGGCCACCCGGAGTGTCGATCTTGATCGTCGTCACTCTATGGAACCAAGACGGATCCTCCGCACGTTCCTTGTACATGGCGATGCGGCTGTTTGTCCTCTACGCGGTCATCGAGCTCGCGGTCATCGTCGCGCTGACGTCGACGATCGGCTTCGGCTGGACCGTCCTCGCGCTGCTCGGCACCTTCGTGCTGGGCCTGGCGCTGGCCGGATCACAGGTCAAGCGCCACATTCGCCGGCTCCAGTCCGGCCTGACCGTGTCCACGGTGCAAGGAGCGGCGACCGACAGCGTGCTCGTCGCACTCGGTACCGTTCTCGTCGTGATCCCCGGCTTGGCCAGCTCCGCTTTGGGTGCCCTGTTGCTGCTGCCGCCCACCCGTGCCGCCGCCCGCCCGCTGGTCACCGCGATCGCCGCGCGAAAAATGCCGCTGGTCACCGCGGCCGCCGGTACAGGTGCGGCTACCGGCTGGGGATATGACGCCAAAGGGCGCGGCGACTACATCGACGGCGAGGTCATCGACGTCACCGATATCGAGCCGCCGTCGCTTCCGCGTCAGCCCGACTAAGTGACGACCCTCCTCCTGAACGGCCGAGTGCACACCCCGGCCATGCCGGACGCGACGGCGATGGCCGTGCGCGACGGGGTGGTCGCATGGCTCGGCAACGACGCCGTCGGCCGCGCCCAATTTCCGGACGCCGAGATCGTCGATCTCGAGGGTTCATTCGTCGCACCGGCGTTCGTCGACAGCCACGTCCACCTCACCGCCACCGGCCTGACGCTTGCCGGGCTGGACCTGCGAAGCGCCGCCTCACTGCGGCACTGCCTGGCGCTCATCGCCGATTACGTGCGCGCGCATCCTGACGGACCGATCTGGGCACATGGCTGGGACGAATCCGGCTGGCCGGAGAACACCGCGCCAAGCACCGATGACCTCGACGGTGTCGTCTGCGATCGACCCGCCTACCTTGCCCGCGTAGATGTGCACTCCGCGGCGGCCTCGACCGCACTGCGCCGACTCGCGCCGGGTCTGGCCGACGCGGCGGGTTTCGATCCGCAGCGGCCAGTCACCAGCGACGCCCACCACCTGGTGCGCGCGGCCGCGGGCGACCGGTTGACATCCGCGCAGCGCCGTGAAGCGCGGCTCGCCGCCCTCGACGCCGCAGCCGCGTTCGGTATCGCCGCGGTGCATGAATGCGCAGGCCCCGAGATCGGCGGCATCGACGACTGGATCGACATTCGAGACACCGACCACGGCGTCGAGATCGTCGGCTACTGGGGCGAACGCGTCACCACAGTCGGCCAAGCGCGCGACCTGATCGACCGCACCGGCGCCCGTGGACTGGCCGGTGACCTGTTCGTCGACGGCGCGCTCGGCTCGCGCACCGCCTGGCTGCACCAGCCCTACCACGACGCGGCGGAGCGCTGTGGCAACAGCTATCTCGACGTCGACGCGATCGCCGCCCACGTCCGCGCCTGCACCGAGGCCGGCATCACCGCGGGTTTCCACGTCATCGGCGATGCCGCGGTCACCGCCGTCGTGACTGCGCTCGAGCGGGTCGTCGACCACTTCGGAGCGCCCGCGGTGGCGCGCTGCGGTCATCGGCTCGAGCACCTCGAGATGGTCAACGAGGACCAGGCCGCCCGGCTCGGGTCGTGGGGTGTGTTCGCCAGCATGCAGCCGAACTTCGACGCGCTGTGGGGCGGCGAGGAGGGTATGTATGTGCAACGCCTCGGCCTTGACCGAGGCACCAAGTTGAACCCGTTTGCGCTGCTAGCATCCCAAGGCGTGCCAATCGCGTTCGGCTCGGACAGCCCGGTGACAGGCCTGAATCCGTGGGCGACGGTGCGCGCCGCGACCCGCCATCGCACTCCAGGCAGCGCAGTGTCGGCGCGGGCCGCGTTCGCCGCGGCGACGCGCGGTGCATGGCGCGCCGGCGGCGACCGCGACGGGGTGACCGGAACCCTCGTTCCCGGCGCCCCGGCGTCGTATGCCATTTGGGAGGCCGACGACTTCGAAGTCAGCGCCCCGCCCGACGCGGTGCAGCGCTGGTCGACCGACCAGCGCTCCCGGGTGCCCCCTCTGCCGCGACTCGACGACCCGCTGCCGCGCTGCCGACAGACGGTTCATCGGGGTGCCGTGATTCATGGCTAGGTCGGGCCGTCGGCGCGAATGGGCCCGCGCCACCGACGACACCGACGTCGTCGATGACGACGCCGAATCCGGCGATGAAAAAGATGAAGAAGATGCCCCTGAGCCCGCCGAGTCCGACAAGTCAGCCGCAATCCGCGGTCGGGCAAAGCGACTCGGTCAGGCCGTGGTGGACCGGCTGGCCCAGTTGGGTGCCGCAATCGTCGCGGGCGTTGCGCTGTGCACGAGCTTCCCGCCGTTCGGCTGGTGGTTCATGGCCATCGCGGCGTTCGGCTTGCTGGCCTGGGTTCTGACCCGTGAGACCACGACGCGCGCAGGCGGATTCGGATACGGGTTCCTGTTCGGGCTGGCGTTCTATCTGCCGCTGCTGCCATGGATCAGCGGCCTCGTCGGCGCATTCCCATGGTTCATGCTCTCCGTCGTTCAGGCACTGTTCCCCGCTCTGTTCGGGTTGGCCGCCGTCTCGGTACGGCGGCTGCCCGGCTGGTCGTTCTGGTTCGCCGCGCTGTGGGCCGCCCAGGAGTGGCTCAAGTCCACCGTGCCCTTCGGCGGATTCCCCTGGGGGGTAGTTGGTTTTAGTCAGACGAATGGCCCGTTGCTGGCGATCGCCCAAGTCGGTGGTGCGCCGCTGCTGTCGTTCGCGGTGGTGCTGATCGGATTCAGTTTGGCGGCAATAACTTTCGAAGTCGTAAAGTGGTGGCGTCACAACGATAGTCACACCACAGCACCGCCCGCGGTAGTGCTACCCGGGGTGTGCATCAGCGCCGTGCTGCTGGGCACCGCGCTGGCGAGCTTGCCCGTCCGGCATTCAGGTGTGGGCGCCGGCGACGACCCGGCGATCACCGTCGCTGTCGTACAGGGCAACGTGCCGCGGCTCGGTCTGGAATTCAACGCACAGCGCCGCGCGGTGCTCGACAACCACGTCCGCGAGACGCTTCAACTGTCCGACGACGTGCACGCGGGTCGGGCGCCACAGCCGATGGTGGTCATCTGGCCGGAGAACTCCTCCGACATCGATCCGCTCGCCAACCTGGACGCCCGCGATGAGATCAACACCGCAGCGACGGCGATCAACGCACCGATCCTGGTCGGTGGCGTCGTCGCTGGCCCCGGCTACAGCCCCGACAACCCGGTATCGACGAACTCGATGATCGTCTGGAATCCCGGAACCGGCCCGGCCGACCGCCACGACAAGCAGATCGTCCAGCCGTTCGGCGAGTACCTGCCGTGGCGCAGCTTCTTCAGCCATCTGTCGCAGTACGCCGACCGGGCGGGCTACTTCGTGCCAGGGACCGGCAACGGGGTGGTGAACGCCGCCGGTGTGCCCGTCGGAGTGACGACATGCTGGGAGGTCATCTTTGACCGGGCCGCGCGCGAGTCGGTGCAAAACGGCGCCCAACTACTGGCGGTGCCGGCCAACAACGCCACATTCACCAAGGCGATGAGCGAGCAACAGCTCGCGTTCGCCAGGCTGCGCGCCGTTGAGCACGACCGATATGTCGTGGTTGCGGGCACCACCGGGATCAGTGCGGTCATCGCGCCCGACGGTCGCGAACTGGCCCGCACCGAGTTCTTCGAACCCGCCTACCTCGACACCCAGGTGCGGCTAAAGACGCAGCTCACGCCGGCAACGCGGTGGGGTCCGGTCATCCAGAGCCTGCTCGTGGTCCTCGCCGCTGCGTCTGTGATCGCCGCAATACTGCACAATGGGGGTTTCGTGCGTCGGCTGGGCCGGCGCGGCAAGGATAAAGGAGCCACATGAGCGTCCCCAGGGGCGGAGCGGAGCGACCGGGGGAAGGCGGAGCTCAGCGCCCGAGTGAGCGCACTCTGGTCATCATCCCAACCTTCAACGAGCGGGAGAACCTGACGGTAATCGTCGGACGCGTGCACAAGGCGCGTCCCGATGTACACGTGTTGATCGTCGACGACGGCAGCCCCGACGGCACCGGCGAACTGGCCGACGAGCTGGCCCTCGCCGATACCGACCGCGTTCATGTCATGCACCGGTCGGCCAAGGGTGGGCTCGGCGCCGCGTATCTGGCGGGGTTCGCCTGGGGCCTCAATCGTGAGTACTCGGTACTCGTTGAGATGGACGCCGACGGCAGCCACCCGCCCGAGCAATTGCATCGCCTGCTGGATGCCGTCGATCGCGGCGCGGATCTGGCGATCGGCTCGCGTTACGTACCCGGCGGTGAGGTGCGCAATTGGCCGCGACGGCGGCTCGTGCTGTCACGCACAGCCAACGGCTACTCGCGCATCCTGCTCGGGGTCGACATTCACGACATCACGGCCGGCTACCGCGCTTACCGGCGAGAGGTACTGGAGAAGATCGACCTGGCCGCGGTGGACTCGAAGGGTTACTGCTTCCAGATCGACCTGACCTGGCGCACCATCAACAACGGGTTCATCGTCGTCGAGGTGCCGATCACCTTCACCGAACGCGAATTCGGTCAATCAAAGATGAGCGGATCCAACATCCGCGAAGCGCTGTTCAAGGTCGCGGAATGGGGCATCCGCGGACGCATGGACCGGGCCCGCGGAGTCGGCGTTACCCGCTAGTTTCCGGCGGCCGAGCCGCCGATTCAGTTCCCGCGGCGGCGGGCCTTGATGATGTCGAGGCGCTCCTTGAGCAGCTCTTCGAGCTCCTCGACGGAGCGACGCTCGAGCAGCATGTCCCAATGAGTACGCGGCGGCTTCACCTTCTTGGGCTCCGGCACGTCACCCTCGATCAGGGTGCCTTCCATGCCGTTGCGGCACAGCCAGGTGCCGGGGATCTCGGCGTCGTCTGCGAACGGAACCTCGAACTCCTCGCCGTTCTCCGTGCGGTAGCGGGCGACCTGACGCGGCGCCAAGTCGTGGTTGCGGTCCGTCTCGTAGCTCACGGCTCCGAGGCGACTGCCTCTCAAGACACGATCAGCCATCGTCAACACTCCTCAAGTAACTATTTGTCCGGA
>Ga0207688_10002463_pt1 | contig 9953 bp, 7 predicted proteins | sample KBSMiscanthusM4_FD_184296 | JGI IMG/M metagenome (GOLD analysis project Ga0207688, IMG submission 184296) | Miscanthus rhizosphere microbial communities from Kellogg Biological Station, Michigan, USA - M4 (SPAdes) (version 2) | ecosystem: Host-associated > Plants > Roots > Rhizosphere ...
TCGAGCATCGGGATGTCGCCGTTGGAGTTGCCGACGGCGAGGAGCGGCCGGCGGCCGACGCGGCTCCAGATGCGGATGGGCTTCTCCGGGCCGTCGTCGAGATAGTCGGCCTCGAGCTTGTGCGTGATCGTGCCGCCGTTGCCGTTGCTCGTGTACTCGAGCGCGGTGGCGCTGCCGATGACGCGCTCGCGGGGAATGCCGTACACCTCCTGGCTGATCGGCCGCATGAAGTCGCGGCCGCCACCGGAGGCGATGTAGTTCGCGAACCCGTTCGCCTCCAGATAACCGAGCAGCTCGACCATCGGCGCGTAGCCGCAATCGAGGTACGCGCGACCCAGCGTCGGATGCTGCGTGGTGCGTAGGAACCCATCGGACTTGGCCTCGAACTCGTCGACGCTGGTGCCGGCGAACGCCGCCAGGACGCCGCCCATGAGCGTGCGCACGTTGGTCTCGTCGCCCGCGTAGTGCTCGGCGAGCACCTTGCCCAGCCAGGCGTAGTCGTGCTCGTACGCCGCCTTCCAGGGCTGGCGCTCGCGCATGGCGGGATCGGCCTCGGCCATCTCGTACAGGCGACGGAGGATGAAGTCGGCCTGGATCGGCAGCGGCTTCTCGCACCACAGCGTGCCGTCGTTGTCGAACACCGCCACGCGTTCCTCGTGCGGCACCGCGTCGGCGACCGTCCGCTCGACGAACGCCACGATCGCGTTTCGCGTGGCACCGTCGTTCCAGCTCGTCAGGACGCCGGTCACGTCTCAGTACCCGGTGCCGGTCTTCACGCGCGCGCGATCGTGCTCGTGAAGCCTGCCCTTCTCCGCCAGCACCTTGCAGGCCCCTGCGATGTCATCGGCCAGCGTCGTGGCCAGCGTGTGGCCGAGCGTCAACTTGACCAGGGCCCGCATGATCTTCACATGGTCGGCGTCGGGGGGAAGCGTGTAGGCCGGAACCATCCAGCCGCGCTCGGCACTGAGCTGCGACGCAACGTCGAACTCGTCGTAGTTGTGCTCCCCGTCGAGCTGGAACGCGACCAGCGGCAACTGCTCCTCGCCCTTCTCGCCGACGATGCGGAACTCGCCGGTCGCGGCGATTCGGTCCGCGAGCGCGGCCGCGTTCGTGGCCATGGTCTCCATGATGTAGCGGTATCCGTCGTGGCCGAGGCGGACGAAGTTGTAGTACTGCGCCAAGACCATCGAAGCGCCGGTGGAGAAGTTCAGCGTGAACGTGGCGTCGCGCTTGCCCAGGTAGTTCTCGTAGAAGACGAGGTCCTCGGCGAGGTCGCTCCGCTCGCGGAAGACCAGCCACCCGATGCCCGGATAGACGAGCCCGTACTTGTGGCCTGAGACGTTGATCGAGCGAACCTGCTCGAGCCGGAAGTCCCACTTCGTGTCGGGGTAGAGGAACGGCCAGACGAAGCCGCCGCTGGCCGCGTCGACGTGCAGCGGCACGTCGAGGCCGCGTTCGTTCTTCAGGCCGACGAGGAGGTCGTTGATCCCGCTGATGTCGTCCGCGTGCCCGGTGAAGGTGGTGCCGAGGACCGCCGCGACGCCGATGGTGTTCTCGTCCACGTGCGGGGCGACGTCGTCGGGCCCGATCGTGTACTTGTCGGGCTGGAGCGGGATGATCCGGGGCTCGACGTCGAAGTAGCGGCAGAACTTCTCCCACACGACGTGGACGTCGCCGCCGAACACCAGGTTCGGGTTTGCGGTGTCCTTGCCTGCGGCCTCGCGCCGGGCGCGCCACTTCCACTTCAGCGACAGCGCTCCGAGCATGATCGCCTCCGATGAACCCTGGGTGCGGGTGCCGGTGGTCTCGCCGGGTGCATGAAAGAGGTCGGCGAGCATCCGGATGCAGCGCTGCTCGATCTCGGCGGTCTGGGGGTACTCGGCGTGATCGATGTAGTTCCGGTGGAGGTTCTCGCTGATGACGCGTTGGGCCTCCGGCTCCATCCACGTCGTGACGAAGGTGGCGAGGTTGCGCATCGGGATGCCGTCGAGCACCAGCTCCTCGCCGATCAGGCGCATGGCGTCGCCGCTTCTCATGCCTCGCTTCGGCAGCGCGCCATCGGGGGCCGGCTCGTGGAGGAAGCGGTTTCCGTACTCGACAGCGAGGGCGTCGAGTTGCCGGTTCAGTGCGCCGTTGCCCGGATCGCCGGCGGTCGCGTCGGTGGATCGTGCAGGGGTGTTCGCCATGGGCCGAGCCTAGGCCCGCCCATTGGCCGCGTCATCACCCCATCAGGGTGACGCTAGTCGAGGCGGTTTGTCTCGTCGAAGCCCATGGCGAGCTCGAGCGCCGGCGCCGTGCCCACAACGCGGGCATTGCCGATCGCCGGCGCCACCGCGAGCAGGACGGCGACGAGCTCCTCGTCGCTGGCGCGGGCGCCACGGGCGTGCTCAACCGCCACCCGGCAGGCGGTCGCGTTGGCGCCGACGGACAGGAGCGCGGCGAGGCCGACGAGCGCTTCGGTCTTGCGGTCGAGGACCGGTGTGTCGGCGAACGCTGGCGCGCCGCCCTCCAGCGCCGTGCGAACGGTTCGTTCGTCGTTCAGCACGAGGCGTCGAAGCAACTCCCGTGCACCCTGGGTCAGCTGTGCGTCGATCACGGTGCTCATCCGGCCTCTCGGTCGCGTCGCTCCGACGCTACGGACGACCCGCGCGCGCGGCATCACCCACAAGGGGTGAAACCGGCCGCTAGCCGTCGAGGAGGCCGATCGCCCGGGCGCGCGTGACGGCCTCCGTCCGCGAGCAGGCGTCCAGCTTGCGGTAGACCGCGTGCGCCTGGGTCTTGACGGTGTTGATGGACACGTGCATGCGAGCGCCGATCTCCCGAAAGGAGAGATGGCTCGGAAGGAAGCGGAGGATCCGCAGCTCCGCCGTGGTCAGCGCCGATGGCCCACCCACCGCCGCCGCGGCGTACGTGTCGGCGCGCGCCCAGGCATCTTCGAGCCATGCGTCGAGCGTCACGGCGTCCGGGGTCTCGCGCAGCTGCGTGGAGGCCTCGCTCAGCGCAGTGCGTGCGCCGGCGACGTCGCTGAGGCGGAGGGCAGCCTGGGCGACGACGAGCTTCGCCTCCGCCTCGTACCAGGGGGCGAAATCGGCCAGCATGCTCAGCAGGCGCCGGGCCTGCTGAAGCTCGCGTTGGGCGTCCTCCACGCGGTCGTGGTGCGCCCGAAGGAGGGCGGAGACGGCGTGGACCAAGGCACAGGTCGGGTACTCCGAGATCCCCGCACCCTCAGCGCTCGTGCGCGCCCGGGTGGCGTTGGTCGCCGCCTCGGTCCAGTCCTCGCGGTCGATCGCGAGCAGCGCCAGCTGCGCGAGCGCCAGGACGTGAACGATCGGCGCGCGCTGGGCGCCCCGGCGCGCCGCGTCCTCGAGAAGCGGTTCCGCGATCTCGGTGTGGCCGAGCAGGTGCTGCGACACACCCTCGACAAGCACGCAGAGTGAGGCCCACGGTCCATCGTCGGCCTCGCGTCGACGCGCAGACGCGGCATCCTCGCCCATCTGTGCGGCCCCTGCCCGCTGCACCAGAGCGCGCATCACGCCCACGCCAGCCTGCATCGATCCATGCTTGTCGTGTCCGGATCGACGCAGCGCGCGGGCGGCCGCGTCGGCCAACTGCTCGATGCGATTGCGGTCGCCGTCCACGAGGCTCGTGGCGGCGGCGGTGAGCGCCAGCCCGGCCGACGCGCGCACCTCATCCGCGGAGAAATGCTGCAGCCAGCACTCGAGCGCGGCGGCTCGCCCGGTGGCCACGTAGGCCGGACCGACACGTGCGAGCAGCTCGCTGGAGCGCTGCACATCGTGACCCTCGACGGCGAGATCGATAGCGGCGTCCATGTCGCCGTGCCCCTCGTGCCAGACGCTCGCCCGCCTGCGCAGCAGGGCCGCGCGCTCCGGGCGCGTGCGGGTGAGCTCGCTCTTGAGGGTCTCGGCCAACAGCGCGTGGAAGCGGTACTCACCGTCGTGGCGGTCGAGGCAGGTCAGCAGGGCATTGGCGCGCGAGAGGTCGCGCAGGAGTTGCGCCGAGCCTCGACGCCCGAGGACCGCATCGCAGACCGGGCCCGAGAGTCGGTCGAGGACGGAGCTCTCGGTGAGAAAGTCGTAGCTCTCGCGGGACAGCGGGCCGAGGATCTCGTCGCACAGGTAGTCGACGATGAGGCGATCGTCACCTCCGAACCGCGTCAGCGCCAGCGCTGGATCCGGCTGTTCCTTCGCCGAGACCGCGGCGAGGTACAGGGCGGCCGGCCAGCCCTCGGTGCGAGCGACGACCTCCGCGACCGCGCGAGGGTCCGGCGCCAACCCCGCCTTGTCGAGCAATGCGGCAGCCTCGGTGCGCGTCATCGCGAGGTCGCGCGCATGCAGCTCGACGACGAGCCGGTGGGCGCGCAGGCGCCCGAGTCCGAGTTGGGGCTCGCACCGCGAAGCGAGGGCCAGCGTCGAGCCGGGACCCACCAGCTGCGCGACGACGCCGAGCGTGCGAACCGACGGCGGGCGCAGGAGGTGCGCGTCGTCGACCACGAGGACGAACGGCTCGCGCTGGGAGAGCGCGTCCAGCGTCTCCCCGTCGACCGGCTCGAGCTCGTCCAGCACCGTCGCGACCGCGTCGAGCAGCACGTCGCTGTCGCCATCGGCCACCTCGCCCCCACCGATCCATGCGAACGGCCGAGCGTCCTCTCGCGCCCACTCGGCGAGCAGGGTCGTCTTGCCATACCCCGCCGGAGCCACGAGCACCGCGAGCGGAACCTCGCGGGCCATGCGCAGCGCGCGCACGAGGCGAGGGCGGCGGACCATCGCCTTGCGGGGCAGGGGCGGCCGTGACGTCGGGGCTTGAAGCGCGAGCGCCATGCCCAGCGAGCTTTACGCTCGCAACCGCGTGCGGCAATGGTGCTGGCCTACCGGGAGCGGTAGGCCAGCACGCCCCTCAGCCGGGGGCGCGAGGCGTTATCGTGCCTTTCGCTGCGCCGAACCCCAGGACCCCGCTGAGACTCCTCCGAAGGCCATGAGGGCCAACCAAGTGATCACGGTCGTGGTGGCCGACGACAGCTTCTTGGTGCTCGAAGCGATCCGGAGCCTGCTCGCCGAGGAGCCCGGTGTCGAGGTCGTGGAGGCGTGCTCGGACCCGCACACGGCACGGGCCGCGATCGACGCTCACGATCCCGACGCGCTCGTCACGGACATCCGCATGCCGCCCAACGGCGAGGACGAGGGCATCGTGCTGGCCAACGAGCTGCGGAACAGCCACCCTGAGCTCGGCGTGGTCGTGCTCAGCCAGTACTCCGACCCGCGTTACAGCCTGGAGCTGCTCGCGGATGGCTCCGACCGCCGCGCGTACCTCCTCAAGGACCGCGTCCACGATCGCAACCAGCTGCTGGGCGCCATCCGCGCCGTGGTGCGAGGCGACTCCGTGGTGGATCCGAAGGTGGTCGACCGGCTGATCCGCGCACGTGGACGCGCGGAGCACTCGCCGGTCGCGCAACTCACGCCGCGCGAGCAGCAGATCCTCGCCGAGATCGCCCAGGGCAAGAGCAACGCAGCCATCGCGGAAGCGCTCCACCTCACCAAGCGGGCCGTCGAGAAGCACATCCACGCCATCTTCATGAAGCTCGGCTTCTCCGATGCAGCCGACATCAGCCGGCGCGTCAAAGCAACGCTGCTGTACCTCGCGGACGAGCCCGCCGACGGCTAGCAACCGCCCCGATCAGGTCAGCCCGAGCGGAATCGCGCCGGAGACGACGGTGCCGGTTCCCGGGTGCGACCGGACGTCGAGTTCCCCGCCCACCACCGTGAGGCGGTCGCGCATGTTGATCAGGCCGTTGCCGCGGCCGGTGCGAGCGGGTTCGAATCCAGCGCCGTCATCGGCAACGGCAAACGTGAGCATCCCGTCGTGCGAGGACACATCGACCGATGCTCCGGTCGCGCTTTCCGCGTGCTTCGCAACGTTCTGAAGCGCTTCGCGGCAACAGAAGTACACGGCGCTCTCGCTCTCGGGCGCGAAGCGCCGATGGTCGCTGACGCGCACACGCGTCGGCACCGATGAGGCTGCCGCCACGGCATCGAGCGCGTCGCTGAGTCCGTGGGATGCCAGCAGGGGTGGATAGATGCCCTGCGCGAGTCCGCGAATCTCCTCCAGTGCCGCGTCCACGTCGTCGCCGAGCCTGTGCTGAAGCTCGAGTGCCCGGGGAGAACCCCTTTCCATCAGCTCGCTGATCAGGGAGAGCTTGATGCGCAGGGCGATGAGTCGTTGCTGCGCTCCGTCATGGAGGTCGCGCTCGATCCGCTTCCGTTCTCCGTCGGCAGCGGACAGGATGCGGGTCTGCGTGGCCCGGAGCTCGGCGAGCGATGCCCGCAGCTCGATGTTGAGCCGGTCGCGGTCGAGCATGAGCATCGCGGTCGCAGCGGCCGCCTCGACGAGCTCGGGCCGCTCCTGCAGCGCCGGGTCGTGCACGATCGCGGCAACCCGCTCGCCGGCGCTGGCGATCGGGGTCACTGCGCGCGCGGGATCTCCCTCGGGAAGGAGCACGGCGCGGCCGTCGGCGTCGGCGTACCCATGCGTGGAAGGGATCCAGTACGCGATCTCCAGCGACGGATCCTCGAGCGCGTCCGCCAGCGCGCGGCGCAGGTCGAGCGGCTCCGGGTGCGCCGACAGCCGGCGGATCAGCCCGGGCAGCGCCGCGGCGACGTAGAGCCGCCACTGCAGCACGCCGAGAAGCATCCCCAGTGCGATCAGCGGAATCGAAGCGAGCACCGTCCAACTCGCGACGTCGGTGACGCCGTCGTCGCCCCCCACGCGACGGCCGACGAACAACGCGATGAGCGCCACCAGCCACAGCGCGGAGGCGACCAGGACCGGGAGCAACGTACGGCGACGAAGACGACTGGCCGACCTGATGGTCAGTCCGATCAGCACCACCGCGGCCGCGAAGAACACCACCCCAGTCAGCTCACCAAGCGACCGCACCGCCCCCACGAACGCGGGCTCATGACCGGCGAAGAACGCGTTGGGGGGACACGTGGCGTTGCACCCTCCCCAGGGAAACGGATGCGGGAAGAAGCGGACCAGCGGAACCAGCGGGAGGTAGAGCACGGCGAGATCCACCGCGACCGCCACGAAGATCACGCGGGCCGCGGCGGTCTCGAGCCGACCGCGCGGAAACGCCAGGATCACGTAGACCACGAGCGCGCTTGCGCCGAAGGCGGCGACCCGCCCAACGCTGTACACGAGCTCGTCGCGCGATGCCGACAGCGACACGACGAAATAGACCACGCCCAGCGCCACCATCAGGCTCCCGAGGCGCTTCGACTCCTCGCGAGGCCAGAGGTAGAGCCCGACACCGATCGGAACCGCGACGCTCAGGCCATTGAGCACCGCCAACGCGGGCTTGCTGCCCGAGCCGCCGGCTGCGATCGCCACCGAGACGCCGGCGAGCGCGAGTCCGACCACTGCCATAAGGCCGACGCGCGCGTCAAAACCTGAGCGGGTGCCCTGGACCTGGACCGTCCCCTGGATGGGCGGCACCGCTAGCGCTACTGAGGTGTTCGAGCGCGGAGATTCCATGACAACCGACCCACAGCACGAGGAACCCCCGCGTTGTCCTCGACAAGCATCCCAGACGGGTCTGCGAAGCTGGGGAAACCGCGGCTACGCGCCGTGCGTCGCCCAGAGGCGATGCAGAGTGCTGGGCGCGAGGTCCTGCTTGCGGACAAACGCAGCGGCGCCACACGAACCGACGCCGTGCGGCGCATCGGCCTGTTCGTTGGCCGAGACCAGGAAGATCACCATCCGCGGATCCACGGCCGTGAGCCGGCGGGCCGCCTCGATGCCGTCCATCTCCGGCATCCGGACGTCGAGCAGCACCAGGTCCGGGCTGAGTCTCCGGGCAGCGGCTACGCCCTCCTCGCCCGAGCCGGCCTCACCGACGAGGCGAAAGCCCTCGGTTGTGGCGATGAGCTCGCGGGCGGCCTCGAGAAACTGGACCGAGTCGTCGACCGTCAACACGTCCACTGGATTCCGAGAAAACGACACCGCCGCTCGAGGCTCCTCGCTCTGGGCGCACGACGCAATGGCGCCAGCACCCCTTCGGGCGGGGTGCCCATGGGGGTGTCGTAGCGGTCAGTGCACGACCACCGTGTCCTCCATCCACGGGTGGATCGCGCAGATGAAGAGATGCGTGCCCGGCGTCGGCGTGATCGTCTCCTGGCCCCCCGCCGGAACGAGGTTGACGTCGTTCGGATCGAAGAACAGCGGCGGGTTCTGCGTGCCGAACAGGATCTCGTTCAGTACGGGAACGATGCCGCCGCCTCCGAACTGCGACACCTCGGTGAAGGTGTGCATCTCGCCGCCGCGATTCTGCACGGTCAACGAGTCGCCTGCATCGACGTTGACGCGGGGCGGGGAGAAGTGCCAGGCGCCCGCGGACTTGTTCCGCTGCAGCTGTGCGATGAAGCCGTCGAACGGCATTCCACCCGGCCGGGTGCAGGTCCCCGGGCCGATCGCGTCGTTGAACGACGGACTGCACGCGTCGCTCATCAAGACCCTGGACGGGTTCGCGGCGGCGACGGGCACAAACGTCAAGACGGCCGCTGCTACGGCGGCCACAACTCCGGTTGCCTTGAATAGGCTCCGCACTGCCCCTCCTTGTTCGGACCCGACAATCTTCCCGATCTGCTGCGCTGGGTCAACGAGCGCACCCCCCGACCTGGCGCGTCGCCACCACACCGTGCAGACCGTGTAGCGGCCCCCGCGGCTGCAAGCGACCCTGCGGGTCTTCGAACCGGCGGCGTGTCGGACTAGCGTCTAAGACGTGCCCTTGCGCCTTGGGCTGGTGGCCGCGACGCTCGTGCTCGGGCTCTGTCTCCCCGCGGCCGCGGCCGCGGCGCGGCCGCCGAACGGCCGGGCCGTGTGGATCTGGTACCTGAGCCGGTCCGACGGGGGCCGGATAGCGGCGATCGCCGCGGACGCGCACGCCGCCGGGGTGCGGACGCTCATCGTCAAGGCTGCCGACGGCGTGCGGCCGTGGGCGCAGTTCAACCGCGGGCTCGTGTCGGCGCTGCGCGCCCAGCGCCTGCACGTGTGCGCCTGGCAGTACGTGTACGGCACCCACCCCGTTGGCGAGGCCGCCGCCGCCGCGCGCGCGGCCCGCGCCGGCGCCGAGTGCCTGGTCATCGATGCCGAGGCCGAGTACGAGGGCCGGTACGCGGCGGCGCAGGTCTACCTGCACCGGCTGCGCGCCGCCGTCGGGCACCGGTACCGCCTCGGCCTCGCCTCGTTCCCCTACGTCGACTACCACCCGGCCTTTCCCTACTCGGTGTTTCTGGGACCGGGCGGTGCGCAGTTCGACCTCCCGCAGATGTACTGGCGCGACATCGGGACGAGCGTCGACGCGGTCTACCGGCACACGTACGCCACCAACCGCATCTACGGTCGCCCGATCCTGCCGTTGGGGCAGGCTGACCACGGCGCGTCCGGCAGGGAGGCCCGCCGGTTCCGCGCGCTGGCGGTCCACTACCGCGCCAGGGGCATCTCGTGGTGGGACTTCGCCTGGGTCGCGGCAAACGGCCTCTGGCCCGCGCTCAGCGGCCCCTACGGGCCCGCCGCCGGCCTGCCCGGACCCGGCTTCCGCGTACTGCAGCGAGGCGACCGCGGCGACGACGTCCTCTGGCTCCAGGAGCACCTCGCCGCGGTCCTTCCGCGCCAGCGCCTCACCGGCCTGTTCGGCGCCCAGACGGCGCACAACCTCAGGGCGTTCCAGGCCCGGCGGCGCCTGCCGGTCACCGGCGGTGCCGGCCCCAGGACGTGGCGGCTGCTGCGGCGGCTGCATCCGGTGCGGGTGGGCTGGGCGGCCGGGCGGGCCCGCGACGCGCGCGTCCGGCCGGCGCCGCGCTCGGCCTCGTTGCCCTCGGTGGCCAACGAGATCCCGCCGCTCGGCTCCGACCGCCACGCCGATCCCGCGCGAGCCGATC